>JAEEGL016042858.1_pt1 | contig 26551 bp, 19 predicted proteins | sample 9134231 | NCBI WGS metagenome assembly JAEEGL01 (sample SAMN16246548, study PRJNA631951) | gut metagenome | biome: gut microbiome; feature: rumen; material: fiber-attached | host: Bos | place: Iran: Karaj | collected 2018-10 | reverse complement strand
TCCGGCGAATCGGCGCCCGTCACGCACCGCCTGCTGCTGACCGTGATCTCCGCGGCGGCATGTCTGGCGATCGCTGTGGGGCTCGGCGCTGTGATCTGGCGCCTGAACCGCCCCGGCATTTCCCCCGAGATCAGCGCGAACACCTCGCAGACCGAGCCCGCTGACTCCGGTCTGGACGGCGATACGCCGACCGGTGAGCCTTCCGACGTAACCGGGCACACCGAAACGCAGACGACCGTATCAGCACAAACCGAGACAGCAGCATCGACGGAGACAACTGCGGGCGCGGCGGAAACCGAATCCCGGACAAACCCGCGCACAGCGGCAGTCAGCACATCCGCGGTCACGACCATGCAGACCGCCGCGCGCACGACCGCGACCGTTTCGCAGGGCACAAGGGCGGTGACATCACGATCGGACACCGCGCCGGAGACGGTCACGACGACCGTGCAGCGCATTCAGCAGGCAGACCCCGAACAGGTCATCGCGCAGCTCAGGGCGGGCTATGCGCATGAATTTGACTGGCAAGGTCCCTGCGAGATCGACTGGCTGCCCTACGGCGTGGCGTTTCTCTGCCGCGACAGCGATCTGCCGGCGCTGAAAACCGGTTCGATCGGGCAGTATCCGGTCAACTGGTCTGAGGGCGCGTGGACGGATTTCGGCGGAAGCGGCTGCCGCGTTCTGGAAGCCGCCCCTGTGGACGGCGCGACCGCTGACAACTGCCTTGTGCAGCCGGTAGCGGGCTTTGCACAGAAATACGGGCAGATGAATGCCGGGCACTCGTTCACCTTTCACTATGAGCAGGAGGTCATGTGCTCTGTGAAGGACGATTATTCTGCGTATGCGCAGGACGGCTGGACGGTCTGCATGGCGTCAGTCGAAGCGGCGCTCTGCCTCACGCCGGACGGCATGATCTACCGCGATGATTCGGCGCTGATCGAAGCGCTTGCCGAAAAGCCGGAGACCGTGCTGCTCGGGATCGTGTACGGCGAGGAGCATGTCTATGCAGATATTTTTCCCGGCGAGCTGCTGCTGCACATTCCCGGCGATGCCCCCGACCCCGCAGCATTTGCCGCTTACGGTCTGCTGTATTCGCTCCCTCCGGCGCCGACGCCGGGCTGCTACTATGTTGATCGCCCCCAGATCTGCTGCAGCGAAACCGGCTGGTATGCACTGAAGCTCTCCGACGCGGTGCGCGGACGCTTCTGCGGCAATCAGGGCAATATCTTCGATTACGCGGAGATGCAGCAGGTGTGCAGCGAGCTCATGCAGCTGCCCGGTGTCCGGCTCGCACACCCCGCGATGGCGTACTTGGAGTGAGAAGTGAGAAATGAGAAGTTGTTCCGCCGCTTTTCATTCTGCAAAAAAAATGAATCAGCCGTCCCGGATTTGGGACGGCTGATTTTTGTAATATCGACGAGTGAAGCGGGAATGACAAGTCATTTCTCACTTCTCATTTCTAATTTCAGATTTCGATCGCGCCGAGGGTCTCGCCGATCTTGCTGTGCAGCAGGATATCGGCGCGGCTGTCCATCGGGGTCTCGCCGCGGTTGATCAGCGCCAGCGTATCCCCGCGGAAATAATGCACCAGCCCCGCCGCCGGATAGACCGCCAGCGACGTGCCGCCGATGATCATCATATCCGCCTCGCGGATGCAGCGCACGGATTCCTCCATCACGCCGCTGTCGAGCGATTCCTCATAGAGCACCACATCGGGCTTGATCAGTCCGCCGCATTTGTCGCAGCGGGGCAGCCCCTTCGACTGCGCGATCTTCTCCGCGCCGTAGAACGCGCCGCAGTCAAGGCAGTAATTGCGCTGCACGCTGCCGTGGAGCTCGAGCACCTTGCGGCTGCCCGCCTTCTGGTGCAGCCCGTCGATATTCTGCGTGATGACCGCGTTGAGCTTGCCCGCCTGCTCCCACTTTGCCAGCGCGATGTGCGCGGCGTTCGGCTCTGCCTCGCCGAGCAGCTTGTCGCGGTAGAAGCGATAGAATTCCTCGGTGTGCCGCAGGAAAAAGCTGTGGCTCAGAATGGTCTCCGGCGGGTAGTCGTATTTCTGGTTGTAGAGCCCGTCGACGCTGCGGAAATCGGGAATGCCGCTTTCGGTCGAGACACCCGCGCCCCCGAAAAAGACGATCGTCTTTGCCCTTGTCACTGCCTCCTGCAGTCTCTCAAATGCTGCTTCCATAAAGCAAACCTCCCTCATGTAAAGTCACGTTTCAATTTGACGGAGCGAGTGAGCAGTTCGGAGTTAGGAGTGAGAAGTTGCGGTGCCCGCTTCGCGGGCGGATTTGGATGAGACAAAGTCCCGCAGCGCCTTCTGTTCCGCGGCAGAAATGAAAATGACGGAACAACTCCTCACGCCTCACTTCTCATTCCTAACTTGACCTCCTACCTGCTCCCTGCTCCCTCCTGCCTTCTGTTTCAGCCTCCGCGGACTGCCTTGCCGAGCTTGATCGAATACAGATACCACGCCTTGACGGGCTTGCCGGTCAGCAGCTCCAGCGCCGCCTTGTAGAGCAGCAGCTGCTCGGTGTAAAGCTGCAGCAGCGCCGCCCCGTCCGGGACGTCATCGGTTTTGTAGTCGACGAGCACATAGCCGTCGGGCTCCTCAAAGTACAGGTCCATAATGCCGATCAGCATACCCTCGGTCCCGGCGTAATCCGCGGCGATCTGACTGAGCTCCTCCGGGAGCCTCAGGTCGCTCAGGCGCACGGTGAATTTCCGCTCGCGCGCAAAATCGCGATGACCGGAGACTGCGCCGAGCGCACGGCGGCAGAGCTCGGATTCAAAGAAGCTCTGCACACGGCTGCCGCGGACGGCATCTGCCTGCTGGGACGTCAGTCTGCCCTGCTTTGCAAGCGTGTCGATCTGCTCTTCGAGATGCGCCGAAGCCTGCGCAAAATCCGCATACTGCAAAAAGGTGTGGACGGCGGTGCCGCGCTCCGTGCCGGAAAGACCGTTCCTCTCGCGCATAAAGAGCGGGATTCGCAGCGGGACGGAAAAATCCTCTGCCTTCGCCAGCTCGGAAACGCCGTATTTCGCGGTGAGCTGTGCCAGAGCGGTGTCGTATGTTTGTTCGCACTGTGCGGTCAGCTGTTCGGTCAGTGCGGCATCGGGCTCAGCCGCGGCGGTCTCGCCGGTGTCCGCCTGTGTCTCTGTCAGCGCAGGGAAGGCGACCGACAAAAACGGCTGAGCGGAATCGGCTTCGCAGCTGACCTCGAGCGTCCTGCGGAGCGTCTCACAGGCGGTGTTGCGCAGCAGCGCCATGACGAGCCAGTCGCGCATGCAGCCTGCACGCGCCGTCAGCAGATCGGTCTGACCGCCTGCATATTCCTGCTCGGCGGCAAATTCGGCAGCATCATCAAGCGATTTCTTCGCAAATGACAGCGGCAGGATCAGATGCTCTCTTGCGCGGGTCAGTGCGACATAGAGCAGGCGCAGCTCCTCGCTGAGCGCCTCCCTGCGTGCGCGGGCGATGACCGTCTGTGCCGGGAGCGAGCTGCCCTTTGCGAAGCGTTCGGGGTCGAGCAGCTTGAAGCCGATGCCGACCTCCGCGTGGAACTGGCAGACCTTCTTCTCGTCCTCGGAGGAGAAGCTGCCGTCGCTCCTCGCGAGAATGACAAACGGCTTTTCGAGCCCCTTGGATTTGTGGATCGTTTTGAGCACGACCGCGTCGTCGGTGCCGTTGGGGACAGACCCCGCCGCGAGATCGGCGCCGCGGGCGGTGAGTGCGTCGAGATAGCGCAGAAAGCCCGAGAGCCCCCCGCCGGAATTTTCCTCATAATTCTTGGCGTGCTGGATCATCGCGCGGAGATTTGCCTTCTTCTGCGCGCCGGAGCCCTGCAGCACAGCGTCGGCATCGAGCCGGATCAGACCGAGGAAATCCTTCTCGGCGAGCAGCCTGCGGATGAGCTGCTCGGGGGTCTCCGTGGCAGCGAACAGCCGCATTTTCGTGAGGAAATCGAGCAGATCGCAGATGCGTCCGAACAGCGCGTCGTCAAAGTCCTCTGGGAATGTCTCCGCGGGCTTTTCCTCGCCGGTCTGCTCTGCTTCGGGCAGCCCGTCGGATTCATCCGCCGTCTGTTCGCCGTGTGCCCTGTCATACAGCCGGCGCAGATGCTCCATCGCGGGGAACAGCTTGCGTTTCCGGTCGGTGATGCGCAGCAGCGCGAGATCGTCGAGCGTGAAGCCGAACATCGGCGAGAGCATGACCGCCGCCATTGCGGTGTCGAGCAGCGGATTGTCGACCGCGCGGAGCATCGAGAGCAGCAGCCGGATCTCCGGTGCGCTGAGATAATCGCTCATCTCGGGCGCCGCAGAGGCGATCCCCCTCGCCGCGAGTGCCTCGGCATAATCCTGCATGTGCGTCTTCGTGCGCATGAGAATGAGGAAATCCTTCGGCTGGCAGGGGCGCTCCTGCTTTGTATCCTTGTCGGTGATGACGGTCTGCATGTCGAGATGCTGCCGGATGCGTTCTGCAACGGCTGCGGGCTCGTCCTCGTATCCGAGCAGCAGTTCGACGGGGCGATTGCCCTCGGGATATTCCGCGCCCTGCACGAGCTTCTGCGTGTCGTCATAGCGGATCTCGCCGACCTGCTCCGTCATGAGCTGCGAGAAGATGCAGTTGACCGCTTCGATGATCTCGGCGGTGCTGCGGAAATTCATGTTCAGGCTGATCAGCGTGTTTTCGGTGAGCGCCGGCTCGCCGGAATAGGGCACGCTCGCTGCGGTCGCCTTGCTGAAATTCGCGGGATTGGCGTTGCGGAAGCGGTAGATGCACTGCTTCGCGTCGCCGACAAAGAACAGATTGCTGCCGTAGTGCTCCGCGTCGCCGCCGCGGGAGAGCAAGCGGAAGATCAGGTCCTGATGGTCGTCGGCATCCTGAAATTCGTCGACCATGATGCACGAGAACTGCGCGGAGAGCTGCTCTGCCAGTTCAGTGCGGTGAACGGTCAGATTGCCCGCTGCATCGCGCTCGGGGGTTGCCAGCAGCCGGAGCGTCATCTGCATGGCGTCGGCAAAGCTCACGGCATTGCGCTCGCGCTTGCGCGTGAGAAGCTCCTCCCGCAGCGCAGCGATCATTTCCCCGGCTGCCCGCAGAAGCTGTGCATGGCGGCTCAGATCGTCTCCGGCGAGCGCGAGCGGCACTGCCCAGTCGCGGATGAGCCCGGTCGTTTTCTGCACGCCTTTTTCCGTACTGAAGCCGCCGTAGATCTTCTTGGCATGATTGCGCAGCGCCTTGCCCTGCCTGAGCGGCTCCTCGTGCCCTTTGTTCTTGAATTGTATCGTGCCCCAGAATTTCGTACGCAGCAGATCAGAGAGCCTTGCGCAGTCGCGGTCGGCACATGCCTGCACGCGCTTTTCCAGCTCGCTGACCTCGTCGCTGATGATCGCGAGCTGATTCGGCTTCCCGTGCGCCTTCACGATTTCCTGCGACTGCTTCAGCAGCGCATACGCCTCGCCGAGCGACCGTCCGATCTCCGAAAAGGCGAGCTCCAGCATGGTGCCGTCCTCGCAGCGCTTTGCCGCATCGGTCAGCAGCTGCTCGCCGAAGGGCTTGCGCTCGGTGAAATCGAGCAGCGTCAGCAGGATGTTCTCCAGCTCGGTGTCATTGCCCGTGCAGAAGGCATCGGTCAGCAGCGTCAGCGCCTCTCTGACCGCGGGCTCGGACTGCGCGCGGGTGTGGTATTCCTCCAGCACGGCAGACGCCGCCTGCGCCCGCAGGATGCGGTCCTCGTTCTCGTCGAGCGTGCGGAAATCCGCGGCGATATCGAGCTCCGCAAAATGCTCGCGCATCAGGCGGTAGCAGAAGCTGTGGATCGTCGAGATGCTCGCGCACTGCAGCATGGTCTGCTGTCTGCGCAGCCATGTGCTCTCCGGGTGCTCCAGCAGCGCCTTGTCGAGCGCGCGCGTCAGACGGTCGCGCATTTCGGCGGCAGCGTCGTTGGTGAAGGTCATCACGGCGAGTGTCTCGGCAGGGACGCGCTCCGCACCGTCCTCCTTCATGAGCAGCTGCACCAGCCGCTGCACGAGCACGGCAGTCTTGCCGCTGCCCGCCGCCGCGCTGACCGATACGGACGCGCCGTGCGCCTCGATCGCGGCCTGCTGCTCAGGTGTCCAGTTCATCGCCATCGGTGCTTTCCTCCTCTCCCGTTCCGTCCATCACCGCGCGTATTTTCGCAGTGATCTCCTCCCGCTTTTCGGGCTTTCTGCAAACTGCGGGGCGCTCCGTGTCCATGCCGCAGATATCGGCAAAATCGCAGCGGGCGCACGCATCGTCGTAATAGTCGTAATCATTCGGGTTCACGCGCTTCATCGGGTTCGGGGCGACATCGCCCTCGGAATATGCCTGCAGCTCCGCGGAGAGCACCTTTTCGACATAGGTGCGCAGCCGCCCGAGCTGCTCCTGCGTGAAGACCATCGAATCCTTCGTCAGCACAGGCTCGCCCTCGCCGGTGTCATTCTCCGCAAGCTTTGCGGGGATATAGACGCCCGCGATCTGCTGCTCCATCTTCGAGAGAATGCCGCGGTCGCAGAGCACGGTCCCGTGCATCCGGAAATACTCCGCGAGGATATCGGCACGCGGGGTCATATCGCTGCGCGCGCGGTCGCTTTTCGGCATTCCGGCGGGCATATAGAGCACACCGGCAGCCTCCGCACCGACATAGTGCGTCGGGTCGTCGAGCAGCGCGAACAGATAGAGCAGCATCTGCAGATTGAGCCCGTAATAGAGATTCGCAAGCAGGAAATCCTGCCGCCCGGTCTTGTAATCGACCACGCGCAGATAGGTCTTGCCGTCCTCCGTGCAGCTGTCAACACGGTCGATGCGCCCGTTCAGGCAGATCCGGATGCCGTTCGGGAGCTGCAGCGTGAAGGGCTGCGTGTGGTCCTCCTCCTCGCTGCCGAGCCTGCCGATCGCAAGCTCCGTGTCGGTCGGGAGAAACGCGGACTGGCGCATTTCCTCCTGGGTGTGCAGCAGCAGCTCGATGATGCGGGCGGTCATGCGGCGGTAATTCTCCATGAAGCGCTGCGGACGCCGGTTTCCGCCGCCGAGCTCCTTCTGCAGGAAGGTCTCGGCGCAGGTCTCGGCATGCTGCCGCAGATCGTCTGCGGTCATGGCGAGGAAATCCTCGCGGGTGCTGTGCTGCCGGAAGAGCTGCTGCATGCAGTAATGTACGAGATTGCCGCCCGAGAGCGGGTTGAGGTCCTGCTTTTTGCGGACATAGAGCCGCAGACCCTTGCTGCAGAAGGCGCGGAAGGGGCATTTCATCGCGGTGTCGATGAAGGTCGCGGAGACCTGCACGGTGTCGCCGGTCAGCGCACGCATCCGCTCAGGCGTGCTGATGCGCAGTGCGGCGGGGTCACGGCGGCGCTGCAGACGCTCCAGCCGTTCCGCGCTGTCCTTGCGCGCTCTCAGCATTGCCAGCACCGATGCCTGCTCCGCGGGCGTGATCTGATAATCCTGCACGAAGCTCTGATAGGCAGCGGCAGCGGTCGTGACATAGAATGCCGCGCCGAGCTCTGCAGCGTTCCGCTGCGCCGTTTTCGGAAGCAGCGTCTGCACGCTCTCGATCAGTGCCGAGGGGCGGCGCACCGTGCCGGATTCGTCGGCGAGCGGATAGCACAGGAAGAGCTGCCCGGAGGCGGCAGAGAGCGCCTTGTAGACGATCAGACGCTCGTCGGCGCAGAGGTCGCGCACGGAGCGTGCCAGTGTGATTTTGCATTCATCGGCGAGCCTTGCGCGCTCCTGCTCGGAGAAGAAGCCGCCCGCGGAGATATCGGCAGGGAAAAGCCCTGCATTGACGCCGAGCACGAACACCACCGACGGCGAATCATAGCGCGCAGCCGCGGCGCTCTGCACGGTCACGGCATCGAGCGTCTGCGGCGGGACCGCGATCTGGTCGCCGCGCAGCACCGCGGCAAACAGCTCCGAGAGCTGCTGTGTCGTCACGGGGACGTCAGCGAGGGCATCGCGCATCGCGTCGAGCAGCTCGGTGAAGCGGTTCCACAGCGCGCGCAGGGCACGTCCGCCCGCGATATCGCCCGCGTCCTTGCGCTTGGAGGCAAGCCCGCCGACGCGCTTCGGAATGCCCATCGCCTCGATGCATCTGTAGAGTGCCACGCAGCAGTCGCCGCCGGTCACGGGCTTTTCGCCGCTTCTGCGCACGGCTTCGCGCAGCTTCAGCACCGGCTCCATCAGCATCTGACGCGCCTTCTCGCAGAAGCCGTTCGGGTCGGTGTCCTCTGCGAACGGGCTGTCCCACTGGCTCCCTTCAATATCCCAGATGAACGCATAGTTTTCGAGCTCTGCGGCGTGCTGGGGGCTCAGGGGGCTCAGCTGGGTCTTGAGCAGCGTGAGCACGGCATCGGTCGTGCTGCGGTGTGCGAGCGCGAGCAGACACAGCGGGAGCTGCATCACGGCGGTGTGCAGCACCGAGCGGTGGTGGTCGATGAAGAACGGGATCTCATAGCGCGTGAAGGCTTCCTCCAGCAGACTTGCGTATTCGGAGGCATCGTGCATCACGACCGCGATCTCGCGTGCCCGGACCGCGCCGGACGTCAGGAGCTGCCGGATCTGTGCGGCGGTGTATTCCGCCTCGAGGGTGATGTCGGTCGCCTCGCAGACCGTGACGGCGGATTCCTCCGTGTATTCGGGGATATTCTGCTCCGTGCTGAACAGATACCGGCTGAGGTGCCCGAGCGACGGCGAACGGAACCGGTGCTGCTCCGTCAGCGGGATGGCCTCGAAGCCGATGCCGAGCGATTTGGCGGTATCGCGCAGCCAGCGCGCCGTCTGCCCGACCGCGTCGAAGCGGGAAAACTCCGGCGCCTCGAGGTCGTCGGTGCGCAGTGCGATCCAGAGGTCGTCCGCATCGCGGAGCATGACGCGCAGCATTTCGCGCTGGTCGCCGGTGAAGGATTCAAATTCGTCGAGGAAGACCGTTTCCCCGCACAGACACCGGCTGCTGTCGGCATATTTGGCGGCGGTCATCTGGTCGCAGAGCGTGTCGCGCAGACCGTGACTGTCGAGCTCCGTGAGATAATCCGCGTAGATGCGAGCAATATCGAGCAGCTTATTCGCAAGCGGCGGCTCGGTGTGCGCAGCGGCATCGGCGAGCTGCTCGGGGGCCGTGCCGGACTGGATCAGCTCTCTGATCTGCGCGGCGAGCTCTGTGAGGAAGCCGGGCTTTGCCGCGGCTCTGCCGTAGAGCGTGAGGGCGTTCGATTCGGTCAGGTGCCGGAGCACGCGGTGCAGCGTGACCGTGCGCATGACGTCGTCGGCGGCATTGCGGGGCGCTTCTGCGATGTGCTCGAGCAGCTCCTCCGTGAGATTGCGGAAGCTGCCGGTGATGATGCTGTTGAACCGCACGGCGCCGAGCGCATCATAGAGCAGGCGGTCAAAGGTGAAGCTGAACTGCTCGGGGACGAGTGCGCGTACGCGCCTGCCGGCTTCGGCAGCCTGTCTGATCTGCGCATACAGCGCCGCGGATTTGCCGCTGCCGGAGCACCCGAGAATCATATGCAGCATGTGCATGCCTCCAATCTATAGCTGTGATAATAACAGTATACCATATCAGATGTTCAAAATATATACATCTGGAAAAATTTTATCGGTGTTTTGAAAAATCCCTTCAGGGAGGAGTGAGCAGGTAGGAGGCAGCAGGTGAGTGAGGAGTGAGAAGTTGTTCCGTTGCTGACAATGAAGAAACCGTTCCGAACCCTTAAGGGCAGATGAAGATTCAATGAGGATTCGCCAAAACCGCTTGAAAAGCCCTCCCCGGCGTGATATACTCATCGCAAAGGAGGGATAACCAATGAAAACAATCAAGAAGAAAATCAAATGGCAGACCGACCTGCTGCTGTGCGGCATCGGCGGTGCGCTTGCCGGACTGGTCGTGCAGGTGTCGCAGTGTGTCGGCTGGGGCATGCCCTACGCCGTCGGGCAGGTCTGCATGGGGCTGCTGCCGTGGACGGTGCTCGGGACTGCGCTGAGCCTGCGCAGCCGCTGCGGACTGCATGCGGCGCTGCGGGTGCTCTGCTGCTTTCTCGCGCTGCTCTTCACCTATGCCGTGAGCGGGGAGCTCGTCGGATGGTGCAACGCCTATGAGATCGCGGCGGGATGCATGATCCTGCCGTTCGCTGCCGTGGCTGCATGGTTCATGCGCGCCAAGCGCGGGCTCCCGGCGGTGCGGGTCGCGGTCGGTGCACTGGGCGTCTGGGCGATGCTGATGGACCTGATCTTCCGCAGCGGGGTCTGCTTCCGCGAATTATCGCTTATGCTGCCGCTGCTGGTGTATCATTTCTACACGCTGTCGACGGTGAGACCGCAGCGCACCTGCAGGGCATGTCCCGCAACCCGCTGAATGCAGAACGGATTCTGAACGGGAAACGCCCCGCTGTGCCTGCTGCCGCTCACAAGCCGTACTTCTTCCGGATGCGCGAGAGCTTGTCGCCGACCGGCTTTGCAAACAGCATCAGGAACAGCAGGTTGGACACCGCATACAGCGCCGTATACGGCAGTGCAGTGCTGAGTGCCGCGGCGTATTCGTGCAGCGAAAAATGCTCATAGGTCCACACGGTCGTCCAGACATCGAGCAGCATGGAATATGCCACGCCCGAGAGCAGCCCGTAGGCATAGAGCAGCACGCGCGAGCGGATCAGGGGCTTTGCAAAAATCCCCGCGGTATACCCGATGATGCCCCACGCGAACATCTGAAAGGGCGTCCACGGTCCCTGCCCCATGACAAAATTCGACAGCACCGCCGAGAGCGCCCCGACGAGAAATCCCGCCTCGCGCCCGAGATAGAGCGCCGAGAGCACGGTCAGCGCGGTGATCGGCTTGAGCAGCGGGAGCAGCCGCCCGATCACCGAAAGCGCCGTCATCACCGAGACAAGGATCATGCGCCGCGTGCCGAGCTCGCGCTTCTCAAAGCCCGAGAGAAACAGCAGCAGCGCCAGCGCGACCATCAGAAAGCTCACGAGCGCATAGTGCTCCGAGCGCCAGCCCAGCGCGGTCAGCAGAATGATCGCGGGCATGATGCAGAACGGCAGTGCGACCCGCAGAAACTGCCGCAGCCGCGCACTTCTGATCGTGATCACTCCGTGCACCTCCCGTTTTTGCGGCAGAGCGCCGCGGCATCGGCGACTGTCACGCAGCCCTCGTATTTTCCTCTTGTCATGCGGCTGACCGCCGTCGTGTAGAACACATTTTCCGCGAACATCTCCCGCGGGCTGCCGCAGGCGATCATTGCCCCCTGCGACAGAAATCCGACCCTGTCTGCGTATTCCGCCGCAAATTCGATATCGTGCGTGACGAGCAGCACGGTCACGCCCTGTGCCGTCAGTGCGCGCAGCACCTGTGCGAGCCGCTGCTTTGCGGCCGCATCGAGCCCCTTTGTCGGCTCGTCGAGCAGCAGGAGCCGCGGGTCCGTCAGCATGACCTTTGCCAGCGCAAGCAGCTGCTGCTGTCCGCCGGAAAGGTCATAGGGGTGCATCGGCAGCAGCGGCGTTAAATCAAACGGAAAATCGCGCAGATGCTCCGCATAGTGCTTATCCAGCTCGGCAAGCTCCTCGTCCGCGGTATTTTTGAGGAATACGGTCTGCACGTCCTGCGGCAGCAGCGTGACGCAATTGCGGTAAAGCGAGCGATCCTTATATTCGCGGATGGACTTCCCGAATACGCGGATTTTGCCCGACTGGGGCTTGAGCAGCCCCGCCGCGCAGCCCAGCACGGTCGATTTGCCCGCACCGTTTCCGCCGATCATGCAAAAGAGCTCCCCCGAAAGCACACAAAGCTCCGTGCCGCAGAGAACATCTGCGGCTTTTTTGCTGTATCGGAAAAACACCTCGGAAAATTCCAGCGCCGGCTCGGTCTCCGCGCGGGGCTGCGGCTCGGGCAATTCACGAATATCCGCGCGAAACTGCGGCAAAAGCGTGCGGCGCGCATCGCTGACCGAGAGCGGGCATTCCCCGGTGCCGCCGACGGCATACCAGAGCCGGGCGGCTGCGGGCATCGCGGGGAGAACGGGGTCATCCGCACGCAGTGACGACAGCACCGTGCGGGGGGCGCCGTCTGTGCGCAGATCGCCCCTTCCCATCACGACAAGGCGGTCGCAGACGGGAATCACGTCGCCGAGGCGGTGCTCCGCGATGACAACGGTCAGCGCAAAATCGCGGTTGAGCCGCTGCAGCGTCGTCAGAAAGTCTGCGGCGGCGATCGGGTCGAGCTGTGCGGTCGGCTCGTCGAGCAGCAGGAGCCTTGGCTGCATCATCATCACCGAGGCGAGATTGAGGATCTGCTTTTGCCCGCCCGAGAGCGTCGAGGGGTCGCGCGAGAGCCAGTTCTCCATGCCGAAATAGGACGCAAGCTCCGCGATGCGCCTGCGGATGACCGTCTGCGGCGTGCCGAGATTTTCAAGCCCGAATGCCAGCTCATGCCACACGCGGTCGGTGACGATCTGCTGCTCGGGCTGCTGCATCACATAGCCGATCTGGGCAGCGGCGGTCTTCGCATCGAGCGACGAGAGCGCCTGCCCGAAAAACTCGATCTCGCCCGACTGCGTGCACAGCGGCGCGAGGGCGGGCTTGCACATCCGCAATAGGGTCGTCTTGCCGCAGCCGGTCGGACCGCAGACCGCGCAGAGCTCCCCCGCCTGCACGGTCAGGCTGAGACCGTTCAGCACGGGCGTGTCGCATTCCGGATAGGTGACCGTCAGATTCCGGACCGCAAGTGCTTCCATCGGAGTGCCCCCCTTCCCTCAAAGATCAGCGGCAGCAGTGCAAGCAGCGTGTATGCCGCAATGCCTGCGAAATAGCCCATTCGGTGCACAGGCGGCGTGACCGTCGGGTAATACTGCCATGTCAGCGCGCCTGCCGCGATCGCCCATGCAGCCCCCGCCCCGAGCAGCAGTGCCCCGAGCAGCAGAATGATATCCCAGCTGCGCCAGCGGTAGGTGACATAGCTGGTGCGTCTGCCCGTGCCGTAGCCGCGCGCGGTCATCGAGTTTGCCGTGACGATGCCGTTTTCGAGCGCCCATGTCAGCAGCACCGAGAAGACCCGCAGCCCGCCGCGGACATCGTCGATCAGATGCCCCTCGCGGTAGAGCCCGAGCCCGCGCTGCGCAAACTGAATTTTGCGCATCTGCTGCCGGAACAGCGCCAGATTGCGAATTGCCATCGAGAGCACGAGCGCGAGCTTCGGCGACAGGAACCGGAACAGATAGAAGAGCTTTTCGCTGTTCATCAGCTCGGAAAAGCTGCGGAACCAATAGAGCACGGCGGCGAGCCGGATGCCCGTGACCGCGCCGTAGAGCAGTGCCTCCGCGGTGATCGCGCGGTCGTTGATGACAAAGAGCACGCTGACCCCGTGCTGATTCCAGAGCGGGTTGAGCAGCGCAAAGAGCGTCGGCACGCCCAGTGCACCGATGTGAAATGCGGCGTGCTCCGTGCCGTGCCGCATCAGGTAGTAGCCGATGCCCGCCAGCAGCGAAATGCCGAGCAGCACCGGCTCCATGCAGAAAATCGTGATGCAGGCGGTGAGCAGCAGCACGACCGTCACCGCCGCCGGATTCATATCTTCAAAGCTGCGCATAGATCATCAGTCTCCCGACATAAGAGGTTAGAGCGGCAAAAGAGATCATCCCGGATGCAAGCGGAATCCGCATTTACAAAGACACGGTGTAAGCCCAGACGACACAGTCGCCGTCGTGCAGCGTGAAGGCGCCGCAGCCGACCGACGGGCGCTCTCCGTTGACCAGATACGTCCAGCCGGAGAGGTCGCCGAAATCAAACTCATAGAGCGACGCGATGCCCCGGACATACGCCGTTTCCACGACCTCGCCCGACACGCCGTCGACCTCGATCTGCAGGCTGTTTGCACGCACCGCGTCGTAGAGCAGCGTCAGCGCGTTCTCGTTCTCGTCGATCGCAAATTCCGTCTCCGGCAAAATCACGCCGTCTGCGGGGAACCGCTCACTGCCGGGCATCCCGAGGATGACGTCGCAGCGAATCTCCATCGTCACGGTGCCGCCGCCCCCGCGCGATTGCTCGGTGTAATACTGCGCCGGCGTTTCGATGCGGATGACCCAGATCAGCGCGATCAGCACCCCGCCGATGCCCGCGAGCGTCAGATAGGTTTTCGCGGCGCGCTTTTTCCTGCACCGGAAAATCACCGCGAGCACAAGGCAAATCGCTGCGACCGCTGCGGTCAGCGGCAGGCGGTAGGGATACTGCGTGCCGGTTGTCTGCGCGGTCTGCGTGACCGTCGTCTGCACGGTGCGCACAGCGGTCGAGGTCGTCTCCGTCGCCGTTTCGGTGCCGGATTCCGTGCGGCGTTCGGCGGTCGTCTGTTCGGCAGATCCGGTCAGCGTGACGGTCGTTTCCGTCTGCGCTGTCTGTGTCTGCGATTGTGCCGAGGTGATATCCGAAATTTGCGCAGATACGCTGTTTTCGGTCGATATCGCATTTGCCTGCGAACCGGTCTGTACGGTTGTGCTCTGCGCCGTTTTCGTTGTGTTCGCCGGGGATGCCGTTGTCTGCACGGGGGCGTCGGTCTGTGCCTGACCCGCCCAGACCGGCGTGCCGCGCAGCAGATAGAGCGATCTGCCCGCCTGCATGCACTGCTGCGAGGTATATGCGAGAAACACCTGCAGCGACGCCGCGGCGTTGACGTCACCGTCGGCGGCATGGGCATATTGCCCGGCTCCGCGCGAAAACAGTGCGACCGCGTCCGCGAGGGTGTGCCCGCTCTTGACAAATCGCGCGTCGGTCAGCGGGTCGAGCCCGAGGGTGTTCAGCGCGATCCAGACCTGCGCCGTGCTCTCGGGGTTTTCGGCGCCGTAGCTCGAAAAGCCGCCGTCGGCAAGCTGACTGCCCGACAAAAACGTCATTGCCCGCCCGATCGCTGCGGAGACCTCCGGCACATCGCGATAGGGCGCGAGCGCCTGCACGGTCATCGCGGTGACGTCGGGGTCGCCGTTTGTGCCCGGCAGCGACCAGCCGCCGTCGGCACACTGGCGCGAGAGCAGCTCTGCGGTGATCTCCGCGTTTGTCTGTGCGCAGGGCACGCCCTGATTGACCAGATGCAGCGCAAAGACCCAACTCATGATACCCTGCTGCCCGATGCTTTCGCGAAGCATGGTCTCGCAGATGCCGGGAATGCCGTCGGAGACCGCGATCAGCGCGAGCGCACAGCGCTGCTTTGCCGTTGCGCCGGAGGGCGGGCGCCGTGCGAGCAGATCGGTCATTGCGGCGCGGTAGGCGGAAAAATCGCAGTCTGCACCCGACGCGGAGAGCGCGAGCACCTGCCACTCCGGGGCGCTGCTGCCGGCGTGCTCGGTCACGGCGCCGTCGAGCCATGCCTGTAACGTCTCCCCGCCGCACTGCGACGCCAGATAGGCTTCCCGTTCGCTTTGCAGGTCTGCCGCAGATGCAGAAAGCAGCCGGAAACTGCTCACCAATATGACAAGAGCGAGCAGTCCGGCTGCAAATGCGTGTATTTGCTTAATTTTCATGCTTTCTGCGCACGAAAGCCGCAGCTCCGAGCATCGCAAGCGCCGTCACGCAGACCGCGATCGGTGCGCGCTCGCCCGCCTGCACGGCAGGGACATTCTGCGTGCCGCCCTGACTGCCGGCGCCGTCGGTATTGCCGTTCTGACCGGGCTCGTCGGTCTGTGCGGGCTGCTGCGCCTCGGTGACCGTGACCTTTGCAGCCGCGGGCACGAGGATCGCCTGCTCAGAGACCGCGCTGATGACCGCGTCGCCGACCTTGTCGAGCGTGATGACCGCCTTGCCGTCCGCGTCGGTGACAAACGAAGTCTTTTCGCCGTCGACCGTGATGACCGCGCCCTCGACCGGCTTCTGCACCGGGCTCCAGTTTTCGTCAAAGGTGCTTGCAGTCAGCGTCAGCGTGAATGCCTTGCCTGCTTCGGTCTCGACTGCCGCCTGATCGAAGTAGGTGAACATGTCGCTGTAGCCTGCCGCGTCCTTGTAGGTGTAGGCATAGAGCGCATCGCCTGCCTTGACCTCATCGGTCAGCCCGTTTGCGAAGGTGTTGTTGACCGTGTAGCCGAAGCTGCCCTGATTTTCGTTGCCCCAGAGCTTGGAGAGACCGAGTCCCCACTGCGTTTCGGAGGTCGCATAGCCTGCCGCGGCACCGCCCTCATATTTCGCCTCGTGGATGAGGTACAGCGCATCGTTGATCGTCAGCTTGCCGTCGCTGTCGGTGTCGGTGACCGTCACGGGCTCCTGCACGACAACGAGCTCACCGGTGTTCGCGATTGTCACTGTGATATCCGCGGAGCCCGCGTCCGTTGCCGCCTCGGTGACCTTGACCTTTGCGGCGGCGGGCACGAGGATCGCCTGCTCGGAGACCGCGCTGATGAGCGCGTCGCCCGCCTTGTCGAGCGTAATGACCGCCTTGCCGTCCGCACCGGTGACAAACGAAGTCTGTCCGCCGTTGATCGTGATGACCGCGCCCTCGACCGGCTTCTGCACCGGGCTCCAGTTCTCGTCATAGGTGCTTGCCTTCAGCGTCAGTGTGAATGCCTTGCCCGCTTCGGTCTCGACTGCCGTCTGATCGAAATAGGTATACAAGTCGCTGTAGCCTCCCGCGTCCTTGTAGGTGTAGGCATAGAGCGCATCGCCGGCTTTGACCTCATCGGTCAGACCGCTTGAGAAGATGTTGTTGACCGTGTAGCCGAAGCTGCCCTGATTCTCGTTGCCCCAGAGCTTGGTGATGCCGAGCCCCCACTGCGTCTCGGCGGTCGCATAGCCTGCCGCGGCGCCGCCCTCGAATTTCGCCTCGTGGATGAGATAGAGCACGTCGTTGACCGTCAGTGCGCCGTCACCGTCGGTGTCGGTGACCGTCAGCGGCTCGTTCACGACCTTGAGCGTGCCGGTGTCTGCGACCGTCACGGTGACGTCTGCCGATGCGGTCTCGTCCGCCGAAACGGGCATTGCCGCGAGTGTGCCGAACAGTGCCAGCACCGGCACTGCTGCCAGAGATAGAATTTTTTTCTTCATGGTTTCTGCTCCTGTTCTCCCGCTTCCGTGCGGGCTTGCTTGATTGCCGCTTTTTTCGCGGCGGTTCGCTTCCGTTTGGCTGCAATGCGCTTTTCCCGCTGACGTTCGGTGCGGTCATCGCTGCGCGGTGCCTTGAGCCCTGCGGCTTCGAGCGCCCGCGGAAAGGGTCCGAGGTAGGCTTTGATCAGCACGACCTCCTCCGCGGTGAAATCGCTCCGGTGCGGCAGACGGTCAAGACCCTGTGCAAGCAGGTCCGTGTGCTTTTCACAGAGCAGCGCACAGGCACGGGCTTTTCCCTCAGCCTGACTCATGCTGCGGCACCTCCAATCAGCAAAAAACGCCCCTTTGCAGCCTGCGGCGGGCAGCAAAAGGACGCAGTTCGGGCGGGCAGACAAGGGGCAGCATACAGCGATCCACTGAAAAAAGGGCGCAGTATCCCCGTGACAAGCCCGGACAACTGCACCCTTCATGCCCAAAAGTGCGGAACCGTTTTTGGCGATTCCGTCGGTCCGCTGCACATGCGGCGAGTATCCCGGCTTTCACGGTAATGGCGGTTGTGACGGATTTCCACCGTACTTCCCTCTGATTCGCATTCGCGAAGCCGCATGCAGACTGTAGTTATTATAGCACAACTGATACCAAATGTCAACCCGGCAGCAGGATCAGCCATAAGTCAGTAGGGAGCAGGGAGGAGCTGTTCCCTTTTTCTGATTCCTGCCGCTTCGCCCGGGCACATTTCTCACTTCTCATTTCTCACTCGCCGCTTCTCGTGACCGTGAATCTGACGTTCGGCGAGACGCGCACCTCGAGGGTCTGCCATTCGCGGCGCACGATCAGCTCGAGATGCCCGCGGATGCCGTAATCCGGCTCCAGCGTCGTCGATTTCAGCCGCCCGAAGCCCTCGGGGCTGTCATAATAGCTCACCTCCGGGTCGGTCTCGTAGCTGTCCTCATAGCAGACAAAGCTGCGGTGCGAGAAGTCGAAGTCCTCCGTGCCGCCGTTTTTGATATCGAACAGCAAAAACACGCATTCTGCATTATCGTTGAGCGGCGCGCTGTCCAGATCGTCGGCGTCTGCATCGCGCACGCACACGCCCGCCAGCGTATACTGCACACCGGTCTCGGGGTCGGTCTTGGTCTCGGGCGCAATTTCCAGCGACATGTACGACACACTGTCGAGCGCCGCAACTTCTTCGTCGGTCAGGCGCTTCAGCACGCCGACATGCAGCCGCGGCACGGTGATCTCCTCGTCGCTGACGCTGGTGTAGGTGTAAAAGCCCTCGCTCTGCCCCCACACCGTGACGTAGTCATCCTCCAAAAGCCGCTCGCCGCCCGCAGGCGGGGTGTAGTCCAGATAGACCACGTCGGAATAGTCGCTGCCGTTTTTCACGCCAAGCCGATAGGTGTCCTCCATCGCCTGCACAATCCTGCCGGTGAAGGTGAAATACTGCCGCTTGAGCGCATCGGCGGAGCGCGCCATCTCCGAATAGGGGATCTCGCGGCACTGCGCCTGATAGAGCGCCGTTTCCCCCTCGGAGACCGGCGCTGCGGACGGCACATATTCCTCCTGAGAGGACTGCTCCGCCGCCGCCCCGGATGAATTCGCTTCGGGCGCCGGGCTTTCGCTGTTCCCTTTCAGAATGCGCATCTGCAAAGCGGCAATCACGAGCAGCACTGCCGCCGCCAGATTGATCACGGTGCTGACGGCGAGCAGAATGCCGGAATAGCGCTGCTGTTTCTCGGTCATGGGTCGGTTCCTTTCTGCCTCAGGCGGTGTCGCTCGGGATATCGAGCAGATACCACGAGCCGTTGATGCGGTAAACGCGGGCATACTCGGTGCGGGTCTGCTCCGAATCCGCGGTTTTGTAGGTCACGTCGAAGGTGAGCCAGCAGCCGCGCGTGATCTCGACCTTACGCTGATACTGCGTGAAAATGCCGTCGGCAATGCGCGTGAGGTATTCCTCGCCGACCTCCTGCTGCTTGCGGAGCACGACCGTCGCCTTGGAATCCTGCCCGAAATAATATTTGGTTGCGGAGACGATTGCCGCGCACATGTCCTCGACGGTCACCGTGCCCTCGTCGGTGTCGGCGCCCGCCAGCCACTCGGGGAAGGCTTCGGTCATGGCGGCGGTATCGCGCTTGTTGAGCGCCTTATAATAGCGCTTGACCGGGCGCATGAAGGGATTGCGCAGCGCCAGCCAGATCAGCACGCCCGCCGAGATCATCAGCAGAAAAACGCCCAGACGGATCGCGCGCACGGTGCCGGAGACCGGCAGCCTGTCGACATTGAGCGGCTTTGGCTCAAAGATGCCCTGCTCCCCGAGCGGCTGCTCCGGGGTCGGGGATTTCGGTTCGTCAGCCATTTTGTGCCTCCTTTTCGTGCAGCGTCGGGACGAGTGCGTCGAGCAGCTGCTTTGCCTCATCGTGCGCCTGCTGATTTTCCTCGAGCGAATTCATATTCTCGTTGACCGTGCGCAGTGCCAGATAGCTGCCCTCCTTGAAGGGCGCCTCCATGCCGAGCCGCTCCGCCAGATCGGTATCATTCAGGCGGATGCGGTAGCCGTCGACCAACGGGCAGTCGGGATAGAGCGCGGAGAGATCGGTGAACATTTCCTCGGGCTGCAGATAGGTCTCCGCCTCGCTGTCACAGATCACGAGCATACACGCGGCAGACTGAAACTGCATCAGCAGCTGGGTATTGTAGGACTGCGCGTAGGTGCCGCCCTGCTCCATGCTCTCCTTCGAGACGGGGATATAGACCGACTGCACGATCTGCTTGCCGTCGCCGTTGAAATCGGGGCAGAGCTCACCGAGCATTCCGCACAGCACGTCGGAGTTGACGTAGAGCTGGGGCTGCTCGGTCAGCAGCATGATACGCACGTCGCCGTCGACGCGGGAGAAGTAGTCGTAGGTGAGGAAGGCGGCGACCAGCACGACAAATACGGCGATGCCGAGCCACCATTTGGCGTGGTAGAACCAGTTGCCGAGGCGCTGCCAGACCGTATAGTGCTTTTCCTCCTCCTCGGGGAAGTGCATGTCCTCCTCGGTGATGATGCCCTGCTTCAAGCGGATGAGGTCGACCTTCTCCTCGGCGAGCTCCTTTGCGTATTCCTCGCGGGCATGCTCTGCGAATTCGGCTTCCTTCTTCTGACGCTCGCGCTCCTTGAGCTCTGCTTTTCGCTTGGCGGCAGCGTCGATCTCCCATGCGCTGCGGAATGCCGAGACTGTTCCGGTCATCTCATGGGGGTCGCCGGCTTCCTGCGCGGGGGTCTGCGCCTGCTCTGCGTTCTCTGCGTCCTCGGGTGTCTGCGGGGATTGCTTGATTTCCTCCTGCGGATCGCTCACGGTATCACGTCCTTTCCGGTATATTATACCATGCTTTCCGCAAAAAATCAACCGCTCGGGGAGCCCGGAGCCCGGGCGGGCATTTCCCTCCGGGTACTTTTACGCGGAGCCTCCCAATGCACGTTGCCACACGGCGCTGATCGCGCCTTCTTTGGCGGCGGGCAGCCCCCGAGGAAATGAAAAATGAGAAGTGAGAAATGAGAAATGGTTCCGTCACCTTCGAGCCTGCGGCTGATTGCGGCGTTCGGAGGGGGAAGCGGGGAGCGGGGAAAAGAAGAAAGAATAGAGAATAAAGAATAATGGCGGTATCGCTTCGTGATGGATTTGAATGCCGGAACCATTGCTCACTTCTGATTTCTCACTTCTCACTTCTCACTTCTCACTTCTCATTTCTCGCTTCTCACTTCTCATTTCTCGCTTCTCATTCCTCTCCGCCGCTTGACGAGAAGGGGGTTGATGTGGTATAATATCATAGCACCGGTATGGCTGCAACACAAAACAGATAAAGGGGTACACGACTATGTCATTCGACCGTCTGATTTCCAAGATCATCAGCATGAAAAACCCGACCGTCGCCGGGCTCGACCCGAAGCTCGACTATGTTCCGATGTTCCTGCGCCAGTGCTTCCTCGACGAGGACGGCGAGACCCTCAAAGCCGCCGCAAAGGCGATCTTCCGCTATAACCAGATGCTCATCGACGCGCTCTGCGATATCGTTCCCGCCGTCAAGCTGCAGGCTGCCTACTACGAAATGTACGGGCATCCCGGGATGAAAACGATGGAGCGCACCATCCGCTATGCAAAGCTGCGCGGCATGTATGTCATCACCGACGGCAAGCGCAACGACATCGGCGCGACGATGGAAGCCTATGCAGCCGCCCACCTCGGCACCTGCATGATCGGCTCCTCCGAGTGCGAGCCCTTCGGCGCCGATGCCCTCACCGTCAACGGCTATCTCGGCTCCGACGGCATCAACCCGCTGCTCAGCATCTGCCGCGAGCGCGACAAGGGCATCTTCGTCCTCTGCAAGACCTCGAATCCGTCCTCGGGCGAATTTCAGGACCTGCTGATCGACGGCGTGCCGCTCTATGCGCGCATGGGCGACAAGTGCGAGGAGTGGGGCGCCGATACCGTCGGCAATTACGGCTACAGCGGCGTCGGTGCGGTCGTCGGTGCGACCTATCCCGAGCAGCTCTCCGAGCTCCGCGCACGGCTCCCGCACACCATGTTCCTCGTGCCCGGCTACGGCGCACAGGGCGGCGGCGCGGCAGGCATCGCGGGCGGCTTCGACAAAAACGGTCTGGGCGCGATCGTCAACAGCTCGCGCGCGATCCTCTGTGCCTACAAAAAGGAGGGCTGCGACGAGCGCGATTTCGCAGGCGCCGCCCGCAGAGAGGCGCTGCGGATGCGCGAGGACCTGACCTCCTACATCAGCATCGGTTGATTGCCGTGCGGCTGCTGTTCGAGATCGACAAGCAGGATTATATTCCGGGCGGCACGGTCGGGCGGCGACCCTCCGTGCGCGGCATCATCGTGCGGCAGGGGAAAATCGCGATGATCCGTTCCCTGCGCGATGATTACTGCAAGCTCCCCGGCGGCGGCATCGACGGGGACGAGACCCATGCAGAGACGCTGATCCGCGAGGTGCACGAGGAATCGGGGCTCCGGGTCATCCCGGAGAGCATCCGGGAATGGGGCTTCGTCCGCCGCATTCAGAAGGGCTGGCACGAGGATATCTTCATTCAGGAGAATTACTACTATTTCTGCGATGCGGAGGATACTGCCGACGCGCAGTCGCTCGATGCCTACGAGGCTGCGGCGCAGTTCACGCCCGAATGGGTCACGCCCGCACAGGCGATCGCTGTGAATGAGCGGGCACGGAGCAGCACAAATTCCGACCGGCACAGGTCGGTGATGATCGAGCGCGAGAACCGCGTGCTGCGGCTGCTGTCCGAAGAATACCCCGCGCTCTTCACGGAGGGTGACGGCGGGACAGTGAAGCAGATCAGCGGCACAGCGACGCATTCCGGCAACGGCTTCCGTCCGCTGACGGTCAGCATCATCGCGACGGTATGCGCGCTGCTGCTCCCATTGGCATGCGGGCTTTCGTGCCTGCTGTTCGGCTTTGACAGTCCGACGGACGGCGGCAGCGTGTCCGGCACAGATGCCTTTGCGGTCGGTCTGCTCCTCGGCATGCTCTTCGCAGGACCGGCGGCCGTCGTCAGCCTGATCTCGCTCGCAATGAGCCTCAGAGACCGACGCGAAGCAGTGCAGAAGCCCGCTGTGAAAAGCCTGTCACTGATCGCGCTCGGCATCACGCTGTTTTTCCTATATGAAGCGTGCAGAATCAGCGGGTAATAGAAAAGGTGATACAAATGAAACAGGACAAATACACAGAAAAGCTGACCTACAAGGTCGTCAGCATGGAGCAGCTGAACGCTGCCGCATGGAGCATGGTGATCGGCTGCCCGGAGATCGCGCAGAAGGCGCAGCCGGGGCAGTTTGTCAACCTGCTGCCCGACGGCGGCTTTACGCTGCGGCGACCGATCTCGATCTGCGGCATCGACAGGGAAGCCGGGACGCTCCGCATCGTCTTTGAGGTGCGCGGCAAGGGCACGAAAGCGCTGTCAGAGCTGAAAGCCGGCGATACGGTCAATATGCTCGCGCCGCTCGGGCACGGCTTCACGCTGCTGCCGCGCGATTCCCGCGTCATTCTGATCGGCGGCGGCATCGGCACACCGCCCATGCTCCCGCTCGCGGAGTATTACGGCGAAAATGCGGTCGTCATCTCGGGCTTCCGCAATGCAGACGCCGTGATCCTGCAGCAGGATTTCGCGCTGACCGGCGCGAAGACCGTTCTCTGCACCGACGATGGTTCTGCGGGGCGCTTCGGGCTCGTGACGCTGCCGCTCGAGGAGGAGATCAGAGCGGAAAAGCCCGCTGCGGTCTGCGCCTGCGGTCCGCTGCCGATGCTGAAGGCGGCTGCCGCACTCTGCGATGTCTACGGGATTCCGTGCCAGGTGTCGCTGGAGGAGCGCATGGGCTGCGGCATCGGGGCATGTCTGGTCTGCGCCTGCCGCACGACCGACAAAAACGGCGATGAGCAGTATCTCCATGTCTGCAAGAACGGCCCTGTGTTTGATGCAAAGGAGGTTGTCTGGTAATGGCTGATCTGTCTGTCAATATCTGCGGCATCCCGTTCAAGAATCCGATCATTCCCGCGTCCGGCGTCTTCGGATACGGGCGCGAATATGAGCAATACTATGATCTGTCGCTGCTGGGCGGCATCGCGACCAAGGGCACGACCGGGTCAAAGCGCACGGGCAATCTGTCGCCGCGCGTTGCCGAGACCGCCGCGGGCATGCTCAATTCCGTCGGGCTGCAGAATCCCGGCATCGACGCCTTCATCGCGAACGAGCTGCCGCATCTGCTCGCCTGTGACACGGTCATTCTCGCGAACATCGCGGGTGCGACGGCGGAGGAGTGCGCAGAGGTCGCGGCAAAGCTCGACAGCACCGGTGTCCACATGATCGAGCTCAATATCTCCTGCCCGAATGTGAAGCAGGGCGGCGTGGCGTTCGGCACGTCGTGCACCGCGGCTGCCGAGGTGACGAAAGCCGTCCGCAAAGCGACGAAAAAGCCGCTCTGCGTCAAGCTCTCCCCGAATGTCACCGATATCACCGAGATCGCTAGGGCAGTCGTCTCCGAGGGCGCAGACGCGCTCTCTCTCATCAACACGCTGCTGGGCATGCGCATTGACCTGAAAACCCGCCGCCCGATCCTGCACAACAACATGGGCGGCTATTCCGGCGCGGGCGTTTTTCCGGTCGCCGTGCGCATGGTGTATCAGGTCGCAAACGCGGTCGATGTGCCGGTGATCGGCATGGGCGGCGTGATGACCGGTGAGGACGCCGCCGAAATGATGATGGCGGGCGCCTCCGCAGTGCAGGTCGGCACGGCGATCGTGCAGGACCCCTATGCCCCGCTGCGCATCATCGACGGGCTCAGCGAATTTCTCGACGCGAACGGCATTGACACCGCCGCCGAGCTGACAAAGTCGGTGAAGCCATGGTGACGCGGATCTATCTGGTGCGCCATGCCGAAGCCGAGGGCAACGCATCCGAATTCTTTCAGGGCAATATCGACACGGCGCTGACCGAAAAGGGCGAGCGTCAGCTGGATTTTCTGGCGGCACGCTTCCGGGATATCCCCCTTGAGGCGCTCTATTTCAGCCCCTATCAGCGCACAAGGCTCACCGCCGAGGCGGTCAACCGCAATCACGGTCTGAAAATGATCCCGGAGTACGATCTCCGCGAGATCAACGGCGGCGAATGGGAGGGGCGCACATGGGCGGAGCTGCCCGCAGCCTTCCCCGCGGAATACAAAATGTGGACGACCCGTATGGCGGCATTTGCAGCACCCTTCGGCGACGCGATGACCGATGTCTGGAACCGCATGGCGGATGTCATGGCGCGCATTGCGGATGAGAACCGCGGCAAGACGGTCGCGGTCGTGTCGCACGGCTGTGCGCTGCGCAATTTCCTCTGCTATGTCGAATTCCGCGACATGGAGCGCCTCGGCGACGTCGGCTGGGCGGACAACACCGCCGTTTCGCTCGTTGAATATGACACGGAAACGGGCTGGCGTCTGGTGTTCAAGAATGATTCGGCGCATCTGCCGGCGGAATATTCCACGCTGCGCACCTCGCACTGGAATCAGTATGAGAAACACGGAGGCAGTTCACGCACATGACCAGACGCTTTCTATGCACCGCACTGCTGCTCAGCCTGCTCGCGGCGGCGATGCTGCTCTTTGCATGCGGCAGCGGCGGACAGCCCGAGCCCGTCCCCGAACGGCAGACTGCCCCGACCGACATCACCGGGAGCCTGCCCGATGTGCCGGACACGGCCGCGCCCGCCGAAACGACCGTGACCCATACGACCGCCGTTTCGACCGAATCCGCCATGACCGTGCAGACCTATGCGGCTGTCACGGAAGCCGACCCCTCGGAATTCCAGCACCGCAATTATGCGGGCGGCACGGACGATCCCAATGAGGAGGAGCAGACGCTCCCGACCGTCGTGACCGTGCGGACGACCGTGAGCACGACCCGCAGCACGACCCGCAGAACAACTGCGCAGACGACCCGCGGCACTGCCGGAACCGGCGCGGAAACCGCAAAATCCACAACGACCACGACGACCACCACCACAACGACCGTTCCGCTTTCCGGTCGGCAGGCGGAGATGAAAAAGCTCGTCAGGAGCTACAAGCGCACCTGCGCCGTGCTGATGACCGCGCAGGACGGCACCGTGCTCTTTTCTTATCAGCCGGATAAGGCGATCTCGGGCGCGAGCCTGATCAAGCTGCCCTATGTCTATTTCTGCTGCGTGCAGCTCTCGGGCGGCGTGCGCAGCCTTACGGACAGCGTCACCTATACCGCGGACTGGTATCACGGGGGCTCGGGCATCATCCGCAAGAACGGCTACGGCAAGACCTACACGGTCGCACAGCTCATGGATTACGCGCTGCGCTATTCGGACAATGTTGCCTACGACATGCTGGTCTACCTCTTCGGCATCAAGGGCTTTGACGACATGGTGCAGTCGTGGGGCTATTCGGTCTCGATCAGTGCCTCGCGCTTCCCGCCGGTCACGGCTGCCTTCATGACAGCCGCCATGACGAAGATGCAGGCGGCATCGGCACTGGGCGGCTGCTGGCAGATCGCATGGGACGCGCTGACCGGCTCCGTGCAGAGCTATGTCCGCGATACGCTCGGCATCTCCGGCATGGCGGTCAAATACGGCTCGATCAGCGCGCAGTATCACGAGACCTGCTATGTCCCGGGCGAAATGCCCTATACGCTCGTGATCCTGAGCGGCGCGGTCAACAGCACGCCGGATGTCAGCTTTGTGCAGAATGCCGCGCGCTGTGCACAGAAGATCGCCGCTGCCTACGAGGATGTGATCTTCACGCAGCCGACGACAACCGCCACAACTGAGACAACCACTACCACCGAGACAACCACTGCAACCGGGATCACGACCGCCGCAAGCGAGACATCGACCGGGTCTGCTCTCACGGACACGACGGCATTCCCGGCGGAACCGGCGCAGACTGAGGCCACAGCGAAAGGAGCGGACGGCGCATGATCATATTCGGCGTTGATTTCGGCGATGTGC
>JAEEGL012766522.1_pt1 | contig 26551 bp, 24 predicted proteins | sample 9134231 | NCBI WGS metagenome assembly JAEEGL01 (sample SAMN16246548, study PRJNA631951) | gut metagenome | biome: gut microbiome; feature: rumen; material: fiber-attached | host: Bos | place: Iran: Karaj | collected 2018-10 | reverse complement strand
TATTCCGCCAAACAATGCCGAACCGATATTTCCGCAGCCCTGGGCTATCAGTTCCATGTTGGAACGATGATGCGAATTGATCATACTGTCGGCTACAACGCATGAAAGCAGTGATTCTATAGCCGCAAGAACCGCTATGGTAAAGCCGTCCGGCAGAGCTGCGCTTATTCCCGACATGGTGAAATGCGGCAGATGCAGTGAAGGAAGTTTGTTGCTTATCGTATATAGGTTTCCGATGGTATTTACATTTATTCCTGTAAGCTTTACGATCAGTATCCCTGCAATTACGGCGATCAGAGAAGCGGGTATTTTATCATTTATCATGGGCCACACGATGAGAATTGCAAGGCATATGATCCCGACAAGAAAAGCATAGCCGTTAAAGGTTCCGAAATTTGAACCGAAGGCCTTAAGCTTATCAACGGTTTCTATGGTTACGGTTCCTTCAGGGTACCTGAGTCCGAAAAAATCCTTAAGCTGTCCTATGACGATGGTAACCGCAATACCTGATGTAAAACCTGTAGTGATCGTATATGGTATGAATTTGATAAGTCCACCCAGGCGGAAGAACCCCATCAATATAAGTATTATTCCGGCAATGACTGTGGCCAGTATCATACCGTCCATTCCGCTCTTGGCTATGATGCCCGCAACTATCGTTGCAAAGGCTGCCGTCGGTCCCGCTATCTGAACGCGGCTGCCGCCGAGGAATGATATTATAAAGCCTGCGATTATTGCCGTATACAGTCCTTCTTCCGGACCGACACCCGATGCCAGAGCCAATGCGATCGACAATGGTAATGCGATTATGGCTACTATAATACCCGATATGATATCCGTACCGAACTGCTTCATGCTGTAGTGCTTAAGTGTACTGAACAACATCGGTTTCAGCTTATCTGTATTCATTTATCCCACGCTTTCTTTAACTGTAATTTGATCCTGTTATGTTAGTTCAATTTGACACAACTTTTACATTATATGTTTGTTGGATTTATTTTGCAATACTTTATTACAGATCTGTAAATGCTTGTTTTTGACTGTCGATCTATATGACTATCCAATTATTTTACAAAATGAAACGTGCGGTATTGATTTTTGTGGTACAATAAAAAACATAAAAAACTTAAGGGGGCAGATATGAAACAGTTAAGAGAAGATATTTGGAAGGACGGAGAGTATGATTATGCGGCTGCATACGGTTTTGTGCCGAACATTCATGCTTATCTCCATGATGAAGATGATGAGAACAGGGACTGCATCATAATATCGCCGGGTGGAGGTTACTGTAAATGCGCTCCGCATGAAGGTGAACCGATTGCCCTGGAGTTCTATAACATGGGACTGAATGCATTTGTATTGTCGTATTCAACCGATATTACCGTGTCTGTTCCGCTTAAGGATCAGCCTCTTAAGGACATATCCCGTGCAGTCAGGTTTGTCAGAAAGAGGGCGGATGAGTACCATATTGCGGGAAAGAAGCTTGTTATCTGCGGGTTCTCCGCTTCGGGTCATCTGTGTGCGTCGCTGGCCACACATTATGAAGATGTTAAGGATGTATCGGATGAATATGCAGATGTGTCCAACAGACCGGACGGAGTGATCCTTTCATATCCGGTTATAACCTCCGGTGAATACACACACGAGGGTTCGATCGAAGCACTGCTTGGAAGCGATGCATCCAAGGAGGAGCTTGATTATTATTCGCTTGAAAAACACGTTACGGCTGATACCCCTCCTTGTTTCCTGTGGCAGACTCAGACGGATGAACTGGTTCCCGTCGAGAACAGTTATCTGTTTGCAATGGCACTTCGTAAGCAGGGAGTTCCGTTTGCACATTATGTATTTCCCGAGGGAGTTCACGGTCTCGGTTTGGTAAGCAATACAAGTGATGAAGCCGGTGATTACACCGTGGAGCAGGTAGTTCGTGCTATAAAGGCAGTAAAGGAAGGGAAAGGTGTAAACGTATCGGAGGAGAAGCGTGCCTGGCTTATTGAGAGCTTCCCTGACGGAGACGCTAAACAGGCAGGAGAGTGCGGAATAGCTTCAAATGAGGACGTAGCCAGGGATGCCGGCAAGTGGATCGAGCTTGCCGGGATATGGATCGACAGGTTATAATAGCCACAGGCTATAACATATTATAAAAATCAGGAATTAGACAGGATATTCATACGGCTGTATCATCATTAACATAAAGAGCCGCATGAATCATTCCATCAAAATGAAACCCGGGAGCTCATTTGTTCCCGGGTTTCCCTTTTCGGGGGAATTGGAACAGGGGACGGTTCCAAACCCCGAAGAAAATGAAATGTGTGAAGCGGAATAATCAACAGGAGGATGGATCATGAGTCTGGCAATTGAATCGAAACTTATACACGGAGGAATTGACGGAGATGAGACAACGGGAGCGGTTTGCGTTCCGGTATATCAGACTTCAACATACAAGCAGGATGGTTTGGGAAAAGACAGAGGATGGGAATATTCGAGGACAGGCAACCCTACAAGGGCCGCACTTGAGAAGCTTATTGCAGATCTTGAAGAGGGACAGTACGGAATGGCCTTTGCATCGGGACTTGCAGCAATAACGACAGTACTTTCCCTGTTTAAACAGGGCGACAGGCTGGTCGTGTCCGACAACATTTACGGCGGGACCTTCAGGATACTCGACAATGTTTTTAATAATTTCGGGATCGAATATACGATAGTGGACACCTCGGATCTTAGGCAGGTTGAAGAGGCGATAACGGATGATGTTAAGGCAGTTTATATCGAAACACCTGCCAATCCGCTGCTTACAGTGACAGATATCAGGGCAGTGGCAGATATAGCTAAGACGAAGGATAAGCTGGTCATCGTTGACAATACCTTCCTGACACCGTATCTTCAGCGTCCTCTTACTCTGGGCGCAGACATAGTCATTCACAGCGGGACCAAGTATCTTGGCGGACACAGCGATACCATATCCGGTTTCGTGGTTGTTAACGACAAGGCTCTGGCAGACAGACTGTATTATCTGCAGAATGCGATAGGCGGGATACTTTCGCCCTGGGACAGCTTCCTGGTTATACGTGGTATCAAAACACTGGGAGTACGCATGGACAGGCATGTGGAGAATGCCGGAAAGATTGCACAGTGGCTTGAGGACAGCGGTTATGTTGAAAAGGTATATTATCCGGGACTTAAGTCGGATCCCGGATATGAAGTGCAGAAGAAACAGGCTGACGGTGCCGGTGCAATGATATCCTTTGTTCTTGACAAAAAGTATGATTACAGAAAGTTCTTCGAGAATATTAAGCTCGTGACTCTGGCAGAAAGTCTTGGAGGAGTAGAATCACTTGCATGCCATCCGGCTTCCATGACACATGCGGCAATCCCGAAGGAAATAAGGGAAAAGGTCGGGATTGTGGATGAACTCATAAGATTGTCAGTAGGTATTGAGAATGTCGGTGACCTTATCGCCGATCTTAAGCAGGCAATCGAGGCTTCGGCCGTGTAAAAGATGTGTGATGAGTCAGGGGAGCTTCTCCTGACTCGCACAGGATATATCGATGCCGTAGCCGCCGGAATGGCATAGGTTCCATAGACTGAAGTTGACGGTTCGAGTCCGTCCGGCATCGCTAAGATGAGCGGAGTGATCATTCTGCCCGGCAACAACGGAACAGAACAGGAAAGGGAATGTGTCATGAATGTATACGTAGCTGCTACTCTCAGGGGTTTCTTTGAGAGAAATGAAGTTATAAATATCGAGGGAAATACAATAGGGCGTGTGCTGGATCGTTTAAAGGATGAATATCCAGATGCGGGGAAGGTACTGTTTGATGATAACGGGAACCTTCGCAGGTTCATTAAGATATATGTAAATGATGATAATTACACGGATCAAAAGCACTGGGACAGAGAATTTGGTGAAACCGATGAGATATATCTTATACCTGCGATAGCCGGTGGTGCCGCAAAGAGGGACAGCATCATATCTGACGAACGCCGCAAGGAGACGGCTTTTGATGATAAGGAAATAGAGAAGTGGGGCAATCATCTTCTGCTCCGTGAGATAGGAGTTAAGGGGCAGAAGAGGATCAAGGCTTCAAGAGTTGTGATCTTCGGAGCCGGAGCACTTGGTTCACCCGTGATACAGTATCTCGCAGCTGCCGGGGCAGGAACCATAAAGATAGTCGATCCGAAAGAGGTTAAGCCCGCAGACCTGCAGAATCAGGTTCTTCACACGGAAAGGGATATCGGAAGACCGAGGGTAGCTTCCGCGAAGGACAAGATAAGGAACATAAACCGCAAGCTTGAAGTCATAACGGAAAACACTGATCCTGATGCCGGAAACATAGAGGATCTTATAGACGGCTTTGATGTGGTTGTTGACTGCACGGACAATTACAGGACCAGGTATCTTATAGGCGATGCATGTGCGATAACGGGAATACCGCTTGTATTCGGAGCACTGTATCAGTATGAGGGAATGGTTACCATTTTCAATTACGAGGACGGACCGTGCTACAGATGCCAGTTCCCGGAACCTCCTGCACCGGGACTTGTGCCTACATGTGCCGAGGGCGGAACGATAAGCCCGCTTCCCGGTATCATAGGAAGCATAATGGCCAATGAAGTCCTGAAGCTCATAACCGGTATCGGGGCGATCCTGAGCGGGAGGATGCTGGTGATAGACAGCCTGTATCTGCACTCAAGGATAGTCAGGGTTGAGAGAGATGATGAGTGTCCGGTATGCGGCAAGGATCCTACCATATACGAAGTCGAGGATTTCGATTACGAGGACTTCTGCGGTCTTAAGGAGAGTGACGACGAGGTTCCCGTTGAGGGAATAGCGGCAGAAGAACTGGCGAAGAGGATAGACAACGGTGATCCGATAACGATCATCGATGTAAGGGAACCGCATGAAAGAGCGATAAACCGCTTCCCTGATGCAAGAGTCATTCCGATTGGACAGCTGGCAAGACGGCAGAAGGAACTCGATCCGGATATAGATACTATATTTATCTGCAAGGAAGGAAAGAGAAGCATACTTGCGATAAATACATTGCGTGAAGCCGGATACAAGGGTCCCATGTACAATTTAAAGGGCGGAATAGAAGCGGCAAAGGATATAGTCCTTTCGCACGAGGGAGCCTGGCTGTAAGGGCTCCGGTATGGCAAAGGTTTGTATTATAAATTTTTATATGAGGAGGAACTAAAATGGCAAAAGAAACAGAGAAGCAGGCAGTAGGGATTAACGCGCTCGGCGCCAAGGCAGCGTATAATCTTACCAACGTCACCAAGACGAAGCCGCAGTACGGTGCACTGACACCCAAGTGGCTGACCAAAGTACTTGAGTTCAAGGGTCTTGAGGCAGGTATCTTCAGAGTTAACAAGGTAGTTGAGGGTGAAACACCCCTTGATGTACTGTGCTCACAGACCAAGAAATCGGACATTATCCCCGACGGATATGTGGAGTACGAAACAGAGCCGAGAGAGTATGTACTTAATTCGATCTCGACCATCATCAATGTAAATACGGCTGTAGAAGATGTATATGCCGCACCTTATGATCAGGTTCAGGAACAGCTCGGACTGGCGATCGAATCCCTTCGTGAGAGGCAGGAGAGTCAGCTTATCAACAATGATGACTACGGTCTTCTCAAGAACATCGCAGATTCACAGAGGATCCAGACAAGAACCGGTGCACCTACACCCGACGACTTTGATGAGCTCATTACAAAGGTATGGAAGGAGCCTTCGTTCTTCCTCGCTCATCCCAGAGCTATCGCGGCATTTGAGAGAGAATGTACGAAAAGAGGCGTACCGCCCGTAACCACAAACATTGCAGGAGGAACCTTCCTTACATGGAGAGGTATTCCCATCATTCCTACAGACAAGCTGCTGGTTGACGGACTTAAGAATCCCAAGTCACAGAGCGGTAAGACCAATATTCTCCTTATCCGCACCGGAGAGGCCAAGAGAGGCGTTATCGGACTGTATCAGGCAGGTCTTAAGAATGAGCATTCAAGAGGCTTATCAGTACGTTTCAGAGGTATCGACGACAAGGGTGTTGCTTCTTATCTCTTATCTTTGTACTGCTCAGCAGCGATCCTTGCAGATGACGCGATAGCAGTTCTTGAAGATGTAGAGGTAGGTGAGTATTATGACTACGATTAATCCAAAGGTTGAGGGATACGGGAGTGAGTCACCCGGCTCGGCGCCTCAGTACGGTGCTTCACTTGAGGAACTTGCAGGGGTTCCGACAGCGGCACAGCTTGCGCAGATGGCCAATGAACTGTTCCCGGAGCTTACCTATGATTATACCGATGCGGGAGCGCTGTACCGGGAGATACCTGCCGAACTGAGCGATCCCGGGATACTGTATAAGGACATACCCACGGAATTAAGCGACCCGGGGATATCGTATCCGAGCCCTGAAAGATGTAACGAAAGGATAGAGAAGTTTGTCAATTATCAGCCTGTGTCATATTCACCTGCTGTAATGTCGCAGACGGAGGCAGATGAGGCTGCAAGGCTGATAGATGTTCCAACATCTCTTGGCGGTGACAGCGTCACCTATGCTCAGACCGATAAGGTGTCGTATTCTTCAAGGAACGATTCGATAATCGTGGGAAGTAAGACACTGACACAGATAAGGAATGATTTTCCTATACTTAATGAGCAGATAAACGGCAATCCGCTGGTGTGGCTTGACAACGGTGCCACAACTCAGAAGCCGCAGGTCGTGATAGACAGGCTTAAGTATTTCTATGAGCATGAGAATTCAAATGTTCACCGCGGTGCTCATACACTGGCGGCAAGATCCACAGATGCATATGAGGAAGCAAGAGAGACTGTAAGGCGTTTTATCGGTGCTCCCTCTGCCGAAGAGATCGTGTTCGTCCGCGGAACCACAGAGGCAATTAACCTTGTGGCTAACGCATACGTTAAGCCCACTCTGAATCCCGGTGATGAGATAATAGTGTCAATACTTGAGCATCATGCAAATATTGTACCCTGGCAGCTTATAGCACAGGAAACGGGAGCAGTGCTTAAGGTCATACCCTGTGATAAGGACGGGCAGCTGATACTTTCGGAGTATGAGAAGCTGTTCACGAACAGGACCAAATTCGTTTCGGTGACTCATGTTTCCAATACGCTCGGAACAGTTACTCCGGTTGAGGAGCTTATAGCAATGGCCCACAGACACGGCGTGCGTATTCTTATAGACGGTGCACAGTCGGTTGCTCATATACCGGTAAATGTAAGTGCGATCGATGCTGACTTTTTCGTATTTTCGGGACATAAGATCTTCGCCCCGACCGGAATAGGGGCCGTATACGGCAAGAAGGAGCTTCTTGAAGCCGCAAGACCGTATCACGGCGGAGGCAATATGATCAAGGATGTTACCTTTGAGCGTACGGTATACAATCCGGCACCCAACAAGTTCGAAGCAGGAACAGGCAGCATAGCCGATGCGGTAGGACTGGGAGAAGCACTTAAATACCTTGAGCAGATAGGTATGCCGGCAGTTAACCAATGGGAGCATGAGCTCATGGCATATGCTCTTAAGGAGCTTGGGAAGGTACCGGGTATCCATCTGGTTGGAACCGCAGCCAACAAGGCTTCAGCCCTTGCGTTTAAGCTTGACGGCTATTCCGATGAGGAAGTGGGCGAGAGGCTTGACCGCTACGGCATAGCAGTAAGAGTGGGACATCACTGCGCTCAGCCCGTGCTCAGGCATTTCGGATATGAGAGCGTTGTAAGACCCACACTGGCGCTGTACAATTCACCGGATGATGTGGATGCTCTTGTCAAGATACTGAAAACATTTGCGTGAAGCAAAGAGGTATTTATGGAACAGGTTATAGATGAAAATGAAATAAAAGATATCGTTGGATCGATACTTAACGATTACTCTGCCGAAAAAAAGATAGATGCGGTTAACATTTTCAACAAACCGGACCGCAGGGAAGTGACCACTGTGCTGCGGAACCTGTATAAGATCATATTCCCGGGATACTTCAGGGATAAGACATACAAGATATACAATCCCGGGAATGAGATCGCCGTTATAATCGAGGACGTGTTCTACCATCTTAACAAGCAGGTATACCATGCTCTTGATTTCTGTACAATGCGCGGAGTAATGACCGATAAGGAAAGAGCGAAGGAAAGTTATCGGATATGTAAGGTGTTCTTTTCCAATATACCTAAGGTACGGGAGCTTGTTGAAAGTGATATTGCCGCAGCATTTGACGGCGATCCGGCGGCCAAGTGTTTCGAGGAGATAATCCTTGCTTATCCCGGTATCATAGCTTCCACCACCAACAGGATAGCGCATGAGCTGTACCTGCTGAAGGTTCCGATCATTCCGAGGCTCATGACCGAATATGCCCACAGTAAAACCGGTATAGATATACATCCGGGAGCTGTTCTTGGTAAATATTTCTTCATCGATCACGGAACAGGCGTTGTTATCGGTGAAACCGCAGTTATCGGAGACCATGTCAAGCTGTATCAGGGAGTTACTCTCGGAGCGCTTTCTACAAGAGGCGGACAGAGCCTCAGGGGAGTAAAGAGACATCCGACCATTGAGGATAACGTTACGATCTACTCCGGAGCTTCGGTTCTCGGGGGAGATACCGTGGTCGGTAAGAATGCCGTGATAGGCGGTAATGTTTTCCTTACAAGCTCTGTGCCTGCGGACACAAGGGTAAGTGTCAAGAACCAGGAGCTGGAATATAAGGACGGAAGCATGAAGCATAAAACAGAGGAAATTCATCAGAGTAAGGAATGGTACTATATCATCTGATGCAGGTTCATGAAGGTTGTGGTTCTGACTTATGAGGTGGGAATATGCGTTTTAATACAAAGCTGTTGCATGGAAGATCAACTCAGAACTATGCACAGCGGGAGATCCTTCCGCCTGTTTCACAGGTGACTGCTTTCAGATATGAGAGCATGGAGGAACTAAGGAAAGTTTTTGAGCATAAAAGCATGGGATTTGCCTATACACGTATAGGTAATCCTACGGTTGCCGCTTTCGAGCAGCGGATAAATGAGCTTGAGGGCGGTATGGGAGCGGTGTGCTGCAGCAGCGGGATGTCAGCGATAACAGCAGCTCTGTTGGCGGTATGCAGAAGCGGTGATGAGATAGTGGCCGGAAGCGGACTGTACGGGGGGACGATAGATCTGTTCAGGGATCTTGAAGGCCTCGGGATCCACACGGTCTTTGCGGATGAGCTTACCGGTGAAGCGGTGAAGCCGCTGATAAATGAGAAAACGCGCGTTATCTTTGGAGAACTGATCAGTAATCCGTCACTTCGCGTAATGGATGTTGAGAGCGTATCGAAGGTGGCGCATGAAGAGGGAATACCGCTGTTTGTTGACTCTACCACTGCTACGCCATACATTGCCAATCCTCTTATGCTGGGAGCCGATGTGGTCATCCATTCGACTTCAAAGTATATAAACGGCGGAGGGAATTCTATAGGCGGTATTATCGTGGACGGCGGTAAATTCCCATGGGATTTCGATAAGCATACGGCTCTTGCGGGACACAGGAAATACGGTAAGATGGCATTTTCGGTAAGGCTCAGAACCGATATATGGGAGAATTTCGGAGGCTGCCTGGCTCCGGTGAATGCATTCTTAAGCTTTATCGGAGTTGAGACGCTGGCTCTTCGAATGGAAAAGATATGCCGGAATGCGTGTAAACTGGCCGAAGCCTTAAATGAGATATCCGATATTGAAGTGAATTATCTGACTCTTGAGGAGCATCCATATCATAAATATGTGGATGAAGAACTGTCGGGTTACGGCGGAGGTATCCTGTCATTCCGTGCGGGCAGCAAGGAACGCGCCTATAAGATAATAAACGGATTGAAATATGCGCTGATCGCTTCAAACATAGGCGATATCAGAACACTGGTCATACATCCGGCATCGACCCTGTATATGCACTCGGATAAGGAGACAAGGGAGAAGGCGGGTGTTTATGATGATACGATAAGAGTCAGTGTGGGAATTGAGGATGAAGAGGACCTGATCGCTGATTTTACCGAGGCGGTGAGGAAGAGCCTTGATGAGTGAAATAGTACGAGAGAAATATTGTAACGGATGACATCGGTCATTCGAAGAAACTTGAAATAAGGAGAGATGGAATGAAGATTACAGTTGCAGGTGAAAAAAAAGAATATGAAGACGGAATTAGCGTTGCGAAGCTCATTGAGCTTGAGAAGGTGGAAACACCCCAGTACGTAACAGTATCTATAAATGAGGAATTCGTCGATTCGGGCGCATTTGAAAGCACCATAATAAAAGACGGCGATGAAGTAGAGTTTTTGTATTTTATGGGAGGAGGCTCCATATAATATGGCATTTACTAACGAACAACTCGAACGATATTCAAGACATATTATCTTAAAGGAAATAGGAGTCAAAGGACAGAAGAAGCTGCTTAATGCGAAGGTCCTTATAATCGGAGCGGGAGGACTGGGAGCACCTGCGGCTCTGTATCTTGCTGCGGCAGGAGTGGGAACGATCGGAATTGTAGATGCGGATGTAGTTGATCTGTCCAACCTGCAGAGGCAGGTTATACACAGTACAAACGACATAGGTAAGAAGAAGGTTGAGTCGGCTGCCGAGACCATGCGCGCAATCAACCCCGATGTAACTGTCAATACCTATTACAAGTTCGTAACAAGTGAAAACATACTGGATCTTATCAGTGAGTATGATTTTATACTTGACGGAACTGACAATTTTCCGGCTAAATTCCTTATAAACGATGCCTGTGTAATGGCTAAGAAACCGCTGTCACATGCCGGGATCATACGTTTCAAGGGACAGCTTACAACCATTATTCCGGGGGAAGGACCCTGCTACAGATGTATCTTTAAGAATCCGCCACCGAAGGATGCTGTACCCACCTGTAAAGAAGCCGGTGTTATCGGTGCCATGGGTGGTGTTATCGGTTCGCTGCAGGCGATGGAAGCTGTCAAATATATAACCGGTACGGGTAAACTGCTTGTCGGTTATCTGCTTACCTATGATGCGCTCAGGATGGAGTTCCATAAGATAAAGCTTCCACCAAGGGGTGAGGGATGTGCCGTATGCTCGGATCATCCTACGATCACGGAGCTTATAGATTACGAGCAGGCGGCGTGCGATCTTAAGTGACAGCCGTTATTCAAATTTTTCTTTTATGATCGATCGAAAGGAATCTCAGGATGAAGATTACATTAACCGGGTCGGATTACAACTGTATATTGGAGTATGCTCTTAAGGAAAGACCGGATGAAGCCTGCGGCCTGATCGCGGGAGTGGACAGGGAAGACGGAGTGAGGGAGATAAAGAAGGTATACCTTCTTACAAATATCGATCATACAAACGAGCATTTTTCGATAGATCCGAAGGAACATCTGAAATCCATTAAGGATATGCGTGCAAACGGTCTTGTTCCCCTCGGTAATTGGCATTCCCATCCGGAGAGTCCGTCAAGACCGTCTGAGGAGGATAAACGTCTGGCCAATGACAGCAAGGCAAGCTACCTCATTCTTTCGCTTGAGGATGAGGATAATCCGGTTCTTAACGCATTTCATATTGAAGGACCGGAGGGAGAGCGGAGTGTGCGCAAGGAAGAGCTTGAGATACTTTGAGCCTGTTCTGAACAGCCGATCAGACAGATGTCTGTAAGTCAGATATATTCGGATAATGAGGATTTCGTAAATATTTAGGAATGTAAGTTAATGGAGGATGACATGGCAGAGCTTGATTTTACAGTAGATGACAAAGTGGACGTAACTGATGTGGTATGCCCGATAACGTTTGTAAAGACCAAGGTGGCACTGGAGGAACTCGATGAAGGACAGATACTTCAGGTGCATATAAATGACGGAGAGCCGGTACAGAACGTTCCGAGGAGCGTTAAGGAAGAGGGACACGAAGTACTGAGGCTTGATGACAACGGCGACGGAACCTTTGAATTGTATATAAAAAAGGGGTCGGACTGATATTTGCTAAGTGAACCGGGAAAAGACACGGGGAGACGACCCGGATATCCCCGTGTCTCTACTACCCAAAGGTTTCAATCAATTCTTCCGGCCTGCACTCAAGTGCCCTGGCAAGAGATATGATATAAGCAGCATTTGCTTTGGCAAGTGGTTTATCACCCTGTTCATAGTGCTGCAGGGTTCTCAACGGTATCCCGGTCATATCGGACAGCTGACTCTGTGAGTAGCCTCTGAGTTCACGATATTTCTTGAGATAGGTTGTTAATCTTGCGGCCTTTCTCATTTCATTGAGTCTGTCTACAAAGTGCATAATATCCATTTCGTGGTATTTATCATACATATTCATAATCCCGGATATAGGAACCTCACACTCAAGCCGGCTGAAACTGCATGTGGTATACCACTGATAAAATGCAAGAGCCCATCCTGCCCAGTATTCGGGAGTCTTGCCCTGATGGTATATACGTTCCCTGTATTCCTGCTCCCCCATATTCCTTGATACGATCAGCAGTGTAAGTTCTATTCCGGACTTTCCGGATACAATGAATGGATCACCCTTTTCAAACCGTGTACATATATCACTTCGGATAAACATGTTGTAGTAATCATTAAGATCCATCCCAAGACTGTATACCGCGTAGTCAAGGCTGTTTGCCAGGCTTCTTCTTGCATCATTCAGATACAGATCATTGTAAGCGTGCATCACCGGGTTTCACCTCCTCGTCAATGATACGGACCATATACAGCTCGCCATGTATATATGCTTCCCTGTTCATACTTCGATATGCATTTCTTGCCGTAATATCACGGTTTCTTTTGCGTTCATACCATTCATTCGCGTATACATACTCGTTTCCTGCGTATTTAATGGCATTGAATGCATTCATGCTTCTTAAGAATATCTGCTCACCCAGGTTTCCGAGCTTCATGGCTCTTGAAAGCTGTGGTACGGAGATGATCCCGTTGACGAAATCCTGAGCATATGAGAAATAACTGTCATCCGCTCTGTAGCCGATAATAATATCCACTCCTGACATATCGGGCATGAAATGATCGTTAAGATATCTGTAAGCCTCTATTGACAAGGGAGTCTCAAGCTCAAACCTTCTGTTATTGAGCAAGAGCGTTATCCAGTGAAGAACACAATAATCTTCTGAATTAAGATTAATTATCTTCATAGACGACAGATCGATATCATATTTATTTACATATCCGTCCCTGCCCTGGTCAACAGCCCATTCGCGAGCAAGTTCAATATCTTCCGTACAGTAAAAGCCCTGTCCGTAATCGTTATTTTTCTTTCCCTTACCATATTCCGGATTCTCCAGAATGATTTCTGAACCATGATATATCCTCATAACAGTCCCCCTATATTACATGATCAAGTATACCACTATGAGGGTATAAAGTAAACATCCCGTAAAAAAATGATTCTGAGTTTGTTTTGTATGCTTCATTGGGTTATTATATACTTGCAGAAAAGAAAATGAGGTGACGTAACTAATGGCAATAGAAAAAAAGGCAGAATTGATAAAAAGAGACATGATCAAAAAAAGAGATGACCTTGAATGGGAAGAAGTCAAATGCGAACATATAGTCAGGGACGAGTGGATAGATATACGAAGGCAGGCCTTCAGGTTTCCTGACGGCACGGTATTTGAACCCTTTTACAGCTACAGCAGGAGAAATTATGTTGTCATAGTGGCTTCTGATACGGAAGGCAATTATCTGTGCGTGCGTCAGTACAGGCAGGGGATAAGAACAGTCACCACGGAATTCCCGGCCGGCGGTATGGAGAGGACTGACGGTAAGGAATACGGAGCGGGAGGAGATGATGCTGTTTCAGAGGATGCTCTTATAGCCGCTAAGAGGGAGCTTCTTGAAGAAACGGGATATGAATCCGATGAATGGACCTTCCTGCTGTCAATTCCGTCAAACGCAACAATTGCAGACAATTACGCCTACGTTTTCAGGGCTGAGAACTGCCGTAAGGTTTCGGGTCAGAAGCTTGACGATACCGAATTCCTGAATGTTGAACTTCACACTGGAAAAGAGCTTGAAGAGATGATATATTCGGGTGATTTTCAGCAGAGTGTGCACGTAATGGCCTGGCTGCTTGCTAACAGGGCTGAAAGAAATGATAATTAATACAGGCCAAAGAACAGATATACCGGCCTTTTATGCCGAATGGTTCGCAAACAGGATAAAAGAGGGCTATGTCTGTGTAAGGAATCCATATAATCCGGAGCAGGTAAGCAGATACAGGCTTGATCCTTCCGTTGTTGACGTGATAGGATTCTGTACCAAGAATCCTTCTCCGATGTTTCCCTATATGGATCTTATAAAGGACTTCGGGCAATACTGGTTTGTAACACTGACCCCATACGGGCGTGATATAGAGCCGAATGTTCCGGACAAGCACAGGCTTATAGAGGATTTCAAAACGCTATCACATATTGTGGGGAAAGATTCCATCGGCTGGCGATATGATCCGATCCTTTTATCCGAACGATATACAAAGGAATATCATCTTCACGCGTTCAGACAGATAGCGGAGGGTTTGAGCGGATATACGGAAACGGTAGTGATCAGCTTTATAGATCTCTACCCAAAGGTACGTAAGAATTTCCCTGAAGCAAGGGAAGTGACCAAAGAAGACAGATTATATCTCGGAAAAGAGATAATAAAGATCGCCTCGGAATGCGGCATGATCGTAAAACCCTGTGCCGAAGGTAATGAACTGGCGGAATATGGAGCCGATTGCAGCGGGTGTATGAAGATAAGTGACTATGAAAAAGCCATCGGACAGAGGATTGTTGCTCCCAAAAAGAAAGGCGCCCGGGCCGGATGTGCCTGTTATCTGTCATGTGATATAGGCGCCTATAATACCTGTATGCATCTGTGCAGGTACTGCTATGCAAATGCCGAACCGGCAGTGATCTATGCGCACAATAAACTTCACGATCCAACCTCCCCCTTCCTTATCGGTAATTCAAAGGAAGATGACAACGTACATGATGTTCCGCAGAAATCATGGATCGATCTTCAGGGAAGACTGTTCTGAATCATATGACTTTCTGAATGCAGATAAGGAAATGCATTCAGAAATCATGCGTTCCGCATGACACGCCCCTGCTTTCAGCAGTGGCTGGTCCATTACGAATAGCGAATTTCTGATGAAATTCACTATTCTATACATGACTAAATTATCAGAAGGAGTGAAACGGAATGAGTAGAAAGTACGGATTGACAGTATTGATAATCTCTGTTATTGCATTGTGCCTGTCCATCGTGAATCTGTGCATCACACAAAACAATATAAAGCAGGATGATCATGATGTCCAGTATGTGATGTATCTCGGAACCAATGACAAGGATACCAACGAGCCGGTATGCAGCCCGGATGAGGCTAAAGAAAGGACAGAGGAAATTCTGGTTCAGCACTTCGGCGGCTATACGATCCAGGAGGCAAACGGTGGATGGAAGGATGATAAGAAGCTTTATGATGAATATACGCTTGTGATCTATTTGAGCGATACAACATTGGATGATGTTCATGCCGCTGCGCGCGAACTGATCCGTGATTTCAATCAAAGTACCATATTGATACAGACAGACGAGGTCCGTACGGAGTTCTATTCCATCGACGACTGACACCCGGCAGGGATCCGGTCCTGTCCTGTGTACCGGTAATCCATATATAGCAGAAAAGAGGCTTAATGAGTATGTATAATTCACAAAAGCATGTCGTTATATTCACAGCACTGGATGGTTTATTATCCCTGGCGGTTCTGTCGTTGGCCGGATACTACATAGATTATTTTTATAAAGCAATAGAAAGCGGCAGTGCCTCAGGGAAATGGAATGTGGTAGCTCTGATGTTTCTCGGAATGGCAATGTCCCAACTGATCCGCCTCTGTCTCCCAAGTGAGAAGCACCGGCTGGATGTCGTGCGTCACGCGGTTTTTATTGTTATATTCCTGATCTGTGCAGTACTGATACTGCTTTCACGGCAAAGTGCCGCAGGCGCGATGCTCGATCTTGAAGGCTATACAAAGGATACCCACTTCAGGATAGTGGTATGGCTCTACGAAGCTTCGCTTATCTTGAGCAGGGTTCTTGTCATCATGAGGAACCGGACACGTCGAAGCACGCTGATCAATCTTGCATTGATCGCGATGATCGTAATTCTGTTGTGGCAGATAGATATGATCTCGATGATCCTGTTCATTGCCTGGCAAAGCGTTGCCTATATTGCTTCCATTGCCTTTTCCCACATCGATATGCCCATGCTTAAGAAGATTGTTCGCAAGACTTATGCGGCAGAGATCCTCTTTGGTATGGTGCTGCTGATAGTGGCGTTTTCGCTTGTGCTGGTTCAGCTTGAGGATGGCATACCTACCTTTCCGGATGCGCTGTGGTACTGTTTTACCATCGTCACCACAATCGGCTTTGGTGACTTTACCGCAGTCACACCCATTGGACGCATACTATCGGTCATACTTGGTCTCTACGGGATCGTAGTGGTTGCACTTATTACCTCCATCATAGTCAACTTCTATGGTGAAATGAAGGATTATGATGACAACGAGAAAAAAATTGAGTAAATATTAGGAGGGTATATATGAAAATGGTGATTCAGCGCGTGAGCTGCGCTTCAGTTAGAATTGATGATGAAATAAGGGGAAGTATCGACAGGGGCTTTGTCGTTCTTTTTGGAGCCTGTAATGAAGATACTGCGGAAATAACAGACAAGATGCTTAAAAAGCTTGTCGGACTCCGCATATTTGAAGACGAAAACGGCAAGACCAACCTTTCGCTTAGTGATGTGGGAGGTTCAATCCTCTTTATCTCACAATTCACGCTCTATGCGGATTGCAGAAAGGGCAACCGTCCGTCCTTTATTAAGGCCGGGGATCCTGCGCATGCGAATGAACTGTATGAATATGCCATCGGCAGACTTCGTGACGGGTACGGGATCCATACCGAAACCGGAAGCTTTGGTGCTGACATGGCGGTTAGCCTTACAAATGACGGTCCTTTTACCATCATACTCGATTCGGAGAGCTTATGAATCAGTATCATTGAAAATGTACAAAATCTTTGTATAAGAATAATTGTAACTATTCAGAACAGGCTCAAAATACTTCGTATTTTTCGCTGTTTTGGATTCATCCAATACATAAATTTATAAAATATGCCTCTATCATGCAAGCATGAGAGTCATATTTTAAAATTTATGTGCTGTTCTGAATAGTTACAAATAATTCAGTTTCGCAAATACTCTCAACTTCGGTTGGGAGTATTTTTGTTGAGTCAAATTATTATAAGCCATCCTCTTTTTATCTCGTGTATAACTTGTTTTGTGAAATTTGTAAAATAGAAAATGTGATTGAATTATGATAATGTTAATCTGAAAATAATCTTTCGCCAAAGCCCGGATGATAAAGAGCTTCACTGCAGTGGCTGAAAAGAAATTGAGTAAAATGATTCGGAAAAGGAACGGTTTGATGAGAAACACTGATATGGATATGGTTAAGAAAGTTAAGAAGCTGATCAAGAAAATACCCACTTATCTTGAGAGACTTGTTGCGGCAATATTGATGATAGCGGTTCTGTATGCGTGCGGGTGTCTGGCAATAGAAGCGGTTTCTTTCAAATGCGTTAACGTTAGTATGTATTTGCAGGATATCCTTACAAGCGCTTTCAATATAGTCATAGTGATCGAGCTTATAAGAATGCTTGTTAAGCATTCCATGAGAACGGTGGTCGAAGGCTTGATATTTGCATTCGCCAGAGGGCTGATAGTGGGACGCGAGACTCTCGTGCAGATGGTGATGAGCATATGCGCCATTGCCGTAATGCTGATCTGTCGGAGATTTCTGGTGCATCCGTATTATCCGAATGACAGGAAAAAAACAGAGGTGATAATACGTGATGATGATGCGGAAGCCACAGAAGGTCATTCCTGACGTTTTCTCCTTTTGTTGGAATACATAAGCGAATCGGCTTTTTCAACATATTCATTTAATGTAAGGCTGCTTGAAGGATCTGTTATCACATAACCGGAGCTTATGCCGGGAACTCCCGGCATATTACGTTCGGAGGCTTCAGCCAAGATGGCCGAAGGCAGTCTTGACAGCATATCTTCGATATCATCCTGACGGTTCACGGGTGCTATTACAAGAAATTCATCTCCACCAAAGCGCACAGGTATGCTGCCTGATGGGATATTTTTAAGTATGGCGGCGGATACGCTCCTGATGGCATCATCTCCGCAGGCGTGACCATAGGTGTCGTTGAAGTATTTCATCCGGTCTATATCAATAAAAACAACAGCAAGATGCCCGCCGGTATTATGCGTTTGCGTGAACAGCCTTGATGCAAGATGATAATATCCGAGACGGTTACACATATTGGAGAGGCTGTCGTTCATGGAAATGCCGGAAAGCATCTGATTCAGATATTCGAGCTTTTTGCCTGAAAAAAATCCCCTCATAGCCATAGTCAGAGTATTAATTACGGGTGATATATTTCCGGTACGAAGAATATCTACACATCTGCATATCACCATGTATCCGACTGAAGCCTCCATAAAATGCAAGGGAATGAAGAGGTAATCCTTTCCGCCGGCACTGTCTTCAAAAAGCGGAAAGATACCCTTTACGATCCGGGCGGGATATTCGGCACCGTTATCCTCGGTCCATTTAAAGATAAGCTCCATCTCTTCGGGATATCCTTCTGTTTTTAATCCGTCGTTGTTTGATCTGATCTGTCCTGTTCCCATATCAAATTTGATCTGATTGCCGTAGTCATAAAGCTCCTTATCAAGGATAAGATACAGCTCCCGGCACTGCATGGATGGAATAACGTCTTCAAATGCTTCGCACATTTTAAGGATCGATTCGCAGCCGGGCAATCTGTATTGCAGGGAACAGAGCTTCTTATTGAAGGTCTCAGTATACATTTCGTTATTGATCGATTCGCCGATACGGGTAAATATATCATTCTCCGCAGGCTTATGGGCACCGGTTGACTCTCTTTTGATCAGCTTAGTGGGAGTATAAGTGTTCTCTTCCACGGGCACGCCCTTCCAGATGTCCGTCATAACCTTTATGCAATCGGTACCCATGTTCCAGCGGAGCTGGTCCACTGTTGTAAGGGTGGGAGACAGATAGGCAGCGAGATCGAGATTATCGAAGCCCGTGACATAAAAATCCGACGGAATACTGAAACCTGCCTTCATGGAAGCGCGAATGACCCCGTTTGCTATGGGGTCATTGGCACATATGACTGCCTCGGGAAGCCTGCCGTCCTGCCTGTTAAGCAGATAATTAAACCCGTTGATTCCGCATTCAACAGCGTAGCTTTCAGCATAGAATCTGTCATCAGAACAGGGCAGACCATGCCCCATGCAATAATCCTTAAGAGCTGTAGTGCGTACCATGTTCTCGTAATTATCTGGAGGTCCCATGACAAACCAGAAGGATGAGAGCTTAAGGTCTTCGTGCAGATATTTAATAACTGATGTCATTGCAGAATGGTTATCGATCCCTACGTAATAAAAACCATCTATCTTATTGGCTATGGAAACCACAGGCTTGCCGGATGTGCGGGCGACAGTCTTGACATAAGATGCTCCCTTGCTCCCGTACAGATTGGAGTTACCTGCGTGATAATTGTTGATATCAAGAAATATGCCGTCAAAATCATTGAAATCGGGGAGGCGGTATATATTATATTCGCCGCAATTATTAGAAGCTTCATACTCGGCAAGACCGGCGCTCCTGAAGATGTACAGATTGGCAGGTTCGTCCATGTTCTTTATCGCATCGCAAAACCCTGCGATACGGGCATAAGTGAAGCTTCTTTTTCCGTCATCAAGGATGTAAAGTAATTTCTTCATGTGTTCTGTCTCCGATTATGGGTATTGAATAGTTTACAAGAACGATTTCATTTGCCATAGTGAGATATATTGCATGGTTGCGCTGTGTAATCAAACCATAAATATCTGTTTACAATTTATATGGTAGATTATATTTTCAAATGTGTCAATCACAGGATTTACAGCACTTTTTCTTTTAGATCTTAACTTAATGATATTCGGGTAAGGAAATTCCGAGGAAAAGCGAACGTAAATTCGATTTAATGTCCCGGGAATTGGACGATTAATTTTAATTTCTTTAGTAAAATGAGATACGTAACCGGAAATGTTATTTGTCTATGCAATAGTTACATATATATGTTAAAATAACAAAAAGACTTGCAACCAAGTCTCTTTGTTGTTCCGCACCATGCGGGTCATAACGACGATGCCGGATTAACCTTATTTGCACTCGCTCTGTTAATTCTTTTAAAGAGTAACAGGAATAGACACAAAAGTCAATATTTATTTTGGAAAATGATCATTGTATCTTTGAATTAGAGCCTAAAAATGGAGGGACGAAACATGGGTGGTAAAGAGTACTACTTAGGATTGGATATGGGAACATCCAGTGTAGGATGGGCTGTTACGGATATGGATTATAATCTTTTTCGTGCTAAAGGAAAAGATTTATGGGGAATACGTGAATTTGAAGAAGCTAAGACTTCGGTTGAGAGACGTATGAAGAGAGTAGCTCGCAGAAACCACCAAAGAGATTTGGTTCGCCGCGGAATTGTTAATTCGTACTTTCATGAAAGTATTGAAGCAGTTGACCCTATATTCTTTATTCGACTGGATAATAGTAAATATTTTTCGGAGGATAAAGATGAAGTTATAAAGACTTCCAACGTTCTGTTTGATGACAAGGATTATAAAGATGCGGATTATTTCAAAGAATATCCGACTATTTTTCATTTACGAAAAGAACTGATAGAGAACAGTGAGCCACATGATGTGCGTCTGGTTTATCTTGCTGTAATAAATATGTTCAAGCACAGAGGGCATTTTCTTAATGCAGGGATGTCAGCTAAAGACAGTGACGGGAGTTTTGATGTAGTATTTAAAGAATTCTGCGCCGCATTAGAAGAGAATACAGATTTAGTTTTTCCAAAAGCAAGTGATTATGATGAGATAGTTGGGATTATGGGTGATAAAGGTAAATCACGTACACGCAAATCAGAAGAACTTGCTGAGTTGTTCAGTATTAGCAAAACTGACAAGACACTTATAATGTATGTTAAATTGCTTTGCGGACTTAACGCAGATGTTCGTTTGCTTTTTCCTGATCATTCATTTGAAGAAGATGTAAAATATTCAATAACTTATAATGATTTTTCATATGAAGATAAGATTCCCGAGATAATCGAACATATCGGTGAGGACAACTATCGTGTAATTGAATGCGGTAAAGCAGTATATGATAGAGCTCTTCTTGATGGGATTATTAAAGGATATAACTATCTTTCTGAGGCCCGTGTTGCTTCATACGAAAAGCATAAGGCTGATCTGAAGCTTTTGAAGAAAGTTGTAAGATCATACGATAAGGATAACATGGATTATAACATGCTCTTTAGAGAGGAAGCCGATGGATCTTATTCAGCATACGTGGGAAGCGTTAACTATGACAATAATACTACCCGAAGAAATATGAAGGGTAGAAGACAGGAAGATATATATAAGACAATACAGACTCTGTTGAAAAAATACAAATCAGAGACAGATGCAGAGGATAAGGATATAGAAAGGATTCTTGAAGATATAAGCTTAGGTATATTTCTTCCCAAACAGTTGACAAACGAGAACGGAGTCATCCCGAATCAGGTTCATCTGAAGGAATTGAAAAAGATCCTGGAGAATGCTAAAGGATATCTTGGCTTTTTGAATGATATCGACGAATCCGGTCTGACTGTAGCAGAGAGAATTGTAAAACTTTTCTCATTCCAGATACCGTATTATATTGGTCCGGTAACTGAGAATAGTGAAAAAAACACAAAGCATAAAGGAAACGGCTGGGTAATAAGAAAAGAGAGCGGGCAGGTCTTTCCTTGGAATATAGATAAGAAAATAGATATTGATGCAACATCAAGAAGATTTATTGATAGATTGGTAAGGGAATGTACATACATTACCGGTGAAAAAGTTATGCCAAAGTCATCGCTATTGTATGAACGTTTTGCTGTATTAAATGAGATTAACAATATAAAGATAAATGGAGAGAAAATTTCTGTTGAACTAAAGCAGGATATTTACAAAGAATTGTTCGAAAAGGGTAAAAAAGTCACCCGTAAACAACTTGAGAAATACCTGTCAAACAGAGGAATAATCAAAGATTCTCTTGAATTGACCGGTATTGATATTGCAGTTAATAATTCGCTTTCTTCATATGGTAAATTCCTGCCCATTTTTGGTGAAAAGTTGAAGGAAGACCGAATTAAGGCGGTTGTTGAGGATATAATTTATATTTCGACGGTTTACGGTGATGCGAAGAAGCTTGTGAAAGACAGCCTTAAGAAAAAGTATTCCGATGTTTTGGATGAATCGGATATAAAAAGAATATTGGGATTTAAATTTAAGGACTGGGGGCGTTTGTCTAAAGAGTTCATAGAATTACCCGGATGCGACAAGAGCGTTGGTGAGAATGTTCCTCTCATAAGAATGATGTGGGAAACTAACTTCAATATGATGGAGCTGATACACAGCGACCAGTTTACATATGCTGATACCTTGTCCGAGAAAAGCAATGCAGCTTGGTCAACCTTGGCTGAATTCAAATACGAAGATCTTGATAATACATATTTTTCTGCTCCTGTAAAACGCATGGTTTGGCAGACCCTGCTTATAATAAAAGAGATTAATAAGATAATGGGTGGAGAACCAAAACGTTTATTTATTGAAATGACCAGATCTGAAGATGATATTAAACAACGGACAAGCTCAAGAAAACAGATGTTCCTGGATTTGTACAAAAGTGTTAAGGATGATACACACAATTGGAAGGAGCTTATAGAAAAATCTGATGCAAGTGGGATCCTTAAGAGTAAGAAGATGTATCTATACCTGACACAGATGGGACATTGTATGTATACAGGTGAAGAGATAGATTTGGATGAGTTGTTTAATAACAGTATATACGATATAGATCATATATATCCAAGGCATTTTGTTAAAGATGATAATATAGCCAATAATCTAGTATTAGTTAAGCGTGGAGAAAATGCGAAGAAAACAGATGATTATCCTTTAAATGAAAATATCGTGAGAAAACAGAAGGGATTTTGGAAGGCTTTATGCGATAAAGGGATGATCACGAAGGAAAAGTACAATAGATTAACCGGAAGAAATGCATTTACAGAGGAGCAGAAAGCTGATTTCATAGCAAGACAGCTTGTTGAGACGAGTCAGGGAACAAAGGGAGTTTCTGAGATATTGAAAGCTGTTCTTCCGAATACAGATATAGTGTATTCAAAAGCCCGTAATGTGTCAGACTTCAGACATGATTATGAATTACCTAAAAGCCGTTTGATAAATGATTTCCATCATGCAAATGATGCGTACCTCAATATAGTTGTGGGGAATGTGTATTATACTAAATTCACACAGAATCCACTTAATTTCATCCGTAAGGATTATGCTCAAAAAGGTGAGAAGTATAATCTGGATAAAATGTATAATTGGCGGGTGGAGAGAAATGGTATAGTTGCATGGATCCCAGGAGAAGGCGGTACTATTAGTACGGTCAAAAGGGTCATGGCGAAGAATACACCGTTGCTTACGAGGAAAAGCTTTGAAGTTCATGGAGCATTGGCTAATGAAACTCTATATGGAGCTAATGATGCAACTCCGGATGCATATATTCCGTTTAAAAGCTCAAACCCCAAATTAAGAGATGTTACAAAATATGGGGGCTTTACAAGTGTTTCCGGAGCGTATTTTTTCCTTGTTGAGCATGAGGTTAAAGGAAAACATGTTAGGACGATTGAAACATTACCTATATATTATAAGGATAAGGTAGAAAAGAATAAAAAGGCTCTGCTTGAGTATTGCATTGAAGGATTGGGACTTATCAATCCATCAATAAGGCTTGAAAGGATACTTTATCAAGCTTTGATAAAAAAGGATGGATACTATATGCATTTGTCGGGAAAGACAAATAAGCAATTGATTGTTCGAAATGCGGTAGAATTGTGTGTTGATAATGAGTGGGTTAAGTATATTTGTAAATTAGAAAAGGCTTTATCTTCGAAAATTGACTTGGAAAAAACAATTACAGCGGATTTGAATCTAGAACTTTTCAACATATTAACAAATAAACACAGTAATTCTATATATTCAAAACGTCCCAATGCTATGGGAAAGCTTCTGGCAGATGGAAGAACAAAATTTTCTACCCTCAATTTAGAGGATCAGGTGGCTGTTTTGCTTCAGCTCCTTAATCTAACTGTTATTGGTACAATATCAGCAGATTTGAGCCTCATAGGTGGCGCTAAAAAAAGTGGTGTGATGCTAATTTCGAAAAACATAAGTAATTCAAAAGAGATAAGATTGATTCAGCAGTCAGTCACCGGTGTTTATGAAAAAGAGATTGATTTATTAACAATATGAGTTGGAGAACGGTAGTTATAACAAAAAGTTCAAAACTTGATTACCAAATGGGCTTCATGGTAGTCAGGCAGGACAAGACAGTTAAGATACATCTTGGTGAGATTTCCAACGTCATTATAGAAACTACTGCAGTATCGATAACAGCTGCCTTATTGTGTGAGCTTGTAAAAAAGAAAATAAAAGTTATATTCTGTGATGAAAAGCGTAATCCTTCATCGGAATTAATCCCTTATTATGGAAGTCATGATACAAGTTCTAAGATACGAACACAGATTAAGTGGTCCGAAGATATTAAAAGTGCAGTTTGGACGGAAATAGTTAGTGAAAAGATCAGAAAACAGGCGGAACATTTGAAGCATAGGGGTAAGTATGAAAGCAATGTATTATTAGAATATGTATCGGAAGTAGAATTTGGTGATATTTCTAATCGGGAAGGTCATGCGGCCAAGGTGTATTTTAATGCTTTATTTGGCAAAGATTTTTCCAGAAGTGCAGATTCTTCCATAAATGCTGCTTTGAATTATGGATATGGGATTATACTCTCGGCATTCAATAGAGAAATAGTAGCTAATGGATATATTACTCAATTAGGTCTGTTTCATGATAATATGTTTAATCAGTTTAATCTAGGATCTGATCTTATGGAACCGTTCCGTCCGCTTGTTGATAGTGTTGTTGTTGATTTAGATCCGAAAAAGTTTGAGCATGACGAGAAGATGTATATACTTGATTTGTTGCAATATGAAGTACGAATATCTGATCGAATTGAAATCGTAAATAATGCCATAAGAATATATTGTAGAAGTGTTTTTGACGCCTTGAATGATGGAGACTTATCGCTAATAAAGTTTTATAACAATGAATTATAGGTATATGAGAGTAGTAGTCATGTTTGACCTGCCTGTTCTCACAGCGCATGATAGAAAAGAATACCGGAGATTCAGAAAGTTCTTGATTAAATCAGGATTTCTTATGTTACAGGAATCTGTTTATTGCAAGTTGGCATTAAATGGGACTGTTGCTGATACAATAGCGGATAATGTTAGGAAAAACAAACCGGATGCCGGACTGGTTCAGCTTTTGAAGGTGACGGAGAAACAGTATTCCAAAATGGAATTTATAATTGGAAATTCAAATAGAGATATCTTGGATTCAGATGAAAGGTTAGTTATTCTATGAGAATCACATATTCTAAATATGGTATAGAACAACTGATTGAAGAAAATGAGGTTTGGGTTATATGTATCGAAAATAGGAAATGCTTTTCGGATATTATTTGTGATTTATGGCAACAGATAAATGGTTCTAAGGGTGACGTCATCTTTTCCGATGGGAACGATCTTATTAAAATCAATCGAGAAGTCGAGATGATTTTTAACCCTTATAGTGTTGATTGTAACGAGAAAAAAATATTAAATGCATTATATCAGGAAATAGAAGATGAAACGAATGATTTGTTTCAGGAAGAAATGCTTCAGCTTAAATCCGGAATGATTGAATTTATGGATCGTATTATTGAGAACAACCGATATTCTTTGGCATTTGAATGTGATATAGATATTGTAGATATACTTAAGCTCTTTTCCGTAAAGATAGATAATATGGTCGAATCCGTGGCTGAGAATCTTTTGGAGTACATACGGATAAAAAGCAGATTGTGTAAAACCAGATGTTTTATTTTTGTGAATATCAAGAGTTATATATCTAATGATGAAATGAATGGACTATATGAGGCTGCTTTTTATGAGAAAGTCCATTTGATTCTGATTGAAAATACACAGTATGAGATCCTGAATGGGGAAAAGATTACAATTATAGACAAAGACTTATGTTTTATAAATTTGAATTAACAAACGTAATTGCGTTACGTTGAACTCGGTGACAACCTTATATTTTGAGGTTTGAGAGCTCTGTTAATTCGAAGAGGTATTAAGCGAAGATAGTTAAACAAGAGCTCCTGAGCGCGTTTGAGAGCTCTGTTAATTCGAAGAGGTATTAAGCATTAACAATATGTATCAGTTCAGAT
>JAEEGL014773467.1_pt1 | contig 26552 bp, 24 predicted proteins | sample 9134231 | NCBI WGS metagenome assembly JAEEGL01 (sample SAMN16246548, study PRJNA631951) | gut metagenome | biome: gut microbiome; feature: rumen; material: fiber-attached | host: Bos | place: Iran: Karaj | collected 2018-10 | reverse complement strand
GAAGACGAACTTGAACCTGACGAAGAAGAGCCTCCTCTTGACGAAGACGAACTTCCTGACGAACTTGAACCCGAACGTCCCGAAGAATACGACGACGAACTGCTGCTGCGGTTGCTGCTGCCGTTGGAATAACTTCCGCTCTTTGAGGTATTTGACGAAGAACCGCTGCGGCTTGAATAACTGCTTGAAGAACCTCTTGAAGCGTTGTTGTTATGACTGCTGCTTGTGCTGCCGCTTCTTGAACCGTTGCTGTAACTGCCGGAAGATTTTGACGGTGAGTTGGAACTGCTGCCCGACTGTCCGCTGCGGCTTGAATAACTGCTTGAAGAACCTCTCGAAGCGTTGTTGTTGCCGCCGCCCGAATAGTAACTTCCAGAACGGCTTGTGTTGTTGTTATAGTTCTTTGAAGTGTTCGACGAACTGCTGTTGTTGCTGCGGCTTGAATACGAGCGGTTGTTGTAAGCACCCGTTACGCCGTTTCTGTGACCGTAAGAGTAGCGGGAAGTAGAGTTGCCGTGTACTCTGTTGTAATCCATTGCGTAATGGCGGTCAAAACTGTCGTAATGTCCGTGTCCGTAGTGATGGTGTCTGTAATAGCCCTCGTGAAAGCACGGATTGTAATAGTGGTGGTGATAGCCGTACCATGAATATCCCCAATACGGGTCGCCCCAGTAGGAATATCTGTAAGGCATTCCCCAGCCTGCGTGCCAGTAAAACGAGTTGTAAGAATATCCGAAGTCCCAATACCAGTTGTGATACCAAGGCTCGCAAATCACTACGTCATAATATCTTGTGGCGCAAGTCGGACGGTGAAAACGGTAAATCCTCGTCGTATAACTGTCGTCTACGATAACCTCGTCCTCGTCATAACTCTGACTATACTGATTATTGTTGTTGCCGCTTTCGCTTTCATAGACGGTAACGTCCTGATTTTGCGGCGTGGTTGACTCCACAACAATAGTTCTCTCCGGACGTGTATAAACTCCGTAAACATCATCGCTGTATGTCGTTGAACTCGTGGTCATCAACACCGTACAAGACGAGAGTGCCGCCATAACCAAAGCCGAAAATAAATAAACAGGTTTCATAATACTTTCCTCCTATCAGTTAAGTTAATCAATCATTATTTTAGACGTTCACAACTGAAAAAAGTGAACGCGTTTTTTGTTAATATTGTTTAAACAGGAGGGCAAAAAATTTTTGCCCCTACACGGCTTTCAGACTCATGTCCAAACTTTTGATTTGGTGTGTTAACGCGCCGACAGAAATGTAGTCAACACCCGTCAAAGCGTAATCCCTTAACGTATCGAGAGTTATGCCGCCGGAAGATTCAGTTTCGTATTTTCCACCGATGAGTTCAACAGCCTTTTTAGTTAATTCCAAATCGAAATTATCGAGCATAATTCTGCGGATTCCGCCTACTTCCATAGCCTCGCGGATTTCGTCAAGGTTGCGGGTTTCAATTTCGATGTCAAGTTTTTTGCCTTTTTCCTTGCAGTATTTCTGAGCGGCGAGAATTGCGTTTTTGATTCCGCCCGCAAAATCTACATGGTTGTCTTTTATAAGAATCATATCAAAAAGACCGATTCTGTGGTTTTCGCCGCCGCCGGTTTTAACAGCCTGTTTTTCAAGAAGTCTGAGTCCCGGAGTGGTTTTTCTCGTGTCAAGAACTTTGGTGTGGAGGTCGGCAATTTTTTCGGCGTAAATGTGTGTTTGAGTTGCCACGCCGCTGAGCCTTTGCATAAAGTTCAAAACGAGTCTTTCTGCCTGCAAAATGGAAATCACGTTGCCGGAGACTTCAAAAGCGATGTCGCCTTTTTTTACTTTTGCGCCGTCTTTTAAGAAAACCTCAACTTTTAAATTTTTGTCGATTTTTTCAAAAACTTTCAACGCCACTGAAATTCCGCACAAAATTCCGTCCTGCTTTATTATAAGGCGTGCCTTGCCCTGTTCGTCATTAGGAATTGTTGACAAAGATGTATGGTCGCCGTCGCCTAAGTCCTCGGCGATTGCGATGTCGATTAAATCGTCTTCGAGTTCTTCTAATTTTTTCATTCTTTAAATTTTTTTATATGTTACGCGACAAAGGTACAAAAAAAAATCCGAAATTATCAAAAAAATAATTTCGGATTTCGCTGTTTTTCTCAAAATCTCAGTAAACATACAACCCTGTAATAACCGGTTGATTGTTAACGGTTTTCAGTGTGTAGTCCACTTTATAGGATTTACCTTCGGAAGTTTTCATCGTTCCGAAGAAATAATTTCTGTTGCGGCTCGAAGTGTATTGAGACGGTCTGTTGAGTTCAAAAAACCTCTCCAAGACCTGCACAGCCTGAGTTTTGGTGCAGATATTTTGAGAATTGTTGAAATTCAACTCCATCTGCGGCGCAAAATATACCGCAAGATTTTCCGCCCTGCCCTCGCTGATTGCAGTGTTGATTTTTTGGTACGTGTTGTCTGTATTGAACTCAAACAGAAAACAAGCAGCCAAAATCACTCCGAATACGAATAAGTAAAATGCACGTTTCATAATTCCATAAAATTTTTTTAAGTTGTTTTGTGTTTTCAAAACAAAAAACGTGCCGAGAGTCTTTAACTTATTACCAAATCTTCAAATTCTTTTTCTCCGTTATAAAAATCTTCGAGTTTTTTGTTGAACTCTTGTCTTGAAAGTGTTTTCCACGAGCGGAATTTTTCGGTTATGTTATGAAATTCAATGTCGATTTTACGCTTTTTCTTTATGAAAACGTATCCTGAAAAAATATACAAAACGCTCATTAGCAAGAGTTTCATAATAGGCGGAGTTTTTTTGCGGTTGTAGTTTGACCATTTTGAGCCCCAAAATCCGATGATTCTTACCCCGACAACTTTTGTGTTTTGAGGCAGAATCTGAGCGGCGTTATAAGCCAGACGGCGGTTTCCGATTGTTTCTCTGCCGTCAAGAGTGATGTGTCCCGAAGGATAAAAAAGTATGTTTGCGCCGTTTTTGAGTTGCTCCTCCACAATGCCGTCCAATTGCTTAACCTGTTCAACGCCTTTTCGTCCGTTCCTCAAATCGGGTACTTTTACCGCGTCAAACATATTTAAAATATGTCCGATAACCGGGACGTTCCAAAAACGCGAATCTACCAAAGGTTGCAGTTTTTTGTCATAAAGCATTGCAATCAGCATTATCGGGTCGAGAATTGCCCTGTGCATCGGCAGAATTAAAAGGTTTTCTCCTGACTTAACGTCAAGATTTTCAATGTCTTTTATTTTAACGTCGTAATGCAGTTTTATGTGGTTTCTGCCGAAAAAGCAAAGCACGCTTTTGTAATTGAAAAGAAAAACCATTGAGGCTGCAAACAAAACCAAACCGTCGAAAAGAAAAACGTATTTTGTCGGTAAAAGGCTTGTTATCAGAATGTTAGTTAACGAAGAAAAGAAAATAAAAACAAACGACAAAAGATTGAAATACGCCAAAAAGACGTTTAATTCTTCCGTTCGTGCGCGTTTTTGAAGTTCGGCGTCCATTGGAATTTTGAAAAATCCGCAAAGAAGAGCCACCAAAACGATACAAACGGTGAAAATATTTTTCCCGAAGTCAAACACAAAAATCGAAACTAACAAAGCCGCTATCATAAATCCGAATTGCGGCACGTAACCGAGCATAAAACGCTTTTTGTCGAGATTTCCGCACAAAACGCAGCCCAACGCTATGCCTATTGCCATTAATGCCAAGACTATGCCCGTCTGAAAAGGCGACATCGAAAGAGCCTCGTCGCAGTGCAAAATTAGTAGCGTCTGAATAGAAGCCGACAGCCACCAATACATACACAAAAGGTAAATGACATGTTTTAAACCTTTGTGTTTTGAGACCAACGCTGCGGTCTGTTTTAAAAAAGTTACGGGGTTTGCCGAAGATTCCTCTGCCTGATATTCTTCTTTTGCCTTTACAAAAAAACTGCTGACAACGCCCAAAACTGCTATACCAATAAGAGCAGCGTATTGAATTTCCTTAGAAACACCTTCGCTTAGAATCGAACCGAGAAATGTTCCGAACAAAATTCCTAAAAACGCAAAAGCCTCCATTCCGCCCATACCTTGCGAAATACCGTCTTTTCCGCCGATGTCTTTTATAAGTCCGTATTTTGACGGCGAAAAAAGCGCACTCTGAAAACCCATAAGCGTTACGGCAGAAAGTGCGAGTGCGAGGTTTTGAAATTCAAATCCCAAAACAGCCACCAACATAATCGGCAGTTCGAGAATTTTTGCGGTTTTAACAATTCGCGTTTTCTTAAAAAAATGCGGTAGTTTGCCCGCAAGCGGTGAAAAAAGCATATAAGGCAGCACCAATGCCCCTGCCGAAAAATTAACGACGAAAGTTTTGTATTGTTCGTCTACCCAACCGGCAGCAATAAAACAAACCAATGTTTTGAGCATATTGTCGTTCATAACGCCCAAAACATTGGTTAGATATAAAGGTAAAAATTTTTTCATTTATTTTTTTGTCAATTCCAAAGTATCTTGTGCGATAACGAGTTCTTCGTTAGTGGGCACAACGATAACTTTTACTTTTGATGTCGGTTTTGAAATTACCATTTCTTTGTCTCTAAGACCGGTGTTAATGGTATCGTCAAATTCGATTCCGAGGTTTTCGAGATTCATTGCAACGCCGCGTCTTGTGGTGTCGCCTTTTTCGCCGATTCCGCCGCAGAAAACAAGAACATCGCAACCGTTCATTGCAGCCATGTAAGCACCGATGTATTTTTTGATGCTGTAATCTTGCATTTTGCAAGCAAGTGCTGCGCGGTATTCTTTTCTTACGAAAGCAGCCTCTTCAACGTCTCTCATGTCAGAAGAAACGCCCGAAATACCGAGAACGCCTGATTTCTTATTAATAAAGGTGTTCATATCTTCGGGTTTCAACGCACCGTTTTCAAACAAGTACGGGAAAACAGCCGGGTCGATAACACCGCAACGGGTACCCATTACAACGCCTTCGCAAGGAGTCAAACCCATTGACGTATCAACGACTTTGCCGTTTTCGATTGCAGCGAGTGATGCGCCGTTTCCGATATGACAAGTGATGATTTTTGTTTTGTTGTAGTCAAGACCCAAGATTTCGCAGGCACGTTTAGAAACGTATCTGTGGCTCGAACCGTGGAAACCGTAACGACGGATATGATATTTTTCGTACAATTCGTAAGGAATTGCGTACATATATGCGTAATCGGGAATCGTCTGATGGAAAGCCGTGTCAAAAACTGCAACCTGGGGAAGAGACGGCAATATTGCTTTAATTGCTCTGATACCTTTGAGGTTAGCCATCTGATGAAGAGGTCCGAGCGGAGCAATTTCTTCGATTTTAGCGATAACTTCATCGTTAATCAAAACTGATTGTTTGAAAAATTCGCCACCGTGAAGAACTCTGTGTCCTGCTGCGTCAATCTCGTTCAAAGAAGCAATAACGCCTAAATTTTTATCAGTTAAAGTACTCAAAACCAATTCGATAGCCTCTTTGTGATCGTTCATAGGCTTTTCGATTTTGGTCTTTTCGCCTTCGCCTTTTTGATGTTTTAAGAATGAATCTTTAAGACCGATTTTTTCAACACCACCTTTTGCTAAAACTTCGTTTTTGTCCATATCAAAAAGTTGATATTTCAATGACGAAGAACCGCAATTTATAACTAATATTTTCACTTTATTTAATTATGAATTATGAATTGTGAATTTTCAATTTTCAATTATTAATTGTCAACTGTCAACTGTCAATTGTCAATTACTTTGCAGCAGCCTGTAATGCTGTGATAGCCACCATATTAACGATGTCTTCAACGTAGCATCCGCGTGAAAGGTCGTTTACGGGAGCAGCCATACCTTGAAGAATAGGACCAACAGCGTCAGCACCGGCTAATCTCTGAACGAGTTTGTAACCGATGTTTCCTGCCTCCAAAGAGGGGAAAACCAAAACGTTGGCTTTTCCGGCAACGTGGCTTCCAGGTGCTTTGAGGTCAGCAACCTTCTGAACCATAGCGGCGTCTGCTTGAAGTTCGCCGTCAATTTCGAGTTCGGGAGCGCGTTCTTGTGCAATTTTGGTTGCCTCTACAACTTTGTCAACCATTTCGTGTTGAGCCGAACCTTTGGTAGAGAAACTAAGCATTGCAACTTTCGGGTCAATACCTGCCAAGGCTTTTGCTGTTTTTGCAGAAATGATGGCAATGTCGGCTAATTGCTCTGCGTTAGGAGCGATGTTGACTGCGCAGTCAGCAAAAAGGAATACGCCGTCCTGACCGTAATTCTTGTCTTTTACGACAACAACAAATGCGCCCGAAACTGTACTTACGCCCGGAGCGGTTTTGATATACTGCAAAGCGGGACGGATAGTGTCAGCGGTAGAGCAGATTGCGCCCGCAACCATACCGTCAGCGTGTCCGGCTTTAATCATAAGCGTGCCGAGATAGTAAGGGCTGTCAAGTTGTTTCAAGGCTTTCTCTACGGTCATACCTTTTGACTTGCGGATTTCAGCCATGATTTCGGCATACTGCTGTTTGCCTGAAAAAGTTTTCGGATCAACGATTTCGGCTTTTGAAATGTTTTTAAGACCGAATTTTTCCGCTTCGGCTTTGATTGTATCGGGATTGCCGATGAGTACGAGTTGCGCAATGCCTTCGCCGAGAATCTGTTCGGCGGCTTTAAGAGTGCGTTCTTCTTCGCCTTCGGGCAATACAACACGTTTGTTTGCCTTTTTAGCGTTCTCTCTTATTTGTTCCAATAATGTCATGGATTGTAAGATTTTTATATGGTTTGTTAACAAAAATTATTCGACAAAATTAGAAAAAATTGCATAGACAACCAAAAAAAACTTAGTTTTCAGTGCAATTTTTAATTTTTTTATATGTAAAGTTTTTTACCTTACCCAATTTTCTATTTGCAAATCAGATATTCTTTCAAAATGTTTTGTATTGTTGGTAACCAAGGTTAAATTACGTGCTTTTGCAGCTGCAGCAATCAGTAAATCAAAGTCTTGAACCATTTTTCCCGCTTTGCACAAAAGAGTTTTCTCTTTTGCAAATTCGTCTATTCCGTCCGCAAAAGGCACTATGTTAACCTCGTCTAAAAAGGCGTCAACCAGTTTCAGATTTTCCTCAGGAAAATCACTTTTGTATGCACCGTAACGCAATTCAGCAACAGTAATATCGGAAATAAAAACTTTTTTACGACCGGTTTCTTCCAACCGTTGCTTAATATTGTGCTTATCCCTGAGATAAAAAACACAAATGTCCGTATCAAGCAAATAACCTTTCATAATTCGATTTCCCTGTTTTCGGTTCTGGTCTGATATATATCGTCAATGATTTCCTCAGCGGAACGGCTGTCTTTCCATTTTCCGGCGAATTGGTCTGTCCAGTTTTCTTTTTTGGACTCTTTGTGAGCCACAGAATTAACAAGCATTGCCGCAAGTTCGAGTTTTACCATATCGCTCAAATTTTTCAGCAACGACCAATATTTTACGCTCAGAGGCGATGAGACTTCAAATGCAGATACATTCATAATTACAAACTTTTTCTAAAAACAAAAATACAAATTTTTTTTCAATTTCAATAATAAAAAGGGAAAAATTTTACATTCTGTTAATATTAACGCTTTCTAAAACGCTGATTTTGTTTTAATTTTGCAGCGTAAAAATAAAAAAAAACACACATCAGCAAAAATGAAAACATTTTTTTCGATACTTGCACTTGGAGCACTCACTCTTTCAGCCGGCGCACAGACCGACACCACAATACAACACAGCGAAGTAGTTGTAACAGGAACACGCAACTCAGTAGACGTCAGATATTTACCGCTAACCGTTACACAGATTTCAAACGCAGAATTAGAAAAAAACTATGATTTTTCGGTTTTGCCTGCAATTATAGAACAAACTCCCGGACTTTTTGCAACATCAAGAGGGATAATCGGTTACGGAGTTTCAACAAACGCCGCCGGAAGCATAAAAGTGCGCGGTGTAGGCTCTATGGCTCAACTCCTTGTCTTGATTGACGGACAGCCGCAGTTCGCCGGGCTTATGGGACACCCGATTCCCGACGCATATCAGAATTTTTCAACCGAGAAAGTCGAAATCATACGCGGAGCGTCGTGCCTTTTGTACGGCTCAAATGCCATGGGCGGGGTAATCAACATAGTAACAAAAGACGCTCAAAAAACCGACGGCGCACAGACGGATTTCCAAATTTCTGGCGGAAGTTACGGAACGTTTCAGGCACAGGCTTCGGGCAAATTCCGCCGCGGAAAGTTTTCAAGCACGCTCGGCGTAAGTTATCAGACAACCGACGGACACAGACCAAACTCCGGCTTTGAACAACTTTCAGACTTTATAAAAGTCGGTTACGATATTTCAGACCACTGGACGGCTAACGCGGATATTAATCTGACGAATTTTCAGTTTTCAAATCCCGGACCCGAAGGCGCGGAAATTTATGACTCTGATGCAGATATTATAAGAGGTCTTGCAAGTGTTTCGTTAACAAACAATTACGCAAAAACTTCCGGAACCGTCCGCGTGTTTTACGACTGGGGAAACCACGAAATCAACGACGGACACCTTCTTAACGCACCTGAAAAAACTTACCTTTACGAGCACAGAGATTTTATCGGCGGCATCAACGCTTATCAGTCAGTAAGTTTGTTTCAAGGCAACAGAACAACTTTCGGTTTTGATTATCAGAATTTCGGCGGAAAGGCTTGGAACGACTTTTTTGACGGACATTCCGAAGACATCGTAAAAGAAAAAAATCAAAACGAAATTGCCGGATACGTTGATTTCCGTCAGGAGTTGACGTCTTGGTTTTCAGCGGATTTGGGCGTAAGAGTTGACAATCATTCGCAAAGCGGAACATTTGTTGTACCGCAGTTCGGACTCTCGTTTTACTCTCAAAAAGACGACAACGTAAAACTCTTGTTTTCAAAAGGTTTCAGAAATCCGACAATCAGGGAAATGTATATGTTTCCGCCTCAAAACGACGAGTTAAAACCCGAAGAGACAATGAATTATGAAATCTCTTACTCAAAAAAAATCCGTCATTTCCAGTTTGAGGCTAACGTCTTTTATATAAAAGGTGATAATATGATTCTGACGGTTATGAAACCCGAAGGCAAAGGCAAAATCAACAAAAACGTTGAGGATTTTGAAAATTCAGGCTTTGAACTCGGCGCAAAATATTTTCTTAATCCCGCATGGAATTTTGCCTTGAATTATTCGTTCCTTAATTCAAACAAAGACATTGAGGGCGCACCGAAAAACAAAATTTACTTTTCGGCGGGCTATTCAGGCGAAAAATTTTCTTCAAACTTAACGGTTGAAAATATTTCAGGCCTCTATATCGGCGAAAACGAAGAAGAAAACTATACGCTTGTTAACCTGAATTTCGGTTATCAGGTGCTTAAAAATATAAAACTTTTTGTCAAAGGAGAAAACCTTTTAGCACAAAAATACCAAACTTACGCCGGATTTTATATGCCGAAAGCGACATTTTTTGGCGGCGTAAAAATGACGTTTTAAATACAAAAAAAATGCGGCAAAAAAGCGAAAAATTAAGAATCACGGTTATTGAAACCTCACCGATATTGCTTTCGGGGCTTGTCAGCACCATAAAACATGCCCTCGACTGCGATGTCGTGTTTCAGGAATTTACTGAAAATCAGGATTATGACAGTCTGAAAAGGTTTGCCCCTGACATTATTGTCGTAAATCCTGTATTTTTGGGCATTCAGGGCATAAAAGAGTTGAAAAAGAAAATTCCGCCCTCCTCGCACCTTGTCTGCCTGAAAACTTTTGTTTTGGACGAAAGCCTGACAAACCTTTTTGAGGCGGTGATAACACTTTACGACAAGCCCGACGACATTCACCATTTGATTGACCGTCTGAGCGGTTATCACGAAAGGGAAAACCTTGATTCCGCGCTGACGGAGAGAGAAAAAGAAATCGTAAAACTCGTCGTAAAAGGCAGGTCCAACAAGGAAATTTCGTCCGATATGAACATTTCGGTTTACACGGTTTCCACGCACAGGCGCAACATCGCTAAAAAACTGCAAATACATTCGGCAACGGCTATGACTATTTACGCTATTTCCAACAACTTAGTAAACATCAACGAAGTAAAAAGCCTTTAAAAGAAAACCATGGCGGCAAAAGTCAAGGATATGACAACGGGCAGACCTTTCGGACTGATTCTGCAATTTGCACTGCCCCTTATGCTCGGCACCCTTCTGCAACAGACTTATTCTCTGACAGACGCGGCGATTGTCGGCAACTGTATAGACATCAACGCCTTAGGTGCAATCGGCGCGTCAACGTCGGTTATGTTTTTTATTTTGGGATTTTGCAACGGCTGCGGCAGCGGCTTTGCGATTCCGGTTGCGCAAAAATTCGGCGCGAAAGATTTTTCCATGATGCGCTGTTTTGTAAACAACTCTCTAAAAATTTCGGTTGTTATCTCACTGGTTTTGACGGTGATAACCTCGCTCTTGTGCCGAAAAATTCTCCACTGGCTCAACACTCCAGAAGAAATTTTTGAAGGCGCGTACATGTACCTTCTGATTACTTTTTTAGGCATTCCGGCGACGTTTTTTTACAACCTCCTGTCCGCCATTATCCGCGCCTTGGGCGACAGCAAAACGCCTTTTTATTTTCTTATAATTTCAACCGTTTTGAATATCGGTCTTGACTTTTTGTTTATTTTGGGACTGAATCTCGGTGTCGGAGGAGCAGCACTCGCAACCCTAACTTCTCAGGCGATTTCAGTAATTTTGTGCTGGTTTTATATGCAGAAAAATTTTGCCATATTAAAGTCAGAGCCGTTTGAAAAACAGTTGAACGGCAGGTATGTCGGCATTTTGCTAAATTCCGGCGTGCCGATGGGTTTGCAGTTTTCGATAACGGCTATCGGCTCCATGATGCTTCAAAATGCTAACAACAGCCTCGGAACGGTTTGCGTTGCGGCTTTTACAACGGCAATGCGTATAAAAATGTTTTTTATGTGCGTTCTTGACAATCTCGGAATCGCAATGGCAACATATTGCGGTCAAAATTACGGCGCGGGAAAAACCCCAAGAATTTTAACCGGCATAAAAGATTCGATGATTATGATGGCGGTATATTCCGCCGTGATGTTTTTTGTGCAGTGGTTTTTTGCGCGTGAAATGGGTACTTGGTTTATGGACTCCTCAGAGGTGCAGGTGCTTGACAATACGGAACTGTTTCTGAGGATTTCGGTAAGTTTTTACCTCGCGCTCGGCACGCTTGCGATTCTAAGGTGTTCGATGCAAGGGGTCGGCTACACAAAACTTTCGATGTTCAGCGGCGTTTCTGAAATGATTGCAAGAGTCTGCATAAGTCTTTTTGTTGTGCCGCAGTACGGATTTCCCGGCGTTTGTTTCGGCGACCCGATTGCATGGTGCGCGGCTGACGTTTTTCTGATTCCGGCGTTTATCGGGGTGTACCGAAAATGTCTTTCGGCTTCAAACCGGAATGAATGAGCAAAAACACAACAGCCGTAAAAAATGTCAGCATGGCATAGACCAAAGCCGGCTTTTCGATTTCGCAAGAATTTTCCAAAACCGTCGCAACGGACAGTGCAAGAGCCGTGTTTTGAAGTCCCGTTTCAACGGCAACGGTCAGACATGAGGCTTTGTTTAACTTTGCTGATTTGGCAATGAAAAAACCGCCGTACATTCCGCCGATGTTCAGCATTAAGACAAACGGCGCAATCAAAAGAAACTCGTTTAAACTCAGCGGACTGCAACTTTTTTCTCCTGTCGGGAAGAAGATTTTCAAGGAGAAGACAATGAGCAAAAGCAGCGGCAAAATCCATTTCAAAGGTTTTTGAACGGCTTTTGAAAAGTTTTCAAAATAACGGTTTATCATAACGCCCGAAAACGCCGGCAAAACAACGTTCAGCAAAATATGCGTAAAACTGTCAGAAAACGACATGGTGATATTTTGACTTTCACCCACAAAAAACGAAACCGCAAGCATTATAAAAAGCGGAATATAAAAAGGAGAAAGTATGCTGTTGACAATAGTCATCGAAATTGACAGCGCGGTGTTTGCCTTAAAAAGATGTACCAAAATATTGCTTGTAGTGCCGACGGGACAAAGCGCGATTAATACGATTCCGAGTTTTCCGTAAACGTTCAGCGGCGAAAAATACGCAAGGCAAAACGAGAGCAGCGGCAGAATCAGCAGTTGGCTTCCGATACCCGTCAAAATGGATTTCGGATACAGAAAAACGTTTTTGAAATCGTTGAACGTCAGGCTCATACCGATTCCGACCATTATAATTACAAGTGTAATTTCAACTAAAATATCAGCCATTTTGTTTTTATTGGTTTTGCAATTCTGTTATGATGTCGTTTACAATATATTCATCGCTCATTAAATTCAAGCCGCTCTCAGGATTTGTTAACAGGGCGTAAGTCTCTGACTTATAAAGCAAATCCATCGCCCTTTCGGATGATATATCCAACCGGTTTGCCAAATCCATAATTATACGCGCCGTTTTGCGCCACAATACTTGGTCTCTCATTTTTTTTGTTTTTATTTTACAATAACAATACCTTGATAATGCAAAAAATTATCAACTATATTTTGCCGTCTGATACATATTTGATGCGACGGATGTGCAAATTTCAACTGTCCGATAGCCTGCTCTGATGTTATCCGCCCTGAAAAATAATCTTCGACGGTATCAATGACCTGATCGTTGGCAACCCCGCCTTCAATTATATCGTAGTTGAGCCACGGTTTTTGCCCAGTGCGGCTTGCAACAATAAAATCCAGCCAGTCATTATCGTAGTCGGGGAGGATTTTTATAAGGCAGTCATGAGGTAATCGGTCATCGTCAAAAATAAACGTTGACAAATAAGGTGTTTTTGCCCTGCGGATTGTGCAGACACGTTTTGCCCAACGCTCGGCTTGTTCCTTATGCCGCGTTAAATAAAAGCCCGGACCAAAATCCAATTCTTTTCTGCCGACATTGACAAGCGGTTTTTCTACAATCGCATTTGAGCCGTGATAAAGTTCAATCATTTTTTTCTTCCTCCCAGTTTTTTAGTGCTTCGGTAACGTTCCAGACAACGCCGCTGATACTTTCGCAGTGCAAAGTGTCATAACAATCCAATAACAAATTTTGTACGAGATTGACTTTTTTCAATCGGTTGTAAAGTTCGCTGTCTGAAATTCCCATTTCTTTTGCTGTTGCGCCTATTGCGAGAACGGCAAAATGAATTTTATCATATTCCGGTGTGCGTACAAATTCAGCCATTTTGTTTAAAATTGATAACTTGGCAAAATTACAAAAAAATTTCCCGTTAACAATTTTTTTTCATAATTTTGCGAATCAAAAAGTCTGAATATGGATTTCAATAACAAAAGAATTTGGATAACGGGTGCGTCGTCGGGAATCGGCGAGGCGTTGTGCTACGAGTTGTCGGCGTTTGGAGCGTTTTTGATAATTTCATCACGCCGCGAAAACGAACTTGAAAGGGTCAGAAAAAACTGTCAGAACCCCGAAAAAGTAAAAATCGTGCCCCTCGATTTGGAAAATTACCGCAGCATTGCGGACATAGCAAAACCCGTTTTGGAAGAAGTCAAAAACATCGACATTTTAATCAACAACGGCGGGGCAAGTCAGCGTGCGCTTGTTGTTGACGAGGATTTGACGGTGGTCGAAAAAATGATTAACATAAATTTTATGGGCGCGGTTGCTCTTACAAAAGCCGTTTTGCCGGGAATGATTGCTCAAAAATCCGGTCATATTGTCTGCATGAGCAGTCTTGCGGGAAAATTCGGCATACCTTTGCGCTCAGGTTACGCTGCCGCAAAACACGCCCTTCACGGATTTTTTGAGACTCTCCGCGCTGAAAATTACGACAATGGAATCCGCGTCATGATGGTTTGTCCGGGTTACATAAACACCAACGTGGCAATCAACGCTTTGGATGCCAACGCAAACAAGCGGAACCAAAACGACGAAGGTCAGGAAAAAGGTCTCGACCCGAAAGTTTTGGCGAAAAAAATCATCAAAGGCATCGAAAAAGAAAAACTCGAAATAACAGCCGGCGGCGGTGAAACCAACGGCATCTGGGTCAGCAGATTTTTTCCGGGGCTTTTCGCAAAAATCATCAGGAAGAAAAAGTAAGAAGACAAACCGTCTCTACATGCGCCGTATGCGGAAACATGTCAACAGGCTGAACTTTTTCTATTTTGAAACCGTTAGAAGTCAAGAATTTACAATCACGCGACAAACTTACGGGATTGCAACTGACATAAACGAACTTCTTGGGTTTTAGTTTTATGATTGTCTCCAAAAGTTTTTTGTCGCAGCCTTTTCTCGGCGGGTCAACAACTACCACGTCAGCGGTAACACCCTTGTTTTCAACCATATCCGGAATAACGTCTTCGGCGTTTCCGCAAAAAAATTCCGCGTTGGAAATGCCGTTTAGTGCGGCGTTTTCCTTCGCATTTTCGATTGCCTGCGGCACAATTTCCACGCCGTAAACCTTTTTCGCTTTTTGCGCTAAAAACAGAGAAATCGTCCCGACTCCGCAATAAAGGTCAAAAACGGTTTCCTGTCCCGTCAGTGCGGCAAAATCCAACACTTTTTCATAAAGTCTTACGGTCTGAAAAGAATTAATTTGAAAAAACGACAACGGCGAAATTTTATATTTTATCTTTCCGATAAAATCAGTAATAAAACCTTCTCCGTAAATTATGCGGTAAGATTTTCCGTTTATTACGTTGGTATTCTGTAAGTTAGGCGTTATGCAAACCGTTTTTATGTTGGAAAATTTTTGCACCAAAGAGTTCAAAAGTTCGTTTTCTTGCGGAAGTTTTTCGGCATTAATAATAAGTGAGACCATCAACTCGTCTGTAAAGAAACCTTTACGGATGAGGACGTGCCTCAAAACACCGCTCAAAGTTTTTTCGTCGTAAGGCTCAATGCCGTATTTTTCGAGATGAAGGACAACCGTTTGAAGAATTTTGTCAGCCTCCTCGAAAACCGTCGGGCAGTCGGTGCAGTTTATAATTTCGTGAGAATTTTTTGCGTAAATTCCGGCTGTGATTTTTCCGCTTTTGTCTTTTGAAAAAGGAATCAAAGCCTTGTTGCGGTAACGGAAAACGTTTTCTGAGGGTAAAGTTTTAAAAATTTCACCGTCAAAAAAATCAAGACATTGTTTTACAATGCGCTGTTTTACAATAAGTTGATAATTGTAATCTATGTGTTGCAACTGACAGCCGCCGCAGAGGTCAGAAAGCTTACAAAACGGTTTTACGCGGGATTTTGAGGGCGAAAGAATTTTCAAAATTTCCGCACGGGCGTAAGTTTTATGCGCCTCTGTTATGCGGACTTTGAGTGTGTCGCCTTCTGCCGCGCCGGGGACGTAAACGGAAAAATTCGGATTGATTTCCGCGATTCCGTCGCCGTCAATTCCGATGCCGGAAATTTTTAAGTTTAAAACCGTGTTTGTTTTCATTGCGTTTTTTGATGCAAAAGTAGAAAAAATATTTTTGCGGGTCAAAAATTTTTTCTAACGACGATGTTTTATACAGTTTTGGCAAAATTACCACACTAAATTTGCCAAAACTTAGAAAAATAACACAGTTTTGGCAAAAATACCATATAAATTTTGCCAGAACTGTATTTTTTTATATATTTGCGGCAGATTCTTAAAAAAAATATTACTATGGAAAAGAATATTATAATAGGACGCGAAAGGGAAAAAAAATTCCTGACCAAAATATACAACTCTTCAAAGCCGGAATTTTTAGCGGTTTACGGACGAAGACGTGTCGGTAAGACATTCTTAATCAGAGAGTTTTTCAATGAAAAAATCGTTTTTCAATGTGCCGGACTCGCAAACGCAGGTACAAAGGAGCAGTTGAAAAACTTTTTTCAGTCAGTTTGCCGTTACGACTGTTCTGCGGAAAAAGCCCCCGAAGACTGGCTCGACGCTTTTGAATTGCTAATCAATTATTTGGAAAAACTTGAAATAAAACGCAAAGTTGTTTTCTTGGACGAACTTCCGTGGATGGATACGCCGGGGTCGGGTTTCCTGTCGGCACTCGAACATTTTTGGAACGGCTGGGCTTCCGCAAGAAAAGACACCGTTTTGATTGTCAGCGGCTCGGCGACTTCGTGGATGATGGACAACCTGATTTTGAACCACGGCGGTCTTTACGGCAGACTTACTCACAAAATATTTTTGCAGCCGTTTGACTTAAACGAAACAGACATCTTTCTGAAAAATAACGGAATAAACCTTTCAAGATACGAACTTACAGAATGTTATATGATTCTCGGCGGCATACCTTATTATCTTGATTTTATAGAAAAGTCCCTTAGTCTCGCTCAAAACATCGACCGTATGATTTTCAACCCGAACGGCGACCTTTACCGCGAATTTGAAACGGTATATTCTTCACTTTTCAAAAACAAGGAACTTTATATGAAAACGGTGGAGGTCCTCAGCAAAAAAGCATGCGGAATGACACGGAGCGAAATTCTCGAAGCGTTGAAAACAAAGTCGGGTAGTGGTCTAACCGTAGTACTTAACGACTTGGAATACTGCGGGTTTGTCAACAAATGCAACATTCTGAAATCACAGAAAAATGCGCTTTATAGATTAGCGGATTTTTTTACGATGTTTCATTTTAAGTTTATAGTGAAAAGTTCGTTTTACAATCTTCAATTTTGGAGCAAAATTCAGCGCAGTGCTGAGTTTTACGCTTGGGCGGGCTACACTTTTGAAACTCTCGTTTTGCAGAATGTCGAAAAAATCAAGCACAAACTCAGCATCGGCGGAGTAGAAACCTTTGTTTACTCTTGGCGCAGTAAAACTTCCGACCCGGGCGCACAAATAGACTTAATAATTGACCGTCAAGACAATACGATAAATCTCTGTGAAATAAAATTTTCGGAGGCGGAATTTGTCATAACCAAGGCATACGACAAGGTTTTACGCAACAAGATTGCGGCATTTATTTCTGAAAGCAAAACCAAAAAGTCAGTACAACTTACATTTATAACTACTTACGGACTAAAAAAGAACGAATACTCCTCAATTGCGCAAAACGAAGTTGTAATGGAGGATTTCTTTTGAAAATTTTTTAATTTTTTTTTAAAATTGCAATTTAAATAAAAACAATCTATTTGTTTTTTCGGTGATAATTTTTTAAATTTGCGGATTGAAATTAATGGGTGATATACCCAAGTAATTAATAATCAGCAAAATAATAAAAACATCAAATATAAATGAGTTTACTTCAAAATATTTTTAAGTCTTTTTTCGGCGACAAATCGTCCAAAGACATCAAAAGAATGATGCCTATTGTCGATAAAGTCAATGCCGAATATGCAAAACTTAATAGTTTAAGCAATGATGAATTAAGGGCGTTGACCCAAAAATTGAGACAAGATTTAAAAGAGGCGGTCAAAGAAGAGGAGTCCAAACTGTCCGAATATAAAAAACGATTAGAAACATCAGCAAATCTGACAGTTAAAGAGCAGGAAACACTTTACGACAATATAGAGGCGGCAGAAAAGCAAATTCAGGCTATTCTTCGTGAAAAACTCGATGAAATTTTGCCTCAGGCGTTTGCAATCATAAAAGATACCGCAAGACGTTTCAAAGAAAACGAAGAGGTAGAGGTAACGGCAACGCTGTTTGACCGCGAACTCGCTATCAAATACGATAATATCAGAATCGACAACGACAAAGCATATTACAACCGCACATGGAGAGCCGGCGGCAACCTTTTGACATGGAACATGGTTCATTACGATGTTCAGATAATCGGCGGTATTGCGCTTCACGAGGGCAAAATTGCGGAGATGGCAACCGGTGAAGGTAAAACCCTCGTGGCAACGCTTCCTGTTTTTCTTAACGCATTGACTGGTAGGGGAGTACACGTGGTAACCGTCAACGATTACCTTGCAAAACGTGACTCCGAGTGGATGGGAATGTTGTATATGTTTCATGGTCTTAGCGTTGATTGTATAGACAAGCATCAGCCGAATTCGCCCGAACGCCGCAGAGCATATTATTCGGACATTACTTTCGGTACTAACAACGAGTTCGGTTTTGACTATTTGAGGGACAATATGTGTTCTACTCCCGAAGAGTTGGTTCAGAGAAAACACGTTTTTGCAATTGTCGACGAGGTTGACTCGGTCTTAATCGACGATGCTCGTACACCGCTTATTATCAGCGGTCCCGTAGCAAGAGCGGGCAACGATATGCAACTTTTTATGGACCTGAAACCGAAAGTTGTTCAACTTGTAGAACATCAAAAACAACTCGTCAACAAACTCTTGAACGAGGCAAAAGCACTTATTAAAAAAGGCGACAAAACGCAGGGCGGTGTTAAATTGTTGAAGGCTTGGAAAGGTCTTCCGAAAAATAATGCGCTTATTAAGTTTCTCAGCGAAGAAGGCAACAAAGTACTTTTGAATGCTACCGAAGGCGAATACATGGCTGAAAACAACAAGCGTATGCCTGAAATCACCGACGAACTTTATTTTGTTATCGAAGAAAAACAAAATTCGGTGGATTTGACCGAAAAAGGTATCGACCTTATCACCGGCAATTCTGACGACCCGCAGTTTTTCGTTATGCCTGATGTCGGCAGCGAGGTTGCAGAAATTGAACATTCCGACCTTTCGGACGAAGAAAAAGTTGCAAAGAAAGACAAACTTATGTCGGAATTTGCGGTAAAATCGGAGCGTATTCACACTATCAATCAGTTGCTTAAAGCCTACACGATGTTTGAAAAAGACCAAGAATACGTGGTCATTGACAACAAAGTAAAAATCGTGGACGAGCAGACAGGTCGTATTATGGAAGGCAGACGCTATTCCGACGGACTTCATCAGGCAATTGAGGCAAAGGAAAACGTTAAAGTGGAGGCTGCAACTCAAACTTTTGCAACGATAACGCTTCAAAATTATTTCCGTATGTACGAAAAAATCGCTGGTATGACCGGTACTGCGGAAACGGAGGCAGGCGAGTTTTGGGAGATTTACAAACTTGACGTTTGTGTTATCCCGACCAACAAACCTGTTATCAGAAAAGATGAAAACGATTTGGTTTACAAGACCAAACGTGAGAAATATAATGCTGTTATTCAAGAAGTTGAACGTCTTCACAACGAAGGCAGACCTGTACTTGTGGGTACAACATCGGTTGAGGTTTCAGAGTTGTTGAGCAAAATGTTAACGCTCAGAAAGTTGAATCACAATGTCTTGAACGCAAAACAGCATGCAAGGGAGGCTGACATTGTAGCCGTTGCGGGTCAGAGCGGAACGATTACGATTGCAACTAACATGGCTGGTCGTGGTACAGACATCAAACTTTCTGACGAGGTAAAAGCCAAAGGCGGACTTGCAATCATCGGTACAGAAAGACACGAATCAAGACGTGTTGACCGTCAGTTGCGTGGACGTGCCGGACGTCAGGGAGACCCCGGAAGTTCGCAGTTTTTTGTTTCTTTGGAAGACAATTTGATGAGGCTTTTCGGTTCGGAAAGAATTGCTGCCCTTATGGACAGAATGGGCTTGGAAGAAGGCGAAGTAATTCAACACAAAATCGTTACGAAATCAATCGAAAGAGCGCAGAAAAAAGTTGAAGAAAACAACTTTGGTATTCGTAAACGTCTTTTGGAATATGATGACGTTATGAACAAACAGCGCGAGGTGATTTACCGTCAACGCAGAAACGCACTTTTTGGCGAAGGTCTTGATATCGAACTTACCAATATGTTGAACGATACTTGCGACAATCTTGCTAATCAATATCATAACGAAGGTGATTACGCAGTATTCTCGCTTGAAGTCTCTAAGAGTCTCGGAATTCAAAACCCTGTCAGCGAGGACGATTTCTTGAAACTTTCTAATGAAAAAATAGCCGACCAACTTTTTGAAACTGCTTTCAACCATTTGGCGCAAAAGATGAAACTTATTCGCGATATGGCTATGCCGCAGATTAAAGAAGTTTACGAGAAATTCGGCGACAGATACGAATACATTGTTATTCCTATTACTGACGGTCGTAGAATTTTCCAAATCCGTGTCAACTTGAAAAAAGCATACGAGACCGAGTGTCGCGAAATTACCAAGTCGTTTGAGAAAATCATTATGTTGATAACAATCGACGAAAATTGGAAAGCGCATTTAAGGGATTTGGACGATTTGAAACAAGCCGTTCAGACTGTAACATACGCACAAAAAGACCCGCTCGTAATTTTCAAAATTGAGTCTAACGAGATGTTTGATAAGATGTTAGACCAAAATAACAAGACGATAATTTCAACGATAATGCGCGGTCAGATTCCCGTGCGCGACCCCGAAGAAGTAGCACGTGCTCAGGCAGCGGCGTTAGCACAGGCACAAGCACAGGCGATGGCTCAAAAACGCGAACAAGAGCGTATGAAAGCCACTCAGGAAGAGGCTCAGAAGATAACTGACGAGCCGAAACCTCAGCCTCAACCCCAACAACAGCCTGAACAGCCGAAAACGCAACCAATAGTAAGAGGTGAAAAGAAAATCGGCAGAAACGACCCTTGTCCTTGCGGCAGCGGTAAAAAATATAAAAACTGCCACGGCAAAGACTTAGAAGAATAGATAATAAAAAAAACCGGCAAATTTGCCGGTTTTTTTATTGTTTGTATTTTAGTGATGGAATAGCCTTATTCCAGTGAAACTCATTACGATATCGTATTTGTTGCAGGTTTCGATAACGTTGTCGTCGCGGAGTGAGCCGCCGGGTTGTGCGATAAATTTTACGCCCGATTTTTTTGCTCTTTCAACGTTGTCGCCGAAAGGAAAGAATGCGTCTGAGCCGAGTGCAACGTCAGTGTTTTTATCAAGCCAAGCGCGTTTTTTCTCGCGTGTGAAAACCTCCGGCTTTACTTTAAACAATTTTTGCCATTGACCTTCTGATAAAACATCATCGTAATCCTCAGAAATGTAAATGTCGATTGTATTGTCGCGGTCTGGACGTTTGATACCGTCAACAAACTGTAAACCAAGAACTTCGGGCGACTGTCTGAGCCACCAGTTATCAGCCTTCTGACCCGCTAATCTTGTGCAGTGGATTCTTGACTGTTGACCTGCACCGATACCTATCGCCTGACCATTTTTAACGTAACAAACCGAGTTCGACTGTGTATATTTCAAAGTTATCATTGCAACAGTCAAATCTATTTTTGCATCCTCGGTAAGTGTTTTGTTTTCGGTAACGATATTGTTAAAAAAGTCGTCCGTAATTGTAAGTTCGTTTCTGCCTTGTTCAAAAGTGATTCCGAAAACTTGTTTCCGTTCAATAGGTTCGGGACGGTAGTTTTCGTCGATTTTGATAATGCAATAATTACCGTTTTTCTTTTGTTTTAAGATTTCTAACGCTTCGTCAGTGTAGCCCGGAGCGATAACGCCGTCCGAAACTTCTCTTTTGATAACAAGTGCCGTACTCTTGTCGCAAATATCAGAAAGCGAAATAAAATCGCCGAAAGACGACATTCTGTCAGCACCGCGTGCTCTAATATAAGCGTTTGCAAGCGGCGTAAATTCGATGTCCAAATCTTGAACCCAATAAATTTGTTTTTCAACCTTGCTGAGCGGCTTTCCTACCGCAGCACCCGCCGGCGAAACATGTTTGAACGATGTTGCAGCAGGCAAGCCCGTTGCTTTTTTTAGTTCGCTGACAAGTTGCCAGCCGTTGAAAGCGTCAAGAAAATTTATGTAACCGGCTCTGCCGTTAAGCACTTCAACGGGAAGTTCGCCGTTTTCCATAAAAATACGCGCCGGTTTTTGGTTGGGATTGCAACCGTATTTCAATTGATATTCTTTCATTATTTTACGTTTTTATTGATGATTTTAGAACAGAATTTTCCCGTCTCGATTTCTATGAAACGGGTAAATAGCGACACTTTGTTTTCGGGGTTGAGAGCGTTCCAAACGGAGTTTGTAAACTCGTTGATATCGCCTTTGATTTCAATACGTTGCGGCTCGCCTTCAAAACTCGGAAGCGGATTACCGTCGCTCATGTAAGTGTGAATAAAACGACCTTCGCCGGCTATCGGATTGTCGTAATGGAAAGTGTAACGGCAGTTGGATTCTTCGCGTTTTTCGTCAGATTTTAAAATCGACATGTAGAAAGAAAATTTGCCTTGACAGATATTCATTACGCCGGAAATTCTCGGTGTGCAATTCGGTGCGTCGGGTTCAAATTGCCGACAAAGAAGCGACTGTTCAAACGTCATTTGAGCGTTCATTTTGTCGAAAATTGTGTCTGTTTGGTCGCCGTTGGTAACGATTGTGTTGTTGCCGAGAACTCTTACGGGAGAGTAAATTATCAGCGAAGGGTCTTTGAGTTTTGCGGGATCAAAAGCCTCGGTGCGGATACCCTCGCCGTCTTCAACAAAAATTCTGTTACGGGAATTTTCACTTCTTCCCATTATAAAATAAGCGGTTACGGCAAATTTGCCGTCTTGGGATTTTCCAATAACAATGCCTCTGCCGGGGTATGTGGTTTTGGAAATCTCTGTTGATAAATTTTCTAATTTCATTGTATTTCGTTATGATTGTTTTCTGTCTCGTTTTTTATGTATTTCGGGTTAAGCGGCAGTTTTGAAAGTTCCGCTTCAAGAACTTCTTCGGGTATATCTTCCGCAAACTCCACTACTGCGTTGTAATCCTTTGAACTGCAATCTTCGATATTGTTTAACATTGTGATTCTAAACGCTTTAACGTTTTCGTCGGGGATAAGAATTTCGCTGTAAGAATTTCTATCTGTTTTAACGAAAACTTGTTTTTTGGATGCGTTTTCCGGCAGTGGGATTTCTTGTGATTTCTCGTTGTTGCCGCCGGCACAGTTGAAATTAGCGAGAAGGATTTCTTTTGCGAGCGGTTGTTTGAAAATGTTTTCAAAGTCCGAAAAGAGAATGTTTTTCAAATCCTGACCGAAAATTTTAGAGTAAAACGGTTTAAAAAATATTTCGTAAAGGGAATTTCCGTATGAATTTTTGAAGAAAGTGGCGAGGAATTTAGGCGGTCTTTTTCCGAATTTTTTGGTTTTGAGGATTTCGCCGACAATAGCCTCGCGGAATTCTTTTTTTAGCATATAGATATGATTTTCAATCGGATACGGAACATATTCGACAGAAGAGTTTTTCTTTTTGAAAAGGCCGTGATATTCGGGGACACAGACTTTTTGGGCATCAAGAGCGATGACCGTATTTTTTCCATTTTCTATTCCCATGACTCTATATTTTTTCAAAGCCAAATATACAACGAATTATTGGTTTTGCAAAATTTTTTGGAAGAAAAATATTTGTTACTTTTGCGAAAAAAATTACGACCATGACAACATATAAAATGATAGTAGCCTACGACGGCACAAAATATAACGGCTGGCAAATTCAGAGGTCTACTGAAAATACAATTCAGGGTAAACTTTCGGCGGTGCTGACCAAAATGTCAGGCTCTGTGGTGGAAGTTTATGGCAGCGGGCGCACAGACGCTGGCGTTCATGCGAGAGGTCAGGTGGCAAGTTTTTCCATAGACGGCAACTTTTCCGCTGACGAAATTCTTTCGTACCTAAACCGTTATCTTCCTGACGACATCGCAGTTTTGACGGTTGAGAAAACGGATAGTCGTTTTCACGCTCGACTGTCATGTAAACAGAAAACTTATCGTTACCGCATACACACAAGTATTATACCCGATGTTTTTGGCAGAAAATATGTCTACACCTATTTAGACAAGCCTTTGAACGCTGATTTAATGCGCAAAGCGGCTGTGCATTTGATTGGCACGCACGATTTTAAAGCCTTTTGCGGAAATCCGCATTTCAAAAAATCATCGGTGAGAACAATTTTCAGCATACAAATAACCGATGACATAAGCGGCATAACGCTTGATTTTACCGGCGACGGTTTTCTTCAAAACATGGTCAGAATCCTGACAGGGACACTTATTGAAGTTGGCAATGGCAACATTAAAGTTGATGAAATTGCTGCCATTTTAGGCTCGAAAAATCGTCAAAAGGCAGGATTTACCGCTCCGCCGCAAGGTCTGACATTGTTGGGGGCAGAGTATTAAAATATTTATTCAGCATTATATGTTGTTCTTGTTTCGAGCGAGCGAGCGAGGGTTACTTCGTCGGTGTATTCGAGGTCGCCGCCGAAGGCTACGCCGCGGGCTATCTGGCTGATTTTGCCGACCTTTTTTGAAAACAGACGGCTCAAATAAAAACACGTCGTGTCGCCTTCCATGTTTGCGCTAAGGGCAAAAATCAATTCTTCAACTTCGTTTTCTTCAATCCTTGATTTCAACTCTTCGATATTCAAATCCGACGGACCTATCCCGTCTACCGGTGAAATCAAGCCGCCTAAAATGTGGTAAGTGCCTTTGTATGTGCCGGTTTGCTCTATCGCTATAACATCGCGGATATTTTCAACTATGCAGATTATTGACTGTTTGCGCTGAGGATTGCCGCAAATCGTGCAGACTTCTTCGTCAGAAAGGTTGCCGCAAATCTTACAGTTATGAATATTTTTTTTCAAATTCGTCAGCGATGAGGCAAAATTTTCTACTGAGTTTTCGTCGCGTTTTATGATGTCAAGCACAAGACGCAAAGCCGTTTTTTTCCCGATGCCCGGAAGTCGCGAAAACTGGTCTACCGCATTTGAAAGCAGTTTGGAAGGTATGTAATCCATTTTTTTAATTTTCTAATTTTTCTTCAACAAATTTTTCACCTGCAAGCATAAAACAATACATAGTTGCTGCTATCACAACATGTGATATATCGTTGAAATTAAACCATTTACAAAATTCAAACTTCAAAGCCATAACCGGCGGCGTTATCAGCATTATCAAAATACCAAAAATCATGAATTTTGCATATTTTGAGCGGTATTTTTTATAAACGGCTATCTGCAACGGCAACGCTATTAAATATAGTGCAAAACCTATATGTGCTATCGCAATGTCGTATTTCAAAACCGTTAACAGCAATACATATACAGCGAGGCTTTCTACCGCAATCACCGAATAATATATTGCTGTATTAAGTTTGGACAAATATTTTTTTATCATTATGACGTTTGAAATCTCAAACAGCGTTACGGAAACAACGTTGAAGACCCAGTTCGGAAGATTATGAAGATTGTACGAAAGTTTTTCGTTATATTCAAGAGCCGAAAGTGTTTCTTTTGAAAGTCTTTCGGGGACAAAAATATACGAAAAAGCGTGGGTAAATAGTCCCGCAAACAAAGTTCCAAGTCCCATAAAAAAGAAAAACCAAGCAAAAACGCGTAATTGGCGTTTTTCAAATTCTCCATGACGGGAAAATTTTACAAGTCCTAAAATACATACCGCCGTTACTAAAAAATCTGTCAGAGCGGTCATTGGCTCTTCAATCAAAAGCCCGTCTTTGCCGCCTAAAATCCATTGTGTTAATTCCATTATAAATGCTTTTTTTTCGGCGCAAAATTAGTATTTTTATTTGAAAACTACAACTCTGCTGCAAAAATCAAAATATCATCTACTTGGTCATTGTTTCCTTTCCAGTTGGTGATAAACGTTTCGAGTTCGTTTTTTTGTTGTGATAGCGGTAAACTGTTGATTTTCAGGAAAATTCTTTCTACTGCGCTGGAATGTAGTTTTTTGCAGTTATTGCCGCCGAACTGGTCTGCAAAACCGTCAGTTGTCATATAAATAGTGTCGCCTTTTTGAAATTTTATGTCGGTTTGCGAAAAAGGAATGTTCTCTTTCGAGTGTATTCCGATTGGCATTCTGTCAGGTTTGAAGTACATTAAAAACGAATTGTTTTCTCTCGGAAAATTGAGTTTTGCGTGTCCTTCTTTTGTAAGTTTTACAATTTCTTCGTTAGGAATGTCTTTCCTGACAAGGTACGTAAAAGAGTACGCACCCGCAAAACTCAAAATTTTTTCCCTGTGGTTGATAATGCAGAGGCTCATATCCATACCGTCCTGAGGTTCGCCGATTTTGCCTCGTTGGTGCAGAAGTTTTATCGTACGGGTGCGAACTTCGTTGAGAATTGCGGACGGTTTTAAGATGTCGGATTTTGCGATTACGTCCGAGAGCGTTACTTGTCCTAACATCGACATAAAACCGCCCGGAATGCCGTGTCCCGTGCAGTCGGCAAGGGCGATTAAAGTGCAGCCTTTGCGGTAGTCTACCCAGTAAAAATCGCCGCTGACGGTGTTTTTGGGCATATTGACGATGAAATAACCGTTCAAAACCGTGTCAACGAAAATTTTCATAGGCTTTATCGCGTCTTGAATTTTTTTTGCGTAGTCAAGCGACTGCTGAATTTCGACATTTTGTTGTTCTATTTTGTTTTGCGCTTTTTTCAACTCGGTGATGTCGGAATAGACAGCGATAATTTGCGTTATGTTTCCGTCCTTGTCGAAAGTAGGTGTGAGTTCGGCCTGCATCCAGCCGTTGCCTTTCATATTGCTTATAGGAGTGCTGAAAGAGACAGAGTGT
>JAEEGL013954105.1_pt1 | contig 26552 bp, 24 predicted proteins | sample 9134231 | NCBI WGS metagenome assembly JAEEGL01 (sample SAMN16246548, study PRJNA631951) | gut metagenome | biome: gut microbiome; feature: rumen; material: fiber-attached | host: Bos | place: Iran: Karaj | collected 2018-10 | reverse complement strand
GTTAACTCGGAGGAAGGTGGGGATGACGTCAAATCATCATGCCCCTTACGTCTTGGGCTACACACGTGCTACAATGGCTACTACAAAGAGCTGCGAACCTGTGAAGGCAAGCGAATCTCAAAAAGGTAGTCTCAGTTCGGACTGTGGGCTGCAACCCGCCCACACGAAGTTGGAGTTGCTAGTAATCCCGAATCAGAATGTCGGGGTGAATGCGTTCCCGGGTCTTGTACACACCGCCCGTCACGCCATGGGAGTTGGGAGTACCCAAAGTCGGCAAACAAGTGCCGCCTAAGGTAAGACCAATGACTGGGGTGAAGTCGTAACAAGGTAGCCGTATCGGAAGGTGCGGCTGGATCACCTCCTTTTAAGGAGTAGCGAAATGCTACTTACTAGTCGAGGCGAACTAAGTGAAAACTTAGGTAGTCACTCTTGAAATACTCAGGAGTATAAACATCATTTGTATTTTTCCTCATTTTATTACTTTCTATTTTAGTGGTGTATATATAGATGTGGTACGACTTTGGTCGTGCTTTTTTTTTGTCTTTTTATGTGTTATTATATTCACATGAAAAAAAGATTTTTTTATATAATCACTATATTTGTTATTACTATTGTTTGTTTAACTAGTTGCTCTCAATCTTTAAACAATAAATCATATTATACTGCTGCATTAAATACAGGCATTTCATGGAAGGCTGAATTCCCAGATACTATGAAAGAAAAAGATGCAGATGATATTTGGTCTAATATGACATCAATTATTAGTGATTATGAAAAAAGATATTCAACTTACGAAACAACTTCTTTTATATATAAGTTCAATAATGCAGCCCCTGGGGCAGAAATTGTAGGAACAAAAGAAGATTATGATATATTCACTTTATGTAAAGATGTATATAACGAAACAAGTGGACTATTTAATCCAGCTATATATATTCTTTCTAGATTCTGGGGATTTGCAGGAGATAATTCTATTAATAAAAATCTTGAAGTGGAAAATGAATCAAATATAGTTATTCCAACAGAAGATAATTTAAATTTAGCCTTTTCTTTAACAAGTTTTCTATCTATAACATGTGAAAAGAAAAGTGATGGTAAGTATTACTTCACCAAGCCTGATACAACGGTAGAAATCGGCGGAATCACTTACTCTATGCAGATTGATTATAGCGGCATTCTAAAAGGCTATATCGCGGGCAAATTGGCAAAAGAAATATATAAAACAGAAGCAAAGTACGGATATATTTCTTTAGGATCATCATCTATTTCTGTTTTCGAAAAAGATACAAACGGCAGTTATTGGAATTTGGAAGTTAAAGATCCAAGAAATTCAAATTCTGCATATCTTAGCATTCCTGTAAAGAATGTGTTATTCTCAACATCTGGAGATTATGAAAGTTATTTTGAAAAGAGTGGTGTTAGATATTGTCATATAATATCTCCACGCACTAAAGCTCCTGTTCAAACTGGAATTATATCAGCATCTGTTATGTATACTGATGTAGATAAAAATGAGAGTCCTGAAATAGAAGGTGCTTTATCTGATGCTTATGCTACAGCTATTATGGCAATGGATATAGACTTAGCTAAGAGGTTTATAACATCAAGAGACTTAAAAGCGACTGTTTGTTACAAAGATGGAGATAGCATTAAAGTATTCACAACAATGGATAATACTAATCTAACTAATTATGAGTATTGCTAAAATAAGACAAGAAAAAGAGAATAAGATTTTTAAGAGATGGGATATCTTAGTATATGCCATCATTTTAATTCTTATTGCTGTATTATTTTTAACAATATTCCTAACAAAAGATAACTCTCGATTAGATGGATTTAAGGTGAGCTATGATGGAGATGTTATATATACATATATTTTCTCAACAAAAGAAGAGCAAAAAGAAGATAAGTATATAGATATTTTAGAAAGAAGTGATTCTATATTAAAGATAAGAGTTCATTTAAGCGATTTAGAGCACGATTACAATATAATTCAAGTAAATCTTCAAGAAAGAGTAATAACGGTAATAGACGCCGATTGTAGTGTCTCTAAGGACTGTACAGGCATGAAGATTAAATCAATGTCTGATACAATAATTTGTGTTCCACATAAATTAATAATAGAGCCAATCGGTAATGGTAATATAGAAGAGCCAACAATAGGGTAAAACGGGCTAAAAAAGTAAGGCCATGGTAGTTGTATTTGATAATAAAAAAATCTAACCGCTTGGTTAGATTTTTTGTTTATTGTTATTAACAATCTTTATTTCTTTTCTTCTGTCTTTTTAACTTCTTTAACAATTTTTTCTACCTTCATTTTAGGTTCTTTAATAACCTTCTTAGGGCACTTTTGCATACAAGTTTGACAGCCATTACACTTTGTGTAATCAATAACTGGTAAGTTATCTACCATGGTAATAGCGCCATTTGGACAGTTTCTAACACAAAGACCGCATGATATACAACCATTCTTACATTGAGCAATAGTTTCTTTTCCTTTGCACTTTGTATTACAAGCAACATAAACTTTTGCATTTACTGGAATTCTTTCAATACAGTGCTTTGGACATGTTTTAATACAAGTTCCACATGATGTGCAAAGTGCAGGGTTAATATGAGCAATTCCATTTACAATGGAAATAGCACCTTCTGGACATTTAACTGCGCAGCTGCCATGGCCTAAACATGCTGTTGTACAAACTTTGCTACCACCTTGATATAAAACTTCATTGATACAATCATCATTACCAACATAAGTATATAAATTCTCAGCTGCTTCGCCACCAGAGCATTTAACTACTGCCATTGTTGGAGATTCAGCAGTGAACTCAAGACCAGTAAGTTCAGCGATAACTTTCTTGTTTGCATTTGATGTGGATTTACAATCGTTAATACCAGCAGCACCAGAGCAAAGACCTTTTGCAAAGCCTTCACATCCAGAATAACCACAGCCACCGCAGTTAGCACCAGCAAGTAAATCTAATACTTTTAAAACCTTTTCATCTTCTTGAATATGGCATACTTTAGTAACTATAAGAATTGCAATAGCAAGAACTATAGCAAGACCTGCAATAAGTCCAAGAACTATGCCTACCTTATTCCATTGTATAGAAGCGCTTAAAATAAAATCTAACATGAATTACCTCCTATATAACTAAAGCAAATACATAGAATGCCATTGCCATAAATGAAGCAGTTGCCATTGTAATAGGGAAACCCTTTAAGTGCTTTGACATTTGTAAATGATCTACTTTTTCTCTTAATCCAGCTAAAATGCAAATTGCAATAGTGAAACCAATTCCTAGGAATACACCATAAAGAACTGCACCGCCAATATTGAATGTAGAGATACCTAAATCTGCCATTATTGATGGAACATCCATAACAGTTTCAGCAACGCCTAGTACTGCACAGTTTGTTGTAATAAGTGGTAGATAAATACCCATTGATTTATATAGTGGTGGCATAAATTTCTTCATTGCCTTTTCTAACATTTGTACTAAAGCTGCAATAACAAATATAAATACGATGATTTCCATGTATTCAATTTCAAAATACATTAATACGTAGTTATATAGTGGGAATGTTACAAGACATGTAAGAGCCATAACGACTGTTACTGCAACCCCCATACCGAATGCGTTACCCATCTTTCTAGATAATCCTAAGAAAGGACAGATACCATAACATTGTACTAAGATGGCATTGTTAATAAATGCAGCTGCGATAATAATAATCATTGCGTCCATATATTACACCTCCTTAGTATCTGAAGCTTTAGCTTCTTCTACGCCAGCCATTGAACTAGCTTGCATTATCTCAACGTAATTTCTTGCTTTTCTGTTTTGCTCAAACTTTTCATATAAAGCATTAAAACCAGCAATGAATAAACCATATACAAGGAATGCGCCTGCTGTGTTTGAGAAATAACCAATTGAGAAATCCCAAAGTTTAACACCAAATAGTGAACCTGCTCCAAGTACTTCTCTAAAGATACCCATTAAAGTAATAGAAAGAGTGAAACCAATACCTGTGAATAAACCATCACAAGCAGATTCTAATACTGGATTCTTACTAGCGAAGCTTTCTGCTCTTCCTAAGATAATACAGTTAACTACAATAAGTGGTAAGAATACACCTAGTGATGAATATAACTCAGGTACATACTTATATAGGAACATTCTAACAATTGTAACGAATGTAGCAATAATTAGAATAAATGCTGGAATTCTAACTTCGTTAGGAATTACTTTTCTTAATGATGAAATAATTGCATTTGAGCAAATTAAAATAAAGGTTACTGCAAGACCCATACCAAGAGAGTTGAATGCAGATGATGATATAGCTAATGTTGGACATGTTCCAAGAACAAGTCTAAATGTAGGGTTGTTAATTAAAACGCCGTCTTTAGCTATTTGCTTAAATCTTTGTCCTGTCATTATACTGCCTCCTTTAAGTTATGAGTTAAATAATACTTAGCACAAGCAACACCATTACCAACAGCCTTTGATGAATATGTGGCACCAGCAGCTACAGTGTCTGTAGAACTTGAAGCACCAGATATAACTGTGTTTGTGTCTTTTGCAAATTGTGCAAGTACATCGTCTGTGAACTTACTCATAAGTGTTTGGCTTGCTGAGTAGTTTGCGATAGATACCTTTTCAATATGATCGAATGCATCGTTTTTGAAACTTGCAAGAACATATACAGACACATTACCTTCATGGAATCCATGATAGCCTGTAGCCTTAACTAGGTAATTACCATCGCTTAATACATAAACTTCATTTACTTCGCCATTTCTATAATTAACTGTTTCTGTTGTAACAGTATCTTTTAGTGTGATACCATCACCGCAAAGTTGCTTAATAGCTCTATTAACGATTTCTTCATCACTAACAGCCCATAAGTCATTTAAGATAGCAAGAAGTCCGCCAGATACTAGTGCTATACAAAGTAGTACTAGAATGCATTTCATAATCTTGCTTTGAAGGAATTGTTTTACTGTCATATATTACTTTTCCTCCTTATTCTTTTTTGCAAATAATGATTTAAAGAAATTAATGCAAACCATATATAATGGTTCAGATCCAAATGGTCTTGGGTGAAGAACCTTATTAAAGATTGGAACTAATAAATTCATAATAAGTATTGCGAAACTTACTACTTCCATATGAGTTGCCTTTCTTAAACCAGCTGTTAATAAACCTAAACATAAATAGTATGCATATGAAGCATATTTATTGTTAGGAGATGTTACATAATCTGTAGCCATAAAGATAGCACCAAGGAATAAACCGCCTGTTAAAATGCTTGGCATGAAGTATGACATGCTGCCATATAAAGCACAAGACATTAATCCACATGAAACGATGTATATTAATGGCCATCTAATATCTATTACTTTTCTAACTACAAGATAAATACCACCAAGAAGAAGGGCAAGCTTACATGTTTCACCAAGACATCCTGCCATGTTAATTCCAAGGAACATTTCTAATAAAGATAAATCAGATGATGTTGATGATGTAGCAAGCATTGTAGATAATTCTGTAGCGCCAGAAACGATAGTTCCATTTGTTAGAGTTGTATCAAATGTTGACATCATTGATGTGAAACTCATAAAAGCAAATATTCTACCAACAATAGCTGGGTTAACAATATTCTTTCCTGTTCCGCCAAATAGCATCTTAACAATTGCGATAGCAAACATTGCAGAAAGCATTGGGATATACCAAGCAACAGTTGATGGCATACACATAGCAATTAAAAGTCCAGTAATTAATGATGTGAAATCAAATTCCTTACAAATAGTAATTATTGATTTCTTTTCACATAATTTCCAAACAACTTCTGTGGCAATTGCTGATACGCAAGAAATAGCAATAACCATAAGTGCTTCCCATCCAAAGAAGATACATCCCATTAAACATGCTGGAAGTAAAGCAATAACTACATCAAGCATGATGTTCTTTGTTGTACGGTAAGATCTAATATGAGGAGTATCACTCATTACAACGGTTTCGATGTTTTCCATTATTTCTTACCTCCTTGTTGTTGTGCAGCTTGGGCTGCTCTTCTTTTTGCCATGATTTGTCCTTTTGCTAAAGTAATACTTTGAACAAGTGCGCGCTTTGCAGGGCATACATAAGCACAGCATCCACATGAGATGCAGTTCATAACACCGCCAACAGATTCTGCTTTATCAAAATCCCCAGCTTGTGCATAGAAATCAATTTGCATTGGAAGTAAGTGCATTGGACAAACTTGAGCACATTTTCCACAGTTAATACAGTTTGTTGGATTTTCAACGCTAACTTCTTTTGTGCTTAATGCTAAGAAACCAGAAGAAGTCTTTGTTGTATAGATATCTGTAGATAGCATAGCAGGACCCATCATTGGACCACCGCTAACTAACATTGCTGTATCCTTCTTAAAGCCTTTGCAGAAATTTAAAATATCATCATAACGAGTACCAATCTTAACTAGTAAGTTTCTTGGTTGATATAATGATTCACCAGAACATGTCATGTATCTTTCATATAGTGGCTTGTTTAATTCAACAGCCTCATATGTTGCTAGTGCTGTAGCAATATTTTGAACAACACATCCTGCATCTGCTGGAAGTTTTCCTACAGGTACTTTTCTTCCTGTGCAGCAATATATTAAATGTTTTTCTGAACCCATTGGGTAAGCTTTCTTTAGAGCAACTACTGTAATGTCTGATTCTTTTGCAAAGAATTCAATCATATCAGGTTTATTCTTTTCAATACCCATAATTATCTTAGAAACGCCAACAGCTTTAGCAAGAAGTCTAATACCTTGCAATAAGTCTTGTGGTCTTTCTTTCATAACTCTATAGTCACATGTTAAATATGGTTCACATTCAGCACCATTAATAATTAATGTGTCTACTTTAGTTTGTGGAGATAATTTAACAACAGTAGGGAATCCAGCGCCGCCCATTCCGACGATACCAGCTTCAGCAATTCTGTTTTTAATTGTTTGTGGTTCTCTGTCTGCTAATGGTTCTAAAACAACATTTTCATATTTGTTATCGTTTTCAATAATAATATGATCTACTTTTGCACCACTAACATTAGGACGTTTTTCAATACCTATTACAGTGCCACTAACGCTTGAATAAATGTTTGCGCTAATAAATCCGCTCGATTGTCCAATAAGTTGACCCTGAAGAACTCTGTCTCCAACATTAACAATAGGAGTAGCTGGCTTACCAATATGTTGTGCAAGAGATATTGCTAGTATTGGAGGTGCAGGCATTTCTTCTATTGGAATGTCCTTGCTTAAGTCTTTCTTATCTGGAATATGAGCGCCACGTAAAAATAATTTTGCTTTCTCTAACATGATTGCTCCTTTTCAGATTTAATATCTATTTTTAAATTTCTCTCAAAATAAAAAAGTGGAACCTTGTGAATTAGTAAATATACTATTACTCCAACTACGGCTCCACTAAATATTCCAATCAATGCAAAATATGGAATATACGACATCATTAAACTGCTAGATGTCAATAAACAGAACATAAGCACTTGAGTGATGTTATGAACAGTTGCACTTACTATGCTTATAGATAATAAACTAATTTTTGGATGTGCAAATTGAACAAGAATAATTGTTACAATAACACTAACAAGTCCAGCGCTTAAACTATATAAAATTGCTGATATGTTTCCAACTATTAAACAACCAAGCGTTGTTCTAACGACTATTAAAATTAGCGCGTCATATGGTGTAAACATTAATAAAGTAACAAGTGTGAAAATATTAGATAAACCCAACTTTGCACCTGGTAAAAACAAAGGTGGTAATAAATTTTCCAATATAAACGTTAGTAGGCTTAGCGCTGTTAGTATGCCTAAAATGGCAATACGCTTAGAAGCAAAGCCAGATACTTTTTCTTTCATACGTAGTCGGATCCCTTACATATAATTATCTAATTATAACGCGCACGAGTCAAGAAAAGTCGTTGTCTATTTTTTAACAATTTATGGGCATTTTGGAGCATTAATAGGTATTATATTTTGGATAATTTAATAATGCCATTTCTTAATTGACAAGCACATATATAAAATATAAAATAAATATTAATAATATTTAGGAGACTTTGCATGAGAAGTGATATTGAGATAGCGGAAAGCATTGAAATGAAGAATATTTTAGACATAGCAAACAAGCTAGGTTTAAGTCAAGACCAAATAGAACAATATGGTAAATACAAAGCCAAAATCTCGGTAGAACAGAATCCTAAAAAAGATAGCAAATTAGTTTTGGTTACGGCTATTAACCCAACTCCACTTGGAGAAGGCAAGACAACTACTTCTATCGGTCTTGCTGATGGATTGTCTAAACTTGGTAAGAAAGTATGTTTAGCATTAAGAGAACCATCTCTTGGACCAGTATTTGGTATTAAAGGTGGTGCTACTGGTGGCGGTATGGCTCAAGTTGTACCAATGGAAGATATTAACCTTCACTTCACAGGTGATATTCATGCTATTACTACAGCAAATAATTTAGTGTCTGCAATTTTAGACAATCATTTACAACAAGGAAATGAATTAAACATTGATATCAATAACATCGTTTGGAAAAGATGTATGGATATGAATGATAGAGCATTAAGATACATTAGCGTTGGACAAGGTGGCCCAACAAATGGCGTGCCAAGAAATGATGGTTTTGTTATTTCAACGGCTTCTGAAACAATGGCTATTTTATGTCTATCTCAAGATATGGCAGATTTAAAGAGAAGATTATCTAACGCAATTGTTGCATATAACAAAGATGGTGGTCCTGTTACTATTGGTGATTTGGGATGCGTTGATGCTTGTGCTATTGTTCTAAAAGATGCTCTAAAGCCAAATCTAGTTCAAACATTAGAAGGAACTCCAGCTATTATCCATGGTGGTCCATTTGCAAATATCGCTCACGGATGTAACAGTATTATTGCTACAAAGACAGCTTTAACAGTTGCTGATTATGTTGTAACAGAAGCTGGTTTTGGTGCAGACCTTGGTGCTGAAAAGTTCTTAGATATTAAATGTAGAGTTGCTGGATTAAATCCAGGTGCAGTTGTTCTTGTTGCCACAGTTAGAGCTATTAAGTACAATGGCGGCGTTGCAAAAGAAGATGTTAAAGAGCCAAACATGGACGCTTTAAGAAAAGGTATTTGCAACTTAGAAGGACATATCAACAACTTAAAGAATAACTTCAATGTTAACGTTGTAGTTGCTATTAATAAGTTCATTACAGATACTGAAGAAGAAATAGATTTCATTAGATCTTTCTGCGAAGAAAGAGGTTGTGAAGTTGCTTTATGTGAATGTTGGGAAAAGGGTGGCAATGGTTCTATTGAACTTGCTAATGCTGTATTAAAAGCTTTAGATAAGCCATGCAAATTACATTTCACATATGAACTTGAAGATACAATTGAAAACAAGATTAAAGCTATCGCTACAAAGATTTATGGCGCTAGCGATGTTGTATTTGAAGATAAAGCAAAAGAATCTATCGCAAGAATTACAAAGATTGGCAAAGCAAATCTACCAATTTGTATTGCTAAAACTCAATATTCATTTAGCGATGATGCAAAGAAGTTAGGTCGTCCAACAGGATTTACTATGACTGTTAAAGATGTAGAAATTAGAGGTGGCGCTGAATTTATCGTTCCAATTTGTGGTAGTATTTTATTAATGCCAGGATTAAGCAAGAAACCATCTGCTCTTGGAATGACAATTGATGATAAGACATTAAAAATAAGAGGATTATTTTAGAAATATGGAAGAAGTTAAGGAAGAAGTTAAATCAGTTAATTTCATCGAAGAAATTATCAATGATGACTTAGCACAAGGAAAGACAGATACAATTATCACTCGTTTCCCACCAGAGCCAAATGGTTATTTGCATATTGGCCATGCTAAATCTTTATGCATTAACTTTGGTATGAAGGAAAAATACCATGGTAAATGTAATTTAAGATACGATGATACAAACCCAAGCAAGGAAGATATCGAATATGTTAATTCAATTAAGGAAGATATCAAGTGGCTAGGTTTTGAATGGGATCAAGAATTATACGCTTCAGATTACTTCGATCAAATGTATCAATATGCCGTAGATTTAATTAAGAAAGGCTTAGCATATGTTTGCGATTACTCTGCAGAAGAAATTAAGAATACAAGAGGCGATTTACAACATCCAGGACAAGAAAGCCCATGGAGAAATCGTTCTGTTGAAGAGAACTTAAAATTATTCGAAGAAATGAAGGATGGCAAATATGCTGATGGAGAAAAAGTATTAAGAGCTAAAATCGATATGGCTTCTCCAAATATGAACATGAGAGATCCAGTTATCTATAGAATTCTAAGAGCTACTCATGAAAGAACAGGAGATAAGTGGTGCATTTATCCAATGTATGACTTTGCTCATCCAATTGAGGATGCTATCGAAGGTATTACACATAGTATCTGTACTCTAGAATTTGAAGATCATAGACCTTTATATGACTGGGTAAAGATTAACTGTGGTTATACAACAGGGTACCCAAGACAAATTGAATTTGCAAGATTAGGCATGAAGAGAACTATCATGTCAAAGAGATATCTAAAGAAGCTTGTTGAAACAGGCAAGGTTGATGGATGGTCTGATCCAAGAATGCCAACTCTAAGTGGTATGAGAGAAAGAGGTTATCCACCAAAGGCTATTAGAAACTTCTGCGAAGCAATTGGTGTATCTAAAGCTAATAGTGAAGTAGATGTTGCTATGCTTGAACACTTCGTTAGAGATAACCTAAATCTTGAAGCTAATAGAGTAATGGTTGTTAAAGATCCAATTAAGTTAACTATTGCTAATATGGCTGAAGATGAAGTATATGAAATCGAAGATAATCCAAATGCTGAAGTAAAGACAACACATAAGGTTACTATCTCTAAGAATATCTATATTGAAAGAGATGACTTTGCAGTTGTTCCACCACCAAAATACAAGAGACTTGTTCCAGGTGGCACAGTAAGATTAAAGGGTTCATATATTCTTGAATATGTTTCTCACTCTGTTGATGAAAACGGAAATGTTACAGAAGTTGTTTGCAACTATATCCCAGAGACAATTCAAGGCCAAGCAAACGCTGGTATGAAAGTAAAAGGTGTAATCCAATGGGTTAACGCAAAAGATTGTGTAGATTTAGTATTACATGATTTCGATTATCTATTACTAGATGGAGAAGGAGATTTCGATACTCGTTTAACTCCAGATAGCCATAAGGTATTCGCTAACGCAAAGGGTGAAGCCTGTCTAAAAGATATTAAGCCTTATGATAGATTCCAATTTATGAGAATCGGTTACTATAGTGCTGTTAAGACATATGGTCAAAATGGCAAATATGAATTTAACCAAATCACAGGACTTAAAGATAGTTATGGCAAATAAACAAATAAAGTTTAAAGGAGTTAAAGAAGAAAAGTTTACTTCTATATCGAAGTATAATGCTGCTAACTCAACAAACTATTATTTGTTTGATCCAAAAAATATAACAGGATTTAAATGTATGAAAGGTAAACTAGGAGATAACCTAGCTTACCTTTTTGAATTTATTCAATGTATGTGGGGCAATGATGAAATCTATGAGTATGTAATACTTGATGATTCTCTAAAAGCCCAGCTTGATTTATCTCAATTTGGAGGTATTCAATCTATAGACATCTCTAATGTGAATATTAGTTATGTTTTCAAGAAAGGATTGTTCCAAAGGTATTTATATAACGCAGTATTTGAGATAAAAAATACCACCTATTATCTTTACGTTAAGACAATAGATGGTAATAGATTTTTCAATTTGTTAAAGGAATTTATTGAGAGTCCTTTAAATAATTAATCTTTATAAATTGTTTCACCAAGAGAATCTATAGCTACAACAACGGGGAAGTCTTCGACTTCAATTCTTCTTATTGCTTCTGGACCTAAGTCATCAAATGTTAAAACTTTAGCAGACTTAATGCATTTTTGGTAAATAGCACCAGCCCCACCAATTGCTGCAAAATATACACAGCCATTTCTCTTAAAAGCATCAATACAATCTTGAGATCTTTTTCCTTTTCCAATTTGGCCAGCAAGACCATTGTCTAACATGAATGGTGTATACTTGTCCATTCTGCAAGATGTTGTAGGGCCAGCGGAACCAATAACTTCGCCTTCTTTAGCAGGGCAAGGACCCATGAAATAGATAGTTTCACCCTTGTATTCAAATGCTTGATTACCAGCCTTTATAGATTCAAATAATCTCTTGTGGCCAGCATCTCTAAATACTAACATTGGACCAGTAAGTTTAACCATGTCACCAACATGTAATTTTGCTAATTCTTTTTTATCTAGTGGTAAAGATAGTTTAATAGCATCCATTATTCTTCACCTCCAATTTCAAATTCTGTACATCTTGAGCAGTGGCATAAGATGTTAACAGATACTGGTAGAGAAGAGATGTGAGTTGGATATGATTCAATGAATAATCCAAGAGCTGATGTCTTTCCACCAAATCCTTGAGCACCAATATTTAGTGTGTTAATCTTTTCTAATAATTCTTTTTCAAGAGCATCTAAGGTTGGATCTGGATTTTTTGAGCCAATCTTTCTAAATAATGCATGCTTACTCATAAGAGCACATTTTTCTAGTGTGCCACCAAGACCAACACCAACAATTACTGGAGGGCATGGATTAGATGCTGCAACCTTAACAGTTTCAACAATTAATCTCTTAGCTTCCTCAAGTCCTTGGGCTGGATTTAGTAAGTAAACTTTTGACATATTCTCACTGCCAAAACCTTTTAGCATTAATTGAACTTTAACCTTATTTCCTTCAACGTAAGATGTGTGAATAACACTTGGTGTGTTTGTTCTTGTATTTACTCTTGAAACAGGGTCTAATACTGATTTTCTAAGATATGTATATGCTTTTGCGACTTCTTTGTCTACAGCATCTTGTAATAATTCGCCTGTTAGAATTACATCTTTTCCGATTTCTAAGAATATAACAACCATACCAGTATCTTGACATACAGGTCTATGTTCTTTCTTTGCAATATCGAAGTTTTCTTTCATAACGGATAATGCGAATTTTGAAGTCTTATTATCTTCAATCTCTAAAGCATGTGATAGTGCAGCATAACAACTGTCTTCAACTTCACATGAAATCTTGTCAATTCCTTTAGCTATTTCTTCAGCTATAGTCTGTGTTGAAATCTTAACCATAGTCCACCTCGGTAACTATTCTACCAAAGTTTTATTGTGTAAACAATAATTATTATGTTAAAATACTCGCGATGATTTTCTGTAATTTAGCAAGTGGAAGCAAAGGTAATTGCTCATATATTTCATCCAATGATACATCTATTTTAGTAGATGTAGGTATAAATTGTAAGGCGGTTGAACAAAGGGCTGCGATAGTCGGTATTGATATATCTAGGGTGGATGCTATTATTATCACTCACGAACATATCGACCATATGCAAGGTGTTTGTGCATTGTCTTCAAAATACAATATCCCAGTATATATACATCCAAGTAGCTATTATAGTTTTGTTGGAAAAGTTGGGAGTGAAATATGCAATCTAAAAGCAACTAACTTTGATAAACCATTTGATATAGGCTCTTTAAATATTAATGCATTTAGAGTAAGTCACGATGCAGCATACACTCAAGGGTTCACAATATCTAATGGTGAGAAATCTATAGTTATGGCAACTGACCTTGGATATCTAAATGATAATGTCTATAAGAGAATGCAAAATGCAGATTATATCTACATTGAATCAAATTACGATCAATCTATGCTATTCAATGGTAAATATCCAAAGTATTTGCAATATAGAATAGATGGAAAGAATGGCCACTTATCTAATATAGAAACAAGTAATGCTATTGCTAGATTATATTTAGAAAATGGTAGAAAGAGATTTATGCTAGCACATCTTAGTCAAAACAATAATACTCCAGATGTTGCTTTGCAAACGTTGTTCTCAACACTAGGACAACACAATATAGATGTTAAGGATATTGAGATTGCTATTGCAGATCAATCTAATCCTTCGGAGATAATTACAATATGAGTAATAAACAAAAACTTATTGGCGCGAATAGACTTGATGCATCACTATCTATTAGAGATGGTGCTTCAAATTATATAGTTGCACATATCTTGCAATATATTTTGCAATTTCTATTAACTATTGTTTTGATAGCAACAGATGTAAGTTCGGAATTTAGTAAAACTATTGCTTATACAATCATAATTGTTTTAGTTAATATGTTTGCTAATGCAATAACTCCACTTGGATATTCAAAAGTACTTGGACAAAACTATTATAAAGATATGGGATTTAAAAAGAAGTTATCTATTTATCAAATCCTTATCCTTTTCGCTATTGGTATATTAACAGTTTGTGCTTTTGCACCAATAGCAAATATATTTGTTAATTGGATTTATTCACTTGGATATAAAGCTGGTACAAGCATTGTTGTAAATAGTTTAGGTCAATATATAGCATTCATTTTCTTATTAGCAATAGCTCCTGCTTTTGTTGAAGAAATTCTATATAGAGGTATGGTTGCAAGATCATTTAAATCTAAGAATTATATATTTGCTATTTTTGTATCTGCAGCTATATTTGCTCTAATGCATGGTAATCCAATTCAACTTGTATTCCAATTCTTTATCGCTATAGTATGTGCTGTTGTATATTTCTCAACACATTCTATCTATGCCCCTGTTATTATTCACGCAACAGGGAACTTAGTATCTATAACAGGTAATTACATTACAACATTAAATAACATTACAACAATTGCGGATGGTTATCTAATTGGAGCAGAAGTTGTTGGTATAGTGCTGCTTCCAATTGCTCTATATTTCTTCATTAGATTATCTAACAAAGAAAGATGGACTCTAATTAAAGCAGAAAAAGATTGGAACAAGAAGTTTGATTTAATGTTCATTACAGATAAAGAAATGAAGATTAAAGAAGATAAAGAAGCTCTTGTTAAGGCAAACTTAGAAAAGCTTGATTCTCAAGAAGCAAAAGAAATTTATCTAAACCAAGTAAAAGATGTTGAAAAGAAGAATAATTCAACAGATACAAAAGCTCTTATTCTTGCTATATTCTTATGCGCAGCAATTTGGATTTTACAAACATTAATGGGATTTGGAGTAATATCTTCGTAGTATGTTAAACATAAAGATTGTTTGTGTTGGAAAAATAAAGGATAGTTTCTATAAAGATGCTGTAGCAGAATATGCTAAGCGTCTTACTCGTTTTTGTAAGTTTGAAGTAATAGAGGTTAATGAAGAACTTGTTGATCCATCTCTAAAGAATCTAGATTTAGTTAAACAAAAAGAAGGGGAAAGAATCTTAGCCAAGTGTGAAGGATATAAAATAGCTCTTGCTATAGATGGAAAGAATATATCATCAGAGGATCATGCAGAAAAGATTAAAACATTAGCTACATCTGGTGTTTCGAAAATTACATACATTATTGGTGGTTCATATGGTCTTTCTAATGAAGTGTTAAATAGCGTAGATTATAAACTAAGTTTTGGTAAATTAACTTTCCCACATCAATTAATGAGAGTTGTTTTAACAGAACAAATATATAGAGCATTTACAATAATTGAAGGTAGTGGATATCATAAATGATTAATGAAAAGTTTATGAAACTTGCTATAAAAGAAGCGCTTAAAGGACAACAAACAGACGAAGTCCCTGTAGGCGCTGTTATTGTAAAAGATGGCAAGGTTATTGCTAAGGCCCATAATTTAAAAGAGAAGAAGAACTGTGCTAACTATCATGCAGAAATGGTAGCAATAGAAAAAGCATGTAAAAAAGTTGGAGATTGGCGACTAATTGGCTGCGATATTTATGTAACAATGGAACCATGTCCAATGTGCACAGGAGCATTAATTAATGCAAGAATAGATAATATCTATTTTGGTGCATATGATGAAAAGGCAGGATGCTGCGGAAGTGTTTATGATTTAATGGGCGATGGTAAATTTAATCATAAAGCAAATATACAAGGTGGTATACTTAAAGAAGAATGTGCAAGTATGCTTACTAATTACTTTAAAGGAAAAAGGAAAAAATGATTATTGTTGGTTTAGGAAATCCTGGTGTTAAATATGAAAAGACACATCATAATGCGGGTTTTATTGCAGTAGATTATATTGCAGATAAGATGGGCGTTAAGTTCAACAAGAAAGGATGCCAAGCAGAATATGGATTTACAAGTGTTAATGGCGAACAAATAGTTCTTGCTAAACCTCAAACCTATATGAATTTATCTGGGGAAGCCGTTAAAGGATTAATTAAATACTTTAAGGAAGAACCTCAAAATACAATTATTATCTATGACGATATTGAACTTCCACTTGGAACTATTAGAGTAAGAAAGAATGGCTCTGGTGGTACTCATAATGGAATGAAAAACATAATCCAAGAAGTAGCAACTCAAGATATCCCAAGAATCAGAATTGGCCTTGGTGTAGATAAGAGCATGGATCTTGCAGATTATGTTTTATCTAATATATCTAAATCAGATATGGAAATAGTAATGAAAGCATGCGATAAAATCAATGCTGGAATTGCTAACTATATTAAAAACGGCGACTTTGAGAAATTAATGCAAAGCTGTAATGGCAAGGTCGAATAGATAAATGAAATTAAAATCTTTAAATAACATTCTTTCTCTAAGTGCTCTTGGGGAAAAGTTCACTAACTTGCAAAATTGTTTGCAAGAGGGGGATACTTTATGCCAAGTGCCAGGAAAAGGTGAAAGAATTCATTTAGCATCAGCTCTTGAAAAACCAATTATCTATATAACAAAAGATTCTTATTCAGCATTATTTGCTTATCAAGAATTTAGAGGTTTTTATGGAGATGAGGTTTGTCTATTCCAACCTAATGACGATTTGCTTTTATATAGAAAATCTTTCCAAAAAAGTTTAGCTGGAGATAGAGTAAAAGCTTTATATAAATTTGCAAAGGGTTCTTGTAAAGTATTAGTTACATCTCCTATAGCACTACTTCAGTATGTTCCAAAAAAGAAGAGAGTTTTAGATTATGTTACTGTTCTTAAAACAAACGAAGACATTGATATCTACAAGCTTATAGACATCCTTGTTAATCTTGGATATGAAAGAGAAGAAGTTTGCGAAGAGAAGAATACGTTTGCAGTTCATGGAGATATTGTAGATATATTCTTGTCATATATGACTATGCCAATAAGAATCTCGTTCTTTGGAGATACAATTGAGAATATAAAGACTTATGATGTTGAAACACTATTAAGTACAGGCTCAATGGATGAGGTAGAATTATATCCAAACAACGACTTATTGTTTACTCATGAAGAGATGGAAAAAGCAATACAGTTGGCTAAAAAAGATGTCCAATTAATGCAAGTTGATGCGGCAACAAGAGCTGAGCAAATTTTGTCAGATTTAGCACTTCACTCAACTTGTAATCAACAAGCTCAATGGTTAATCCCATATCTAAAGAACTCTCTAGATACTCTTTATGATTATCTTCCAAAAGATGGAATTATAGTTTTCGATGAACCAGAAAGCGTTAAGAATCTAATAGTTAATTATGATAAAGAAAATGAATCAAGAGTTGCAGATTTATCTAAAGTTGGTGAAGTAACACTAAGACATTTAAACTGTGTACTATCTTTTGATGAACTTGAAGAGCAACTAGCAAATCAAAGAAAACTTGCATTCTCAAATTTAAAATCTTCTAACACACTCGTTAAACCAAAGCATTTTGTTTCTGTAGATGCAGGTAAGTTGAATAACTACATTCTTCATTATGATGTACTTCATGACGACTTAATAAGTTTCTTAAGAAATGGTTCAATGGTTGTTTTATGCCAACCAACAAAAGATAAAGCAAAAACACTTGCAGATAGTTTATCTAAAGAAGATATTCCATGTTCATTTATTGAAGGTGAATTAGATAAAAAGCCAGGAATATTTATTGTTGTTGAAGATATTATTGAAGGCTTTAATTATCCAAAGCAAAAGCTTGCAATTATTGGCGCAGATAATATCGTTAAAAGAACACATAATACAACAACTAAAAGAGACAAAAAATCTGTCTTTGTTATGCCGCAAGTTGGAGACTATGTTGTTCATGAGACATATGGTATTGGTAGATGCTTAGGACCAAAGAGAGTTAAGACTGGTAATATAGAACAAGACTACGTCTTGATTGAATATAGAAATGGTGGACTTTTATATCTTCCAGTTAATCAAATGGATAAGATTAGTAGATACTCAGGAAGTGAAATTACACCTAAATTGAATTCTCTAAGTGGTAAGGACTTCGTTGAACTAAAAGCTAAGGTTAAGAAGTCTTTAAAGGCAATGGCATTTAATCTTCTAGACTTATATGCTGCAAGACAGAATAAACAAGGATATAAATATAAAGAAGACGATTATGCAATGCAAGAATTTGAAAGCGCATTTGAATATGAGCCAACTCCAGATCAACTTGATGCTATAAGAGATATAAAAGAAGATATGGAAAAAGGCGTAATAATGGATAGATTATTATGCGGTGATGTAGGCTATGGAAAAACAGAAGTAGCACTTCGTGCTATATTCAAAACAATTCTTGATGGAAAACAAGCTGCGTTCTTGTGTCCAACAACTATTCTTGCACAGCAACATTACGAAACAGCAAAAGAAAGATTTGCTCCATTTGGTATAGGAATAGAACTTATATCTAGACTAAAAACTAATAAGGAAATAAAAGCTAGTTTAGAGAGAATCCAATCTGGAAAATCTCAAGTAGTTATTGCAACTCATAGATTATTATCTAAGGATGTTCAATTTAAAGATCTAGGATTAATGGTTCTTGATGAAGAACAAAGATTTGGTGTTGAACATAAGGAAAAGTTGAAGGTATTAAAGAACAACCTTAATGTTTTAACATTATCTGCAACCCCAATTCCAAGGACTTTAAATATGTCGCTAATCGGTGTTAGAGATATATCTGTTTTAGAGACACCACCAGTTAATAGAATTCCAGTTCAAACATCAGTTACAGAACTTACTGATGCGCTTTTAGAAGATGCAATTAAAAGAGAAATTGCAAGAGGTGGTCAAGTCTTTATTCTATTCAACAACGTTGAAAGAATAGCTCGTTTTGCTAGTGATGTTCAATCTCTTGTCCCAGAAGCAAAAGTCATTTATGCTCATGGTCAAATGAATGCAGAAGAACTTGAGAATAAGGTAAGCTCATTCTATGAGAAGAAGGCAAATGTTCTTGTATGTACAACAATTATTGAAAATGGTATAGATATCCCTGATGCTAATACTTTAATCGTTTGCAATGCAGATAAGCTTGGCCTCTCTCAACTATATCAGTTCAGAGGAAGAGTAGGTAGAAGCACTAAGATGGCGTATGCGTACTTCACAATAGATGCAAATCAAGTACTAACAGATACCGCTCTTAAGAGATTAAATGCGATTATGGATTACACTGAACTTGGTAGTGGATTCAAGATTGCTATGAGAGATTTGGAGATTAGAGGAGCTGGTAATATCTTAGGTAGAGAACAACATGGCCATATTGAAAAAGTTGGTTATGATATGTACTGTAAGCTTCTTCAAGAAAGTATTAATGAACTTAGAGGAATTGAGAATCATACATCAAATTGCTTAATCGAACCAGAGGTCGATGCGTTCTTGGATTATGACTATGTTTCCGATGATAACGCAAGATTAAAAATCTTTAGAGATATTATAGATACACATACTCAAGAAGACGTTGATGTTCTACTAAAGAGATTGCAAGAAAGCTTTGGAGAAGTTCCAAAGGAACTTGTTAATCTAATTAATGTCGGTTTTACTAAGAATTTAGCTGAAGAAATAGGCATAGAAAAAGTGGTTGTAAATAAGAGAAATACTTACTGTCAATTTGACTCTCCAGCCTTTATTACAAACGAAAAAATCATGATTGCAATTGCTGATTTAGGTAATAAAGTTTCTATAACAAGTGACGCTAAACCAAAACTAGAATTTAACCTTGGAAATATCTCTAATGTGGATAAATTAACAGAGGTCCGTAAATTTTTACTGAAAGCATCCTTATAGTTTAAATAAGGTGTTTACATTCATAATTCCTTTATGTATAATATAAAACGTATAAAATATTATAATATTAAGTCCATAAAAGGAGCATCATAGATGAAAAAGAAGGTTTTTGCTGCATTAATACTAATCGTTGTAGTCGTTACAATGGTAGTTGCAATGACAGCTTGTTCTACAGGCATCTTTAGTGTTAACGAAGATAGAGACTACCATCAAGTAATCGCTACAGTTACATATAAGGATTTATCAAAGGAAATTTATAAGGGTCAATTATATTCATATGTTTATTCGTATGGTACATACTATGCTCAAAACTATAGTATGTCTACTGAAGAAATTATGGAGTATTTCTACAACTCTTTATCTAGAAGCGCATTAATGACTTTATATGCTAAGTATTATGCTTATGATAATGCAAATACAGAAGCTTTTAAATTCGTTGATACATCTAAATCAATTAGCAAGTTAGAAGGAAAAGATTTTATTTCTTATGCTCAATATATCTATGCTATTGATCAAGCAAATAGCGATATCTTAACTTCATATAACACTTTAGTTGAAGATTTAAAGAAGATTGATGAAAAGGACGAAGAAAAAGATGAAGATGAAGATACAAAGGATACAGAAGATGAATTAGCTGCTCGTACAGTTAGAACATTCTCTGATGATTCTACTTCTGTCTATGATGAAGACCTAGTTTGCACAAGTCTTGCTACTGTTTATGGCGAAAAGTATTTAAACGTAACATATAAAGATATCGAAGGATATACAGATACATTTGTTAAGAGCGAATTCAATGTTGCTTCTTTAGATGAACTTGCAAACAATCTTTCTGGTTATAAGCTAATCCAATCTAAGATTGATCAAGAAACAGATAAAGAATTAAAGGCTAACATGAAGAGCGCTTTAAAGACATTAAAATCAAATATTGAAAAGTCATATACATCTTTCGAATATTTCTTAGAGGATAAGATTGATTCTATCATTCTTAAGAATATGCAAAATGATTTAAAGGAACCAGAAGCAACAGAAGCTGAAATCGAAAAGGCTTACAGTGATTTAGTAAATACTGATTGGAAGTCATACAGCGATGAAGATTCATTCGCTTCAGCAATCTCAAGTACATCTTGGATGAGCGTAAATGCTTCAAAGGATTATACAGCAGTTAAGAGTACATTATTAAAATTCTCTGATGAACAATCATCTGCTCTAAAAGCAATTGCTACAATGTACGCTAACAGCGAAACAAAAATCTCTGAATTAAGAGAAATGGTTGCTCTTGGACAATATGACAACGATAACGTTATTAAGACATTACTAGGCGAAGAAGGTTCTGGTATTAAGGTTAACGTTTCAAATTATAAATATGATTCAACAACAGATAAGTTATCTGCTGCTTATACAGATAAAGATGTAGATTACAAGGTTGTATTATATGCTATGGCAAATAGCGTAGAAGCAATCGCAAACCAAATCGTTGCTATGTATACAGATGGTATGTCTAGTGAAGAATTAGCAGCAAATGCTACTAATATCAATATCGTAAGATACAATGCTAAGGTTGAAGCTTATACACAATGGATGTATCTAGTAAATGATGACTCAGGTGCATTCAGTAGTGATTACTATACAATCACTCCAGCAGGAAAGGCTTCTACATATGTTTCTGAATATACAGTTCTTGCTAGAGAAATCGCAAAGGAAGCTGTTGCATCATTTGCATTATCTACAGTATCTGCAGCTTATGAAAACGGAAACTTAGAAGATAAGACATATAATAGTGAATATATCAATGCTAACTTAGGAACTAAGACATATTCTATTTCTAAGGACACATTTACAACAAGAAATGATTCAGACAAGGATATTACAGCTAATGTTTATACATTAACAACTGGTGAGGGAAATGCTGTTTCATTCTGTGTTAATACATATGGTATCCATATTGTTATGACATTAGGTAACTTTGGTGCTGAAGGTAAATTTGGTATTGTGGATGACGTAAAGTCAGAAACGAGAGATGAAGTTACAGCCTATGTTTATAAGTTAAATACAATTAGAGATCAAGGCACAACAATCAAGTATGATTATGTTTATACAGCAGTTGCAGAAAATGCAGAATTTGATGCAAAAGCAACATACTTTGTATGGAAGGCTGGTTCTTATGAAAAGGCTGAAATCGAAGCATTCGCTACAGGTGTTACTTACTATACAAGAGCTTGGGTATTAAAGAGTGTTAAGTGTGAGCCAAAGACATTATCTGAATACTTAGGTGATACTGTTATTGATAATAAGTACACAGACGCTTATTCAGTAAAGCAAATCTTATTGTTCTTCAATGAAATTGATACAGATGAAGGTAAGTACATCACAAAGAATACAAAAGTTTATAATGATTTATTAGATTCATTAACAAGCAAATAAGATTTAAAAATTTGATATAATAAATGGGAACGAATTTCGTTCCCATTTTGCTATAAGAGGAGTAAAGTACATGAACTTAGAAGAAAAGACATTAAAAGAGAATTTGGTTTTTTCTGGAAGAATCTTGCAACTATATAATGACGATATAGTTCTTGAGAATGGAATGACTGCAAAAAGAGAATATGTAAACCATCATGGCGGCGCTAGTATTTTAGCAGTTGATGATGATAACAATATCTATCTTGTTGAACAATATAGATATGCCTATAGAGAACTAGTAAAAGAGATTCCTGCGGGCAAATTGGAAAAGGGTGAAGACCCTAGAGAATGTGCTATAAGAGAACTAAAAGAAGAGATTGGTGCAACATGTACTAACATGACGCTTCTTAGCGAGATTTATCCAACTCCTGGATATACGAATGAACATTTATACATCTTCTTGGCAACAGGGCTTTCTTTGGGCCAAAATAAGCTTGATGAAGGTGAATTCTTGAATGTTGCAAAGATTCCGTTTAAAAAGGCTTTAGAAATGGTTAATAACGGCGAACTTAAAGATGGCAAAACTGTTATTGCTATATTAAGATACGCACTATTAAATAAATAATATATTGTAATTAATATTTTAAAATAAGAAAGGAGCTCACTTGGAGCTCCTTTGCTGTCTTTTTGGGACTATACTATTTCTTGATAATATCCTTATAACAATCTTTTGAATAGAAGTTATGTTCATCCTTATCATGTGTATCATACCATAGTTGTGCATAGAATGGGATATGCTTAGCTAATTCATCGTAGTTCCATGGAGCTGGTTGAGAATCTTCTGGTCCCCAGTGTCCAGATCTTAAAACTAGGAATGGAGAAGCTTCGAATTGAGTACCATCATGGTATTCCCAAGTAAGCTTTGTATATAAGTCACCCTTCTTCATTTCCTTAGAAATTAACTTACCACCTCTGAACTTAGCAGCTGCGATACAATCATTGATATCGATATCTTCATCAGCCTTAGTATCATCATAACCATGATCTAGAAGTAAGCCCTTAGCATTTTCCTTCTTCTTCATAGCTTCATAGTCACATGGAGTGTTCTTACCATCTGGTAAAACGCCTTCTGACCAAATTGGATACTTATCCCAATCTTCACCGATTGCTTCATACTTTTCTCTAGAACCATAGAAAGCGTTAATACGTTGTTCGCATTCTGGGTGAGATAACCAGTACTTAGGTGAGTTGCTGTTATCAAATAGAGGAACGATCATCTTGTTTGTGATAATCTTCTTGAATGGCTTACCAAAGATCCATAATCTATAGAAGAACTTCTTGCTTAACTTCTTCCAGAAATCTGCATATGTTTCTGAGGCTTGGAAGTGTGTATAACTATCAAGAACATCTGAATCATAGAACCAACCGCAGTGGAAGTTTCTAGCAACCATCCAGTCTGGCTTAAAGATGTCTTTTGGTGAGCATCCCATTAGCTTGAAACCAGAATCACATGTTTCGTATCCTGTTACACGAGCTGCTTCGCCATTACCAATGTTATATACATGTCTCCAGAACTTGTCTGGTAGTGTGCCTTCAATATCTCCAATGATTAAGTTCTTAGCCATTAAACCTGAAGATCTAGCTGTAGCCCATTCAATAGGTGTATTCCATGCTGTATGGAACATTAAACCGTCATGAAGGTTAGCCATCATAAAGTTATCATATAAAATACCAGATTGTCTTAATGATACCCAGTATCTTAAACCACTTTCGATGATATGTCTTTCTGCACGTAACTTTGTTACTGCATAGAAGTCAAATGCTGAAACTAATAGAGGATCTCCTACACGAATCCAAGGGTGTTGATATGTTCTGTTACCATATTCAGCAACTGTTCCGATTTCGATGAACTTGATTTCATCATGACGTGGATTTTCCTTAATTGCGTCACATAGATTTACTGCACCAAAGAAGTTTGTAGATTCAGCAAGTTTTGGATTGTGATCTGAAACTGGTGGAATTACAGCAGCGCAGTGGAATACATAATCTGCTTTTGCAACTGCCTTAACGCAGTCTTCTTTCTTAGATAAGTCACCGAAAATAACCTCGATGTCATCTCCCCATTGTTTCTTTAACTTTTGAGCTAGCTTTTCGTTTGCTGGCTTCTTTCTTAATAAAACAATACTCTTGATTTTACCAGTAGCCATTGTTTGTTTAAGAACTTCGCTTCCCATGTTACCAGAAGCACCAGTAACAAGAACGGTTTTCTTTTCCATATAGTCCTCCATAAATTTATATTTTTTCAACTTAAATTGGCATTTTTGCCATCGTTAAAAGTATAACATATTTTATTATTTAAAGTAAATAATGATTTTGCGCGTACGCGTGAGGGTATAGTATATTGCGATAATTGTAAAATTATGATATAAATAAGAAAGTATAGGGGATTTTAGATGGCAGACAAATACGGAGATAAGCCACTTACAAAGAAACAAATATTAGAGTCAGATAGACCTAAAATGTTGGATTCTGACAAATCTAAGAAGCAGTCATTAGATAATGATCAACTTGAAGATGTTGAAGTTGCTCGTGTTGATGAAACTGTTGTAAGTAAGGTTGGGGACAAAAAGTCCAATATTAAGTTAAATAAGTTTGACGTATTCTTTATTAGAATATGGTCTTTTATTTGTGCCGCTATTCTTAAGTTTTCATATTTAATCGTTAAAGGAATCAAGTTTGTAATCAAGAAAGAGATACCAGTAAGATATGTTGTTGCTACAGTATCTACACTTTTAGTTGTTGCATTGATTGCTTTATGTGCCGCTCCTTTTACAAGAACAGTTAGTGTTGATGATATAGAGATATATCACAATAATTTAATTGCTGTTCAAAAAGAAGTAGGTAAGGACGATGTTACTATGGCTCCAATTTATAAATGGGGTTATGTAAATAAGAAAGGTTCTACTAAGATTGATTTTATTTATGAGGATGCAATGGACTTTAAATATAAAGTTGCATTCGTACTTGTTGCTGAAAAGACAGGTTCTTCTACATATTCATATTGGAAGCTAATTAATACTAAAGGTAAAGATGTTGGTTCTTATCAATTCTCTCAAACAATCGGGGCAGAAAGAGTAGTATCAGAATTCTCAGATACGGATAAGCTTGCTAAGGTTTGTCTTGCAGGTAACTATGGATTCATCAATACAAGTGGTAAAATGCAAATCAATGCAGAATATGATGATGCTGGTTCATTTGTTGATGGAAAGGCAAGAGTAGGTAGAGGATCTACATATTACTTCATTAACAAGAAGGGAAAACAAGTTTCTTCAGAGTTCTCTTATGCGAGAGATTATGTTGAAGGATATGCTGCAGTAAAGACTCTATCTGGCATGTGGCAATTCATCAATAATAAGTGTGAAAGTATTACAGAAGCTAAGTTTGATGCTGTTTCAGATTTCCACTGCGGATATGCTGCAGTTAAACTTGGTTCAAGTTATGCGATTATTAATACTTCAGGTGAATATGTTGTTAAATCAAATTTATTCTCTGATATAAAAATTCTCGGTGAATTCGAGCTTGTAAGCTAATTTGCTATTTAAATATTATTATTTTTATACCTATTTATATACATTTTTATATTAATTTAAAATTTTTTAAAAATTTGTAAAATTTATTAATAAAGTACTTGTCAAGATAATAAGAAAGAGATATTATAGTAGGGCACCCCTCGAGAGAGACCTCTTTTAGGGGAGCAAAAAAAATTTTAAAATACCTCATAAATTTATTTGACTTAGAATAATTTGTTTGGTATGATGTTGTGGCTGTCTGAAAAAGACGCGCAAGAATGCACCTTAAAAACTGAATAGAAAGTGATAGAAGAGTAGTGAAAGATACGTAAATATAATTATGTAAAGATAGCTACTTTAAACTATTATGTAAGAAATTGTGTACAAAACGAATGAACACGATAATGCATAAGTCAATTG
>JAEEGL011265111.1_pt1 | contig 26552 bp, 25 predicted proteins | sample 9134231 | NCBI WGS metagenome assembly JAEEGL01 (sample SAMN16246548, study PRJNA631951) | gut metagenome | biome: gut microbiome; feature: rumen; material: fiber-attached | host: Bos | place: Iran: Karaj | collected 2018-10 | reverse complement strand
TTATATAACAAAGTGATCAAGAAACAAAAAACGCAGTAGCGAACCACTGCGTTATGCGTTAATTGGTGATCCCTAAGGGATTCGAACCTTTGACCCACTGATTAAGAGTCAGTTGCTCTACCAGCTGAGCTAAGGGACCATCCATTAACTACGTTACGCTATACTCACGTAGTTATTTGCTGCTAGAAGGTGTGCTATTAGACATACTGATTATATATGCCCTACTTCCTCCCAACGCAAAACATATTATACCTACAACAGAGACAAAATCAAAGCAATTTTGAATGGACTTTTTTTGAGAGTTTGTTTTGATAAAGAAGGCATCTTTTAGTGTCTAAATTATTAGGGTCATTAAATATATATAAATAAGGATTATTATATTGTTCTAAGTCTAAACCGTTACACCATTATTTGATTCTTCGTATTGAAAGCCATTTTCCCTAGCATATCTATGTGCAAAAGACAATCTTGGAGCAACAAAAATAATCTGTTTTATAGGGAATTTTATACGAAAGCCATCAGACATTGTACATGTTTTAGAACAACACCTTTCAAACTTGTTAACCGACCCAGGAATAAATATACGTTTTAAATTTAGGCAATCATTAAAACCACTTACACTTTCAATTCCATCGCAAAGGATAACATTTTGAAGTGTTTGGCAATTATTGAAACCTTCTCCATACTCTTTGACAGTATTTGGAATTATTATTTCTTTAATTGATGTGACTGAAAAAGCACCACTTTCTATAATCTCTATACCTTCAGAAAAATGAACTTGTTTTAAAGATTGGCAGCGGCAAAAAGCACTTTCACAAATCTTCTTTATATTTTTTGGCAAATATAACGTTTCAATTTTAGTATCAAAAAAAGAATAAACACCTATTATTTCCAAAGTGCTAGGAAAAACAATTGTTTTTACATTTGATTTTTCAAAAGGGCCATAATTCATTTCGTTAAGGAATTCATCTTTATATCGTTTTTCTTCTCCGATAATTACAAGTCCCTCATTAAATTCCACTTTTTCTATAGATGAGTAATAGAATGCTCTAGGTTCAACCTTGACTACATTTTTCCCAAAAACAATATGTTTAAGATGTTTTGTTTCAAAAAAAGCATGTTCGCCAATAACTGTTATAGGAATGCCCTTATATGTATCAGGAATTGCGATATTTTCTCGTGTGTCTTCTTTCAAACCAATAATTTTGTACGTGTTATTATTTAATAATTCAAATTCAAAAAAATCTTCATCTGCTTTGTTGCTAAGAATAATATCTTCTTTTTCGGAACTTAATTCAGAACCACAAAAAGGACAATATTTATAAATTGGGTCAAACACTATATTGCATCTATCGCATTTATTTTTATACATAATTCATCAGCCCCTTTTGTAGTACAAATAGATAATATCAAACATTTTTATCTTAAAAAATGAAAACTAAGCTTTTGGAAACGAATAGGGGAATTCCTTCATTGCCTTAAGCATCATCTTTGAAAGTTTGAATTTCCTCGACGCACTACGCCTAAGGCACTTCATTGACCATTCATAATATTCATCCCCTAAGGAAGCAAATATTCCTGATGCTCTCCATAATGCATACCCATTCGAGTGATAAAAGAATTTATTCCACCATTCTTCTGCCTTTTTAGCGTCATTCCGGACCAAAAGAAAGTAAAGCCCATAATCGAACTCCGCAACTGGAATTCCTTGTTCTGCTTGCTCTTTTAAGAAACTCACTTCTTCTGGTGTTAAGCCCTTATTTGTTTTAAGTAACTTGTATTCTATTTCTTGAATTTTCATAAAAAAGTCCTCCTACTATATATAAGGAAATACATAGTATTTCCGTAGGGGGATTTTTTAATTTTGTTCTCGAACTTTTTTGTTAATACTTTTTAACTCGAAGAGTTACATCATATTAAATTTTTCTAGTTTATGCATTAAGTGGTCCATGTAGAGCTTTGGCTTATCGATTCTCCAATTCACTATCGCTTTGACATCTTCTGTTCTTTCTTTATCTAATAAAAAGTCGTAACTCTCTCTAGATAAATGTTTCCAGGAAAATGGGTCAAAGTAATTGCCTGAATCAGCATATGCTTGATGTTCTCTATTCTTGAAGAATTCATATATTTCTTCTTTGGCTTTATCTTCAACTATCTTACCTTCTAACCCTTGCAAGATGTCTTCATCATAGTTTTCACGTGCTCTTATAACATCTTCGCCAAGATAAAGACAATTAGCACCACTATTAAGAAGTCTTTTAATAATAATTGATTGTTCTATTTCTTGTGTTGTTTTGTCTTTCAAATATACAGTTAAAAGCCTATCTTTTTGCTGTTGAGTTAATAAAGACAAATATTTATTTGATGTCTCATCATTAAAGGCAATGACTTCATAAGGATTAACTTCAATTCTCAAACTATAGATGGCAGATAATTCGTAATCCAAATCGCTTGGTTGTTCGAATCCACGGACCTCCGCTAATTCTTCAACTAATTTTCTTAAAGATGAAAGAAAACCATCGTAATTTTTGTATTGAGCATAAGAATAATCAACCGAGAAATATGAAAGCAATACTTTGAACTCATATTCTTCTTTTTTGTTAAGTGAATTGCCAATATAAGCTGGATAAAGTTTGAAGACTCTTTGAATGACATTGTTACATCTAGATAAGTATTCCAATAAGTCTTTATAATTCAATTCATCAATTGTTTCAAAAGAAGGGTGGTCTTTTAAATCATAGTTACGTTGTAAATAGTCTTCTTCATTCTCATCACTAAGTTTGCCAGAAATAAGCTCGGTGACAGTTATGTTGTAATATCTAGCAAGGTCGTATATCTTCTCTGTTTGGATACCATTCCCTGATTCCCACAATGAAACTGCAGCATTCGATACATTTAATGCTTTTGCAATTTCTTGTTGTTCTTTTCCACTTTTTTCTCTTAAGAGAACTAGTAATTTTCCAACTACTTCAAAATTAATATCTTTAATCATAGACATCACCATCCCACATTTGGAAGAAGCTTTCTTTGATATCTTCTAAATTCATTGAATCCAAAGATTCTAAAAGTTCTTTTGTTCGTTTAGGACTTCTATGAGCTTTAAACTCAGAAAAAGAGAGTTCGTTATTCTTTTGCAAAATATACTCTTCTGCTTCGCTAATCGTCCTTCCACCAATAAGTGACATATTTATGCTCTTCATGGTTCCACCGTGTAACAAAACATTGTCTCTAACTGATTCATGGCTTATTGACCATGAGCCGTCTTTCTTTGGATAAGCAAGGTATTCTTCTCTACATTGTTCCCATTGATGTTGCATATATAGATAGTCCCAATGAACATCTGCTTTAATTAATTGAAAATCTATATCAGTGTCGAGCCCTTTCTTTTTGGCTGCTCTTAAATAAACATCATCAGGAATTTCTTTATTCTTAATAAGCATCTGGATTATTTCATCGTATGAATAATCTAATTCAACAAGAGGATTAACAATAGAATATCTATATTTAATAAGAACATGATTTTTATATGTGTTTTCAACTTGGTAATATTTCCTACGGCCATCTTTCTCAATGATGAATGATAAAGGCTTTTCAAAGTTATCATATAAATATTCATACTGTTCAATTGGTCTAGCATCTTCTTCTATCAGTTTGCAATATGCAAAATAAGCTGTATTAATACAAGCACCTTTTTGAATTAGGTATTTAATTGTGTTCTTAGTTATTTGCTCTGGATTAAATTCTTTTTTATGCTCTTCCTGGTATCTCAAGATTGTTTTAGACGAATACTGAGTTGGGTCCAAAATAATTGGGTCTTTTCTTTGAACCATAGCAAGAAGCATATCCTTTTCCCAATCTTCTAAAGCATCAACAGACATATCAACAATCTTGCTCTCGAAGTATTCGTCAGAGATGTCGGCATAAGATACATTCAATTTTCCGATTGGTCGAATGTCTCTTTGTATCATCCACCACATATCTTCTTTTTGAATACCATAGTTTTTGTATTCTGCCAATTTTTGCAAAAATGTTCTAATTGATAAATCAGGATTCAAATTATAGTAATGTCCTAACAAGAAAACTAGTTCATCTAATTCTGTTTGTGAAGTTGATTCATTAATATATTTAAAGATTAATTCTTTAACTCTTTTTTTGATAGCAATCGCCTGTTTCGCTAATTCTAAATTAACGTCGCCTATTGTTAAATTTGAATCAAACAATGGAACAACAGAAGATAATGCTTTATGGAGGAAGTATTTTGATTCAAAATCAATTTCTTGGTGTTTTTCGCCATCTAATATTTCATCAATGCTAACACCATAGAAAGAGGCTAAAAAGTTTAAATTGTTTATTTCTGGGATACTCTTTCCGTTTTCCCAATTGCTAATTGCATTAGGGCTGACATTTAAATATTCATCACTGAATTCATTGGATAGTTCTTCCAAAGAAAGCTTTTTTTGTTTCCTTAACTGTCTAAGAAATTTACCCATTTTTTCTTTATTCATAAACCAGCACTCCTCCTGTTCTCCACTCTTTAATAAGGATTGTCTCAATCAATCTACGTTTAGCGTGTGTCTTCTTTTTGAACGATTCTTGTTCAGGCTCTCTCAAGATTTCATTTTCATCAAAGTGACACAATAATCTTTGGTCACTTGAATTATGAACGTTCATAAAAGGGTCATTTGCATTCTGTTCAAGGCCATTTAAGTATTCTTCAAAAGAAATTTGCTTAACTTCTCTAATTGCATCTTTGTGGTCGTGCTTCACCCTTCCTTTTTTCCTAACTATAGAAGCCGCTTCTCTTCCATTAACCGCACATACGTAGAACATCTTTAATATATAATTGTTTCTTTTAACGTGTCCGCATTTAGCCATAACTCTGTAGTAATTCATTTTTGTTCCCTCCAGTTTTGATGGCTAAATTGTATTATGTCTGGCAACAATAAATAATCGGTCTGTATTTAATCTATGTTTTAATTGAATTATAGCATTTTAGTTTTGATTTAGAAATATGATGTTTATAAATAAAAAGTTCCACCATACGGTAGAACATTTATGGCTATGAGAGCTTTTGCAAGGCCTTTATTCTTATTTGTATTTCCTTTTGAACAATGAATGCTTCTTCTGGTGTACTAGGTCTTTTCTTTAAATAATTAGCAAGATAATTAAGCTCGTTTATCACCACTGATTTGCTAGTTTCCAACATGGCAAACTTATCAGCCTCAAATTCTTCTTTTGTTACTCGATTGTTCATAATATCTTCAAAATGTCTTCTTTGATTAATTTCATTACCATAGCCATTTTGTAAATCTTTGTGGACATAATGACCTAATTCATGCATCATTGAGCATTCAAAGAATAACGGTTTTGCGATAGCATATTCATCATAAAACCTTTTGGTAATAGAAACATAATACATTCCCATTGTTCTGTTTTGCGTTAATCCGCATTCTAATTCTGGCAAGACATGAGTAATGTTTTCATTTACCATAACTATTGGAAGGATGGGTCTTCCTGTTTTCTTGTCTTTTATCACAGCAACTGGCTGTATTTCTAACAACCAATTAATATTCGGATTAAATTCAATTTCATAATTCTTTAGCATAGTATTCTCTCCTAAACATTAATGTGATAACATCGATGCACTATTTCAAGCATCCTTCTAAAACTATTTGTTTTATTTTCATCAAAAATACCAAGATTGGTCATGTCTTCGATAATGTGTTCTCTTTGCTCTAAAAGCTGCCTCAAAGTGAAACACCAGATAATGTCCTCCAAATAATATCTAAGAGGCTTATCCTCGTTGCTCATAAAAAGATTTATTTCTTCAAATGAAGTATTTTCATTTGCACTAATTGGATATAAATCGTTTTCAATTAGTTCTTCATCTTCAGGAGTTATTTCAATTGGTTCTAATTCAATATCCATCTTATTTTTTCTCTTCAATTAATCCGTTAGAAACTAACTTGTTATATACTTCAGAAGCTTTAATAAATCCAACCCAATATTCTCTTTGAATATAGCTGGTTGTCACTTGTTTTCCTGCTTTAACATCATTGATAGCATCTTCAAGGAGCTGTTCATCAGCAAGTTTATAAAAACTACTTCTCTTAAGTCCGGTAAGTTCAATTGCGTTTTCTGATGTTATGTTTTTATGTCGCCAATCATTATACACAGTAATCCAATTATCTGGTTTTTTCATTGAAGGTCTCCCAAATTTAACATTTCTTTGGCGAGCACTATCGATACCGGCACGTTGGCGTGTTCTTAAATTTTCCCTTTCTCTTTGGGCAATTGTCGACAATACCTCAATCAAAATATTATTAGCCATATCAGATATCCACTCTTGTCCTTCAGGGAAATCTGTCATAGTTGTTGGCAAATCCAACACCTTAACTCTTATTTTGTGGTCTCTAAAAAACTTCAATTCATCTTTAATTAATTCTTTTGTTCTTGCAAGACGGTCAAGCCTTGCAATAACTAAAGTGTCGCCTTCTCTAAGAATGGTATTTTTCAAAGCTAAATAGCCTGGACGATTTAAATCTTTTCCAGAAGCTTTGTCGGTTATGATATCTCTATCAGAAGCACCCAAAGCTTTAAAGGCATCCCATTGAGAATCGAGTTTTTGGCTCGTGCTGCTCACTCTAGCATAGTAATATGTTCTGCTTTCCATGTTTGGTCAATCCTCCATGCAAAAACAGTATATCATCAATATCTATAAATGTCTAACCGTTTTATGGACTTTATTTGCTTTACCGGCAAGATGTTTATAGATTGTTGCTGTGAGAGGGTTATATTAATATAAGATAAAAATCGATATAAACTAGTGTTCTTATCTATAAATGTATACTTTTATGAAAAAAGCATCACAAGGATGCAGTCTTCATTTTATTTTTTCATTTATGTATAAATTCCCAGGAATAAAATTCTTAGGAATCTCGATATCTTCCGGTAGCAAACAACACTTTCTATCATCTTTTTCTTTATCATTCATAAAAATAGAAAGTGCCTCTTCAAAGCTATCCATTGTATATGTTTTAAATGTGTTATTGTTTAGCACTTCGAGAACAATCCATTTCATAAGCACTTAAATCCTATCTGCATAAGGCAAAGATTTCATATATTGAGACATGTAATCATAATCAGGTTTTCCATTTTTAACTGGTAATTTTATTTCAATAAATGGAAGAGTCTTATTTGCTTGTCTTCCGTATGAATACTTAAATTTTTCTCTTCTAATCAACGTAATAATGAAAAGCTTAGCATATTTATCAATTTCATCTTTTGCTTTGAGAATATATAAATCTCTTCCGCTATAAAAAGGTGTTTCTTGTAAAAAGGTTGATAAAACGGAACCGCCACCTGCTACAGTTATCAAACCAGATTCTTGTGGAATCTTGCCATCAACAAGCCTCACCTTGGCGGATACACCATTATTTTCTCCAGTTCTTGCAACAAAATTAATTGTTCCATTTTCTTCTTCACAATTGAGTAATTCCATATTTATACCATATTTAATATCGAATAAATCTGATAATTTGAAATAGGACCAGTCAGAAGCTTTTATTGTTTCCCCTTCATTATTTTTTGTTTTTGTTGAATTTAAAAGAATAGAACCATTGCCACGGTTTTTGAGTTTTATGTCATTCATAAATCTATCAATAAACTGCCAATCTGGTTTGCCATTTGAATCTATAGGAAGTTTAATGGTTTCATTCAAATATGTTTCGGTGACCAAACCTCTCCCATAGCAATATTTATATTGAAGTTTATTTAAAATGGTCTGCATGAAAAGATATGCGTTTTCGCTTTTATGTTCTTTTAAAAGAAGTGCCTTGCATTTATCACCGATTGCACAACTCTTGTCCCAATAATTAACACAACCAGAGGTTCCAACTCTAGCAACAGTTAAACACGGTTCATCAATAACAACGTATTTTTTCTGCTCACAGTATTCTCTAGAAATGTTTCCTATTGAGCCATTATTCGATTCCCCACCTTGAACGCAAGCAATATCACCCTTATTGCTGTTTATTTCATCTACGGTTAATCCTTTTCCGTTTTTGACTTCAAAAATATCTTTAATTTGAAACTGTTTCCAACCGGAGATATTAAGCATTGCCATTCCCTCCGCTTTTAATTATGTAGGAATAATAATCTCTTATGGTTTGTTCAAAATCTTTTTCTGATAATGAAGAGTAGTCTGTTTTCATATATGCTTCACAAAGCCACTCATCATTCCAATCGACACATTGTAAGGCAGATTCGCCATCTTGAACATCAAGAGTTCTAAATAAAGTAAGCCATCTTTCCTTTATGCCGGACCACTTTTGATAGGCATCTATGCGTCCAAGTTTTTTTCTTTTTACAAAGCCATCATCTTTGCAATATCCAAAGAAAGTAGGAACATTTTTGTTGTGTGGTGCATGTGCTTCCCAAAGCATCACACAAACATTTGTGCCAGTTGGATAAAAAATATCATCAGGCATGCTAAACACGGCTTTTAAAGTGTGGTTTGCAAATAACCTTTCTCTAACCTCACCATGCTTTGTTCCGATAGCACAAGACATAGGTACAACAACACAGGCTTTTCCGTTTGGTTCCAAAATGTTAAGTAAATGCTCAACAAATTCCAATTCGGAAATATCTTTTTGAGAATAAGGTGGATTCATTAAGCCAATAGTAAGATGTTTATTCTTTAGCGTATTTGTAATATCTGGTTTAAAACAATCAGTGTTATAGATATTGGATTTTCCATCTTTTCTAATAATCATGTTCGTAATAGCAAGTGTGAATAAATCGCCATCAAGCTCTACACCATAAAGGCTTGCCTTTCTAATGGTTTCCAGTTCAGATGCATTTGCTTGTTTGAACATCATCCCCATCGCAGTAACCAAAAATGAGCCGCTTCCACAGCATATATCCACTACTCGACTATTTTTATTAACTCCTGCTACTTCGCACATAAATTCTGTTAAATGCTGTGGTGTGAGAACAATACCAAGTCCACTTCCATCACCACCAGAATATTTAACAAACTCGTGGTAAAACACTCCAAGTGCATCAAGAGTATTTTCTGTATGGTCCATCATTGGTTTTATTTTCATTTCCAATTGTTCAACATACCATTTAAGAGAGCCTTTTCTATCGAGTGGAATATCTTTAAGTTTTTCGTTGGATTTAATAATTCTAAATTGGCGTTTTATGTCTTCAATTTTTTCTCTTTTTATGTCACTATCATCTAAAACTTTATCAATCGCACCCATTAAAGAATTCATTAATGAGTTAAAACTAGTTAAATTTTGATAATCATTAACAAAATCGGAATTATTCAAAGCTATAAGAATTCCAGCAATAAAGATAGGTTTTTGTTTTTCAGTAACTTTCACTTCTCTTAACGTATTGTGCATTTCTAATGCAGTATTTCTAATTTCTTCTAAAGAAAATTTTCTTTTTATTTTCTCGCCCTTATATAGTTGAATATAGTTCTCAGCTTCCAAAATAACATCTTTACCTTTTTGTATTTTTTGGAATTCTGTTCTTCCTTTATGCCATTCAAAAGTGTCCACCTTTAAGTTCTCTGATTTTGTTCCGCTAACAGCAATAGCAATGACGTTAAATTCTTCTTTTAGGTATTTTGCGTAGTAAAGAACTCCATCACATGCGAAATCTTTTGGTTTATTAAAAGTGTCGGTCGAATGTTTAGAAGGTTTGTTTTTACATTCAACAACTATTATTGTGTTTGGTTCAGAATTGAAAGTAATAATGAATTCCGGCTTTGCTTTGCCGGTTCCTCTACAACTAAAATCAAGCAGCTCACATTCAGATGGCTTTCCACCGGCCTTCTTTAATAATTCATAAATCTTGGTTCCAGCAGGAACATCTCCTTGTGGATACACGTAGCCGAATGAAGTTTGGCCAATTTCTACACCCATTGTTGCTTTTACTATTTGCTCAGTAAATTGTTCTATTGGCATATCGGTATTTCCTTTTATAATCGTTGTTTTTAATTTACCATATATTTCTTGTTTTTGATATTAAAAGCAAGAAAAAAGGAACAGCAAATGTTCCGATTTCCTTTGAAAACGATTTATTGCGAAAGGTTATTGTGAGTGCCTTTCGATTAATCAAGAATTGGTGTTGAATTTAAAAAAGCACCGTAAAACTTTGACTGGTCTTTATAACCTAAGCCACTTCTCCATCTTTCTTCTGGATTTTGACAAGTGATACCAATATAGACTTTTCCGTTTATTTTATTTGTGTGTTTATAGACAATATACATATTTTAGTTCTTTCTTCTTTTCATTCTATCAGCACACTTCCTGCATCCAGAGCCTTTATCTCTTCTAGCAATAGGTGCCTTATATTCATATCCGCAAACACTGCACTTCCACCATACGCTTTTTGTGGAGCCATGATGAATGTTAGAAGGGTCTAGTTCTTTGTTTTTTTCATAGTCCCACTCTTTTAATAGTTCTGGATGAACAGTAGCTAAATCATTATATCCAGGGAACAACTTGTACCCAGCACATCTAGGACATCCTTTTCCGTGACTTCTATTAGCAATTGTGGATTTCCATTCATAATTGCATTTGGAGCATCTCCACCATACTTTTTCATCAGAGCCACTAGTCAATTCAGATGGCGATAAACCAAGATTCTTTGAATAATCCCATTCTTCTATTAATAAAGGATTAATGATAGGACCATATTTCTTTAATCTATTTAAGCGGTTGGTTTTTACCTGTTTTTTCCTAGCACAAATAGGACAACCCATACCAAGAGTTCTGTGATTAAATGTCATTTCATATTCTTTTCCGCATTTAGGACAAAGCCACCACGCCTTAAAGTCGCTTTTCGGTTTAAACATGTTTGGTCTTAAATTGTGGTTTTTAGTTGGATGCCACTCATTTGCCATTTCAGGATTCTTGTCTTCGAATGATTGTTTGATGCTCGTTGCATATTCCATTATCTCAAATCTATCCCTATCAAGATTTACATCAATGGGATTAATTTGATAAAAGCCTGACAAATCAAGTCTTTCAAGAACCATATGTATCACTCGTGTAAAACCATCTATGCTGTCAAAATCATCAGATGAAAGCATATAATCCGCTAAATTTAGGCCTAACTCATTCGGCATTTTTTCTTTCACTCTGAATAATGTAATACCGCGTTCCTTACAAAGCTGATATTTTCTTCTTTCTCTATCAAATCTAGCTTCTCTGTGCCACGCCTCTCCATCATATTCAATTGCCCATTTGAACTCAGGAATGTATATGTCAAGTTCAAACTTTTCAAAGTTATTAGGTCTATAACCATTGATTGCAGATGGATACATTTTCTTTATATAAAAATACAATGCTTGTTCTCTAAAAGATGTTTGTCTCCCTTTATTGCATAAAGGGCAATTAGTTCCATTAATTGAGGAACGATGGCAAACTGTAGCTTGGTATTCATGTCCATTTGGACAGAGCCACCACACTTTAATATTTGATTGTGAATAAACATCAGATGGTGATAAGTCGCCATTTTTAGTTGGGTGCCATTCTTTGGCGAGTCTTGGATTTTTTGTTAATAAATCATTAACTCCTTTAACAAGAACCCTATTGCCACAACATGGACAGCCGCGACCATTACTTCTATTATTTATTTTTGCCTTCCATTCATAACCACAAATATGGCATTTCCAATAAGCATAAGTATTTGTTTGTTTGGTGAATTCATTAGGACCTTTTTCGTTTTTGGAATAGTCCCAATCAAGCAATAATTGTTCATCATCAAGACATCCGTTTTTTGAAAGCATAAGCAAATGTCTCTTGTTTGCTGTGTTTTTACGTGAACAAACAGGACAATTGACTTCTTTTTCGGTTGCATCTCTAACTCTTCCTCGCCAAGTGTTACCACATTCATGGCATTTCCAAGAAACAACAGTGATGCTTCTTTGAGACAATTCCTCAGGTTTAATATCAGCGTTAGCATCATAATCCCAATCAAGCATTAATTTAGGATACTGTGACTTAAAATCATTGATACCAGGAACTACCTTATAGTTAGAACAGATTGGACAACCATATTTCCTATATATACGTTTATCAGGACTGCACAAATATGAAGGATGACCATTTAGACATTTCCAAAAGAACTCTTTGTTGCTTCGGTGTGCAACTTCTTCAGGATTAACTTTGTTAAGAGAATAATCCCAATATGTTTTTGCTTCAGGAAAAGCATCAATAACACTTTTGAATTCTTTCATATTTTTACTATACCACAGTATTCTTATTCCTCACTATGGTGTTAAAAAGGTCCGCGTTGCTTCGGACCTTTTAAACTAATTGTACTTTTATCGAATACATCGATGTCTTTTCAGTTAATTTAGCTGAACCATTCTGTTTGAACTAAATAATCGCCCAAAATTTCACATTTGTAGTAATGGATTCTATTTCTAAAAGGGATGCCTCTAGTTCTTTTAAAGTCTTCATCTTCTTTCGAAACAAAACCAATATTTGTCCATATTTTAACAATAATTACTTTAGGTATTAAATGGCTTGTTTCAGCCTCAAAAACCAGCTTATCAAGCACTTCTTCATCCTCAATGGTTTTGTATCTTCCTGTGGGCTCTAAAGTGCTATAACTAGTGTTGTTTAGAATGGGTTTAACCAAGAACAAAGATTTGTTAGTAACAATGCAAGGATAGCCATATATATTAATAACATTAATTGGTTTCTCATATGATGTTTCAAATAGAGCTAGGTTCAAAGCCATATTCAAGTAGTCTGGGTCTTTTAGCATTTCATCTATACTTTGTTTTTTGCAAGCCTTGTTTAATACTTGGCGAAACAATTCAACACGGTCACTATTTCTGCCCATATGCTAATCCACGACTAATATACTTAAAATCGGTCTTTTCGATATTAATTGAACAGTCAGTAAAACTTCCTGCGGTATCTATATCGAAGTCAAAGATAATAACTTGGCTAACAAGAATAGGTGTTGAATTTCTTTTAAACGCAATCTCGCTCAATTGCCTTTCTATATCACTATCGATACTATCCATAGCACAGCCATCAATCATTACTTGATAATTCTTTGTGCTACTAAAGCAGTACTGACGAAGGCAAAAAGTTGTTTTGCTTTTGTTTGGATGGATAACTGTGATGGTTTGCAAACCATTTATGGATTTCTCTTCAACAACAGATTCTTTATCTAAAACAACAACTTCATTGAGAAATTTCTCTAATCCATATTTTTTTATCTTCTCGCTAATTGAATTGATTATATTGAACATATGTCGCATCCTCTGTTTCTTCGTCGCTTAGGTTAGTATCAAGACAAATGTCATAGACAAATCTCCCATAGTCGTTAATAAATTCTCCAGTATGTCCTGGATTATCTTCTGTTGAATAAAACAATACTTTATACACGATTACTTTTTTATTCTCGAAATACTTATCCCTAAAGGTCTTCACTTCCTTTGCAATAGTATCTGCATCTAACACATCTACTTTTTTGCTCTCCGGAAACGCTGTAATAATCTTTCCGTCATCTACATATGGAAGAATCAAGAAGATGTAGTCTCCAGATATAAGACAGAAATTACCATAATGTTGAAAAAGGCTATCGACATGTCCTTTATTGTCAGCACACTCGACATACGCAACTAAGTTTAGTGCTTCTTCTGCGAGTTGAAGATTCCTTTGTTCTTCATTGGGACATCTAAGATTATAGGTACGCATTAATGTACCTAACTTGATAGAAAAATAGGTTCTTAGATATTCTTCATATGGCATCATTGCTTCAATACTTTTCATAACATACTCCTTAAAACTAAAATATCCACCACTTGTTGAGGGCCAACTGCTTTGATTCATTGTTCTTTGGTGCAAATACCAATCTACACTGAGCAATCATTAACACAACATCCATATTCATGTCAGACAATGCTTTTTTAGCCTCTGTGACCAGCCTTAGTATGCTGTTTCTAGCTAAGTCATTTGTCTTGGTTAAATCTCCAGTCAACACTCTGTCTTCTTTTGTTGGGATAACCAAGAAAGCGATTCGGTTCGTTTTGCTTTGCTCGACTATGATAAGCGGATAACCCTCTATAATTGTTCTTTCAATTATTGAATATGAGATGACAGACTTTTTTACAAATTCCTCATAGGGTCTCCAATCGAATTCATTTTTTTCTTTTATTGTCATATTAATACCTCATTTAATTTAGCAGATAAAAAAGACCCACTTGTAGACATGTGAATAAATGTCAATATATGTGGGTATTAGAACTATTTATAAAGTTGTAGTCCAGCAATTTGGTTTATATTCATAAAAGCCATTTTTTATTAAGGCGTCTTCGGCAGACCTATATTTACTTTCATGTTTGAACTCTATGAATTTCACGTCTCTTAAAAACATATTGGCTTTTAAAAAATTTTTCTTAATGCCATAAGTAATCAATTCTTCGAAAGAAATTTCGTCATTAAAGTCTTTCGAATAAAAACAATCATATAGTAACCAAGTCATTATGCCGCAACATAAGAGGTCATAAAGTGTCATTAAATAGAGCAAAGATTCAAAATAAAAAATCTCATTATCAAATAAACGACCACCAACAGCATCTACAACAGCATCTCTTAATTCTCCCATAGCAGCGTATACTCTTTTTTTGCCTGGTCCCTTTTTGTTCATCGCCCTCCATGTATGATTTGCTACAGACTTTTTACTCACATCAAAATAAGCTCTCATAAATAAGGACTTTATTATTTCTCTTTCGACTTTTTCTCTGAAGATGCCATGAGGGTATATTTTTCTAAATATCAACTCATAAATATCTATATTTTCTTCTATCCATTTACCGGTGTTTAAAGAAAGGGTCAGTCTAGGAACAGAACTTTTAATATCTTTAATATAGTTAAATCCATATTGTTTAATTACCTTTTTTCTCTCTTCTTTCGGTAAATTGCAAAGCGGATTGGTAACTCTTATACCGATGCTTGTGATACTCCTTCTACTTTTTGACCATGTAAAAGATGGATAAAACGACAGTCTAAAGTCAGGATATTTCTTGTAGAATCTTTCATTAATCTCTTTAACTTTGTGATTCCACAATTCAAGCATTGGGTAGTTTATGCACAAGCAATACACCAAAGCATCTTCAAATTCTTTTTCTGTATAATTCTCTGGTTTAAACAACCGTATATTGTGCTTGAATCTTATCCTGGATATAGGTATATTCTCTAGTAATTTGCAAGTGTTTACTAATGATATATCAATCATATCATCCATCCCATATTCATATTTAACTATGTTTTCTCTCTTACAATACTCTAGTACTCTATCTTCATTATCTTTGTAATATCTATATAACTTGGAGTAGTTCTCTTTTTTACCTTTGACGTGAAAACGGTACGTTTGAACATATGGAGAGATTAAACCAATCTCTTCCATGTATTTAATGCCTCTGCTTACGCTCATCTGTGAACCCCAAATAGAAAGAAGCCTTTTGCTTGTTTGAGGAATAGGCATTAATGTACATCCATCACTAAACCTTAAGTATTGTGCATACTCTATAAAAGAGAGTACTTGGGAGAGTTTCTTTTTTCTCTTAGAAGCAGAACCTTTAGCATTACTAATAGGGATATTGAATTCTGGAACAATATATTCTTCTACCTTAAGTGGTTCAAATTCTCCTTTTTTCTTCTTTTCTTCCTTGGTTTCTAAAATTTCATAAATAGTTTGTAAATCTTCAAAAGTGTCCATAATCTTCTTGAGCACTAGTATTATACAACTTAGTTTTTGCAAAGGTCATTTTCGTTACACTACATTTATTTTTTCATTAAATAAAAATTTAATGAATATAACCTACCTCTTATTTATAGTGAAATTCTTTTTGCAATTATCTAAAGGGCAAAGCTCTTGAAATCCAATTTTTAAATCAGCATCAAAAAGACGAACATACTTTTTTGTCATCGTTAAGTCGCTATGTGTAAGAAATCTTTGCAAAGCGAAAGCACTTCCACCATTTAAAATAAATTTCTTAGCAAAAGTATGTCTAAAGGCATGAGGCCCATGCGGCATTTGATTTTTACTTATGCAATATCTACGCAATGAAAGACTTAATCCATTCAATGTGAGTTTATTGCCCTTTGCATCTGGAAAAAGATAGTCGCTTTTAATTTCCCAAATACCCAAATAATACTTTAATACCATCATTAGTGCGTTAGACATCGGAACTATTGCGAATGTTTTATTTTTTAAATGTGTATACCTTATTTCTTTTTGAATGAAATCAAAATCATTCATCTTAATATTTAATAAAGTGGATGCTCTCGCACCAGTGGCCATAATGAAACATATTATTGCCCACGACCTAAAATAAGCAAAACTCTTTGAATGTGTAGGTCTTTCGCATAAAACCTCTAATTCATTATCAGTGACTATTTTAAGCTGCGACTCCTGATTTCTAAGAGTATCTATTTTTATTTTTTCAATCAGTCCTTTACGTGAAAGCCAATTAACAAATACTTTTATATGACGAAGATAATAATTAATCGAAATAGCATTCATGGATTCGGACAACATTTTTATTGTCCATTCTTTAATAGAATCCTCATTAATTGCCTTGCCAACTTCTCTTTTAAAACGTAAATAGGATTCAAGATAATTTTGCAGAGTTTTCTTGGATAAACCACTGGACTCTTTTTCTGATAAAAAATCGTAAAAGAAAAGACCTTCTTTATTAGTATGTTTCCGTTTTATAACAGACATACTGATTTTTCAGGCCTAATAATAATCAATTGCACACCACCCTGAGATTTATATACTTAGTATATATATCTCCCTTAGGGATTCGAACCTTTGACCCACTGATTAAGAGTCAGTTGCTCTACCAGCTGAGCTAAGGGACCAGCATTTGCGCTTAATAATAATATATTAAAGGTTTTAACATTTCAACATAAACAAATAAATGTCTGTTTATATATAAAATAGGCGTTTTAAGAGATAAAAAAGAAAAAGACAAGTATTTAACCGTTTAACTTAAATACCGTCTTTTCTAACCTTAAAAACAAGGATTAATAATATCTGGCGAATTCACTTTCGAAGAAGGTGACATTCTTTTCTAAATCACGAGAAGCAATTTCAGAAGAATCTTTCTTATAATAGTCTTTATTTCTACCCGCACCTTCCATGGTCATATTATTCACACCATCGGTGGTAAAGGTGATATCACCATTAATGCCATTCCAATAAAAGTTTTGAGTTCTATTTTTAATTCTTCTGACTGTGGATTTATTTGGGTGGTTAAGTTCGTTAAGACCACTACCAAGGGTGACTTGGTTAGGAACACACACTCCATCAATCATCGCACTGGATGTAAAGATAATTTCTGGTCTAGCCCAACCAAGGAAATTTGTTCCCATTGAAGATGAACTACAATGATGTGTACCTTTAAGCATCACTCTCTTCTTTGTGTCTTTTAATAATTTTTCATGATTTAGGGCAATGGAAGCCTCTGCGAGTGTACTATCGATATCACCACACATAAAGACATTCCAATATTTGTATTCTAAAGAGAACGATGTGGATGTTACGTTAGGATTATCGCTTGGGCATTTACTATTTGGGAAAGCTTCATTTTCGCCAAAGTAATAGTCATTTTCTAACCATCTGATTCTTAAATCATTGTCTTTATCAATATCTAATGTTTTAGATATCTTCATTTGTTCTTTAACGCCGTGATATGTTGCACCAGCATCAACAAATGAATCTCTAACATTCACATATCTTTGAACATAAGCATTGTTATCAATCTTATCATCACCATCGGTATCATACTTATAACCATAATCAACGATTTGTTTCACTGAAAAACCATCTAATGCGTGATTAATAATTCCACCGATATGATCACCGTGTGGATGGGTAACCACTAACAAGTCGATTTCTTTATCACTAACTTTGTTATTTAAAACGCTATTAACATGGCTAGCATCTAATTCACTGCCTGAATCCACAAGGATATCGTAGTTATGATATTGAATTAATGTTGATTCACCATACTCATCGCACATTTCAATAGATGTGATGGTTAATGTATCACCTGGAACATAATTCTTGGTTTTATTACACGCCACTAAAGATGAACACGCTAATAAAGAGACTAATAATAAACATTTCTTTAACATAGTTAATTACCTCAAAAACATTATATATGAATTAAAAGGACAAAAAAAGAGAGGTCCGAGAACCTCTCTCTTATATTCTAATGATTAAATGAATTAATCAGAGAATGTGACTTTTGCTAATGCAACAACACCGTTATATGTTGTGGTGTTTGTGATTGCGAATGAAACCTTGTAATACAAGTTCGCTGCTGGTGTAGCAAATGTGAAGCTCAATGAAGCTGTTCCTTCATTTGTTGTGATTGCTGGAACTTCTTGAGAAGAAGTTGCGCCAACTTGAGTTGTGCATGCTGCATCACTGTAGGAATAAACTGTAACAACTGCTTTTTCATCAGCTTGGTTATAGCATTTACCGACTAAGTCTAAGGTAACTGTCTTAACGCCGAATTCGATAGCGTTGTTTGTTTTGATCCATGTGCCTGGGTGACCTTCTGCACTGATTGTAGCGGATTTACCACCCATTTTAACGTATGCCCATTGGCCATTGTTGTTTGCACCACCGGCAACTGTGAAAGCACCGTATGTCCATGTATCATTATAGGCACTGTGGTTTGCTGTTTTGGCTGTGAAGTCAGCAACGACTGTTTGATGGTCGACTGCGGCTGCAACTGTGAAGTTGACAGAAGCGTTGAGTGAACCACATGTTGCGGTTAATGTGTAAGCGCCTGCTTGAGCATCTTCTGCTGCGACGACTTTACCATTTGTGTAGCTAACGCCTTGGTTCGCTGGTTCAACCGCAAATGCGACTGTGCCAGAAGCACCAAATGGCATTAATTTTGCTGTAACGGCTTTTTCTCCACCTTGTGAAATTTCAAATGCTTCGGATGGATTTAAGACGATTGATGTTGGGTTGACTGGAATGTCTTCGACCTTTAATAATTTGGAATCATTACCACCATCTGTTTCATATGTGGTGTTGTATTTCTTTAAGATACCAGACATTGTAACTGTTTTGCCGAGTAAGGAATCAGCAGCGGCATATGTTGTCTTGAAGGAGCCATCAGAACTACCATCTTTTAAGCGGTAGCCTTCGAAAGCTTGTTCAACTTCGCCATCTGTTAACCAAATTGGGTTCCAGTTATTGTATTGTGTGCTGTATGTACCACTAGAAGAAACGAGACCTTTAACGTAAGCAACTTCAGGTGTTCCGGTTGGGAACTTGTCGATAATTACTTTTGCTTGAGCAATTGTTAATGGTTCTTCTAATGTACCAAAGTTGATGTATTCAGCAACTGTGAGTGTTAATTCACCAAAGATTGTTTCATCTTCAGCATAAGCGGCTTTAACTGTAATGGAAGCATTTAATGCTGCTTCTTGTGTTGCAGAAACTAAGCCTTTGTTACTAACGGTAACGTGTTCGTCACCTGTAACTGTCCAGTTTAAGTTACCTTTTGCAGCGGCTGGAGCTAATGTAGCTTCAACTTGTAATGTGCCACCTTGATAGATCTTATCAGAGGCTGCGCTTAATGTAACTGATTGTGGAGCGACTGGAGCAGTCTTGTAAACGAATTGGAAGAAGAAGTCTGTTGCGGCTTGTGCGAGATCGCAACCAGAGATTGTTGTGTAGGTATTATAGGTACCTGGTAAGTATGTCTTTTCTCCAATTGTTCTTTGGACTGTAGCGTATGTAGAGTTCCAATCCCATTCACGACCTGATGTTGGGGTAGCAACGATTTCGTAATGGTGATTATCATCCATTTCGAAGTATTTCTTACCTTCGGCGTCATTGAATGTGACGTAGTACTTGCTTTCGCCAGCGGATTCTAATTTGACTTGAACACCTTCTGCCCAAGATTCGGAAGTTTCACCACGTGTGTCACTACCGACGGTACCTTTAAAGAAGTAGTATTTACCAACGTTCTTTTGATTTGCACCAAACTTGAGTGTTTCGGTTGATGCCATAATAGCTGCTGGATCTGTCATAGCGACTGTCACCATTTCAGGTGTGACTGTGACTGTACATTCAGCGTACTTTGTTGTGTCTGCATTAGCTGTTGCTCTAATGTGGGCTGTACCAACTTCGATTGCAGTAACCATACCACTTGCATCGACACTAGCGACTGTTGCAGCGTCTGAACTCCATGTGTAAGTTCTGTCTTCCAATTTAATTGGTTTGACACTGGCCGCTAATTGGAATGTTTGTCCAACTTCTAAAGAAACGGCATCATGATCGACTTCAACGCCTGTAACCTTGTCCTCGATTGGTGGGACTTCCTTAGGACCTGGACATCCACATAGCAAAAGACCTAAAGCAGGTAATAAGAGGAAAATTTTCTTATTCATTATTTGTCTCCTTTGCTTAATAGCATTTTCATTATATCATTGTTTTCTTTTTTGTATATTAAAAATATATTTTTATAAAGTAAGGTTATTTATAAACAAAATAAAAGAGCACTCTATTGAGTGCCCCTTATTTTTTCCTTACTTAATTATGCAACTGGAACTAAGTAGTTGTAATTTTGGTAGTTGTTGCCTAATTGAATTTGGAATTTTTGGTAGTATCTGACGAAGTAGCCAGTGACTTTCCATGTCTTACCGACAGGAGAGTTAGCACTACTAACATCGAAGCGGTCACTTGTTCCCCAGAAGGATGTATTAACAAATGGACTGAGGGATGTGTCAATTCTAATGTTTGTGTAAATCTTATCGTTGTTTTTGCCTAAGAAGTAAGCATAAACAGTATAAGAAGTAGAATTGGCGGTTGGGTTGTACCAATATTCTTGGCCAGCAACACTTCTTTGATCTTGATCGTCATCTTCGGCTTGAGTGACTTTTCTCACAGTCATCTCAAGTTGGACCCATTGACCGATATATGGTAATAAATCGGTGTATTGGCAATCTTCGGTGGCGTTGTTCTTATCAATTGTGCTTCCATCAATTGCGATAGGAGCAACAGAAGTATTTAAGTCAGTATATTCGAGTTCTTTTTCGCTATAGAGGTGTGACCATTTAAGTTCATCTCTATATTTTGCGAAGTTATCAGGAACGATGACTTTAAAGGCTTGTGAACCTGTTGTCGCGGTCTTAATATCGGATAATTGAATATTTCCAGAGTATGTTGTCGCACGGCAGAAGAATCTAACAATTAAGCCAACACCAGTGCCATCCATGCCATAGATTCTGGAGGCGTTTTGTAATGTAGAACAAAGGGCACTACCGAATCCGGCATAGCCATAGGTACCTGCTAATCTAGCATCAGCACCTTCGACTTCGTATTGTTCTTCATCAATAAGAACATCTCTTAAATATAAGCTATCGCCTTGGATACCAACGACTAATGCGGTGACGACTAATTGAACGCCAGAACCACCTTCTTCGGAAATACCGATTTCATCGTAATGGTTTTGAATACCCCAAATAGAATATTCATAAACTTTTGATGTATAGTCATAGTCTTTATCTTTTGCACCATGGACACGATAGCCACAATCTTTGGCAAACTTTTCTGCTTTTTCAAAAGCAGAACGATAATTACAAATTGAACTATCTAAGAATAATTGGTTTCTTGAATATGCTTGTTCAACTAATTCAAGGTTTAAGTTTCTCCATTTAGCAGTACTACCTAAACGGTACCAAACGAATGCTAACCAACGGTTACCGGAGGAATCTCTTTCTCCCATAACGTCCGGGTCAGTAATAAGTGCGATGTTACAAACTGTGTGGCCAGCGGCTGCACTTTCTTCATTGGCTTTCGCTTGTGCTTCTTCCAAAATGTGTTTGGTGAACAAGGAAGCTTTTTTACCCCATGGTTCAACCTTAGCGGTTGATTCAGGAGTATTAACACCTAAGAAACGAGTCTTAATGGTGATTGGACGATTTGAAGAATCAACATATCCTTCTTGAACGAAGTTTGCGGTATCACCATCGGTGCAGCTACGTAATGTCACGTAACCATAGTGATCGAATGATTTTGAATCTTCAGAATCGGATGCGAATCTTTTGCCTTCTAAGGAATTAGCTTGGGCAAATTCTAATTTGTCAGTGATTGGAGTATCAATGAGTTCATTGCCTAAATCCGCAACGCATGTACGGTTAGGAGTCTTGTTTGGACATGCTGTTAAAAGCATTGTCGTTGCTGCAAGAAGTAATAATAATCTCTTTTTCATAATAATATCCTCATTATTATTTATTATTTTTTAATATAATCTTGCAAACGTTCAAGAACTGCATCGATAGCCGCTTGTGGTGTCATTTTATCGATGAAAATGAACTTTGGAATATTAGCGACTTGTGTACGAATTGATGCAGAACCTGGGAATGGCTGATCAACGAACTTTGTCCAACCTTCGCCTTCTTTAACATAGTAGTCTGTGTTAATCTTGGCGGTTTGAGCTTTAATTCTTTCGGATGCTGAAGCAAATGGATTTGTTTCAGTTTCTTCAACAAATGTTGCGTAATCAATATAATCTTCGGTTGCGCCTTCCCACATACCACCATTTTCGGCGTATGGAGATGCTGGATAATAACCAGTTGCAGCACAGAGATAACCATTGGCGTATTTGGTTAAGAATTTAACTAATAGCCAAGAGGCTAATCTTTGTTCTCTGCTACCTTTATCCATTAAGGCTAAGTTAGCACCTTGAGAAATAACGAATTTTTTATCAGCGTTGAAATATGGAACTGGAGCCGCTTTGATATCAAATGCGTTGCCGGTAGGGGCATCGTTTGTAACGCCTGCACTACTACCTAAGGTCATTAATGTTTTTTGAGCCTTGAATGGGTTAGAACCGTATTTAGCTTCATCCCAGTCAGCTGGAATACCAAATGTGTGGTTCTTATAGTAAGTATTGAGTGTATTCATCGCGTTGATGGTTTCTTGAGAATTGAATCCAATATAACCATGTCTATCTTCCTTATCATAATAGGTGTATGTGCCACCATTTTGACGAATGGAAGAGATGAATAAGTTAGCTTGTGAGTCATAAGAGAATGGCTTAAAGCTTTGTTTGTGAGATGTTTCAGTGTCACTCCATTTATGGATGTTGTGTAAGTTTAAGACAACTTGAGTTTGATCGGCTGGTTGTTCTTCAACAACATTACCATCTCTTAACAAATATTTGTTATAAACTCCTTTGGCATCCAAGTAATTGAGAATTGCAGTGCCAACAGAGTCAACTTCAGCCCATGTTCTTGGGACAAAAATGTGTTCACCTTCTGCTTGGGTAGCAATCCAATCAAAGAATGTGCTGTTATAGATTAAGACTTCTGTAGATTTGTTAAATGGAACACCAAGTGTCCAAGGTGAACCATCATTTTTAAATTCGATGGATTGGTTTTCAACCATATAGTCTTCATAGAAGTCAGCGATTTCGAATTCTTCGCCTTCTGGTTCAAAGACACTATGAACATCGTTTTCAAAGTAATAGTCTAATCTAACAATAATGTCTTGATTAACATATGTCGCAAAGTGGTCTGGATAACCAACTAAGACATTTGGGAATGTGCCAGATGTCGCTGCTAAGGTTGTCGCATTTAACACGTTGTCGTATGAACCTTTTGATTCATAGTTAACGGTAACACCTGTCATTTTTTCAAATTCACCAATTAATGGTTCAAGAACATCATTGATGTTGGATCCGAAACCGGTCCAGAAGTCAATAGACACGCCATTGACATCGGCATTAAAGTCGATGTCATAGGCATATTTATTTTTCCAGCTTGCTGGACATGCTGTTAAAGAACTAACAACACCACCAAGCATTGCAACAGTCACAACAGAAGTAATGAGTTTAGTTTTTTTCATAAATATAACTCCTTTTTGTGAGAATTAACTAATTTCTAATGTAGTCTGGTAATTTTGCGTAAACAGCATCAAGAATTGCTTGGTCGTTAGCATAGTCATTGCTTAATAAGATGTAGCCAGGAATGTTTCCGACTTCAGTTCTAATTGCGGAACTGCCTTGGAAGCCTGGGTCAACGAATCTTGTCCAACCTTTGGCGGAATCGCCATAGGTGTAAGCGTTCAAAATACCACATTCTTTTTGGAGAATTTCAGCACCACCGAAAGAATCAAGATATTCTTGATAGACTTCAGAATTAGTTGCGGATTCACATGTTGGGAAGTAGCCTGTTCTAGCGGCGAATTCACCATTGGCTTGTTGTGATAAGTAAACCATTAATTTCCAAGCTGCGACTTTCTCAGCATCGGAACCCTTGTCGAATAAGGCTAAGTTTGTGCCTTGGGAAATAACGAATTTTGAGGATGGAATCTTTTCGTTTTGTGGAATAGCAGCAGCCTTTGTTGTGAAGTCAGCTGTAATTGCGTTACTAACACCAGCGGTAGAACCAATGTTCAATAAGGATTGACGGTTCTTGAATGGTGTGGAGCAATATAATGATTCATCAAATGATGCTGGGATACCGATTAAGCCTTCGGAATCGAGGTCCCTAACCATTGCCATAGCATCTAATGTTTTTTGTCTATATTGAGGATCATTGAATGCGGCATAGCCAACACCAGTTTTTGTCTTATCGATTTCTGTATATGTACCACCGAATTGTCTAACCAATGTAATGAACATGTTAGCGGTTGAGTCATAGGAGATTAATTTGAATTTTTCAGCAGAAGCAACCTTAGTTGCATCAAAGACTTTAGACGCACCACTTGGGATAGCGGTTTCATCAGCATAAACATTGCCGTTAGAGGCTAAGATTTTGCCATAAACTTCTTTTTCAGCAAATAATGCCTTAACTGCTTTACCAACTGATTTAACTTCAGCCCATGTTTTTGGAACGAAGATTTTTGTCTTTAAGCTATCTTGTGTAGCGGCCCAGTCAAAGAATGTGGCATTGTACACCATTGCTTCGGATGATTTATTGAATGGTAAACCCAATTTATAACCGGTTCCATCTTCTTTGAATTCCAATGTTTCGTTTTCTGGTTTGTAATCATCATAGAAATCATCGTAATCAAGAAGTCTAATGCCGTCTTTATCGACATCGAAACCTTCATCATCTTTACCAGCTTTACGTTTGTGATCGTTTTGCATAATACCATCTAAACGCAATTGGATATTGCTGTTGATGTAACCAGCAAAGTGGTCTGGATAGCCAACAGCGATATTTGCGTAAGATTTTGTGGTAGCTGCTAATTCAATAGCGTTTTGTAAGTTGTCATAACCACCTTTGGATTCGTGTTCGACAATGATACCGGTTTTTTCTGTAAAACCTTCAATAATGTTTTCAAGAGTTGAGGTAATACCAGAACCAAAACCCGTCCACATGGAGATTGTGACACCACGAGTATCAATGTTAACATCGAGGTTGCCTGTGTCAGGATCAATTGGTTTGAATCCAGGACATGCTGTTAAGCTAAGCATTGACACTAATGCAATTGGGGAAATGAAGCCTAATAATTTTGTTTTCTTCATAAATATTTTTCCTTTCTTTAACCCTTAATACCAGAACGCGAAACACCGCGCATAATATATTTTCTAAATATTAAGAAGAAGATGAATAATGGAATTGTAGCGAATAATGAGCCTGTGACTTTGGCTGGATCATCACTAACGAATTCTGTGCTTTGGAATTTGCTCATCAAACCATTGGAGACTAAGTGCATATCATGTGTCTTAGCTTCGAATGGGAACTTCAACCATGGGTGAGTTCCTGACGCAACTAATTGTGGCCAGATGTAAGCATTCCATGCGCCCATAAGGGATAAAATCATAATGGTAACGATTGTTGGCATAGCGATTGGAATCATACACTTCCATAAGTAAGCGAAGTGTCCGTAACCATCGACTTTAGCAGCCAAGAATAGTTCATTAGGAATTTGTTGGAAGGTTTGTCTTAGATAGAAGATATAGAAGACACTAACACCGTGAACGAATATTAATGCCGCGAATGTATCTTTCCAAGATAACGCCATTGTGGTTTGGAAATTTGTAATCATCATCATTTCACCAGGAATCATCATGGTGCCTAATAAAACGGTGAAGATTGCGTCTTTTCCTTTAAAGTTAACTCTAGCAAAGGCAAACGCTGCTAAGACTGATGTCACCACTGTAAAGGCTGTGGAAACAACAGCGACAAAGATTGTGTTCGCATAGAATAATCCGAAGTCACCGGATTTACCCATAACTTTGACATATTGTGAGAAGGAAAAGTTTTTGGATGTTAATAATAAATTAAGTTGTCCTTGTTGTACTTCAAGATTATAAGCATCTGTGGATTTGAAAGATGTGATAATCATGTAATAGAAAGGAATAACGATAAATAAGCCCATCAAGGTTAAGAAACCATAAAGCAAAACTTGGGTGATGATCTTTTGTGCTTTATAGCGTCTCATCTGAGCTTCACTAGCGAAATATACTTCATGTTCAGCCATATTCTATCTCCTTTCTAGTAATGTACTCTGTTCTTACTAAC
>JAEEGL016259302.1_pt1 | contig 26554 bp, 21 predicted proteins | sample 9134231 | NCBI WGS metagenome assembly JAEEGL01 (sample SAMN16246548, study PRJNA631951) | gut metagenome | biome: gut microbiome; feature: rumen; material: fiber-attached | host: Bos | place: Iran: Karaj | collected 2018-10 | reverse complement strand
CTCCACTACATACAGATGTTTCTCCTCTGCCAGTTGCATAATCGCTTCCATATCAGCACATTGGCCAAACAGATGCACAGGTACAATGGTTTTCGTCTTGGGAGTGATAGCACGGCGGACGGCTTCGATACTTATGTTCATAGTATCCTCATCTACATCCACTACTACAGGTGTTAGTCCGAGCAGACCTACAACTTCCGCAGTTGCTATGAATGTGAAATCCGGAGTGATTACTTCATCTCCGGGTTTCAAACCGAGAGCCATCAGCGCAATCTGAAGAGCGTCTGTGCCATTTCCGGTGGGTATGACGTGCGCAACTTCAAGCCATGACTCCAGGTGACGGGCAAAATCCGACACTTGTTTGCCTTTCACGAAGGCAGCACTGTCTATCACCTCCTGAATGGCTTGGTCTATCTCTGGTTTTATCTGCTGATATTGTGTCTGCAGATCAACCATTTGTATGGCTTTCATTGGCATGATCTATATCCTTGAATTATAGAGAAAAATCTCCTGTGTATTGCTAATTGTTTATTTCTCAATAATATACTCCACTTCAGGTGGAATAACTCTCGCCTGCATGATGTGTTTGTTGGAGTATCTCACTTCCAAAGGAAGAGTGCTCTTTTCCGTTTGCGGATAGCGGCACACCACCTGAATGTCGTTTTCTGTCACTTCATTGAAGTATGCGAGTGGAATATGAAGTGTCACTTCAACACTGGATGGGAATGTGCGCAAACGCAATCCTTCTGGCACTCCTCTAGAGGAGATCGGTATCATCATTCGCTTCTCGGTAAACTGGTCTGAGTATACACTCACTTTCACTGTCGCATCAGAGAAACGTACTCCCTCTATCGGCACTATTATCAGGTTCTGAATCAGACTGTCGCGAATTCCTTGCTTGTTCAATTCCTCTGTAACTACCTGATTGATAGTATCAAGAACTTCCTTCTTTCCATAGATGGTTATTGAAGAAGGCGTAGTCTTCGGCTTCTCGCGAAACTGATATTGGGTGGCAGGAGAGAGAGAGCCTGAAATCACTACAGGCACAGTCTTCTTCGACTGAGTATAGTAATTGGTCTGAATAACATCAGGTCGGATATTCTGTATTTTTGCTGTTCCTTGCAGTTGGTCGGCAATCTTGCTTTTCACCTGATCGGAAGAAACATGTATCTCTCCTTCTTTATGTTTCAGTTGTTGAGTCAGATCCACCACGATAGGAACAAATGCATCCTCTTTGTATTTCTGCAGACGTTTGCCTTGGTCGCGAACCGTGAAAATGAACGATTCGGGCAAGGGTTGCTCGAAGGCAATATTGTCCGGGATGCCTGTATATTCGATGCTCACACTCAAGGTCCTTTCGCGAACGGCATTCATCGCATGACCGAACCATAGTATGGCAGCGAATATAAGGAACAGACAGAATGTGAAGATGTTACGATCGCGAAGAAATCCTTTTATTCTGGTCCAGAAACTGCTAAATATGTCTTTTGCCTTACTCATTCTTCAATGAATCGACAATCATTTCTTGGGCTCGGGTTCTTCGGCTTTCTTGGGCTCGGGTTCTTCTATAGGAGTAACCGACGATTTGTCTACTTTCAGAGTCACATCTTTGGCAACTGTGATGATGAAAGCATTCTCCTGAATATCTTTCACTTCGCCATAAATACCACCGGCAGTTATCACTTTGTCGCCTTTCTTGATGGCGTCGCGTTTCTGTTGCAATTCCTTTTGCTTCTTTGTCTGCGGACGGATCATAAAGAAATAGAACACCACAAAGATGAGGATCATCATAATCCAGAAGCTCCAACTGCTGGCGCCTCCGCCTTGTTGTGCAGCTGCGGGAGCTGCATCTTGCAATAAAATCAGTAAGTTGGTCATATCAATTTTTGTTTGTTATTTTATTGTTAATAGAAGTGTCAATTGCTTGACCTTCAATTTCTTAGTCTATATTCTTCAGCATTTTTCCTGCTTTCACCTGGTCTTTCACTATCTCGTCAAGCAAACCGTTGATGAACTGTGGACTGTTCTCTGTGGAGTACTCGCGAGCTATGTCAAGATACTCGTTCATTGTGATTTGCAGTGCAATCTCAGGGAATGCAAAGAGTTCGGCAATTGCGGTCTTTAGAATTATCATATCCATAAATGCTACGCGTTCTGCATCCCAGTTCTTCAGTTTTTCCTCTATCAGACTGGCATATTCCTCGTCATGTTCGATGGTTTGTTTCAGTAGTTGCTTGGCAAACTGCAATTCTTCCTCATGGTCGAACATCTCTAGCAATGGTTGGTCTGCACCATTCTCCTCGCGGAAACGCTTGATGGTCTTAACTACATACGACATTATTACGTCCATATCCGATGTCCAGCAATTCCCGTCAAGAGTCACTTCCAATTCTTCCAATGCGTTGATAAGATTCTGATTGTCAGGCAATACAAAGCAGAAAATCTTCCTCCATACTGCTTTGTCTGCCTCGTATGAAGACTCCTGAGAGTCCATGTATTCTTTGTATACATCCGATTCGAGAATCTGTTTGTACAACAAATTTACACTCTCAAGAGCGGTATCCCAACCCAGTTTCTGATCTTGTAGCATGTGTCGCAACCTGCGGTTGTTGAACAATTGCTCGGCAAAACGGTTGTTCACAAAACGCGGATTGGGGTTGTAGTCTTGATGCATCGCTTGGGCGCGTTCTCTTCCTTCGTCTATCTTGTTTTGAGCAACGGAGGTGAGCTCGTTGATTAAATCAAGCAGTAGAAAATAAAGGTTGTACGTGTCAGAAAATGAGCGCATTAACTCCTTCTCTGCCGTCAGTCTGGTCTTTTCTTCATCCTGATAATAGGCGAAAAGAGTCAGAATTACTTTGGTTCTTACCAGTGTTCTGTTTATCATATCTGTCTTGCGCCACTGCGCACTTTGGAAATATGTTGCAAAGATACACTATTTCTTCCAAATATGCAAATCGTTTTTAATGTTTTCTTGCACTAAAATTTTTTTCATGATATTCACTCTTTTCCGCTATTTCTTAATGCATCTTTATAACCTCAAATGTGGCAATTAGAACAATTTCGCCAAGCCGTCGGGTAAGCCGAAGTAAGCCGAGTGTTTGCCTACTTCCCAAAATGACAAATGTGGCAATTAGAACAATTTCGCCTTGTTCTATCTTCCTCGATTCCTGTTTTGTCAATCCTTTTGGATTGACTCTGCAAAATTCCTGCTTACACCTTATATATATACTTTTTAACAATAATCATTATTTTTTTTGCGTATTCCAAAAACTTGTACTATCTTTGTCCTATAATTTAAATTGCCGAATTCTTAGCTTCTATGAGGTAGGTTTTCCGCTTAATTGAAGCAATAGGTATACCCTCTTAAATAAGGCATAACGACGTTTTTAATCCATATCTAATAATATCAAACTATGCAACTTGCACTTCAGATTATCACACTCATCGGATCCGTAGCAATGCTTATGTACGGTATGAAAATGATGAGTGAAGGTTTGCAAAAAATGGCAGGTAGTCGCTTGAGTAATGTGCTCGGCACTATGACAACCAACCGATTCTCGGGTGTCCTTACCGGTGCTTTCATCACTGCTGCTGTTCAGTCTTCTACTGCTACCACTGTCATGACCGTTAGTTTCGTTTCTGCCAGTATCCTCTCACTGGCACAGGCAATTTCGGTCATCATGGGTGCCAATATTGGTACTACTTTCACGGCTTGGATTATGGTGCTCGGCGGTGGTTCGTTCGATTTGCGACTGCTTGTATATACGTTGATAGTTATTGCTGTGGCACTTATCTTTACTAAGAGAAATGCCAATCTCGGTGACTTCCTTATCGGTCTCTCGTTGATGCTGCTCGGTTTGACCACCTTGAAGATCAATGCAACAGAGATGCATCTCGACCAGATGGAACCCGTGCGCAACTTCTTCATTTCTACATCCAGTTGGGGATATGGTAGTTACTTCCTCTACCTCTTGGTTGGTGGTATACTGACATTTGCAGTGCAGTCGTCTGCAGCAATTATGGCGATTACAATGACGCTTTGTTCTACGCATGTTCTGCCTGTTGATATGGGTATAGCGCTTGTACTTGGTGAGAATATTGGTACAACTATCACCTCTAATGTGGTCGCTCTCTCTGCTTCCGTACAGGCACGCCGTGCCGCTCTCGCGCACTTGGTATTCAACCTCTTCGGTGTCATTTGGGTACTCTGTGTCTTCCGTTGGTTTGTAGGAGGAGTATGCTATATTTGGGGTGTGGAGTTCACTCCTGGTATGCCAAGCGATGTGTCACCCGACAAACTGAATGCTATTCTTGCTACTTTCCACACTTCGTTCAACGTAATTAATACTATGATCCTCATCTGGTTTGTGAAGTATCTGGAACGTTTGGTCACTGTCATCATTCCTTCGAAAGCAGAACAGAAAGACACCGACACTCAGTTGCGTTTCATCTCAGGTGGACTCATGTCTACATCCGAACTTTCTATTCTACAGGCATGGAAAGAAGTGCATGTCTTTGCCGTTCGCACACAACGTATGGTCGGAATGATTCACGACTTGTTTAACGAGAAAGATGATACTGAATTCACCAAGATTTTCTCGCGCGTGGAAAAATATGAAGGTATATGCGACAGAATGGAATATGAGATTGCTCAGTATCTCAACCAGGTCGCAGATGGTCGCTTGTCAGATCAGTCGAAACACGAAGTACACAAAATGTTGCGTATCGTCAGTGAGTTGGAATCAGTAGGAGATGCCAACTATAATCTCTCTCGACATATTCGTCATAAACACGATAGTAATATCACTTATACTGAATATCAGAATAAGAATGTAGAGATGATGATGTATCTCGTCAGTGGTGCGGAAGCAAAGATGGTTGAGGCACTGGAGCGCGTCAATATTACTGAGGATGAGTTCTTCGAAATGACCAACATGGAGAATGAAATCAATAACTTCCGTGACGAACTCAAAACTCAAAACATGCAACATGTTACTGAGAAAGAATACGACTATTCTACTGGCGTCAACTACATGGATATCATTCTAGAACTTGAGAAGATGGGTGACTATATCATCAATGTGGAAGAAGCAGTTTACGAACGCAAACATGATAAATAAACAGTTCACGAATCTTAACACCTTGATGCATAAATTTGGAATCTTAATACCTTTATATATATGGTATTCCACAGATTCTATTCAAACATAAGCATAAAAAATCCCTTGTCCGACGAATTCAGACAAGGGATTTTTTATTTACTTGATTTTACTATTTTGCATCTTTAATAAGACGAACTGCAAGACCTGTTGAGGCATCAAAAGAAGTAAGAACATATGTGCCCGGAGCATTTTGTTTGTTAAACGTTAATAAATAAGGATAATTCACTATCGAAGATTCCTCACTTGTCCAATAAGATCCGATCACGAAATACCCACATTTGATACCATGACGCTCTCCTGCTGCCGGCAAGAACACCGCTCCTGCTGCTTCTAGTTGAGTAAACTGATCAGAAGTGAAATTGTTATTTGCATCACTATAGTTCGCAAAGTTGTACATGCCTACTTTGTTTATTGTGATACCGGATACTCCTTCCCATTCGTCTGGCAGCAATAGTAATCCACAAACATCATTAACCACAGCATAAGCCCATGAAGCGAATGCGTTGGGTCTGAGTGTAAGAAGATACTCCCATTCTGTAGCGGTCAATGTTCTCCAAAGACTATATTCATCACCTCCATTAGAAATGCGGTTATCTCCCCAATCGTAGAACTTATTGTAGTCGGAAGGAAGTTCTGAAGTCATGTAGGGTTCGAAGCGTGTTCCCCAACCGAAAAGATCGATCCAACCGGTATATTTATCAGATATATAGGCATTATCGCACTGCTTCCCGTTTTCGTATACATTGCCATATGTATCACGAATATATTGATTAAATACTTCAAGGCCTCCTACAAAATCCCATTGGTTCAAAGCAAAACGCCATTTTTTCGTACTTCCTTGATACTGAAGATTGCCTTGAGAGAAATATACTTTCCTGGATTTTGAAACTGAGAATGCTTTCGGAGTATAGTTTTGGTTTCCTGTTCCTGCTATACGCACTGCAACCACCACTCTTGAATTGTTTTTGTCGCTGGTAAATGTTACAGATCTGAATATAGGCAACTCATTCTCATTTGGTTGTACGTTGAGTACAACATTTGCGTTAGTTGAACCTGAAGTTGAAGAAAGAGACAATTGTCCGGTTGAAACAGTTGCTTTCCAACCGTATTGGGTTTTCACTGATATTGAATATATTCCTCCTGTGCAAGGCACGTCAATTGATGTGGGAGTTACGGTCAATACGGCATCTTTTCTTCCTTCCCGACTGACTGCAACTTGCGCTTGGGCAGGAAACTTATAAGAAGTCACTTCCTTGATGGTAATAATACCGGTTACATTTTCGGCGGAATATGTCTCTGCTACAGAGAAACTTAGCATACCGTCTCCATCCCCTTCTTTTGTGTTGAGTGTAATCCACTGCCCATCTTCAAAACTTACCTCTGCTTTCCATTTGGCGGTTGAGTTGACTTGCACTGTGAAATCACCTCCGTCACAAGTTGCTGATACAGATCTAGGATTAACATCCAAAGAGGTTTCATCACTGGCTCCGCGAGTAATTGTAACAACTTGTACTCCTGCGTCAGCGTTTCCGCCGTAAGGGGCTATCGTAATATTGGCTGTCGTCCTTTCCGGAATAGTAGCGGGTGCTACTGTAACCATTACAACACCATTGTTTTGTCCTACACCGACATTTACGGTTGCCCAACTTGCATTACTGCTTGCCGACCAACGTATGTCACTCTGTATCTTTATAGTACAAACACCGCCATCTTTCGAAAAAACAGGATTCTTGTCGGATGTTACCAACAACATGGGTCCTGAATAGGCCTGACGCACTACAGGGAGAACAAGTTTGTCTTTGCCTGATGTGAACGTTATGCGGCTTGTACTTTCGGCTTCTTCTTTGTTGCTTTCTATTTTGATGGTTACATCGGCAGAACCCTCACCTTCGCTTGGGTCTACTGTTACCCATGGATCGGCTGCGACAGCAGTCCAAGGATTCGGACTCGTGAGTTTTACTGCAAAATCGCCTCCTGTACAGGGAGACATGATTTCATCAACATCAAGAGAAATACTGGGTTCGTTGTTGCATGCTGCAAGCAATACTACTGCAAACGCAAGAAAATGACTCTTTTTCATAAGAATTATGTTTTTATCGGCATTTTTACTTCCTTTGTCGTAAAAACACTGGATTAATTCTACAAAGATATATAATGTTTATAAATTATGCAATAGTTTTTGACATTTTTTCTTTTATAATTTGCATATTTGCGAATATTATATTATCTTTGCATGTGCTAAGGAATGGACTTGGCAGAAGAATTTATTATTAATTAAACAATTTTGGAGATGGAAAACCGCAGAAATGAAGAAAGACGCGAACCCGAAATAGTTTATTCGCGTTCGGTAAAAGCTGGAAAACGTATTTATTATCTTGATGTAAAGAAAGCTCGCAACGAAGACCTCTATCTTTGCATTACGGAGAGTAAGAAACGCACAGGTGAGGAGGAAGTTCCTACATTTGAGAAACATAAAGTGTTCCTCTATAAGGAAGATTTCAAGCACTTTACTGAAGCTCTGGATGATGTGATAGGTTTTGTAGAACAGAAGTTCGGCACTATAGAAGAACGACCGGCATGGGTTCCTGAAAATCAGGAAGCTGAGCCTCAACCTGAGGCAGAAACTCCTCAAGAAGAAACAGAAGAACCCAAACGTAGAGGTTTCTTCTCAAGATTTAGCAAATAAAAAAATGGAGCCAAAGGCTCCATTTTTTATTATATTCTTCTGTTTGTTTACTATAATCAATCATGAGCTGATTAATTCTCTTTGACTGATCAAGTTCATGAAAAATCAATCCTTACTAATCAATTCTACAATATCATTAGCTATCTCGTCTTTTGAGGCAAGAGGGAATGTCGTCTTGTTGCCATCTGCGGAGAAAACGGTTACTTTGTTAGTATCATAACCGAAACCTGCACCTTCGTCTTGCAACGAGTTTAAGACTATATAGTCGAAATTCTTGCGTTGCATTTTGTCAAGAGCATTATCTTCTTCGTGATCGGTTTCAAGAGCAAAACCTACAATCATTTGTCCGCTACGTTTCATCTCGCCAAGTCGCTTTGCTATATCTCTGGTCGGTTCAAGATGAAGCACCAGGTCATCTCCGTGTCGCTTTATCTTTTGCTCTGCAGCAGCAGTGGGACGGAAATCGGCCACAGCTGCACAAAGAATAGCAATGTCAGTGTCAGCAAACTTCTCAGTTGCAACCTGATACATCTCTTCTGCAGAGGTCACGTTAATCGTTTTACCCGAGAAATATTCAGAACTTGGTCCGCTTATAAGCGTCACATCTGCACCTTTCCTAAGACATGCTTTTGCTAATGCATATCCCATTTTGCCTGTCGAATAGTTGGATATATAACGCACTGGGTCGATTTTCTCTTGGGTAGGACCTGCTGTGATCAACACTCTCCTGCCTTGCATGGAGTTATCTCCAAGCAACATATCTGCTGCCTCCAATATTTGTTCGGGTTCTTGCATACGCCCTTTTCCTTCAGTGCCACAAGCCAAGAACCCCTTGTCGCAATCGAGCACAGTAATATTCGAATATCCGCTGAGAGTCTGCAAGTTGCGTTGTACGGCAGGATGGGATAGCATCTTGTCGTTCATTGCAGGAGCCACGAGTACGGGTTTCAGCATGGCAAGAAAAGTTGTTGTCAGTGCATCATCTGCTATTCCTGCAGCCATCTTGCCTATCACGTTAGCAGTGCATGGCGCTATCACCATCAGGTCTGCCCAATCGGGTAGGGATATATGCTCGGTTTGATGCTCGTTATGCGGGGCAAAAACATCTGTATAAACACGATTGTTACTCAACGTCTCGAGGGTGAGGGGAGTAACAAACTGCAGGGCATTGCGTGTAGTACATACACACACTTCCGCCCCTTCTTTTTTGAAGAGACGGATTAGTTCGGGAATCTTGTATGCTGCTATGCCGCCTGAGATTCCAATCAGAATGTGTTTGCCGCGTAGCATTATTCCTCAAGAGCTTTATCCTTCGAAGAATTGCGAATCACGAGTTCGTCGTCGATGAATTCTTCGGTTGCAAGCAGTGAAGGTTTTGGCAAAAGTTCATATGTGCGTGAAATCTCGATCTGCTCCTTGTTCTCGAACATCTCGTCGATATTCTCTTGAGGAGTATTGAAGTCCTGAAGCTTGGCATCAAGCTCTTTTTTCAGTTCTTGAGAGATCTGGTTTGCACGTTTCGAGATGATAGCAACGGTTTCATATACGTTGCCTACTTTCTGATTCAACTCACTCATATCACGGGTGATAGTGTTGTGAGGTGCTTTGCTGTTTTTGTAGTCCATTATTTATAGTTTTTTTGTATTTGTTTCAACGTCTTTTTGCCTTATTTCTTCGACATCTTCTTCAAATCGTTTCTGATCTTTTCTGCTGCCTTACGGTGTTTGGATTCGGGATATTCAGTAAGGAAACTGTAGCATTCGTCTTCTGCATCCTGTGCACGTTCTTCTTTTAGTTCGCTGATACTGAGTAGCAACTGCTGATATTTCGATTGCAGAATCAGCCAACTGAATTCCTCCTGATATTTATTGCCCGGATAGTTTTTCAACGCATTGCGAGAAACAATCACACACGATTCGTAGTTGTTACCAAGATAAGTGCCGAGGTTGTAATACAATTTGGCAGAGTAAAACTCTTTTTGAGCCAGTTTGTTCTGCATCTCTTCTATTTCTTTGTATGCTTGAGGTGCGTATTCACTTTCAGGATACAATTCGACAAACTGTGTCAAATATGTGATTGCATCGCGTGTCATTGCTTGATCCAATCGTGCGTCCGGTGAATCAAGATAATAGCAATGCCCGATCATGAATCTTGCTTCAGTAATATAACGTCCTTTCGGGTAGTTGCGGATGTAGATCTGATAGTATTCAGCTGCAGAACTGTAATCCTTCTGACCAACGTAGCAACGAGCTATATAATTCAAAACTTCCTGACTGCGCTCTGTGCCTTTATAATAGGTAGATACATCGTCAAAAAGAGTGAGTGCTTTGGCATACTTCTTCAGGTTGAAATACTCGATACCTTTCTCATATTTGAGTTCGGGGTCGGTAGATTTCAACAATTTTTGATACTCTCCGCATGAAACAAGAAGTATCATTGTCAGAATCAGTGATATAAAGCGCTTATAGTTCATATTACGAAAAAGCCTGCAAAATTACGAAGAAAAATCCGTATGTGCAAATTTATTTTCCTGTAATGAGTTTTGCCATCCCGGAAGACATAGCAATTTCCGTGCCTTCATCGGTTGAATAAATGAGATAGCACTCTGTTTGCGGGTGACTCTCTATCATCTTTAAAGCTCCTTCAGTGCCAAGCACCATGCATGCTGTGGCAAAAGCATCAGCGGTCATGCAGTTGTCTGCAATCACTGTTGCAGAAAGCAGCGAATGAGAAACAGGATAGCCTGTCCTTGGATCAATAGTATGCGATCTGCGGATACCGTCTTCGTAATAAAACTGACGGTAATTGCCTGAAGTGGCCATACTTAAAGATGACGAACTTATTATTTCCTGAATTTCGTTTTGCTGACCTGTAGGATCATCTTGTGGCTTGGTGATTCCTATTTTCCACGGAGCACCCATGTCGTTGACTCCTTCCACTACTACTTCACCTCCTATGTCTACAAGCAGGTTTTTGCAACCTTTTTTTCGGAGATAGTCGGCCACCACATCGCATGCCTGACCTTTGGCAATAGCACTGGCATCGAGCATAATATGAGAGTCGGTTTTATGCAGATGATGCTTTTCAAGACTGATCTTTTCCATTCCAACATATTGCAAAAGACTGTCTATCAGCTCTTTGGTAACAGTTTCTTTTCTGTTGAATCCGAATCCCCATGCATTTACCAAAGGAGCCACTGTAATATCGAAAGCGCCATCCGACAATTGCCAGACTTGTAATGCCTGAGCATACATGCTCTCGAAATATTTGTCGGTTTTGTCCGACTCATTACTGTTGATCAGACTTATAGTTGATTTTTTGTTGAAGGTGGAAAGACTGTTGTCGAAATCGTGCATAGCCTTTACTATTCCGCTTTCAAGATCTTTGGTTGCAGAATATCGAATGTTGTAGTATGTGCCGAATATTCTACCCTCATTGTGAAAATAGCGTTCTTCCTCTCGGTTTGGATATGCCCAGAGGAAGAATGCTGCTGCTCCAATGAAAATCAGAGCAAAACTGATTTTAAGAAATCGTTGATTCATAATATGTACTGATACTCAAGTATCAGCAAATGGAATACCTGAGTATTTCTATTGTTTGTTGTTAGAATAGCCACAGACCCAAACCTATAGCAAAGTTAAAACGCTGACTATGAGTGTCTTCGCTATAAGTGTTGCGGAAGTTGGTCCAGAAATTGTCCTTGTTGATTCCTGCTGTGTTTACCATTCCTATTGCGTACACATCGAGTTCGAAGTGGTCGCCTGCTTCAAATTTCCAGTCAGCACGGAGTGAAACATTGTTGACTGAGAAATTCTCGTCATAATAGTTGTAGCAACTCTTCCAAGGTGTCATACCTACAGTAGGTGTAAGTGAGAATCCGAGAGGAAGACCAAATTCGTAGGAGATATCAAAATAGGAAGAGTAAGCGCGTTTCAATCCGATGAGAGTCTCACCGTCTTCTGCATATACCTCTTTAAAATCGGCGCCTGCTACGTATGTATACCATCCTACATGCAATGGTACATCTTCCAGCACATCTCCAAGATTGAATTCGGCAAACACTTCTGTCTGGTTGCTTCCATATTCATCTGCAAGATAATTTTCTACCGTAGGAATTTTCCAATCGATATATTTCGTACCGTCGAAATAATACTGATGGTTGAAACCTACTTTGAATCCGAAGATAGAATATGAGAAAGTAATGTCGAGTTCAGGTGCAAACTCCATAAACTGATAGTCTTTAGGCGAGATGTTTGCCCAAGCCTCAAGATTGAGACCTCCATATCCTATCGACACATCAGGTTGAAGAGCCAAAGCACCGTAGTTCATTCCTCGCCAGAGATAGGAGGATGTGATATCGGCTCCAACCGACCATTCAAAACCTGGAAATTCCCATGCGAATGCTGCTATTGTCATTGATAGGGCAGCAATAACTGCAAAAAAACGTTTTTTCATTTCTTCTTTTTTGTTTGTTTCAGACTAATATCAATTAGACAAAGAAAGCCGTTCCGACATCTCCGCCAGAGCGCCTTTCTTTTTCGTTGGGTTTTCTTGTCACTCGTTTATCTGTTATTCTCCCATGCGATACGCAGAGCAACTTCCAAGATACGGGTGTCATCAAGCATTACGAATCCTCCATCAGGACCCGGCTCAATGTGAATACCAGTGCCATCTTCGGCTTTGCCGCCAAAATATGAGCGGACTTCTGCGGCAGATATGCCCAATTCTTCTGCAATTGCGTTCATACTGCCGCTGGGGAGGCTGTCTTTTACAGCACGTAACTTGTTGAATGTGGTTATCATAGTGTATATTTGTATAAATTTATAAGCACAAAATATTTCGGGTACGAAATTACAACAAATAATTCAATCCTGCAAATTTATTTTTCCAATAGTATGAGATTTACCTTTGGATCGAGCCATTTTGATACATCTTCCTGCTTCTTCAGACGCTCTCGAATCATTGTGGAAGATACCGGAAACAAAGGTGCTCCGCTCACAACCTGCATCTCGGGATATTTTTTCTTAAGCATCTCAATATTGTCGCCTTCGCGCGGGTATACAATTATCGGATAATGGCGTAAAATATATCTGTAGTTTTTCCAACGATGAAAAAGTGCCATGTTGTCTGACCCTATTATCAGGTGAAAATTGTGTTCCGGATATGCCGCAGAAAGAGCTTTAAGCGTCTCTACTGTATATGAAGGTCTAGGCAAATGAAACTCAAAGTCGGAGGCATGAAGCATAGGATCGGAGGATGTAGCTATTTCTACGAGTTGAAGTCGCAGGTTCTCATCCCATAGTTCCGATTTGTCTTTCAGAGGGTTGTTGGGAGACACCATTAACCATACTTCATCCAGCGAACAATGTTCGCCGATGTAATGTGCTAACTGCGTGTGACCCAAGTGAACAGGATTAAACGACCCGGAGAAAATGCCTATATCCATCTTATTATATCAGGTTGTATTCTTTTAGTAAATTTTCAAGATCGTTGAGAGCAATCTGCAGATTGTCGTTCACGATAATATGATCGAAATAGGGTGCATCCTGAAGTTCGATCGATGCTTTGGCAAGACGCTCTTCGATCATCTCTTTCGAATCAGTGCCCCGTCCTTCCAGACGCTTGCGAAGTTCTTCAATCGAAGGAGGTTGGATGAAGATGGAGATGGCATTTTTGCCGAAAATACGTTTAAGGTTCAATCCTCCTTTCACGTCAACATCAAAAAGCACATGATTGCCTTTTGCCTGAATCCTGTCGATCTCACTTTTCAGTGTACCATAGAAAAGACCCTCGTAAACTTCTTGATATTCAATCAGTTTGTCTTCGGCAATGAGTTGCTTGAAGTCTTCTGCACTAAGAAAATAATACTCAACTCCATTCTTTTCAGTGCCACGTGGTTTGCGTGAAGTGGCAGAAATGGAAAGTTCGAAGTTGTTGAAACGGGTTAGCAGATGTTTTACGAATGTACTCTTCCCCGAACCTGATGGTGCACAAAAGATAAGTATCATGATTTCGATTTTTTTTGATGAGGTTTGTTATTTACAAAACATTAAGCACTTGCTCCTTGATTTGCTCAAGTATGTCTTTCATTTTCACTACGATGATTTGCATTTCCGAGTGGTTGGATTTGCTTCCGAGAGTGTTGATTTCGCGTCCCATCTCTTGCGCTACAAATCCCAGTTTTTTACCCACACCCTTGTCCTCTTGCATTGTCTCGAAGAAGTATTTGATATGGTTGCGCAGCCGTACTTTCTCTTCGGTAATGTCCAGTTTTTCAAGATAATAAATCATCTCTTGCTCCAGACGGTTGCGGTCGGTAGATTGCTGTGTTTCCTGAGACAGCGTACGCAGATTGTCTTCCAATCGACTGCGAATCTTCTCAATTCGCTCTTTTTCCAAAGGCTCGACCTCGGATAGCAAGTTGAGTATGTTGTTGAGTTTTTCGGAAAACATATTCTGCAGAGCCTTGCCTTCCTGAGTCCTGAAAGCATTGAACTGCCCAATTGCCTCCATGATGGCATCTTGCAAAGTTTGCCAGTCATCTTCTGTAAGATTGGTTTGTTCTGCCACTTTCGTCACGTCAGGCATACGCATGGCGATAGCAAGTACATCCGTTTGCAGGTTGTTTTTGTCGGCATAATCTTTCAGTTGCTTTACATATGAATCCAACAACTCGATGTTGATGCTGGCATTACCTGTTTCTTGGACAGAATTATCCGGCAGAATGGCACAATCGAGTTTGCCTCTTTCCAGTTGTTGTGTTAGAATAGCGCGAATCTCCAACTCCTTCTCCCGGAAAACGGGTGCAGTTCTCATTGAGATATCCATCTGTTTAGAGTTTAGCGAACGCAATTCCACTATGTATTTTTTGTTTTGAATAAGGCATTCGGCTTTGCCATAGCCAGTCATTGAAAGAAGCATAAGTATTTGTATTTTGTTGAATTATAATCTGTTTTGTTATTTTCCTATACAGAAGTGAGAGAAGATGTTGTTAAGCACTTCCTGTGATGTAACTTGACCGGTAATTTCTCCCAAAGCATTGAGGCAGTCTTGCAAGTCCATCGACAGAAATTCGCCAGAAATACCTTCCTGCAAACCTTTTTCCACACGTTTTATTGCCTTGCTTGCATTCAGTAGAGCCTCATAATGACGAGCATTCGACACTATAACTCCGCTGTTTTGTTGCTTTGGCACAGACTTGATCAAGGCCTGCTTCAAGCAGTCGATTTCACCTGACTTTGCCGAGAGAGTAATAGTATTCTCGTCAGTAATTGCTTGCGGTTTCTGCAGCAGATCGGCTTTGTTAAGGATGGTTATTACAGTTTTCTTGCTTGTGTCGATTCCTTCCAGCAGATCTGTGTTTTCTTCTTGTGTAATGTCTTTCACAAACAGGATGATATCAGCTTTCCGAGCAGCCTCGATAGAGCGCTGAATACCCATGCTTTCTATCTCATTGTCAGTGTTTCTCAAACCAGCTGTGTCGATGAAACGGAAGCGCACTCCTTCTATATTTATAACATCTTCTATTGTATCACGCGTAGTGCCATGAATATCGCTTACAATGGCACGATCTTCACCTGCGAGAGCATTGAGCAGGGTGGATTTGCCTGCATTGGTGGGTCCTATTATTGCAACAGGAATACCGTTTTTCAGTGCATTTCCCAAACTGAAGGAAGCGATGAGTTTATCGAGATGCTTGCTTATTTCCTGCGCCAGATTGTTCAACTCCGAGCGATCGGCGAATTCAAGTTCTTCGTGGTCTGCAAAATCCAGTTCGAGTTCTATCAGAGAAGTAAAATGCAACAATCGGTCGCGAAGTTGACCAAGTTCGGAGGATATACCCCCACGAAGGTGATTGAGAGCTATCTGGTGAGCAGATCTGCTTTCTGCTGCTATTAGATCGGCAACTGCCTCGGCTTCGGTAAGATCCATCTTTCCATTGAGGAAAGCACGTTTGGTGAACTCACCAGCTTCCGCCATTCTGCATCCTGCTTCAATCAGCACTCGAAGCAACTCTTGTTGTATATACAAAGAGCCATGACAGGCAATCTCCACAACGTCTTCTCCGGTGAAAGAATGGGGAGCACGAAATACTGTCAGTATGACGTCATCCAATCCGGCGAAAGTTCCATAATGCACACTGTAACCGCGTGCATCGGTCAGACTCCGTTTGCCTTCGAACAAGTTGTCAGCAATGCTTACGGATTCTGAACCGGAGATGCGAATCACCGCTATACCTCCGATTCCTTGTGGAGTTGATATGGCACAAATAGTTGACATTCAATCGTTTTTTAATTCAATCATTGCCCAATTGTCACGGTTGGCGGAATGATGAAAACTCAATCCCAGACATTCTGCTTTTTCTTTCAATACAGGAATGTCGTCATTATAGAATCCGCTCATAATGAGAGTGCCTCCCGGAAGAAGAGCTTCCTTATATTTGGGCATATCCATAAGGAGGATATTGCGGTTTATATTTGCAAGGATGATGTCGAAATGTCGGTTTTCCAGCAAACGTGCATCACCTAGCAATATCTCCATGTCGTTTACTGCATTAAGCATGCAGTTTTCAGCAGCATTCTGAGTACACCAGTCGTCGATATCGATTGCAGTAATGGGATTAGCTCCTTTTTTCCGTGCAAGCAGAGCAAGTACAGCAGTACCACAACCCATATCCAGGAGCGACTTTCCTTCCAGCGGCATTTCCAGCAATCTGCTGAGAATGAGTGAAGTGGTCTGGTGCGTGCCCGTGCCGAATGCCATCTTCGGATTGATAATAATGTCAAATTCGCACTCCGGAAGATTCTTGTGAAAAGGTGCATGAATGAGACAGCGATTTCCTATCTGAATCGGCTGAAACGAATTGCGTTCCCACTCTTCATTCCAGTCTTTATCTTCACAGAGTTCCGTTTTGACAAGTGTAACTTCCTTAAAAGGAAAGTCTTCGATAAGTTGTTGTAACTCGCTGTAACTCAGGAGCTCTGATGGGATATAAGCGGCCAGAGTGCCGTCTTCTTGCTCGATGAAACTATCGTATCCGATGTCGGCAAGCTGTTGTGTGAGGACATCTCTTACGAAATCCTCTTGAGAAGCAATTCTAAATATTGATTGTGAGTATTGCATAATGCGTAAATGTTGCTCTTCACAAGAGCAATCAAACAACCTGCAAATATACAAGTTTTTTTTCAATTATGCAACTTTATATTTGATTTTCAAATATATCCTGCTGATTGTGTAGACAAATATCGTATGATAAGGCAGTCAATCTCTGGCGTGTGGTGCCTATATGGTGCCTATAAAGATAGCAAGGAGTTGGCTTGATATGGCATACCTTGGGTTGTGAAATTTAAGATTTGTAACAATCAAAAACATTGAGTAATTTTGCATGCTGAAAGATTCGTTATTATGACATACGACAAGACTATACAGTATCTTTACGATTCCCAACCTGTTTTTCATATGGTAGGTGCATCGGCATACAAACCCGGATTTGACAATATGCTTCGTATGATGAATGCTATGGGTAATCCGCATAAATACTTGAAATGCATACACATAGCGGGCACTAATGGCAAGGGTAGCACTTCTCATATGATAGCTGCTGTTTTGCAGTCGGCAGGATACAAAGTAGGTCTATACACTTCTCCGCATCTGGTGGATTATCGCGAGAGGATTAGGGTAAACGGCAAGATGATTGCAAAGAACGCAGTCGTTCGATTTGTGGAGAAACATAAAGAATTGCTTGAAGAAATCAAACCTTCGTTTTTTGAGACCACTACAGCTCTAGCGTTCGATTGGTTTGCCTCTCAAAAGGTTGATATATCAGTAGTAGAAGTAGGTTTGGGGGGGCGTTTGGATTCCACAAATATTATCACTCCCGAACTGAGTGTGATAACCAATATAGGAATGGATCATACTGAGTTTCTTGGTGATACTCTGGCGAAGATTGCTGCCGAGAAAGCAGGAATAATAAAAGAAGGAATACCGGTGGTGGTAGGTGAGACGACAGATGAAACAATGCCAGTATTCAAGAGCATAGCGGAGGAAAAACATTCGCAGATTTTCTTTCCAAAAGAAAGACAAAAGTGTCCTGATTGCCAACTGAAAGGAACCTATCAACAGAAGAATATTCGAACTGTATTATGCGCAATGGAAGTGTTGCGAAGCAGAGGATGGAGGGTTCCAAAAGAGAGTATTGCTATGGGATTGGGACATGTATGCGATTTGACCGGTTTGCAGGGTCGTTGGCAGAAGATCAGTCTACATATACAAAAACCATCCAAAACAAGCAAGAATATTGAGTTTATTCTAGATACAGGTCATAACTCTCATGGTGTGACGACATATGTGAACGACCTTGCGAAGATAGACAGGTTGTATGTGGTATTCGGAATGGTGAACGACAAGGATGTGAACTTAGTGCTTGATCTGCTTCCGAAACATGCGAAATATTACTTCACTCAAGCTCAGACTCATCGTGCCATTCCTGCAAAAGAGTTGGCAAAAATGGGTTTAGAATCAGGATTGCGAGGCGAGAGTTATCCAACCGTGCAAAGTGCGATAGAAGCCGCTATAAACGAAGCTGCCACCAATGACACTATCTTCATCGGCGGCAGCAATTATGTGGTTGGCGAAGCACTTAATCTTTCAATGTTTCAAAGATAAGAGTTTCGTCGTTCTGTTTTAGACGCAACCATCGATAGAACTCGGAAGTAAGATGTATATGATACATCTTTGATGCAAAATTGATGGTGTTTCTTCGCAACTCATCATATACTTGAATCTGCAACGAGATGTTTCCCTTGTTGTTCTTGCATAGATTCAGGAGTTCTTCTGAGAATTCCATATTGATTTTGTCGATAGGGATATGCAGAAGCAACGATTTGACAGATTTCTTTTGCAAGTCTTGCAGATATTCCACATTAGAAATGCTGAATTCGTACTCTGCTTTGTCGGGCAACAACGGACGGAAATACTCTCTTCCTGCTCCCCGTTGCTGAATCTTGCCTGTGAGACAAACATAGAGATTCTCTTCGAGGAGTGGTGCAAAGCGCTGATAGGTGTCGCCAAAGAGTGCAAAATTGTAGCTTCCCGAGTAATCTTCGATAGTGTATCTGCCATAAGCTTTTCCGCTTTGACGCCCTATGAGTTTCTCTGCTTTGGTGATGATTCCTCCAATCATGAAGATTTTTCCTTCGTGACGCTCAATCCAGTCGAGTGGGGGAGTCTTTTCTTCTGGAGTCAGGAAAGTAGCACGAGCTGAGGGTTCGCGGAATTGCTCAAAATAGTTGAGTTCTTCGGCAGTTATGTTGCAGAGTTGTCTGATTTCGAACTCATAATCATCAAGAGGATGCGATGAAAGGAAAATACCTATCAGAGACTTCTCTATATTGAGTTTTTCAATGACTGAATATCTAGGCGATTGCGGCAGTTCGGGTTTTTGAATCTCCACTGCGAATTCCGAATCGAATCCACCGAAGAGTGAATGCTGTTGCATGTTTTTCTCCTGTTGGAACTGGTTGCCGTAACGAATAAGAGTATCGAGCACATTTTCTCCTTTGCTGTTGACTCCCACAATCTGTTCTCTGTAGAGATTTTCAAACCCATCGAAAGTACCTGCCAAAGCCATACACTCGACGGCTTTCTTGTTGCAAGCACTCAGATTGACACGCTCAAGGAAATCGTAGATACTGCTGAATTTGCCATTGAGTTCTCTTTCTTTGAGAATGGCTTCAACTGCTGCTTCTCCTACACCTTTAATTCCTCCCAATCCAAAGCGAATGTCACCGCTGGTATTTACCGTAAAGTTGAGTTCGGACTCGTTAATATCAGGGCGTAACACATTGATTCCCAATGCACGACATTCATCCATAAGTTTGGTGACCGAGGTGATATCATCCTTGGAGACGGTAAGGTTGGCAGCCATGAATTCGGCAGGGAAATGCGCTTTGAGGTAGGCAGTCTGATAAGCAACCCATGCATAGCATGCAGCATGCGACTTGTTGAATGCGTAACTTGCAAATGCTTCCCAGTCTTTCCAAATTTTCTCAAGGATCAGCGGGTCATGACCATTCTTCTTACCACCCTCTATGAATTTCGGTTTTAGGTCTGCCAGCATGGAGAAGATTTTCTTTCCCATAGCTTTACGAAGTGAGTCGGCTTGACCGCGGGTGAAACCTGCAAGCAGACGGGAGAGAAGCATAACCTGCTCCTGGTAGACCGTAATGCCATAGGTGTCCTTAAGATATTTCTCCATAACGGGAATATCATAAGTGATGGCTTCCAATCCGTGTTTACGTTTGATAAACGAATCTATGTAATCCATGGGACCCGGTCGATAAAGCGCATTCATGGCTATAAGGTCGCCTATCTGAGTAGGTTTCAGATTCTTCATGTGCTTTTGCATACCCGGCGACTCAAACTGGAAGACTGCAATGGTTTTGCCTTCCTGGAAGAGTTTGTATGTGAGAGGGTCGTCGATAGGAATATTATCAATGTCGGGAACGGCTTTTTCTCCCTTGGAGTGGCGTATGTTGTTGAGAGCCTCTTTGATGATGGTAAGCGTTTTGAGTCCAAGGAAGTCCATCTTGATCAGACCCACCGATTCAACCACATGACCATCGTATTCGGTTACGATGATGTCTTCTCCGGTATCACGGTCTTTGATAGTGGCGAGAGGAGCGAATTTGGTTAGGTCGTCAGCACCGATGATGACTCCGCATGCGTGAATACCCACTTGACGAATGGTGTCTTCCAGTTCTTCGGCATAATGAAGCATTGATGCAACATTTTCATCTTCTCCGTTGAGCAAGGCTTTGAGTGCATCCACATACTTATAGCAGTTGTGAAGATTTACATTCGGCGTTTTGCCTCGCTCGTCTTTCAAGTCGTCGGAGAACTTGTCGGGCACCAGTTTCTTTATCTCGTTGACTTCTCCTAGGGGAACCCGCTGAACACGTCCAACATCGGCAATGGCTGATTTTGCCGCCATTGTGCCATATGTGATGATGTGAGCAACATGCGTTTTGCCATATTTGTGGCTAACCCAATCCAATACTCGTTCGCGTCCTGCATCATCGAAATCGACATCTATATCAGGAAGAGATATACGGTCAGGATTAAGGAAACGCTCAAATAGAAGATCGTACTTGAGAGGATCGAGGTCGGTAATCCAAAGACAATAAGCAACCACAGATCCTGCAGCAGAACCACGACCTGGTCCTACTGATACATCCAATTCTTCTCTTGCAGCACGAATATAATCCATCACGATGAGGAAGTAACCGGGGAAACCCATGGTCTTCATGATGTGCAATTCGAAGTTGATACGCTCTTTATGTTCGTCGGTGAGAGCATCGCCGGGATAACGCTTGGCAGCACCTTCCCAAGTGAGTTTGGCAAGATAGTCAGCTTCCAGTTTTATACGATATAGTCGGTCGTAACCACCAAGTTTCTTGATCTTCTTCTCCGCTTCTTCCTGAGAGAGAACAACATTGCCTTTCTCATCGCGAGTGAATTCATTGAATAGATCTTCGTGTGTGAAACGCTTGCGATATTCTTCTTCAGTTCCGAACTCTTCGGGGATAGGGAAGAGCGGCATAATAGGTTGAGAGTCGATATCGTAGAACTCAACTTTGTCGACAATCTCCTGTGTGTTCTCTAGTGCTTCCGGCAGGTCGCTGAAGATTTGAGCCATCTCTTCCGGTGTTTTGAGCCACTCCTGCTTGGTATAATGCATTCGGTTGGGATCGTCGATAAACTTACCTGTGCTGAGACAAATCAGACGCTCATGAGCTTCGGCATGTTCTTCCTTCACAAAGTGAGCATCGTTGGTACAGATGATTTTAGTATTGGTTTTCCGAGCCAATTCAACCAACACTTTGTTGACTACCATCTGTTTTTGATAGACTTCGGTGTCAGCATTGGGTTTGTCGGTTTTATGACGCATGAGTTCAATATAATAGTCGTCACCGAATACCGATTTGAACCAGTTGATGGATTCTTCTGCTTTGTCGATTTTGCCTTGCAGAATGAGTTGCGGGAGTTCGCCACCCAGACATGCAGAAGAACAAATGAGTCCTTCGTGATACTGCTCGAGCAACTCCTTGTCGATACGCGGACGATCGTAGAATCCCTCGATGAAAGAGAGGGATACTATTTTGCAAAGGTTGTAATAACCGGTTTTGTTTTTTGCAAGCAAGATAAGATGCCAACCCGATCGGTCGACGATGATCTCTTTGTTTTCTCCCGTGATTTGTTTGAACCCTTTTTCTTTCAGATGTCTGCTTCGGCGTGCACAATATGCTTCTACTCCCACGATGGGTTTGAAGGGCACATATTCTTCTGCTTTCTTTTTGAGTTTGGGAAGTTCTTCTTCCAACTCGGGAAGCATTTTTTCCGCTTTAATGGCATCTTCAATTTTGGTGATGAGAGATTCTTTTTCGTGTTTGTCGGTTTCTCGCTTTAGTTGCTCCTGAAGTTGCGGGAGTTGCTCAACCTGCGCTTTTGCTTTGGCAATGTTTTCCTCACATTCTTTCACTTTGCCTTTAGCCTTGCCATTGATTTTTTTGCAATAGTCGAGCAACTCTTTGATGCCATACATATTGCCATGGTCGGTCAAAGCCACAGCATTCATGCCATTTTGTTGGCAATGGTTGACAATATCAGGCACTTTCGACATACCGTCGAGAATGCTGTAGTGCGAGTGAACGTGAAGATGAGTGAATTGCATGTTGGTAATTGGTTGGTTGTTGGTAGTCATAGGTTTAGGTTTTATATATGTTTGTTTTATTTTATTCCGAGTTTCTTACGTATATCCTTCGGAAGTGCATCTTTGTGTACGAGAACATCGTTGGTTTTGTACTGCATGAAAGCACGGCTTACATACCAGATGCCTTTATAATCGCTGCGTTGAGTTCCCCAGGAGTTTTTCACCATGTAGTATTCTTTGCCGTTTTGATCTTTGGCAATGCCGTAGATTTGCATACCATGGTCGTCGGTGGTTTCCCAATTGTCGAAAGCAGTTTGACGCATTTCCTGAGTGATTTCCATTTCCGGGAGAGGTTTGCTGGTAAGCTCTTTGCGCTTATCCGCTTGTGAGAGTCCAAGCCATTTGGCAGCATCAGATCCGGTAAGATCAGCACCTTTGTCAGCATCAGGCATTACTCCCACACCGGTGCGGGTGAACCCGATCTCGCTCACGTCAGCTCCCCATGCGAGGGTATATCCTTTGTCAAGAGCATTGTCGATAATCTTCATCATGTCCTCCATAGGCACGTTGTACATCTGATCCATTCGCCAGTTGTCGGGCACTTCGAGAGCAAACTGAGTGTAGAAGGGGTGATGAGTATATGAAGTGATGGATACGTAATCGTCAGGATTAAGTCCAAGCGACTGAGCGTAGCTTTGAGGTGTGTATTTTTTGCCTTCGTATTCAAACTCTTCAGGGATTTCTCCAAGATAAGCGTCGTAGATTGCACAGAGACCTTTCTTCCATACGGGAGAGAGTTTTTTCAGATTGCCTTTGGAAAGTGCTTGCACGTAACCTTTGGCAACAGCATCAAGTTCGTTGTGGTTCGGCAGAGTGTCGCCATACATGATGCCCGGCATAACTTCTTGAGGCACCATGCCGTAGTTTCTGAGGCAATAGATGACGTCGTAAGCTGAACCACCTGCGGCAAATTGTGCTTCGCCGTACATGCGAACCACGTATTCTGCGCGGTCTTGCATTGTTTTGTGGACAACGAACATCTCGCTAAGGTCTTTTTCCCCCTTGCCGAGACGTATAAGTTCAGATTCCAAGAAACCTATGGTAGAAAATGCCCAGCAAGTTCCCGAACGGTTTTGGTCCTTGACAGAGGTGATAGGAATTTCCTTCACCGTGGTGAATACGAATCCCGAGTCCTTCTTCTCTTCGGGAATAGTGTCGTTTTGTGCCATTACAGGAATCATCATTCCAAGCATACTGAAAATAACAATGGTCTTTTTCATATTGTGTGTGGTGTATTGGTTTTTTAGTTTTTGGATTTTAGTTTCAGGGCATATAAGAAACTTAAGAATCTTAAGAAACTTGAACCTCTTTGAACCTTTTTTAATCTGGGAATTCCATAAGGTAAGCTTTGATGAATTCGTCCAAGTCGCCGTCCATCACTGCATTTACGTTGCTGGTCTGATAGTTGGTGCGATGGTCTTTCACCCGTCTGTCATCGAATACATAAGAGCGAATCTGGCTTCCCCATTCAATTTTCTTCTTGCCAGCCTCCACTTTGGCAGCTGCCTGACGACGTTTCTCGAGTTCAAGTTCGTAGAGTTGCGAGCGCAACAGACGCAGTGCATTCTCACGGTTCTTTGGTTGGTCGCGCGTTTCAGTGTTCTCAATCACTATCTCATCATCTTCTCCGGTGAGAGGATTTTTGAATTTATAATGCAAACGAACGCCCGATTCCACTTTGTTGACATTCTGTCCTCCGGCACCCGAGCTTCGGAAAGTGTCCCAACTGATGCCAGCAGGGTTGACTTCCACTTCGATAGTATCGTCGATTAGCGGAACAACGAATACGGAAGAGAAAGAAGTCATGCGTTTTCCTTGGGCATTGTATGGGGAAACACGCACAAGTCGGTGCACACCATTCTCGGACTTGAGGTATCCATAAGCCATATCGCCTTCCACATTGAAAGTGACGGTTTTGATACCTGCTTCTTCGCCCTCCTGCAAGTTCTGTATGGTGGTTTTGTAGCCGTGCTTCTCGCAATAACGCAGATACATACGCATGAGCATATCCGCCCAGTCCTGTGCTTCTGTTCCTCCTGCTCCTGCCACGATCTTCAAGACAGCAGGCATCTGGTCTTCCTCGTGAGAAAGCATGTTTTTCATCTCAAGCGATTCCACCTCACGCAGAGCATTCTGATAAGCAGTATCCACTTCCTCTTCGGTTACTATCTCTTCCTTGAAATAGTCGAATGCAAGTTGCAGTTCTTCAGTTGCTTTGTTTACTCCCTCGAAGCCTTGAATCCAGTTTTTCAGCGTTTTAACTTTCTTCATTTGTGCTTCAGCGGCTTTCTGGTCGGTCCAGAAGTCAGGGTCTTGCGTGCGGAGTTCTTCCTCTTTGAGTTGCATCTGCTTCTCGTCGATATTGAGGTAATGACGCAGTTTATCAGTGCGGTCTTGTATGTCTTTTAGTTGTTCGAGAGTGATCATATTGCTTTACATTTATTTTTAAGCCATTGGGCATCGTCTTTAGAGAGCATGGGACTTATTTCGTTATATACTCTTTCGTGGTATGCGTTGATCCACTTGCGCTCTTCGTCGGTGAGCAGCGACATCTCTATGAGAGTGGTGTCGTAGTAGCAGAGTGTGAGCGTTTCCCAACCGAGGAATTGGTCGTCGGTGGTTCGTGCCTCGGTTTGTGGTATTTCCTTAACCGCTACAAGATTTTCGATGCGAACTCCCCACATGCCTGTGCGATATATTCCCGGTTCGTCGGAGCAGATGTTTCCCACTTTGAGCGTAGTAGGATTGTTGTCGGTTCGAACATTCTGAGGTCCTTCGTGGCATCCGAGGAAATGACCTACACCATGACCCGTTCCATGACCATAGGTGATACCCGCTTTCCACATGTATTGTTTGGCGAGCGCATCAAGTTGATTTCCTCGTGTACCTCTTGGGAATTGTGCCATAGCAAGGCAGATATGCCCCTTCAATACGTATGTATAGTCGAGTTTTGCCTGCTCGGGTATCTCTCCTCCGAGCCACACTGTTCGCGTGATATCGGTAGTTCCATCGAGATATTGTCCTCCGGAATCGAGCAGCAGCATACCTTCCGGATAAACAGTAGCGCAATCTTTTTGAGTGGCTTCATAGTGAACAATAGCTCCATTTCCTTTATATCCTGCAATAGTTCCGAAGCTCTCAGTAACAAAGTTCTCTCCCATCATGCGATATTCATGAAGGCGCTCCATGAGGTCGAACTCGGTAGGAGTTTTGCCGTTTTTGAAAGCTTCCTCTTCCAACCAACGGAAGAAACGTGTGAGAGCGACAGCATCTTTGCGCATCGCGATGCGTTCTCCTTCCAACTCAACGGGATTCTTGATGCTCTTGAGGAGAAGAATAGGCGACTGAGTGTCAACAGTTTTGCATTCAGCAGGAATTGCTTCGAAGAGTGCCTGATTGAGACGGGCACCATCGAAGAGGATAGAAGCGTGTTTCGGCAAGCGTTTGAGAGTGGGGAAGATATCTTCATATCCTTTGGTCTCCACATTGACGCTTTTGAGATAAGTTTCTGCCTCGGGAGTGATCTTCTCGGGTGCGACAAAGAGAGTACACTTGTCTTGCTCAAGTAGCAAATAGCTGATAACCACGGGGTTGAAATCGACATCTAGTCCGCGAATGTTCAAGACCCATGCAATCTCATCGAGAGCAGAGATAACCATAGTATCGGCTTTTTTCTTCTTTATCTCAGCGCGTACGCGAGAAAGTTTGCTCTGCGTGGTTTCTCCAGCGAACGACGCTTTGTACTCATAGAGAGGCACTTGCGGAACAGGAGGACGATTCTCAGTCCAGAGCATTCGAATGAAGTCGATGCTATACAATCCGATACCTGAATCGGCAAGTTCGTCTGCCAAAGCTTTGTATCCTTTGACAGTGAACATCTCGGGGTTGACTCCGACTTTGTCTCCATGATGTAGGAGATCGGAAGAGCGTCGT
>JAEEGL014288238.1_pt1 | contig 26555 bp, 16 predicted proteins | sample 9134231 | NCBI WGS metagenome assembly JAEEGL01 (sample SAMN16246548, study PRJNA631951) | gut metagenome | biome: gut microbiome; feature: rumen; material: fiber-attached | host: Bos | place: Iran: Karaj | collected 2018-10 | reverse complement strand
GGATACCTTATTTTCCTGGATTGCTATGATAAGATCGAGTCTGCGGCTTTGCGGGAGTATTCGGACAGATTCAATTCCGCCATCGAAAAAGCCAGAAAGGCGATGTACCTCAAAGCAGTCAACGATTCCATCAGAGAGCTCTCCCACATTGATGCCCTGACTCATGTAAAGAACAGAAATGCCTACGAGCAGCGTCTTGATGATATCAGGAGAAGAGCCGAGAACAGATCCAAATTCGATTTCGGTATCGTTCTTTTCGACATTAACAATCTCAAGACAATCAACGATAAGCTCGGACACTACTCCGGCGACGAATACATCAAGAATTCATGCAAGCTGATCTGTGCCACCTACAAGAACAGCCCCGTGTACCGAATCGGCGGTGACGAGTTCGTGGTAATCCTCGAAGGCAAGCCTCTTGCCCAGAGAGATGAGCTCATGAGCAGTTTCGTAGACAGCATGAAGGAATTAATGGACAGTGATCTTCCTCCCGAAGAACGTGTATCCATCGCATACGGAATGTCCGTTTACGAAGGACCTTCGGAGAGCATCGATGACTGCATAAAGCGTGCGGACATACTGATGTACGAGATCAAGAAGCAGATGAAGCTTCAGCAGAAAAACAAATAAACACATAAAAAAAATCAGTGGGGACAGGTTTAAAACCTGTCCCCACTGTTTCATTTCAAGGTATCGTCACTTCCTCAGGAACAGGCTCCGGTATCACAGGTATGGGACCCGGAGTTCCGTCAGGATAGAAATAACTCTGGACTCCGTCGGGAGTGGTTACGAGAGTTCCCCCATCAGGATAAGTCACCACCTGGTTTCCGTCGGTGGAGATAACTGTCACTGTTCCGTCGGGTGCCGTGATCTTAATGGTTCCGTCTTCAAGTATCTCCGTCTTATTGCCGAATTCATCAACGGGAATGATATTCGCCAGATCATCCAGGAAGGATGAGAATCTGGAAAGCGAGGAGGAAACCTGGGTATAACCCAGTTCCTCGGTAAGGGTTCTCTGATTTGTATAAAGGCTGGTTCCAAGTCCCAGTCTTCCGCCGGGGATCTCAACTCCTATGGCGGTAAGAGTCGTGGGAAGCATATCCAGAGTGGAATATGATCTGTAGGTTTTTCTTACGGGAGTAACGGGAGCATTGATTATACAGGTGTATACTCTTCTGACATAATCGCTTGCGATATTCCTGCAGTAAGTAGCATCCATTGTAGGATGATCTCCGATCACCACAATGGTGGTATTGTCATAAAAATCCTGTTCCTGTATCCAGGATATAAGTTCTGTTACCTGCTTGTCGGAACATGCATAGACATTTGAATAATTATCTTCAAACTCATCTCCGCACAGGTCACATCTGTATCCGCCGGTCATATGGGTATCGACGGTGAGCATGGTCATATTGAAGGGCTCATCCTTTGATGCCAGTTCCGTCAGGGTTTCCTTTGCAAACTCCATGAGTTTTGCATCCTCATATCCCCACCACACATAATAGCCGGCGGGAATCCTCTTGGTCTGCTTTGCCCATATCAGATCCCTGAATTCGTAATTTCCGTGGTTTTCAAGATACAGTCTTCTTCCACCGAAGTATGCATTTGATCCGATAAGGAACACCTGGTTGTATCCGTTATCTTCCAGGATATCTCCGATGGTGGTGATTGAAGGATAGAAGGAATCCTGGGTATCCATTTCATTTCTTCCGATGGCTCCCGTCTGAAGAGGAAGTCCGGAAGTCTGGGAAAAGATTGCACCCATGGTCCAGGTTCCGCCACTGTATGCATATCCGCCGTCCAGAAGTGTCCCCTCTCCGTATGAACCTGAGAAGTTTTCGTTTTCCTGAGAGAGAGCTGTGAGTCTGGGGATCACGTTAGTCTCAAAGGCTCCGCCCACTTCCTGATCCGCAAATGTCACTTCCATGGATTCAAGAAGTATATATATGAGATTTCTTTTTTTCTCGGGAAATTTAAGTTCTACGGTGGAAGGATCTATATAATAACTTTCGACAAAATCCCTTGAAGGACCGGGCTCGAAGGGGCTCATCTCATTTGCAAGAAATGTCTGAAGTTCATCCCACTCTCCGTGTCCCGCATTGGGATCCGAAGAGGCATTCGTGGAGGGGATCTCGGTTATGGTCTCTATCTCAGGGGGAACATACCTTTCGGAAGCAGTAGCCCTGAATCCCGCGAACCCGAAATAAGAATCCACCTTAAGCCACTTCATGCCAAATAAAAGCACCGACCAGGTAAACAGCGTTACCGCAGCCAGAGTACATTTCCACATAATTCTGTGATAGTCCGTTTTTTTCTTAAGGAAGAAATACAGGACCGTGACGCCTGCGGTAAGCAGGATCGTCGGAAGGAGTGCACCCAGAATGAACTTGATGACCATCTCGTTTCCGGTTCCTTCCAGCATGGTAACCTGGAAGAGGAAGTCGTTGATGGTAAGGTTTTTACCCCACACAGAATACATCCAGATGACTCCGAAGCTGACAAGCAGCATAACGAAGATCATCAGTACGCTTAAGACATATAGGATTTTCAAACAGATGTCTTTTTTCATTTTTTTGCTCACAGTCGACAATTATAGCACTTAACCCCCAAAATGGTATCCCTAAATGTGTATTTTTGCTATAATTACTATGTATTGCTAAAACCCGAGAGGCCTGATCATGAAAAAGAAAATTGCAATATTTTCAACAGGATGGTGCTGTGAGATCCTTACCCAGTTTCTCACGGGAATGCAGGAAGCTCTTGAAAAAGAGCCTGTTGATCTTTTTCTTTTTACCTGTTATCCCACCCATGTGGACAGCACTCCCAACAGGATCGGAGAACTGAACATCTTCAAACTTCCCGATCTGAAAAAATTTGATGGAGTTATCATTTTCGGAAGCGGGCTTGATTTCCAGGATGAGGTCGATCTGATAATAAAACGAAGCAAGGAAGCCGGCATCCCTGTGATCATGCAGGGCGGAAAGCGTGAAGGAACCTATTATGTAGGCTCCGATAACTATGTTGCTACCCTGGAAATGTGTAAGCATCTTCAGGAAAAGCACGACGTTCATGATATTGTCTTTCTTGCGGGAACCGACGACTCCCTTGATTCGGAATTAAGGCTTAAGGCAGTTTGCGATTACCTTGAACAGACCGGCAGAAGCGACGATCTGAAAGAAGTATTCTATACCAAATGGGAGAATGCCGCCGTCACCAAATACATCGATGAATACTGTGCCTCCGGAAGGGCTCTTCCCGATGCGTTTATATGCGCAAATGACGGCCTTGCAATGGAGACCTGCATGTCTTTGTTCAGGAACGGTCACGATGTTCCCCGTGATGTACTGGTCTGCGGATACGATTACATCGACGACAGCCAGATTTTCGATCCTTCCATAGCCTCGGTGGATCAGTGCTTTTCCAAAATGGGCTCTGCCTGCGGTGAAATGTGTATCGACCTTCTCTCCGGAAAAGAATGCGAAGCATCCGTAGTGATCCCCTGCGAATTCATCCCTGGTGACAGCTGCAACTGCTACGAACACCGCAACAGTGACAAGATAAGACGACGTGTCGGCCGTGATGCTTTCTTAAAGAGAGCCACCAATACATATTTCAACAGAAAGTTAAATCTTATAGACTCCACGGTTCTTTCGAGTCTCACCTTCCCGGAATTCTGTTCCAGGCTTCATGATCTGCTTTTAAGCAACCACACTTTTGAAGGTGATTCTTTCCACATACTCTTAGATCCCAATTTCGGGCTCTCCATAAACGATCCCAATATCTATCTGGGCAAAAACGGATACAGCAAGAACATGGATATCCTGTTTTCCATGGAGGACGGAAAAGAATACGACCGTAAAAGATTCTTCTCGGAGGATCTGGTACCGGGATATAAAGACGACGCACCCAACCATCTCTACACATTCCTTCCTCTCCACGAAGGAGATGAAGCCTTCGGATTCATTATCTTCAGAGACGGTATGGAGAAGATATTAAACCACTATCTCCAGACCTATCAGAGCAGAATGGGACTGGTATTCGATAAATTCCGCCATTCCTTAAGCCTTGATCTGATCAACAAAAGGCTTCTTGAGGTAATGAAAAAGGATACCCTTACCAACGTAAGCAACAGAAGAGCTTATGAGGACAAGGAAATCTTCCTGCAGTCGGAGATCAATTCCGGTTCCGGACTTCGTTTCGCCATTGCGATGTTTGATGTCAACAACCTCAAGCTCATCAACGATTCCAAGGGCCATGAAGCCGGTGATGAATATCTTATCAAAGCCTGCCGTCTTATCTGTAACGTATTCAAGCACAGCCCCGTATACAGAGTCGGAGGCGACGAGTTCATAACCGTTCTTACGGGAGAGGATTTTAACAACCGCGAAACCCTCATTAAAGAGATAGAAAAAAGACTCAGCCCTTACCAGTCGACTCTTCCCATTCCCGAAGACTATGTATCCATTGCCTGCGGACTTTCAGAATATGATCCGGAGAAGGACAAGTCCGTCCAGGATGTATTCAAGCGCGCAGACGATCTGATGTATAAAAATAAAGCCCACATCAAGGGGCTTGAATAAGGAAAGGAGCAACTATGGGATTATTGGACCAACTTAAGAACAAAGCCGCTCAGGAGATCGGTAACGCCGTGGGAGGCGCCGTACAGAACGCAGTAAATAACGGCGGAAAAGAGACTGTCAGTTTTACTATCAATGAGCTTCCCGAAAATGTAGAGCAGTTAAAAGCTCTCCCCGAGAGCAAAATGGATACCCCTTTCAAGACTGCCGCTCTTACGGTATGTGCTCTCTGTGCATACGCAGCAGATAAGGATAAAGGTATCGAGATGCTGAATTTTCTTAAAGGTCCCCAGCCTCTCAGCACATATGAGATCCAGTTCCTTAAGGATCGTTTTATGGACGGCAAGACCTATGTTCCTCTTTCATATTTCAAGGGAGCAACCCCCGACAACAATTACACTCCGTCGGAGCCCTGCACCATTGAGGTTTTCTCAAATCCTTATTCCTATGACAACGACGGATATGCCAAGCTCTATATAAGAAGCGGCGGAGCCGATACCGAACGCCCCATCACATTAAGAAAACGCGGAAGTGACGGTGTATGGTTCCTCTGGGAGCAGATGCTTCTTGCTGACATCAGACCCCCCAAGGCTTCAGATCCCTGGGCATAATAAATCTTCTGAAAAAAACAACCCCGGCTTTTTCAAGCCGGGGTCTTATTTTGCATTTCTCTACCCAGATCAGTCTGCAGCGCCCTCAATGGCATTAAGGCCGGGGAACTCATCATTCATCTGAGGTACATACCAGTCATCATAGGTCCAGGGGTACATATCTCCATAGCTTGCTCTTCCGTCATCACCTATGATAATTGGAAGATCATCGCTATCAACATCCTGAAAGTCATCATAATCAGCGCCCCAAGGACGAAGCACTACTCTCACTTCGACCCAATCATCTCCATCATATACGGTAGCAGTGAAGAAGAGATAATCCTCAAGAATATTAACGGTTTCTTCGGGATCGATGTAGAAATAAGGAGCATCAAATCCGAATACCGTTCCTCTGTCGGAGATAAGCCATCCTGACTCTGATCCGTCATCGAGAAGGCTAAAGTATACGTCGAAATCGGTATCTCCGTCGGTATCCTTCATGACCATGTGAACCTCATCGTCATCAACGTCAAAGGTTGCAAGGCAGTCCCAGTTGCCGCCGATATAGTTTGAGCTTTCCTCGGATGCATCAGCATAGATCCACCATCCGTACCAGCCTCTCTCCCAGTATGATTCATAATCACCGGCAGAGGTGGTGGTGGTGATGGTATACATTTCATCGGTAATATAATCGGGATTGATGGTAATGCTGTTAATGATAGAACGGAAGTCCTCGGTTACCGCACTTTCAACATCATCACCTGAAGTATGGATATAAATACCGGTCATGCCGCCCCAGTTATTCTGCGAACGGTACTCAAGAGGAAGAACGAACTCTGCAGAGATCTCTCCCCAGAAATCTTCATAGGTATAAAGAGTACCCATCTGATCGCCTACATAGATGATCTCACTATCAGGGCCGTTGGACTCGATGGAATCCATCTTCTCATACATGAGCTCCCAGTCATCAAATGCCGTAACATAAATTGTCTGGCTTCCTTCGGTAGCCACAAGATCACCGAACTCGGAAGCAGGATCAGCTGCACGGAAAGTCTTGGGATACTCTACGGTATAGAGTCCGTCACCATACTCAAAGGTTCCGCCTCCGTTTGCTCCGCTGAGAGAAATGGGCTCTGCGTCCTCATCAACTTCAAGTGAAGCCATGACAGCTACAACAATATCATCGTCATACTTGTAGCCTTCAGCAGTGACAACAACGGTCTTCTTGTCAATTTTTCCGTAAACAAGGAAAGTATCCTTGTAGTAAACGCCGGTCCACTTAACACCGTCGATCTTGTACTCCGCGTCCTTGAAATTGTCATCCTCTTCCTTAAGGGCGGCAACATAATCCTTTGCTTCACTCTTATCTGCTACACAGATAGCGATATAGTTATCGGAATCATCCTCATCTGTAAGAATGATGGAGCTCTCGGAACCATCCTCTTCTCCTTCCATTCCCTTGGGAACAAGAAGAGTGAATGCACCGATGGTCTCTTCCTTACCCTTGATCTCGGGTACTTCAAGAGAGCCTTCTTCTTCCTCTTCTTCAGGCTCTGCAGGCTCTTTGCCGCATCCGGTAAGGGTTCCGACTGCCATCATGAGACAGAGGATAACGGCAAGACCTTTCTTGCGAAATGTCATTTTCTTACTCATAATATCTCCTTTACAAAACAACAGCTAAAAAACGCCACATATAATTGTACATTAGCGACAAAAAAAATAAAACCCAAAATGTTCATATATTTTGAGCATTTCGGGTTTCATTTTCGTCAAACAGTACATTTGCGGGTACTTAATGCGTTAAGTAAATCTTAATTCAGTCTTATGGTATCCACAGCGGAGCCGGTTGAAAGAACATACCTGTAGGCATTGTCTGTGGGTATCAGCAGCCTTACTCCGTTCCTGAAAGAATCGTCGAACTTGATCTTTCCCCTGTATGTGTAGATCCTGCATCTGGATTCATTGTAGATCACCAGATCATCCTTCTCGAAGAGTACGTCCGTATATTCGAAGTCGATGTCGAATTTTCCCACAAGGGAATCGGTACTGTCATATACATCCAGTCTGTATCTGGATTCGGGATTTTCAGATCTGTACACAAGTCCCAGATATCCGTTTCCGGAAAATACAGACCTCAACTCATCGGAAAAGAGGTGCTCTCCGATACTCTCGGGCTGATCCGATCCCTTATAGATCATAAACCTCTCATCTCCCACGGCATATGCTGTGGAATCATCGAGGAATCCCACCTCGGGTATCACGAGATCGGTATAATCGTAGCTGCTGACAAGAAAGTCCGTGTAATTATCTCCGACTTCCGTCAGATTATAGAATGCCACAGTGGATTTTACTGTTCCGGCATCCACATAGATAAAGCTTACGCACAAAAGATTTCCTGCGGGTGAAAGTGCGATGTTGACCGGATATCCGCTGCCGGACATATGCATCTGTCCGCTGTAGAGAAGTTCTCCCGTGGGAGAATAGGTATTGATGAGAGTTGCGTCACCGCTGTTCAAAACAGCAGTTACTCTTCCGGACTCTGCCACTGCCACATCCCTTATGGGAAGATTGGTAGTAAAGCTTCCAAGCTTCTCTGTCTCGTTGAGTACATAGATATCTCTTCCGTTGTAGGAAGCGATAGCCACAGTACCGCCGCATACGGCGAGCTTAATATCCTGGATCTCATAACCCTGGTCCCATATGGTCCTGCCGCTTCCGTCAATGCAGTGTGCACCGTCGTGACTGTATGAGAGAATGCTCATTCCCAGTCTTACATCCTTCTGCGAATCCGGAGCCACTCTTTCATAAGAGTTCAGTATCTCATATCCGGTATACACATGGGATTCGAACCTTGCATAGATTATGAGTATCAGAACCAGTACAAGGACTATGAAGATAAAAGTCCTGTACAGGTTCATCACTCTGTGTCTTTTTAATTTTTCCCTGTAATCTTCGGGCTCCTCGCCGGATCTCCCGCCTTTTACAGTGCGAAATCTTGCCATTTCTTATTTCTTCCGGGATCAGTTCTTAAAAGCGTAAACGGTAACGGTATCAAGGGTCTTGCCGGGGCCGAATACAGGCTGGGCAAAATTGGAATGGTGGATGGCATCGGGATAATACTGGGTCTCAAGGCAGAGGCCGTATCTCTTGTTGAATACCGCACCATCTTTTCCTACCTGGCCTTCTTCAATGAAGTTACCTGCATAGAACTGGATTCCGGGAAGGTCGGTATATACCTCCATGATCCTTGATGATTTGGCAGCCCATACGGTTGCAGCCTTTCTCATCTTGCCGTCATAGCCTCTGATGCAGTAGTTGTGATCGTAACCGCCTGCAAACTGAAGCTGTTCATAATCATCGTCGATATGATCTCCGATCCTTACTCTTGCGGTAAGATCCATGGGAGTTCCCTTTACGGATGCGATCTCTCCTACGGGGATCGCTTCATCATCGGTGGGGGTGAATTCATCAGCTTCGATCTGAATCTCATGATCCACAATGGAACCTGCCTTAAATCCGTCAAGATTGAAATATGAGTGATTGGTGGGATTGATGATGGTATTCTCATCAGCTGATCCCACATAATGAAGCTTTAATTCATTGTCATCGGTAAGAGTGTAGGTCACGGAAAGCTTCTTGTTGCCGGGAAAGCCCAGGGTTCCGGGATCCTCAATTGAAAAAATGACACTGTCGTCCTTAACATCAGCATCCCATACTCTCTTGTGATATCCGTTTTCCATATGGGAGTGAAGGTTATTTCTGTCGTTGTCGTTTACATCCAGTTCGTATGCGACTCCGTCGATCTCGATCTGTGCATTTCCGATACGGTTTGCATTGGGACCGATGGTGGCACCGAAGAAACTGGGGTTTCCGTAATAATCTTCAGCCTTGTCAAATCCGAGAACTATGTCCTCCGCATTACCGTCCTTATCGGGAACCACAAGGCTTACAAGGATCGCTCCGAGATTGGTGACGGATGCGCTCATTCCGTTTTTGTTGGTGATGGTGTAGAGCCTGAGCTCTCTTGAGTCACGGCTGCATCCGAATTCTTTTGAAGTAACTGACATTTCCTTCCTCCTTTACATCTCAAACCTGCCGTCAAGGGCACGGGTAAGAGTTATCTCATCAATATATTCCAGATCACCGCCCACGGGCACACCGCTGGCGATCCTGGTCACTTTTACTCCCAGAGGCTTAAGAAGCTTGCTGATATACATAGCAGTGGTCTCACCCTCTATGCTGGAGTTTGTTGCGAGAATGACTTCACTGACCGGAGTACTTTCCGATGAACATCTTTCGACCAGTTCCTTGATCTTGATGTCTGAAGGCCCTACCCCAAGCATTGGGGCAATGGCTCCGTGAAGCACGTGATATACTCCCGCGAACTTTCCTGTTTTTTCATATGCCGCCATATCCCTGGTATCTTCCACCACCATTATCAGGGAATGATCCCTGGCGGGATTGGAGCACACGGGACAGGTCTCTTCATCCGTAAGTGTAAAGCAGCCTGTGCAATACCTTACTCTGCTCCTGGCTTCCATCATGGTATCCGCAAGGCGCTTTACCTTTTCCGGCGGCATATTGATCATGTGAAAAGCCAGTCTCTGGGCAGATTTATCCCCTATGCCGGGGAGTGCCGCCAGTTCCGAGACCAGCCTGTTTACATATCCGCTGTACAGTTCCATTTAGAATAATCCTGCAGGCATACCGTTAAGTCCGCCCATGATCTGCTCTCCGGCAGCATCGGCCTTGTCCATTGCATCCCTGATGGCTGCGAGAATGGATTCCTGAAGAGTCTCCACATCATCGGGATCTACGATATCCTTATCCAGCTTTATGGAAAGAACGTCTCTTGCTCCGTTGATGGTAACCTCAACAGCTCCGCCACCCGCGGTGCCGGAAAACTCAGTGGATTCGAGTTCCTTTCTTCCTTCTTCCATCTGACGCTGCATGCGCTGAGCCTGCTTCATCAGATTAGCCATATTTCCGGGCATTCCGCCTCCGGGAAATCCGCCGTGTTTCGCCATTTAAAATTCCTCCGTATCACTTTCTGTATCTATCGGCACATTTACGGTGCCGGGTTTAACAAGATTCCTGAGATCGTACAGCCCTGCTTCGAACATCTCATCCGATTCCGTATCCTGAACGCTGAAGTCCACAACGGCTCCGACATAGTTTTCGAATATTGCCGACAGATCCCTGTGCTGGTCTTCATTGTTCAGAAGTCTTGCTCCCATGTGTCCCGAAGGGAAATACAGTATCAGTTTCCCGTCGTCGGATAAAACAGGTTTGCAGTCCCTGATGGCCATATCCACATTGCAGTCCGCAATGACCCTGGGCCAGCATTCAATAAGCTTTCTTATATCATCCGGAACAGCCTTGGGAGCATCCGGCATCTTCACATCACTCCGTACCGGCACAGCACCCGTTTCGGAATTCTCCGCGGGAATATACCCTGCGTTAAATCTTCCTTCTTCGATCCTCTTCTCCAGAGCTGCCACCCTGTCCGTAAGGGATTCGGGATCCTTGATGGCCATTCTGGGTTCGCAGCATCTTATAAATGCGATCTCAACATATACTCTCTTCTGTGAAGCATATCTGATCTGGTTCACCAGGTCCGAAAAAACCTTGATGAATCTTATGACCGAATCCAGTTCCGAATTGGCCGCATCGTCTTTTAACCTGGCCATATTCTCCGTTGATATGTCTATCATGGAAGCGGTATCGGGGGATGCGATCAGGAGCATGATGTTTCTCAGATACCACACAAAATCCGTGACAAACTGGGTAAGTTCCTTACCCTGAAGGGTCATATCATCAATAATGTTGATGCACTGAAGAGTATCCCTGTTAATTATGCCGCGGTAAAGCCTGCTGAATATTTCCGTATCCACCGCGCCCAGTATCTCAAGAGTCTTGTCGTAGGATATCACACCTTCCGACTGAAAAGCGATAACCTGATCAAGGATGGAAAGAGCGTCTCTCATGGAGCCGTCAGCCTTTCTCGCAATATAGATCAGAGCTTTCTCTTCCGCTTCCCTGCCCTCTGCTCCCAGCAGTTCCTGCATTCTGGATACTATGGTCTCAATGCCGATCCTTCTGAAGTCATATCTCTGACATCTGGAAAGGATGGTGGCCGGAAGCTTATGCACCTCGGTGGTAGCCAGTATAAATATCGCCCACTCGGGGGGCTCCTCCAGAGTTTTCAAAAGTGCGTTGAAGGCGTTGTCCGTGATCATGTGGACCTCGTCGATGATGTACACCTTGTATTTCCCCATGGTGGGTCTGTAGGTGACACCTTCGATGATGGCTCTCACATTGTCGACACCGGTGTTCGAAGCCGCATCGATCTCCATTACGTTTAAGGATGAACCGTCGGCAATGGATCTGCAGGAATCGCACTCACCGCAGGGGCCGTTTTCGGTAGGATGCTCGCAGTTAACCGCCCTTGCCATTATCTTGGCAACGGAAGTCTTACCGGTTCCTCTGGTTCCGGTAAAAAGATATGCATGTCCGATCCTCTCGTGCAACAGCTGGTTGCGGAGCGTTTTAACAATATGATCCTGACCCTTGACCTGCGACAGGTCCGAGGGACGGAATTTTCTGTAAAGAGCTGTGTATGACATTTATCAGTCTCCGAAGCAGATTCCGGTAAGCTTTGCCTCTTTGATGATGGTGGCATCGGGATCAAGATATTTAAGCTTGCCCGCTACTTCATCAAGGGGAACCTTGACTATCTCACGGTTTCTGTATCCTACCATGAATCCGTATTCATTCTTTAGTATAAGTTCTCCGGCTTCGGCACCGAGTCTTGTTGCAAAGACTCTGTCGTAAGGGCAGGGGCTTCCGCCTCTCTGGGTATGACCGGGAACGGTAACTCTTACTTCTCTTCCTGTTTTTGCAAAAATCTGATCCGCGATCTCATAGGACACCGAAGGATATTTGGATTTCTCATCGGCCTTCTTGCGGTCTTTCTTGGACATCTCGGATTTTTTCTTGGAAATGGCACCCTCTGCCACGGCTATGATGGTGAACTTTGATCCGCCCTTTTCCCTTTCCTCTATCTTGTCCACGATCTTATCGATATCATAGGGAATCTCGGGAAGAAGGATGATGTCGGCTCCTCCTGCCATTCCCGCATTGAGAGTAAGCCATCCAACCTTATGTCCCATTACTTCGACGATAAATACTCTTCCGTGGGATGCTGCTGTGGTATGGATGCAGTCTATGGCCTGAGTGGCGATATCCACGGCACTCTGGAATCCGAAAGTCATATCCGTTCCCCAGAGATCGTTATCTATGGTCTTGGGAAGTGTTACAACATTGAGTCCTTCTTCGCTGAGAAGGTTTGCGGTCTTATGGGATCCGTTTCCTCCCAGGACCACAAGACAGTCCAGTCTGAGCTTATAATAGTTCTGCTTCATGGCATCGACCTTATCAAGTCCGTTCTCATCGGGCTCGTTTATGGTCTTAAAAGGAGTCCTGGAAGAGCCTAAGATCGTTCCGCCCTTTGTAAGTATTCCGGAAAAATCGGCACCGGTAAGCATACGGAAGTTGCCGTAGATAAGACCCTTGTATCCATCGATGAATCCGTAGATCTCAACGGTCTGGCCGCTGTGGGTAAGAGTCTTTACAACACCTCTCATGGCAGCATTCAGCGCCTGACAGTCTCCACCGCTGGTAAGCATTCCAATCCTCTTGATCTTCATACAGCCCCTCCTTTTCCGGTGTCATGAAACACCTGTAAATCATATCACATTTTAGCTTTTTTCGTGTCCGTAATTTCGGACTCAGTATTCCTTGGGGATTTCTCCCTCTATTCCGTACTTTCTTTTGAATTCATACAGATCGGAATTACCGGAAATAAACATCATTTCCTCGAAATGACCTGTTTTCAGATCCTTGAAACCGGCTACCTGTTCACCGTTGCATATACTGCATTTTATAACAGGCTTTTTCTCTTCGGGATCGTATGTTAAACCGGATCCTTTCTTTTTTCCGAACATCCTTCCTCCCTTTCACCGGATCAGTTATCGCCCGGCACATAAGAACCCATGATCATCTCACATCCCATTTCCGTGACCATGTTATATTTTTCTTCATCATCAACACCATCGATGACTACTCTTAAAGGAATGTTCTTTAGCATCCTTATACAGCCCTCAAGGATCGCTCTTCCCTTTTCGTCCGAAGCCATTCTGAGCATTCCGCCGTCAAGCCTTGCAGACTGAATGGGAAGTTCGGGAATGTGCTGCAGATTGGAATAACCTTTTCCGAATCCTTCAAGTCCCAGCCTGTACCCCTGCATGGACAGTTTGTTGAGATTCTCTTCAAAAACACTGCTCATGTTCTCATAAAGAGATTCCTTAATGGTAAAGCATATCTGTTCCGGATGGACTCCGTATTTTTCCCTGGTCTCCCAGATCTTATCCGTAAGGCTCATCTGCATGCACTGGGAAGCTGTCAGGCCGATGACCACATATCCGTATCCGTATTCCGCAAGTTTGGCCTCCGTAGCCATGGAAAATGCTTTATCAAGAACGTAGTCTCCCAGGATTATACCCATTCCCTTTTCATCAGCTGCATAATCCAGGAGTTCCTTGTCGATCTTTCCGTATTGCTCATCCGTAAGTTCGATCTTCACCTCAGCACAGACGTACTTTTTCTCCAAAGCAGACCATACGGGATTAAGATTGACCTCCAGGGTCTCGTTCTTCATGGCATTATCCAGGATCTCGACTATATGAGTCTCGATCTGGTATTCCTTAAGGGAGAGGATGGAGGAAGCTCTGGAGAACTTCTTGTCCACTCCGGAGAATCTCACATAGTTATGGCCGAAGGAAAACAGCTCTTCCGGAGTAGAGATCTCCTGAGGGAATACAACCGTGACCACGCTGAGGTCCGGAGTTGCTCCCTTTCTGACAATATCCGCATTATGCTTCTTGACCTGTTCCCTAAGATCCGATACCGCATGAATGGGGTTATAATCGATATCTTCAAGGATTATGTAGAAGATGCCGGGCTGTTCAAAATACAGTTCATATACCACGCCTTCTTTTCTGGCATATGAATTGATCAGTCCCTCAATGGAATAGATGTACTCATAATACATCTTCTCACCCAGATACCTGTTCATCTCCAGAGCATTTTTCATGGTGATGATCAGAATCTTTACATCATGGCCCGTAGCCTTGATCTTGCCGATCTCTTCACAAAAGGACGGGTATCCGGGAAGTCCCGTATTTAAGTCAACCTTCTTTTCAGGCCTCTGGACAAATATGATGACGTAGATCAGTGTCAGGGACGTTGTGAAGGATTCGATCTGCAGTCCGAAGAAAAGGAACTGTATCAGAACGGCAACGAAATTAAATACGTACATGGACATAAGAGCACACCAGGTTCCTATATCCAGAGTCTTCCTGAAACGTATCAGATGAGTTACTCCGATTATCATATGGATGGCAGCAAAGCCATATGTAAAGGCGACACCGGGCCCTCTCTGATATCCTTCGGTGGGTGTGACATAAAACACATACGATGTAAAAACGTTATAAACAAGAAAACCCAGTATTCCGAGATACGGTAAGGTGACCAGGAATTTTTTCCAGAAAGGTTTGATCCTGTACCATGTTCTGGTCATTGCGATAACAAAGAGAACATAGATATAGTTCACCGCATTTCTGGATACGTAGTAAAAATAATTTGCTACCCTGATGGTATTCATCTGTCCCTGAGAAAGAGGTACACAATAATGTGTGATGACTTTCTCGGTGAGTTCGCTGACATCCGCTATAATACACAGGATGATGACCAGCAGATACATGATGTTGCATCTGCCCTTTGTCATTTTTCTCAAGATGATCGTAAAAAAGATCAGGAAAAATATGGGCAGTGCGGCAATGTCAAAATACGGAATTTGCATGATCACTTCCTCGCAAACAATAAACCGAAGGTTCCGGAACCGCTGTTAACAGCGATGGCGGATGTTGCTTTCTGAAGGTATATCTTCTCGAACTTTACATGCTTTAATACTTCTTCGCGAACCTCTTCTATCTCACTCTTTCTCATTCCGACATAAGTTATGAACAGTATGGAAGTATCGATATCTGAAGGGTTGGACAGTGTTTTTTCGATATATTTCTTTCTGTATCTTGCTTTGCTTCCGACTATGATCCTTCCCACATCCATTGCACTGTTTTTAAGGACGATCACAGGATGGAGCATGAAAGCGGAACAGAGCTTATACGCTCTTTCATTCAGTCTGCCGCCGCGATACAGATATTCGGTGGTATCCAGAACAAAACTGGTAGAGATCTTTGCCTTGTATTTTTCCAGTTCTCTCATAATGACATCGGAGTCAACGATTCCGGAATCCGCAAGTTCTCTGGCTTTCAGCACCATAAGTCCGGTACTGCTGGAAAGATGTCCCGAATCCATAACCTTAACGTTATAGAAACTGAGAGCAGCTTCGGAAGCATTGGCATAACCCTTACTGGAATTCTTCGCCATTGCGATATGAATGATATGCTGTGCTTGGGAAAGCTGTTCCGCAAAGAACTCTTCATACACTTCGGGTTCGGGAGCTTCGCTTCGTGCGGTAGTATCCTTTCCTTCCAGATACTTGAGGATAACATCGCCTTCAGCTTCGATACCGTCGGAAAATACCGCCTTATCGGTGAAGACCTTATAAGGAAGAATAGGGATCTTCATTGTCTTAATAAGGTTTCTGGGAAGGTCGGAGATACTGTCGGTGGTGATCAGAAGCGGCATCTTCCTTCGCATCTGACGAACGATCTTCTCGGATTCGAATCTGACATTCTCATCTTCCTTACGCTGTATGATATCTTCGGGAAGAAGATCCAGAAGACATTTTTCAAGTTCAAGAGATTCGACAGGCTTCAGCAGATAGCCGTCAAAGCCTTCTCTCCTGTAAAGAGCCTGATTCTCGCTTCCCGCATTTGCGGTAAGTGCGATAACGGGAGTGTCTTTGCAAAGGCCTCCGGCCTGTTCTCTTATGGCGTGTCTGCACTCTATTCCGTCCATCTCAGGCATCATATGATCCATTAGAATGACGTTATAGTGATCGGAAGCGGTAAGTTCAAGAGCCTTGGCGCCGCTGGTGGCAGTAGTGACCTGAACCTTTGTATCTCTCAGAAGTTTGGTGGCCACCAGGAGATTAGCGGTATTATCATCAACTATGAGAACCTTGGCCTTGGGTGCTTCAAAGATCTGGTGATAATCCTCTTTTCCCTTATGGGAATATTTTCCGGGCTCATACTTGCCCAGAACTCTCTCGTCGGCGATCTCCTGCTCAAGAGTGAATACAAAGGTGGAACCCTTGGTATAGATACTGTTTACGGAGATCTCACCTCCCAGCAGATCGGACAACTGCTTTACTATGGAAAGACCCAGACCTGTTCCTTCGATATATCTGTTCTTCTTCTCATCCTCTCTTCTGAACGCATCGAACAAAAGAGGAATGCTTTCCTTGCGGATTCCTATTCCTGTATCTTCCACGGAATACGTAACAAGAACCTTGCCCTTTTCGGTCTTGCGGCAGTGGATGGAGAGAGACACACTTCCTTCCTGGGTGTATTTTATGGCATTGTTCAGGAGATTAATGAGGATCTGCTTGATCCTGACCTCATCGGAAACAAGGCTGGCAGGAAGACCGGGATCCACGTCAACGGTAAATTTCAGTCCCTTGTCATGGGCTCTTACCCAGATCATGTTAACGATATCCGAGAACATGGCACCCACGTCATAGGGTGCTTTTATGATATCCATCTTTCCGGACTCGATCTTGGACATATCGAGAATATCGTTGATGACGGACAGAAGGATCTTGGATGCGGATCTGATGTTCCTTGCATCATCGGCTACTTCATCGGAAATATCCTCTCTAAGGATCATCTCGTTAAGTCCGATGATGGTGTTGATGGGAGTCCTGATCTCATGGCTCATGCTGGAGAAGAATCTGTTCTGGGCCTTGTTGAGCTCTTCGATCTCATTGGCCTGCTTCACGGCCCTCTCATTCTCCCAGCTGAAAAGCTTGTTCAGTATATAGACCATGGTGTAGATGACAAATCCGGAAATGATGGCGGAAAGGGACGCATCCGCAAACATCATCTGTCTGGTATGCTGACGGACGATATCGGGATATAAATATTCCGCGGTATAGGCATACACCACAAATATCGTAAGGATGGTAAGCATTATCTTACGGGCTTTTCCCGAAAGGATAAGGCCTACATACAGATAGGAAAATGCAAACCACAAGGGAGCTCCGCTGCTTGCACCGCCTCCGAAGAAATAGCATATGGGAAGCACGGCAAAAACAATGCCCATGGTAATAAGCACTGCTCCAATATCGGTTCTCTTATTTCTTACGGAAAAATAAATGATCACAGGCGATACAACCAGAACCAGTCCGAGTATCACCAATTCCTGGACATTCTCCCCCAGGATAAGGTCGCCGATAAATACCAGTGCGATAGATAATTCGGCCATCAGGGTGAGGATTATGAAAACTTTCGTACGGAAATCTCTCCCGGGGCTTATGACAGTATCATAAAATTTTTTGATCTTGTTTCTCATTCTTCACCCTCCGGAGAAAATTCCATCACATCGTCACCGGCTTCAGGTGCAAATTCGAGTATCTCATCATCCGCATCACTGCCTTCACCGCCGCCGAAGGTTTTGTTGATGGCATTCAGAAGGGCTTCATACTGTGGAACAAAAACAGGATGAAGTCCTTTTACCTTCTCGGTGTCGTTACATTTCGAAGCATCCTCCAGAGCCTTAGCCATGTCAGACAGTTCAGTATTTCCTATCATCTTGGAAGTGCTCTTGATGGCATGAACACGGATAGAATAATCATGCCAGTTTTCTTCCTCATAATACTTCTTCAGAGTCTCCAGTTTTTCTTTATAGTCTCTGGCATATTCAAGAAGCAGCTGCTTATAGAATTCTTCATCGTCCTTGCAGTAACGGAGTCCGGTCTTAATATCCACACCGCATCTTACGATATCCTTATAAACATCACTTACAGGTTCTTCTTCAGAAGCATTCTTTTCTGCACTCTTTACAGTCTCCTTTGAAGCCTCTGAGGGTGCAGCGGGTTTTACGCTGACAACGTTGTCATTTTTCTTGCTGTCTTCTTCGGTTTCGATCTTCTCATAAACTATGGCTGATTTAGGAAGAATTTTTTTGAGAACTCTCTCAAGTTCCGTGATCTCGATGGGCTTGGGAATGAATCCGTCAAATCCCTCCGAAAGGAACATTTCCTTTGCAGAACTGATGGCATTTGCGGTAAGAGCCACAACAAGCAATTCTTTTCTCATTCTTGATGCGTTGAGTTTCAGCCTCTTCATGGCTTCCACACCGTCCATCTCAGGCATCATGTGATCCATGAATACAAGGTCGTAATCCTTGTTCGCACACATTTCAATGGACTCGCGTCCGCCTGATGCGGTGGATACCACCATTCCGTAGGTTTCAAATATTCCTCTGGCAACCATAAGGTTCATGGGTTCATCATCAACTACCAGCACCTCAAGTCCGGGACAGGTCATTCTCTCATCGGGAATGGAATCTGCACCGTCAAATGCGTGATTAAGGAAATTGGCAACCTGGGCGCCGTAAAAAGGCTTGGACATGGGAGTGATGCCTCTTCCGTATTCTCCGGTAAATCCCCTGTCTTCCACCAGTGCAACGTTCATTGTACTTGCGATCTTATCGATATATTCTCTGTTCTCCAGGTATTCTCCGGTTCCAACAAAAAGATGGGTTATCTTGTCCTGGTTTATCAGCTTTTCCAGTTCTTCCCTGGACTGTACTCTCTTGAAGGGCACGCCGAGTCCACTGACCAGATGCGCGATCATGGTCATGTAAAATTCCCTGACTCCCTGATGTCCCGTGGTCATGAATCCGAGGAAGCCGGCAACCACGCAGTTCTCACGGTCTTTTACGGAAATGCAGGGACCGGGATCGGAAACTTCCTGGGGAATGCTTACCCTTACAACGGTACCGTCGCCTTCTTCACTTTCAATAGCAAGAACGCCGTCCATCGCTCTGGTGAAGCCGTTAACTATGGGAATACCAAGTCCCAGTCCTCCGGCCGTCCTGGTCCTGCCGGAATCGGACTGATAGAATTTTTCGTATGCTCTTTCTATCTCTTCGGCGCTCATGCCCACACCGGTATCCTTAACTTCCAATACGAGGTTGACTCCGTAATCTCTTTTTACGGAATAGATGTGAACGTAGACTCCGCCTTCTCTGGAGAATTTATATCCGTTGCATACAAGATGCCAGAGGATCTTTTTGATCTTGCTTCCGTCGCCCACAAGTTCTGCGGGAATGGATGCTTCCATATCTATGACAAGATCAAGACCGTAGTCCTCGGCAAAAGAAAGCTGGACAAGAAGATCGTTAACAAGGGAATTGATCATATAGGTCTCACGGCTTACCGTAAGTTTGCCCATATCGATCTCCGTGAAATCGAGAATGTCGCTTATCTGCTCCGATACTCTGTGGCCGGCCTCGGATATTGCAACAATGTTATTAAGAACACCGTCGGGAAGTTCTTCTTTTTCAAGGACAGCAGAGAGACCCATTACAGCGTTAACGGGCGTTCTGATCTCATGGGATACATTGGCGAGGAAATTATCCAGTCGCTCCGTAGCGCTCCTCAATTCCTCGATCTCCACATGGCTCTTGCCCAGGATCTTCTCCCAGTTATCAATGACCACGCAGGATACCCATGCAGCCACCGATACAACGATAACATGCAGAGCGGACCTGGTAATAAGAAGAGCATCAAAATTCTCGCCCTCCATGATCATGGCAAATATGTCATATCCGAAGGTGATGTAGTAAGTGATCTGACAAAGTCTGATAAGGGGTTTTGATCCCGTCATGGTAAAGATTATCATGGTAAGGATCATGATAAGAGCAGCGTCGAAAGCGCTGGTAAGATGAGTTCCGTAGAAGAAAAAGATCATCATGATCAGTACGGAATATATCCAGAGTCTGGCGGCGGGGGCAATTTTCGCCTGGACATGCACTCTCCACGCAAGACCTATGCTGGCCAGGATCAGGAGGATCGCCCATTTTTCCCAGCCCATAAGTATGGTCTCACCTATAAGGATGAAAGAAAAGATCGTAAGGCAGACCAGCACCATAATGTGCGATGCATTAAAAAACTCGTTATCGTCTTTATTCTGATTCATGCCGTTCATTCCTCACTGTGTTCTCTCATGTTGTATTCAACATCTTCGTCTATCATTGAGATCATGATATCGGCGAAATCAGGATCGAACTGGGTGCCTCTTCCCTTGATTATCTCCTCCCTTACGGTCTGCTGGGAAAGAACATCACGGTAGCTGCGCCTGCTGCTCATGGCATCGTATGCATCGGCAACGGCAACGATCCTTGCTTCCTCGGGGATTGCTTTACCCTTAAGTCCCTCGGGATATCCGGTGCCGTCATATCTTTCGTGATGATGCTTGGCACCTATCTCAAGAGCAGGCATTTCCTTGATCTTCTTAAGGATCCTTGCACCCATAACGGGATGGCTCTTTATGACTTCAAATTCATCGTCGGTAAGCCTTGCGGGTTTATTGATGATGGCATCGGGGATTCCGATCTTACCTACATCATGCAGCAGTCCGATCATATAGATATCTTCAAGGCGCTTGTCCTTGTATCCGTATCTCTTTGCAATCTCTCTGCTGTATTTTGCCACACGTCCGGAATGACCGTTTGTATATTTATCCTTCGCATCGATGGCTTCCGCCAGGGACTGTACGACATGAAGGAACAGATTCTTATTCTCTCTGGATTTTCTTTCAACTTCATTACTGAGTGATCTCTGAAGTCTGTCCAGTTCGATAATATGGCGCACTCTGATAAGAAGGACCTCTGGCACGAAGGGTTTCTTGATGAAATCCATTGCTCCCAGGGAAAGTCCCTTGCTTTCCGATTCTTCGTTATCGTCTGCGGTAAGGAATATAACGGGAATATTTGAAACTTCTCTTTCAAGCATTCCGAGTCTTTTCATTGTTTCGAATCCGTTCATCTCGGGCATGTTGATATCAAGAAGAATGGCATCGGGAATATTGCTCTCCAGGTAATCCAAAAGAGCCTGGCCCGACTTAAGAGCCGTGACATAGAAACCGCCCTTGCTGAGGATATGTCCCGCCATCTGAAGATTGGCGGTATCATCATCAACTACCGCAATACGCGCACCCTCGGATGATCTGACTCTCTTTTCACCCTGACCCACGAATTCTTTTTCATAAGTGATCTTCACGCTCTCGGCATGACGTTCGGACCATTTCCTGATGAGTTCGGTAATGACCTTCTCGGTATAATCTTCGCGGATATCGGAAAGAAGGACAAAGAACCTGTTGGATCTGTTTCTCATGAAGAGATCGGATTTACGAAGGGATTCTCCAATGTGCTCTCCGAACTCATCGCAAAGTTCATGGAATGTATCATCCTCCATATCCTGTCCGGGAGTGAGGGTGAACATTACCTTGCACGCAGTCCTTCTGTTTCTGCTTATATATCGCATTATGTATTTATATACATATGCGAAGGAATCCTTATCCAGCTGGAGCGCGGTATTGGGAATGGAACGTTCTTCAAGGATCTTGGTGACGGTATCGATACCCGCTTCACTTCCGTCATCCTCATCATCAAAGATGTCGGGACTGTACATGGCATAACCGTGCTTTCCGTGCTTTTTTACTTTGTAGAGAGCCTTATCGGCAAGTTTGGTAAGGTCATCATATTCACGTCCGTACTTGGGAACAAGGATCGCACCTATGGAAGTTCCCAGAGGGATATCCATGTTGTCACCCATGAGTTTCTTGGCTTCTTCCACCATGCGGATGTTGAGATTTTCAGCCAGCGCGGAGATTATCCTCTCATCGGTGGTGTCGCTCATGAAGGCTTCGAACTCGTCTCCGCCCATTCTTGCACAGACCGTTCCGTCCGGAGCCATTTCCGACAGCAATGTCGAAAACATGATAAGAACCTTGTCTCCCATATCGTGGCCGTAAATATCATTTACAAGCTTGAAGGAGTCAAGGTCCAGCATAAGAAGCGCGCCTCTTTTTGATGCGCACAGAGATTTGAATTCATTTATTCCGGACATTTTATTCAAAAAGCCCGTGAGTTTATCGGTGGAAGCCTCCACCTTAAGATTTAAGAATTTTTCCTGCTTGGAAAGAATATTGCCGATTCGGCGGAGCAATACATCGGGATCGAAAGGCTTCTTGATGTAATCGGACACGCCCATTTCAAATCCCATGGTTTCAGAATCCGCAGTGTCGTCTGCGGTAAGGAATATTACGGGAACTTCTTCAAGACCCTGGGAATTCTCGTATTCTCTGAGCTTGGTAAGAGTTTCGAATCCATCCATTCCCGGCATGTTGATATCCAGGAGAATGAGATCGGGAAATCCCTTTTCAGCGACATAATCAAGCAGAGACTGACCGGATTTAAGAGCGGTAACTCTTTTGTCAGCCTTACTGAGTATATGTCCGGCCATTTTAAGATTGCTTATATCGTCATCTACGACAATTATCCAATCGGCCATTATTGTACCCCCAATTTCGAAATCTTTATATTATACACCGATAATATATTACGACAGAAACGGGGATTTTTCAATAAAATAAAGGGTTCCGGGCATGTGCCGGAACCCTTTTTGTCTTGAATTTTTATACACCGATAGGTGATACACCAATGGTCATTTCTTCCAGGACATCCAGAAGCACCCTTACGGTATCAAGAGAGGTAAATGTGGTGATCCTGTGTTCACTCGCACATCTTCTGATGGCCACACCGTCCTCATAGTGCACACCGGACAAAATAGCTCTGGTGTTGATAACATAACTTACATATCCGGCGCTTATGGAATCCAGGATCTCGGTGCTTCCCTCGCTTAACTTGTGACGGAGTCTGCATCTGATGCCGTGGTCCTTGAAATACAGCGCTGTCATAGTGGTTGCCTCGATATTGAAGCCCATGTCGTAGAAACGCTTAGCCAGAGGAAGAGCCTCAGCCTTATCCTCATCCGCCAAAGTGAAGGTTACGGTTCCGTAATTCTGAAGCTTAATGCCGGATGCCACAAGTGCTTTGTACATCGCACGTGAAAGCTGCTTGTCATAGCCTATGGCCTCACCGGTGGACTTCATCTCCGGTGAAAGATAAGCATCCATGCCGGAAAGCTTGGAGAAGGAGAACACAGGAGCCTTTACGTACCACTTTTCTCCTCTGGGAGGAGTCATGTCGGTTATGCCCTGCTCCTTAAGGGAGATTCCCAGGGATACTCTGGTGGCAATATCGGGAAGCGCATATCCCGTTGCTTTTGAAAGAAATGGTACGGTTCTTGAGGATCTGGGGTTCACCTCTATGATGAATACCTCATCATTCTTGTCGCAGATGAACTGGATATTGAAAAGTCCCTTAATGCCTATGCCCAGTCCCAGTCTCTTTGTGTAGTCCATGATGGTCTCTCTGACCTTGTCGGAAACACTGAAGGTGGGATAAACGCTTATGGAGTCTCCCGAGTGGATACCGGTTCTTTCTACCAGCTCCATGATACCGGGAATAAATACTTCTTCACCGTCACAGATTGCATCGACCTCAAGTTCCTTACCGCTTATATATCTGTCTACAAGAACAGGTCTGTCCTCGTCGATCTCAACCGCTGTCTGGAGGTAAGTCCTCAGATCCTTTTCCTTGGATACGATCTGCATCGCTCTTCCTCCGAGGACGAAGCTGGGACGGACTAAAACGGGATATCCTATGGACTCGGCTGCCTTAACACCATCTTCGATATTGGTAACGGCAAGTCCCTTAGGCTCGGGGATCCCGAGATCTTCAAGGAGTTTTTCAAAGCTGTCACGGTTTTCAGCCTTATCGATGGCATCGCAGTCGGTTCCGATAAGCTTCACTCCTCTTGCGTGAAGGGGCTCCGCAAGGTTTACCGCAGTCTGTCCTCCGAGAGTTGCGATAACGCCCTCGGGCTTTTCAAGCTCTATGATGTTCATTACATCCTCTACGCACAGAGGCTCAAAATACAGCTTGTCGGAGGTGGTGTAATCGGTGGATACGGTTTCGGGATTGTTGTTGATAACAATGGCTTCATAGCCCGAATCCTTAATTGTCTTTACCGCATGGACCGTGGAGTAGTCGAATTCAACGCCCTGGCCGATCCTGATGGGACCTGCACCGAGGACTATTACCTTGGGCTTGTCTGAAACAAGGGATTCGTTTTCTCCCTCATAGGTTGAATAGAAATAGGGAACGTAGCTTTCAAACTCGGAAGCACAGGTATCGATCATCTTATAAACGGGGAAAATTCCGTTTGCTTTTCTCAGATCAAATACTTCCTTCTCGCTAACGCCCCAGATGGCTGCTATCTCCACATCGGAGAAGCCCATTCTCTTGGCGGTCTTAAGTGCCTCGGGATCGTTTTTGTGTTCAAAAAGAATGCTCTCTTCGTCGATGATATTTGAGATCTTATCAAGGAAGAACATATCGATCCCGGTCTTTAAGGATATCTCTTCCGGTGTGATCTTACGGCGGAGCATTTCCGCAATGGCATAGATACGGTCGCCGGTCATCTTAAGAACGGGATCCCAGAGTTCCTCATCGGACATCTCGGTAAACTTGCTCATATACAGATGAACGGTTCCGCACTCAAGACTCCTGACTGCCTTAAGAAGGCTTTCCTCAAAGCATCTTCCTATACTCATGGTCTCACCGGTTGCCTTCATCTGGGTTCCGAGACTCTGGTTTGCATCGGTGAATTTGTCGAAGGGGAAGCGGGGCATCTTGGTTACGATGTAATCAAGTGCCGGCTCAAAACATGCGGGTGTATTTGCAAGCTGTATCTCTTCGAGAGTATAGCCCACGCTTATCTTGGCGGAAACCCTTGCAATGGGGTATCCGGATGCCTTTGAAGCAAGAGCGGAGGATCTTGAAACCCTGGGGTTAACCTCTATCAGATAGTACTGAAATGATTTGGGATCCAGAGCAAACTGTACGTTACATCCTCCGCATACCTTCAAAGCCCTGATGAGCTTAAGAGCTGAGTCACGGAGCATGTGATACTCCTTATCCGTAAGGGTCTGGGAAGGACATACTACAATGGAGTCGCCGGTATGGATTCCGACAGGATCCAGGTTCTCCATATTACATACGGTAATTGCGGTGTCATTGGCATCACGTATTACTTCATACTCGATCTCCTTGTAGCCCTTGACACTCTTTTCAACAAGAACTTCACTTACGGGAGAAAGTTCAAGTCCCGCCGCAAGAAGCTCTGTAAGTTCATTTTCGTTATCGGCAAATCCACCGCCGGTTCCGCCCAGGGTAAATGCGGGACGGAGCACCACGGGATATCCGATCTCCTCAGCAGCCTTCTTACCCTCTTCAATGCTGTGAACTACGATGGAAGGAAGAACGGGCTCACCCAGTCTTTCGCAGAGTTCCTTGAACTCTTCCCTGTCCTCAGCCATTTCGATACTTTCGGAATCGGTACCGAGAAGTTCGCAGCGGCACTCTGCAAGGATACCTTTTTTCTCCAGCTGCATTGCAAGGTTAAGGCCGGTCTGTCCTCCGATTCCGGGAAGGATGGCATCGGGTCTTTCGGTTCTTATGATCCTTGCCACATATTCAAGATTCAGAGGCTCCATATAAACCCTGTCGGCAACCGACGTGTCTGTCATAATTGTCGCGGGGTTTGAATTGCACAGTATTACTTCGTAGCCCTCTTCCTTCAGTGCAAGGCAGGCCTGGGTTCCGGCATAGTCGAATTCCGCAGCCTGGCCTATTACTATGGGGCCAGATCCTATTACAAGTATTTTGTTTATGTCTGTTCTCTTAGGCATTTTTCTTTCCTCTTACGGCAGTTCATTTATCCATCAGTTTTAAGAATTCATCAAACAGATATGAGCTGTCATGAGGTCCTGGAGAACTCTCCGGGTGGTACTGCACGCTGAATATACGGTCCTTCTCACACTTGACTCCCTCAACGGTTCCGTCCAGGAGATTTTTGTGCGTGACAACAAGGCCCGTTCCCTCCAGCGAGTTTTCATCAACAGCGTAGGAATGGTTCTGTGAAGTGATATCGGTTTTTCCTGTCTCCAGGTTCTTTACGGGATGGTTTCCGCCACGATGACCGAATTTTAATTTATAAGTCTTGGCTCCGCAGGCAAGAGAGATGATCTGATGTCCGAGACATATTCCGAATATGGGATATTTTCCGCGGAGAGTCTTTACAAGCTCTATGGCTTCCTTAACATCCTCGGGGTCTCCGGGGCCGTTTGAAAGGAATATTCCGTCGGGCTTTACCGCCTCAATATCCTCG
>JAEEGL011554183.1_pt1 | contig 26555 bp, 24 predicted proteins | sample 9134231 | NCBI WGS metagenome assembly JAEEGL01 (sample SAMN16246548, study PRJNA631951) | gut metagenome | biome: gut microbiome; feature: rumen; material: fiber-attached | host: Bos | place: Iran: Karaj | collected 2018-10 | reverse complement strand
GCCGGCCTTCAGGCCGTGGTTGATGCAAGGCGCGTAAGCGATGATCAGCGAAGGACCGTCGTAGGCCTCGGCTTCCTTGATGGCGTTGAAGAACTGCACGGGGCTTGCACCCATTGCAACCTGGGCCACATAGACATAGCCGTAGCTGATGGCCATCATGCCCAGATCCTTCTTGCGGATCTTCTTACCGGAAGCGGCGAATTTTGCGATTGCACCCACAGGGGTAGCCTTGGAGCTCTGGCCGCCGGTGTTGGAATAGACCTCGGTATCAAGGACAAGGACGTTCACGTTCTCACCGCTGGCGAGGACGTGGTCCAGGCCGCCGTAACCGATGTCATAGGATGCACCGTCACCACCGAAGATCCACTGGCTGCGTGCAGGGATGAAGTGCTTGTAAACAAGGAGCTGCTTGCAAGTGTCGCAGTTGCATTCTTCTGCCAGAGGGACAATCTTGTCGGCAACCTCGCGGGTAACAGCGGGATCCTTGGGAGCCTCAAGCCACTTGGCTGCGAGGGCCTTGATATCCTGGCTGCAGCACTCGCACTCCAGGGACTGCTTCATGAGGTTGGCAACAGTCTCACGTGCGCGGTCGGAACCGAGCTTCATACCCAGACCGAATTCGCAGAAGTCCTCGAACAGGGAGTTCTGCCATGCGGGGCCGTGGCCGGCTGCATTGGTGCAGTAAGGGCTGGCAGGGAAGGATGCGCCATAGATGGAGGAGCAACCTGTAGCGTTGGCAATCATCATGTGGTCACCGAACAGCTGGGTGATGGTCTTGATGTTGGGAGTCTCACCGCAACCTGCGCAGGCGCCAGAGAACTCGAACAGAGGCTGTGCAAACTGGCTGTTCTTCATGTTGGCCATCTTGTCCACATACTCCTTGTAACCCACCTTCTTGTTAAGGTAGTCGAAGTTGGCCTGCTCTGCGGTGTCGTTGATGTAAGGAACCATGCTCAGGGCCTTCTCCGGCTTTGCAAGGCAGACGTCGACGCAGTTGCCGCAGCCGGTGCAGTCGTCAACAGAAACGGCGATGGCATACTTGTAATCCTTGAGGTTGGCCTTGCCCTGTGCCAGCTTGAGACCTGCGGGAACCTTTGCGGCCTGCTCCTCTGTGAGAAGGAAAGGACGGATTGCTGCGTGAGGGCAGACGAATGCGCAGTTGTTGCACTGGATACATTTCTCTGCATCCCATGTAGGAACGGTCACGGCCACGCCACGCTTTTCAAATGCGGCGGTGCCTGCGGGCATTGTACCGTCGGCGTAAGGCATGAAGGCGCTTACCGGGAGGGTGTCGCCTGCCTGGGAGTTGACGATATCGGCAATGTCCTTGACGAAGGCGGGAGCCAGACGGTCCTTGTTAGGGTTCTCGAACTTGGCGGTGAGGTTTGCCCACTCTGCAGGAACCTTGATCTCGGTGTATTCGCCACCGCGGTCTACTGCAGCGTAGTTCATGTTAACCACGTTCTCACCCTTCTTGCCATAGGACTTCACGATTGCGTCCTTCATGTATTTCACTGCATCCTCGTAAGGGATGATGCCTGTGATCTTGAAGAATGCACTCTGGAGGATGGTGTTGGTGCGTCCGCCAAGGCCGATTTCAGCGGCAATCTTGGTTGCGTTGATGATATAGACCTTAACGTGCTTGCGGCCGATGACTGCCTTCACGTTGTCCGGGATGTTCTTGATGGTCTCTTCCTCGTCCCAGAGGGAGTTCAACAGCAGGGTGCCGCCATCCTTGATGCCCTTAAGGACATCGTACTTCTTAAGATAGGAAGGAACGTGGCAGGCCACGAAGTCCGGGGTATTCACAAGATACGGGGCCTTGATGGGCTGCTTGCCAAAGCGGAGGTGGGAGCAGGTGTAGCCGCCGGATTTCTTGGAATCGTAGTCGAAGTATGCCTGGCTGTAAAGATCGGTGTGGGAACCGATGATCTTGATGGTGTTCTTGTTGGCACCGACGGTACCATCAGAACCGAGGCCGTAGAACTTGCACTCGGTGGTGCCGGGCTTCACGATGGAGACTTCGCTCTTGATGGGAAGGCTCTTGAAGGTGACATCGTCAACGATGCCGATGGTGAAGTCTGCCTTGGGCTCCTTGGCGTCCAGGTTATCGTATACGGCAACGATCTGGGCGGGGGTGGTGTCCTTTGAAGACAGACCGTAACGGCCGCCGATGATGAGAACGTTGTCCTTGCCCTGGAACATGGTCTTGACATCCTGGAAGAGGGGCTCTCCAAGTGCTCCGGGTTCCTTGGTGCGGTCCAGGACGGCTATGCGGCGGACGCTCTTAGGAAGCACTGCGAAGAAGTACTTCTCGGAGAAAGGACGATAGAGGTGGACGGTTACCAGACCGTACTTGCGGCCGCGGCCGGCGAGGTAGTCGATGGTTTCCTTGATGGTCTCGGTTACGGAACCCATTGCCACGATGATGTTCTCTGCAGTGGGGTCACCGTAGTACTCGAAGGGACGATAGCTGCGTCCGGTGAGCTCGGAGATTTCACCCATGTAGCGGGCTACGATATCCGGAACAGCATCGTAGAACTGGTTGCGGGTTTCAACGGCCTGGAAGTAGACGTCGCCGTTCTGGGCGGTACCGCGGGTGACGGGGGCGTCAGGGTTCAGGGCGCGCTCACGGAAACGTGCAAGAGCCTTCTCGGAGACCATTTCCTTGAGTTTGTCCTCAGGGAGGGCCTCAATCTTCTGGATTTCGTGGGAAGTACGGAAACCGTCGAAGAAATGGAGGAAAGGAATGCTGGACTTGATGGTGGCAAGGTGTGCTACGGCGGCGATATCCTGGGCTTCCTGTACGGAACCGGAGGCTATCATTGCAAAGCCGGTCTGGCGGCATGCCATCACGTCCTGATGGTCACCGAATATTGAAAGGGCGTGGCTTGCGAGGGCACGTGCGCTCACATGGAACACTGCAGGGAGCATCTCGCCGGCAATCTTGTACATGTTGGGGATCATGAGAAGAAGGCCCTGGGAAGCGGTGAAGGTGGAGGTGAGAGCACCACCCTGGAGGGAGCCGTGAACGGCGCCAGCGGCACCGGCCTCGGACTGCATCTCCGTCACTTTCACGGTTTCGCCCCAGAGGTTTTTCTTACCATGGGCTGCCCACTCGTCAATGTTCTCTGCCATTGTGGAGGACGGCGTGATGGGGTAGATGGCTGCATGCTCGCTGAACAGATAAGCAATGTTCGAAGCGGCGTAGTTACCATCGCAAGTGATGAATTTCTTTTCGTTTGCCATAATTTTAGTTAGGTTTATGTAGTATTTTGTTGTTATTGTATTCCTTCAACAATAATGTCGCTTTCCGCGCCGGCAATGCGCTTCACAAGGTTCTGAAGCACGGTTCCGGGACCTATTTCCACGAACTTTGTGGCACCGTCCGCAATCATGTTCTGAACGGAATTGGTCCAGCGTACGGGGCTTGTGAGCTGCTTAAGGACGTTTTCCTTGATTACTTCAGGATTCGTTGACGGCAGTGCGGTTACGTTCTGATAAACGGGGCATACGGGAACCTTGAACGGCGTTTCCTCAATGGCCTTTGCAAGTTCCTCACGGGCGGGTTCCATGAGAGGGGAGTGGAAGGCTCCGCTAACGGGAAGGGGAAGTGCCCTCTTAGCACCGGCTTCCTTGAGTGCGGCGCAGGCCTTGTCCACAGCCTCTTTTTCTCCGGAGATGACCACCTGGCCGGGGGAGTTGAAGTTGGCGGGGACGACGCCGGGGATATCGGCACATACTTTTTCGATGACATCGTCCGGAAGGGCGATGACTGCGGCCATGGCGCCGGGAGCGGCTTCACAGCATTTCTGCATGGCCATTGCACGCTTGGAAACAAGTTTTAAGCCCTCCTCAAAAGAGATGGCGCCTGCAGCAACAAGTGCGGAGAATTCCCCAAGCGAATGGCCGGCCACCATATCCGGTGCAGGCTGGTCCATTGCAAGTATTACGCTGTGCAGGAAAATTGCAGGCTGTGTGACTTTTGTGGCCTTGAGATCTTCCGACGTGCCGTCGAACATAATATCGGTAATCCTGAATCCCAGGATATCGTTTGCTTTCTCGAATATTTCTTTCCTGGAAGGATACAGTTCCTTGGCCATGCCGGGGAACTGGGAGCCCTGTCCGGGAAATACGAATGCGGTTTTACTCATAGTCCACAAATATACACATTTCGCGCGAGATTATCAAGCCTTGAAAAGCATACCTCCTATGTTATCTTTTGCCGCTCCCGTAACGGACGATAGACATGACGGGGTATCAGTCATATACAGAACTCCAAGGAATGCGAAAATAAGTGCTTCCTTATAGTCTACAACCTCTGGTTCAGGCACATTTAAAGTGCATCCTGAGAGCGCTTCCATTCGCTCCAGAAGGAACTTATTCCATGCTCCGCCGCCGGTAACAAGGATGCTCTTTCCCTTGTCCGTCACTTTGGCCAACTGAAATGCGCAGTGCTCGTAGTATGTGCGAAGTGTATCTTCCAGGGTGAGGCTGTATTTGTCTATAAGCGGAAAGACGTTCTTTTCCACCCATTCCCTTGCCAGGGATTTGGGAGGTTTCTGGGAATAGTAATCGAGAGAATTCAAACCGTTCAGCAGTGCCTCGTTTACGCTTCCTTTTGCGGCTATTTCGCCGTCTCTGTCCATTTCCAGGCCGATAGTACGGCAATAACGGTTAATTACGTAATTGACCGGTGAAATGTCAAATGCAATGCGTTTGGGGCCATCGTCATAGGATATGTTGGAGAAGCCGCCAATGTTAAGGCAGTAGTCATAACTGCCGAAAAGCGCCCTGTCTCCAACTGGCACCAGGGGAGCACCCTGGCCGCCAAGCATTATGTCCAACCTACGGAAATCGGACACCGTCTGAATCCCCGTTTCCGCAGCTATTGCCGCGCCGTCGCCAATCTGGAACATGATCCCTTTTGACGGCTCATGGAAAACAGTGCTTCCGTGGGATGCGATGAGGTCCGGTTTAACGTTGAATTCTTTCATGAATTCGTTCACCTTCTGCCCAAGGAAATGGCCGTATTGGCTATGGAAAGTGATGAATTCCAGAGCAGACATCTTCTGCACCTTGTTCATCAGAATATCCTTAAGCTCAGGCGTATAGCTATAGCCTTTGGCGCAGTCTATCTTATAGCTCCACTTGCCGTTTTTGAGAGTAAAAGTGGCACAGCAGACGTCCAGTCCGTCGGCCGAAGTTCCGGACATAAGTCCTATGCTTTTGTAAGTCATATCCATGTGGTAAATTTACAAAAATTGTGCTATCTTTGCAATCCCAAAACGGATGCCTCCGTAGTTTAAAGGATAGAATAACGGATTCCGGTTCCGTTGGTCCCGGTTCGATTCCGAGCGGAGGTACAATATATCCAGCGCAAGCAGCGCTGGATATATTGTACCCGGTACCCTCATTCATCGAGGGGGCGGACCCCCTCGAGCACCCCTGCGTCGGGCTCACGCCCTCCAAATTGTCAAATTCCTATTAAAACTTATATAGATTCCATTTGCCTGACCACAGCTTGATGGTAGAAGGATTGTCGCTGTTTCTGGGTTATGGCGTAGCGGACGAGGCGGGAACTTTCCTTGAGGCCGTCGTCAAGGTTGCAGACGTATAGATCGCCAACATCGGCAAGGTAGAGCCTATTGTAGCGGATATCCTGATACTTCTGGAGCTGGAGAGTGTAGTTCATGGCTTTCACAGCTTCCGCTTCTTTGAGATCGTCCCTGGAGAAGACGAAGAGGCCCATTTTGTCGAACCTGCCATAGAAACCGTTACCCACTTTGGACACCTTGCTTTCCAGGATTCGCCTCAGAGGAAGGGCCATGGACCAGTAGGAGAACTCCTTCATTCCTATATACTTACCTTCTTCAAGGCCGTAGGCGTAACCGTACTCAAGTATCTGGCTCCATTCATCGTCTTGAGGGGCGGGGGTAACTCCGGCAATGTCCTTCAGAAGCTCTTCTTCAGCCTTTTTGCTCTCTTCCATGGCACGGGTGACTTCTATGCCTATACTCTTGTCGTCAGGAGTCTGGAGGTCTGGCCGGTCACGGTTTACCAGGCACTCAAACTCGCTCCCCAGAATGGAGGCTAGGGTAATCTGAGCGTACTGCTCAAAGAAACATGTTCCGAAAGGACGCGGATTGGCCATGGGTCAGTAGGGCAGGGTTTCAAGGTGTTTGTGCACGGTGGCAAGGATTCTGTCCCGGTTCTCGGCGTTATTTGCCGCGATGTACATCGAAGGCTTGTAAGGGGATGGGGAATTGCCGTCGAAATTACAGATGGATCCACCTGCTTCAGTAAGGACAAGGGATGCTGCAGCATAGTCCCACGGCATAAGGCGTATCTCGAAGTAAAGATCCGCGTATCCGGCGGCCATAAGGCAGAGTTCCACCGCGGCAGAGCCAGTCCGGCGTACGTCATTGCATACCAAATAAAGATCGTAAATGATATCACTGCAGGCCTTCGCCAGTTCCTTGCGGTAGGTACTCATAGCGGTGAAAAGGAGGCCCTGCTCGAAGGGTCTGTCAGACACATGGATGGGCTTTCCGTTGCAGAAAGCTCCTTTGCCTTTGATAGCCGAGTATAACTCCCCGCGCCAGGGGCTGTAGACCACGCCCAGAATGGGCTCTCCGCCTCTCACCAAGGCTACGCTGATGCAGCAGTTTTCGTTCCCACGTGCGTAATTGGCGGTGCCGTCAATGGGGTCGATGACCCATACGGCTTCGTGTCCAGAAATATCCTCTAAGTCTTCTTCTTCGCAGAGGAATCCCACCTCGGGGTATTTCTGCTTAAGCTTTTCAGTGAGGAAATGCTGTACGGCAAGGTCCGATGTCGTGACGATATTCTCGCGCACGCCCTTATCATGCACCTCAAACCCGCCCGTGCGGTCCATAAGGGCTGAAGCGGAGCGGACAATATCGATGACTATGTCAATGTCAGGCTGTATCATTGCTGGAAAAAGAAATAAAACGCGGCCCACTTCATGGGGATTCCCTTAGCGTAGCCAATGGTTCTATATGAGGCATCCTGCACGGTGCCGTTCTCCTTGACGTAACCAACTGTCCTGTAGGATGAATCCTGGATTGTTCCGTTGCTCTTGATGTAGCCTACGGTGCGGTAATTCTGGTCCTGGACACGGCCATCGTCTTTAAGATAGCCCACGGTCCGGTACGATGCATCTTGCACCCTGCCGTCACTTTTGATGTATCCGATGGTCCTGTAGGACGAGTCCTGCATAGTGCCGTCCGATTTTATGTACGCTACGGTCCTGTAGCCGGAGTCCTTCACGGTCTGGGCACAGATGGCAGTGGAGCACAAAAGGAAAAGCAGTATAGTGATGAGATTATATCTAAACGAATGTGACATATGTTTAATCGCTAATCAGTTCCATTGAAGTGTATTGTGGTTTGAGGCCCAAGGTTTCATAAAAGGCCTTGGCCCCGGGGTTGCACTCCCAGACGTGAAGGGTTATGTTATGGCAGCCATTCTCGCGGGCGAACTCTTTTACATAGTTGAACAGTGCCGTTCCTATGCCTTCTCCTCGGGCTTTTTCGCTGACACACAGATCGTCTACATAAAGTGTCTTGATTGGCTCAAGCGCTCCGCTTGAAGCTTTCTGAAAGGCACAGAAGACATATCCCAGTACGGCCCCGTCCTTGTCGAAAACGAATACCGGAGAATCCGGATTGGCGAAGATGGTTAGGAGTTCGTCGTCCGTGTACTTCTTACCCTCCGGCAGGAAAAGGTCCGGTCTTCCTTGATGATGCACTGCCAACACCTGCCTTAGCAAGCTGTTGACTGCCTCCATGTCTCGAGGCTCAGCGGGGCGTATGATATAACTTGTCATCAGAGGCAATTAATCATGAAGTCAACCATTGCGGCGTTAACCTGTTGGGATTCCGGAAGGTCAATGGAGGTGACGTTATGCACGTGGGCAACCTTTTTGTCGTCGGATTCTATGTCCACGAATGTCAGAGGGCGTCCTGTGGCTTCGCAGTCGGCTTTTATTTTCATGGACTCTCCACGGATGAAGTCATTTGTGCATGTAGATACGAAAAGTGGACCGCTATAACTGCCAAGATGCGTCCTTGGAGACATTGACTTCATCCATTCCTTATCTTCATATTTAGGGCCCAGGAACCATTCCTTGAAACTCTTGGCATACATTTCGGCATCGGAATACGCTGCAAAATCGTAAGCGGGGCAGCTGAGCAATGCGCCCAAAGGCTTGAAGTGCTCCGGATGGACGGGAAGAGTGTGGTCTTGTGATCCTTCTGCAATGTATAAAGCCAGATGACCGCCGGCGGAGTCTCCGGTCACGAACATACGGTCCTTATTTAGGCCCAGCTCCTCAGCGTGAAGGGTGACATAATCTGCGGCAGCGGCGCAGTCGGCTAATTCATCTGAAACATCCAACTTGCCGTCATTGAGCCTGTAGCTCACCAGAACCACGTCGAAGCCCTCTTTCAGGAAAGCGGAAGCGAAGGCGCGGTTACCTTCTTTCTGTCCGGCTACGTAAAATCCTCCGTGAAAGTCCACCAGGACTGCATCCTTGCGGACATCCTCAGGTGCATAGAAGATATCCAGCATCTGGGCGGGTGAGGCATCGTCCACATATGGAACGTCTATCTTTCCTTCATAGTCCTGAGCAACCGTATTCTCAGGTATCTTCATGCTGGCCTTCAGAATGGCTTTCATCATGCTTTTCGTAAGCTTTACACCGCCACAACCCGTCAAGAGTGTGACAGCGCAGAAAGTGATAGTGAGGAATCTTTTCATATAAGGAGTCTTGTTTTCTTTCTATATTCAGCGTATCCTGGTTTGTTGGCCAGCTGGCGCTTTTCCATCATGGGGATGCTGATGAATAGGAAGAGGCAGGTCATGGCAATGGGAGGGAGGATGAGCCAGTCAATTCCATATAGAGAAGCATACATGATCCATATGCCCCACCAGAATAGGATTTCACCAAAGTAATTGGGATGCCTTCCGTGCTTCCAGAGGCCTACGTTGCAGTATTGTCCCGGATGCTCTTTGCGGAATTGATGAATCTGAGTGTCCGCTGCTATTTCAATAGATGCGGCGGCAAGGCAGGTGGCGCAGCCCAGCAAGGTGAGTACATTGGCCGATGCGGCGCCTTCATAAATGCCTAATCCCGGAAGCATGCACGCTAAGACCAGCAGGGTGGGCATCATATTGAGCCCGAAGAAGTTCGTCACGTGGAATAGAAAAGGGGAGAGGGTCTCCCTATAGCGGGTATAGCGCCAGTCTTCGTATCCGAGACCTTTGAATGTATACAGCCAGTTTGCCGTAAGGCGGATGCCCCAGTACCAAATTGCTACAAGAAGCAATATTACAGGTAAAGAGAAGCACCCTTTGAACACAGCCCAGAAGGTAAATAGCACCGGCGGAATTACACTCCAGTATGGGTCATAAACCGAAACATTATCATACGCAAGACCAATCGCCCAGACAAAGATAGTGGCCGCTATGTCTGCTACCATAAGGGCCCATATCTCAGGCATATAGTCCAAAGCTCTGGCGAATGTGAGTATGCCGCCACCTATCGCAACAAGATAGATGAAGGCAATGACTACGATGCTGGAGGCCTTTGAGTAATTCTGTCTCATTCTTCGCTACTGTTACAGCTCCGCAATGATATCCCTAAGTACTCCGTTAAAATCTATTACGCGGTCCGGCTTGGGGGAGTAGCCCAGGATGACTACGACGAGTTTCTTGGAGGGGACGATGTAGATTTCCTGGCCGTCGTGGCCCTGGCAGGAGAACATGTCCTCTGGGACATCGGGGCAAACGTGGTTGCGATTGAGCCAGAAGAAGGCGCCGTAGGCTCCCTCGCTGGCGGAGGCGGGCGTTACGGTATAATCCACCCAGCCTTCCGGGAGTATGCGTTCACCGCCGATGCAGCCATCGTCCAGGAAGAGCTGTCCGAAGCGGGCGAAGTCCCTGGCGGTGACGTAGAGGTAGGACGATCCAACGGGCGTTCCGCTCATGTCCGGCTCAAAGTGGGGATTGGCGATGGCCAGAGGGGCGAAAAGGCGCTCGCGCATGTATGCCAGGAAGGCATCGTCCGAAGAGAACATGCCGCGAAGGTAACGCATCACGATGTTTGTGGTGCCGCTGGAGTAATACCAAACGGTTCCGGGTTCGTTCTCCAGAGGCTTTGCGAGGGCATATTTACCCATATCAGTCTCACGGTGAAGCATGAGGTTTACGTCGGAGCGGTTACCGTAGTTTTCGTTCCACTGAAGGCCGCTCTGCATCTGCATAAGATTGCTGAGAGTGATGGCCTTTCGTCCGTCATTCTGCCATTCAGGGATGTCCATGGGAGCGTTGATGTCCACCAGGCCATCCTTGGCCATGATGCCCACAAGAGCATTGGTGAAGCTCTTGCCCATACTCCAGCTTAGGAGCTGAGTCTCTGCCGTGATGCCTTCGTCATAACGTTCCGCTACCACAGCGCCATTGTGAAGTACCACGAAAGCGAAGGGATGACCATTGTAAGAACGATCATCGACGAGTGCCTTGGCAATAGGTTCCAGACGTGCTGCCAGTTCCGGGTCACCGGGCTGCAGATAATCCTCATAGCAGTCCTCAGGAAGGGGATACTCCTGCTTCAGGAACTCTTTCTTACCCTTTCCGCGAAGGAGTGTAACGCCGTAACCCTCCCGGTAGGCTGCAGTGGCCTTGGCCCATAGGAAACGGCTTGTTACGGTCTTGTTCTCATAGTCCACCTTGTTCTTATTGAACTTGATGAAGGAGAAGTGAAGGTCCAGCTCTTCCACATCTGCAGCATCTCTTCCGGAGACGAAGACTGCCGAGGCCAGGTTCTTGGCCGCGTAGCCCGTTATGATGGGCATAAGGGTATTAAGGTATATGCAACCTCCTATGATTGCAGCGGCAAGGATTGCTCCGGCAATACCGAGTATTCGTTTGACTTTCATATAATTCTGTTTTATGCTTTTGGCTTGCGTACGCGGTTGGGAATGACCTCCGGAAGGACCATGGAGAGTTCCATGAAGCCGGCGTATTCGGAGCCGTCGTACCAGGGAGTCTGGAAGATGAGCTTCTTTACGCCTTCCTTTTCAACTGTATACACGTTTGTTCTGGGGTTGGCCAGCATGTCTGCCAGCAGGGAACGAGCGGGTTCAGGATGGCAGTCTAGAACATTATGGCCGATAATATCGGGCTCACCTGGCTTAATGAACGTACGCTTGGACTTGGCGTTCATGTCCAGTATGGTGCCGTCCTTACCGCATATGGTTACAGCAACGTCGGCGCCTTCAAAATAATCGCGTTTCATGGTTCCTGACTATTTCTTGCCGAAGATTTTCTTGGCTTCAGCCTTTATGTCGTTGAAGATTCCCTTGGCTGTTTCACCGGCTTTGGTGGCCGTCTCCGTGGCTTTCTGGTTCCACTCGTCCTGCTTGGCCTGCTTCTCCTCAGGGGAGAGAGCCTCGTAGTCCTTGACCTTGCCCACTACCTTGCCGGCGCCTTCTTTCACGGCGTCTGCGGCACCGTACATGGCTTCGTTGATCTTGTCGGCGGCGTGAAGGATCTGCTCTTTGACTGACACCTTTCCGTCTTTGTTGGTGTCTTTGGGGTCGAATTCCTGATTCTCGTTCATGGTTTTATGTGTTAATTCTTCTAGGATTTTCTGTATCAAAGCTTCATCGGCAGGAAGCCACTTCACGGAATTGATATCGTCCCTGGATAGCCAGCGGGCGGCTTCGTGTTCGTTCAGATGCATGCTATCACTTAGCAGGGAGCACATGTAGCAGTGCATTGTGAGGTGGAAATCCGGGTAATCGTAGTATATGGTGCAGAGATACTTGTCTATGCGGATTTCAGTGGACAGTTCTTCCCGAATTTCCCGTATAAGGGCCTCCTGAGGGGTTTCTCCCGGCTCCATTTTGCCGCCCGGGAATTCCCACCAGTCCTTCCATTTGCCATACCCGCGCTGAGTGGCAAATATCTTATCGTCCTTTCTTATTATGGCAGCTACTACTTCCACCATGAAGGTTTTTCGTAGGTGAATTCTTCACGTTCCTTGGCCCAGGCCTGGGAGACGAAAACGGTATCTGCGCGATCCGTGTAGAGGATGCCGTCAAGATGGTCGCACTCGTGCTGGAATATAACTGCGGTGTAGCCCTCCACGTCTTCCGTCACTTTTTCAAGCGTTCCCGGACGGACGTAGGATATCCTGATTTTATCGTGCCGCTTTACCATACCGCGGTACGGGGGAACGGACAGGCAGCCTTCCGGGCCGGTGATAATGTTCCCTCCCAGGGAGTCGATCTTAATGTTGAGATACGGCTCAAACGGCGCTCCGGCCTTGTCAAGGCGCATGACGCATATAAGCCTCACGTTCAAACCCACCTGCGGAGCGGCAATGCCAACACCGTCCTGGGAAGGATCCTGGACGGAGTAGAGCATCTTGGCTATGAGGGTGGAGAGTTCCTCTGAGCGCAGCTCTTTCCTTGACAGATTGCGGCTTTTTGCACGGAGGATTGTGCTGTCTTCCGGCATGGTGAGAACGTACATGAGGGAGTCCGATTTCTCTATCACGGTACGTTCAAATGCGGTAAACGGCTTACGGCATAGCAGCACCACTACGGCCACCGCTATGATGCCTATAATATAAAGGACCGGCTTTTTCAAATCTTGAAATCTTTAGGGAGTAACGCTCTTCTTATGTTGCAACCGGCATAGTTGCCAAGGACGATGATGGGATAATACCAGAGGATGCCGAAGTCCCAAGTGCCGGCGGCAACGAGGTAGACCACATCTGCAATTGAGTGGTAGAAGCCGCACACAATAAACAGGGGCACGCCGAACAGCACCGGAGCAAGGTTCTTGGTGCTTCTGTACATCCAGCAGGCGATGTCTATGATGAGACCGCAGCCCATGGCCCTGAGGAAGCTCCTCCAAGGCCCCTGCGCCAGACGCCCGGCCAGGATGCCTTTAGCCCTCTCTACGGATTCTCCGCCAAGGGACCATATTACAAGGCCGATTACCAAACACGCCAGGATATTGTAGAACCATATCTTGGCAAGCGCCGGAATCTCATTCACTTCCATGACGCCGGCCCTGCCGGTATAAAGGGGAGTGCCGGTGAGTACCACGCCAACCAGGCCGAATGCAAAGATAACTGCGCCGGGAATGCCTCCAAGGGCAAGGTAACCGCATGCGCCAAGGCCGATAAGGATGCCTGCAAAAGTAGATTGTCTGTTCATAGCTCAAAGATAATGAAATTATTCGTAATTTTGCTCTCATGAAAAGAGGTTTTCTGTACATACTTTTGCTGGCCCTTGCCTGCAACCCCATACCAAAGCCCACCAGGGCGCAGCTGGAATGGCAGGAAATGGAAATGAACATGTTCTGCCACTTTGGCCCCAACACTTTCAGCGGAGAGGAATGGGGGAGCGGAAAGGAGGCGGAAGACCTGTTCAACCCCACGGACCTGGACTGCCGCCAATGGGCCGCAACGGCCAAAGCGGCGGGCTTCGGAGGCATTATAATCACCGCCAAGCACCATGACGGCTTCTGCCTCTGGCCCAATCCGGAGAGCACTCACACCGTGGCTCAGAGCAGTTGGCGTGACGGCAACGGGGATGTACTGAAAGAGTTATCTGACGCCTGCCGTGAATACGGCCTCAAATTCGGTGTGTACATCTCTCCCTGGGACAGGAACGATCCTCGCTATGGCACTCCGGAGTATAACGGAGCCTTTGCCCGCACCCTTGAAAACGTGCACGATGGCCGCTACGGTGACATCTTCGAGCAGTGGTTCGACGGTGCCTGCGGCGAAGGCCCGGACGGAAAGCGCCAGGAATATGACTGGTCCCTCTTTACTGGCACGGTGAGGCGTCTTCATCCATCGTCCATAATGTTCAGCGACGTTGGCCCGGATTGCCGCTGGGTTGGCAACGAGCGCGGATATGCAGGGGAGACCAACTGGAGCACCCTTTCCCCGGAAGGCTTTACCCCGGGCGCCGGCTCTCCTCCCGTAGACACACTCAATTCCGGCAACGTCCACGGCACATGCTGGATTCCCGCAGAGGCCGATGTTTCCATCCGCCCCGGCTGGTTCTGGAAGGCATCGGAGACGGAAAGGCTCAAGTCCGTAGACGAACTCATGGACATATACTTTGGCAGCGTGGGCCGCAACGCCGTACTCCTCCTGAACGTACCTCCAGACACCCGCGGCAGGATCCCGCAGGCCGATTCCATCCGGCTCATGGAATTCAAGGCCAGAAGGGACGCTATTTTTGGCATGGAAGCCACGAACCGCTTCAACATAGTGTGTCTCCGGGAAGACATTTCCCGTGGCCAGAGAGTGGCGGAATTTGCCGTAGACGCATTTGTAGAAGGGGAGTGGACGGAAATAGCCCATGGCACAACCATAGGCTATGAAAGGCTTTTAAAGGTTCCCACGGTGAATTCCGGCAAGGTGCGCGTAAGGGTGCTTAGATCCTACGGTAAGCCTCACCTGGGAAAGACTTCCCTATATTATTCTGGAACCGTGGAACTCTGACGTCCCGGTAGAGGAGGCAACGGCATCGATATTATCGGCAGTTATCCCGCAGCCGGGCATTATTACGATGCGTCCCGCGGCCTGTTTGACAAGATCCCTGATGGCGTATCTCCCTTCATATGCACTGGCTCTGTGACCCGACGTCAGAACCCTTTCTATCCCGAGGCGTATAATCACTTCCAGTGCATTAAACTGGTCACTGCACTCATCAAACGCCCTGTGGAAAGTGATATGAAGAGGCCTTGCCTCTTTCACAAGCAGTTCCATCAACTGTTTGTCTATGCGGCCGTCCTCTTTCAGGGCGCCTATGACAACGCCGTTAACGCCCAGTTCCTTGCATTTTCTGATTGTCCCAATCATCTGGAGCACTTCTTCATCGGAATAGACAAAACTGCCGGCACGTGGCCTTATAAGCACGTTTACAGGGACTTTCCCAGCCAGTTCTATGGTCATCCTTATCAAATCATCGGACGGCGTTAAACCACCGCAGGAAAGGTGCTCGCACAGTTCTATCCGTTTTGCACCGGCCTCCACTGCATGGGCAACGCCCTCCAGGTTGGTACAGCAGGCTTCTACGAAATACCTTATCATAATTTAGGAATAATTCTTTCCAGGTCTGCGGCAAGGGAAGTGTTGTATCCGCTGGAGATGTAGTATACACGCCCGAAACTGTCGCAGAGGACAATTACAGGTATATTGTGCGGCCCCGGGACCGACTCCAGAAGGGGAGTGTCCGCAGGGAGTTCCACAACCGGCCTTCCCCACGATTCAAGCAGCGCTGAAGAAGCCTTTAGCTCACTTCTGGCATGACTTGTGGGCTCGTCCTTGTCTCCCATTATTGCCAAAAGGAAATAGCCACGGCCAGTCTGGGGCAGCAAGGAATCCACATCCATGTTGCCTATAACGGATGGCTTATCTCCGGAATCTCTTACAACAGGCACCAGATCACGGCTTTCACCGCCCTTGAGGTTGAAGAATTCAATGCGCACAAGGACGCTGCCGTCGGCAAGACGCTTTCCTGTTGTGAGAAGATAGTAACCTTCATCCACGCTCATGATTTCCGGAAGGCCGGTCTCTTCATAATCCAGCAGAGAAGTGCCTTCAGGGGTTACTCTGGTAAGGGTATAGTCTCTGAAGTACTTGTCCGACACAGGCTTCAGGAAAGCCTGCGGTGCCGTCTTCTCTACCGCCCCCGTAACAAGGTCCATTTCCGCCTCCATCCCCAGTGTGCGACACAATGCCACATAGAAGATCTTGAAGCCTATGTTATCGGCCTTGCGAGCGCGCCAGACAGCTATTGGGGAGGTGCGGAGATTCTGGGGATTGCGGCCGTCCACAATCTCTATGTTTTCCTTGCACCAGGCCATTACTTCCTCCTTTGTGGAAAGGCCCTTGATCTCATCTGATTCAAGGATTTCCGCCCTGTACGGCCGCAGATGCTCAATCTCTACTCTGGCGGAGCCGGTGCCAAGAAGGGCATCTTCCAGAACGGGATATTTTACGTCGGCAAGGTCTTTTGCCGAAAGAATGGAAATGACGGCCTCAGCCCTATCTGGATAATCATTCCTGAACTGCTCTATGCTGTGATTCACGTGGTCGTGGGAGGCCCTTATGTCATCTTCCTCCGCCAGGCGGCGGGTGTTTTCAGCGGCCATTTCCGGAGTTACGCCGGACTCCAAAGGATTCTCCACGGGAGGAACTACCTCAAGTTCATCGGCAAACTCCTCTCCGAATGTGTGATTCAGTTCAACCGTGAGTTCTTCTCCGCTTGCAACGCCATAGCCGAAGCGGTCTCCTTTCCAGGCAAGGACGAACATGTCTCCGCAGCCCATATCCAGGGACGCATGGCCGCGGGAATCGGCCTTATAGGTAACTACGCTGTAGAATTCCGCGTAATTGTATATGCGGAAGCTAACCGATGCACCCTTTGCCGGACGGCCGTCTTCAAGCACCGTTACGGTGGTGCGCCTGGCAGGAACATAGCCTCTGATAACATTGATTTCCGTATAGCAGGGTGTGCGCTGAATTACGTCTTCCGGGCCCTTGTAGTCACCATATACTTTGGTATGGAGAATCATCGCCCTTGAAACCGCGCCGTTGAACCAGGCCCTGTCCAAGGCTGCTTCAGGCTCGCAGGCGCCCATGAAGTGCCAGCCGTCGCCGGTCCAGACTTCAACCCAGGCGTGGTTGTCGTCAGTGTGAGCCCAGCGGGGAGTGTACACCTGACGGGCGGGAATTCCGGCGGCCCTGAGTGCTGCAACGGTGAGGACCGATTCCTCTCCGCACCGGCCAACTCCTCGGAGCATAATGTCCTGTGGAGAGCCCGTACGGGCGTCAGAAGGCTGATATGTTGCCTGTTCATGGCACCAGTGGTTTATCTCAAGGGCGGCATCGGCGATGGACATTCCGTGTACCCTTGCGCATAATGAATCCGCATAGAGCGTACGGAAATCGTCCAAAGTCTCATTGTTCACGCGAAGTGGGAGCACAAAGTGGCGGAACTCCCTTTCAGGGATATTCCAGGCCATGTTTTCACGCACCTCCAGAGTCTTTTGGACATTCTGCTCCCAATAATCACGGGGATACTGCAGATTGTCCGGAAGGGGCATGTACTTGTACAGCCAGTCAACATATTTATCTGCCGGTCCTTTGCAGGAAACCAAGGCCAGAACAGAAGCAAAGACTAAAACGAAACGTCTCATAACATGGCGAAGTTAAGAAAATAATCTAAAAAATTGATTATTCGGGCAAATAATATTACCTTTGATTTTTGACCGAAAGTACTGTAAACCTTATAAACCGATGAACGCGCGAAAGACAACCGTGCTTGAGAAGGCTGATTTGCAGGAATCCATTGGAGTCCGCGGCCTTGCGGGCAGATGGATTACCTCTCTGGCTTATAAGCTCTTTGAGCTCGAGGAAGTAAACCGCATACATGCAAAGTACGTGGACAGTACAGGTCCGGATTTTTCCGCACATGTGCTGGAAGAAGTTGGCGTAAGCTATGAGGTCCCTCAGGAGCAGCTTTCCCGTATACCCGCAGAAGGCGGTTTCATTACTGTCTCCAACCATCATTTCGGCGCCATAGACGGGATGATCCTTAGCAGTATGGTAGGCAAGTCAAGGCCTGATTACAAGATACTTACAACCTTCCTTCTTGCCCTTATCCCTTGCCTTAAAGACACATTCATCGGCGTAAACAATTTCTCCAGCGGCGGCGCTCAGAGCATCAGCGGCATCCGCACTGCTCTTGGTCACATGGCCGACGGTCACCCTCTTGGCCTTTTCCCTGCCGGGGAGGTAGCCACTTGGCAAAGGGGCAAAAACAGGACGGCCCTTGGAAAGAAAAAAGTGGTAGAAGATATTCCCTGGGCTCATAACGTCATCAAACTGGTCAAGAAATCCGGTTTCCCCGTTATTCCTATTTATTTTGAAGGCGGGAATTCACGCAAATTCCATATCCTTGGCATGATTCATCCAAGGCTCAGGACCGCCCTGCTTGTGAAAGAGATGCTTAACAAGAGGGGTACGGTTGTTAAAGTCCGCATAGGCGCTCCCATTCCTGCCGCGGAAATTGCGGAATTCGACGTGGAATCCCTTGGAAGCTACCTCAGAAGCCGCTGTTACGCACTTGAGGAGCAGTGCAAGGGAGAAACCAGGGAAGAAGTGGCGCACAATTACAGTATCCCCGTGGCAGACGCAGTCCCTCCGGAGAAGATACGTCAGGAGATTGAGGGCCTCAAGGACCACATCCTTTATGAAACTGGTGATTACAGGGCATATCTCCTGAAGAAAGAGGATGCTCCTTATCTTATGAAGGAACTCTTCCGTCTCCGCGAGGAGTCCTTCCGCAGGGTTGGAGAGGGTACCGGCAAGTCTGAAGACACTGACAAGTACGACGACTACTATCACCAGATGATAGTCTGGAACATCCCCAACGGCGACATTGTGGGAGCATATCGCCTGGGCTTCGGTCCGGAAATAATGGCCGCACACGGTGGCATAGAGGGCTTTTATTCCGATTCCCTCATCAAATACGGTCCTAAGGCCAAGGAGTATCTTCCAATATCCATGGAACTCGGCCGTTCCTTCGTGGCTGAAAGGTATCAGAGAGAAGTTATTCCCCTGAAACTCCTTCTTACCGGCCTTGCCGTAGCCGCTTATCAGAATCCTGAGATTCAGTACTATACCGGCCCTGTGAGCATTAGCAGTGACATGCCCGGTTTCTACCAGAGCCTGGCCGTCCATTACCTTATGCGGGACTACAGAATGCCTGATGCAGAGGAAATCGCAAAGCCTTCCCATCCGTTCCAGGAGGATTTCCTGAGAGTGGATCCGGACCAGCTGCTTCAGTTCCCCAAAGAGGGAATCGATTACTTTGACCGTCTTATATCGTCCCTGAGCGACGGCAAGTACCGCCTTCCCGTCCTTGTGAGGAAGTACTTCAGCTGCAATGCAAAGGCCGTGTGCTTCAACGTGGATCCGGACTTCGAGAATTCCCTTGACTGCACCATATTCCTAAAGCACAGCGATTTCCCGGAGAATACTCTCCGTTCCATAGTCCGCGGCCTTCCGGAAGAGCTTCAGGACGGTATCTACATGCATTTTTACGGCAGGCATAAGGAGTAGAAGAGCATGGATAGTCCGTTGTGGGTTTATGCACTGGGACTTGCGGGAATGGGCATTTACGGAACCCGCATCATAATCCAGTGGTATAAGTCTGAAAGATCCCATAGGGTTGAATCTCCGGCAGTGTACTGGGTCCTTGCCAGTATAGGCGCCGTTATCCTTTATGTATACGGATGGCTCAGAAAAGACTTCTCCATCATTTTCGGAGAAAGCGTGAGCTATTACATCTACATGTGGAATATCAAAGTCATGGGCCTTTACAAGAAGGTTCCCAAATGGGTTATCTGGGTCCAGGCGCTGTTCCCCGTCGCAATCATAGGTCTTATGATGAGGGATATCCCTGAATTCGTGAGCACTTTCCTCAGGAACGAGGACGTCCCTCCGGAGCTTCTCCTTTTCGGTGTCCTTGCCCAGTTCACATATGAGATCCGCTCCCTCTACCAGCTTATATACTGCTATAAGAAAAAAGAATCCATACTGCCTCTGGGGCATTGGATTCTTGCAGTTGTAGGCTCGGCAATGATTATCACCTACGGACTCATCCGTCACGACTGGGTCCTTGTGATAGGCCAGTTCTCCATCCTGTTCTCTATCCGTAACCTTATGATTTGCGTATCACAGGAGAAAAGGAAGAGGCTGGAAGAGAATCAGGGATCTTAGACCGGTAGCTTCTTAATCTTACGCACTGGATCACATGTAAGGCCGATTCCCAACTTCTTGAAGGTCTTGCGGTCCACTTCACTGAGCATTACTGTAGAATGCACCTGGGCGCCTTCCAGTTTGGGAAGCTGCTCAAGGGCAAGCTTGCAGTTTTCGTCTATAAGACTCATCATGGAAATGGCCACCAGGACCTCGTCCGAGTGGAGACGGGGGTTGTGGCCGTGCAGATAGGTCACTTTAGTCTTCTGGATGGGCTCAATCATGGTCTGGGGTATGAGCTTCACGTTATGAGCAATGCCTGCAATGTGCTTGAGGGCGTTCAACAGCAGGGCGGAGCTGGGACCAAGAAGGGGAGAAGTTTCACCTGTAAGGATGGTCCCGTCTTCAAGCTCGATGGCTGCCGCCGCCAGACCGGATTTATCCGTCCTTTCCTTGGCGGCAACCGTGCAGAGGCGGTCAGCAGTTGAAATGCCGGCGCGCTTCATGAGAAGGGAAATCTTGTTCACCTCGTTCTCCGTTGCTTTACCATCGGCAAAATTGCAGAGGGCGGTGTAGTAACGGCGGATTATCTCCTGGAGAGAGGCCTTGCGGACTACGTCATCGTCACTTATGCAATTGCCCACCATGTTTACACCCATGTCCGTTGGCGATTTGTACGGTGATTCGCCGTAGATGTCCATGAAAATGGCGTTCATCACTGGGAATATCTCCACGTCACGGTTGTAGTTGACGGCGGTTTTTCCGTAGGCGTCCAGATGGAACGGGTCTATCATGTTCACGTCCTCAAGGTCTGCCGTTGCGGCCTCGTAGGCCAGATTCACGGGATGGGTGAGGGGAATGTTCCAGATGGGGAAAGTCTCGAATTTGGCGTATCCGGCCTTGATTCCGCGCTTGTTCTCCTGGTAGAGCTGGCTAAGGCAGACGGCCATCTTTCCGCTGCCGGGGCCGGGGGCGGTAACAACCACAAGGGGCTTGGTGGTTTCCACGTAGTCGTTCTTGCCGAATCCTTCATCGGAGTCGATGAGAGCCACGTTCTGGGGATATCCGGCTATAGTATGGTGGTAGTATACCTTGATTCCCATATTCTCCAGGCGCTTGCGGTATGCTTCGGCGCTGGCCTGGCCGTTGAAATGGGTTATGACCACGCTGTTTACGGAGAGGCCGCGGGCCATGAACTCGTCGCGGAGGCGGAGGACGTCCATATCGTATGTGATGCCAAGGTCGCTCCTGATCTTGTTCTTCTCTATATCCACGGCGCTTATGACGATGATTATTTCCGCATCGTCCTTCATCTGCATGAGCATCTTGAGTTTACTGTCCGGTTCGAATCCGGGGAGGACGCGGCTGGCATGGTGATCGTCAAATAGTTTGCCGCCGAACTCCATGTAAAGCTTGTCGCCAAAGGCGGCGATGCGCTGCTTGATGTGTTCCGACTGGATTTTGAGGTATTTTGCGTTATCGAACCCGTATTTCATATAAAGAAAGTAGTTACTTAAATACGGGATACAAATATAGTTATTATTTCTTATATTTGTGAATTGAACTATGAAAAAGATTCTCCGCATATTTATACTTTTGTCTGTGTTTTCTTTAGCTTGGAGCTGCACGGACGATGTCGTATTCGGTTACGATAACTCTGGCAATGGCACGGTAAGGCCACACGGTAATCAAGGACAGGAGGAACAGCAGGAGGGGCAGGAAGAAGGACAGGAGCAGAATAATCCTCCGGTGGCAGAAGTGTTCACTTCTGCGGCGGAAGCCGTAAAGAATATGGGCGCCGGCTGGAACCTTGGAAACACGCTTGACAGCAACAGCGGGGATACGGAGCATATGTGGATTGAGGCCTATGGCCGCAAGGTCACTCCAAAGGACTATGAGACCGCCTGGGGGCAGCCCGTTACTACCAAGGCGCTTATTCACATGTTCAAAACGGCCGGTTTCGGTGCCATCAGGGTACCTGTAACGTGGTATCCCCATATGGGCAAGCTTACCCTCCACGACAACGAAAAATGGGATATGGCCACCGGTTGGACTGGAACGGATGTGGACGAGGCCTGGATGAACAGAGTGCAGGAAATAGTAGATTACGTGATAGACGAGGGCATGTACTGCATTCTCAACGTACATCACGATACTGGGGCCGCTTCAACCGCCTGGCTCATAGCCGGAGAAGAGGGTTTCGAGGCCGCTAAAACGCGCTACCAGGCCCTCTGGAAGCAGATTGCAGAGACTTTCAAGGACTATGGCCCCAGACTCCTCTTCGAGTCCTACAACGAGATGCTGGACAAGTACGACTCCTGGTGTTTCGCAACGTTTGCGTCACCCGCCCGCTATGATGCAGCGGATGCTGAATCTGCCTACAAGGGCATTAACAGCTATGCAAAACTGTTTGTGGAGACCGTTCGCAATACCGGCGGAAACAATGCAGAAAGGAATCTTGTAGTGAACACATACGGTGCATGCAGCGGGGACGGAACATGGAACAGCCATCTGCTTGATCCTCTCAAGAACATGGATCTACCGGAATACACAACTCCCGGCCACATTGCCATCCAGGTACACAGTTACTGGGAAACCGCAAAGTTCGGCACGTCCATGCAGAATGACGTAGACCTGCTGTTCTCCAATCTGGACACATATATCGTCAAACGCCTGGGCGCACCCGTCATAATTGGCGAATGGGGAGACAGCGGCAGCGCTACGGATGACCAAATTGCCAAGTTCTCCCAGTATTTCTGCACCAAGGCAAAGGAAAACGCCGTGGCTCCGTTCATGTGGATGTGCCTCTCTGACGGCAAAGACCGCGAAACACCAAAGTGGACTATGCCCAAGACCAAAGATGCCATTATTTCAGCATATAAGAATCAATAATACGATATGAAAAGATTAGTCATTGCATTTGCCGCCCTGGCAGTTTTCTGGGGATGCGCACGGGTAGAGAAGTACACCACGTTCGAAGATTCGTTCGTGACCATAACCGACGCCGTGCCCGACGTAATCCTGGAAATACGTTATTATGGGACCTACAACTTCGTAGGGGACAGGATTGACGGATATATCCAGCCTACCGCCCTTCTCACAAGGGAAGCCGCCATGGCATTGAAGGAAGTCAGTGACGATGTCATTTCAAAGGGCTACCGCCTCAAGATATACGATGCCTACAGGCCCCAGATTGGCGTAGACCATTTTGTCCGCTGGGCGGCCGACGTCAAGGACACAAGGATGAAGGAGTATTTCTATCCTGACCTGGACAAGAGCGTTCTGTTTGAGCAGGAGTACATAATGGCCAAAAGCGGCCATACACGCGGTTCTACCGTGGATCTTACCCTCTTTGATATGACCACGGAGAAGGAAGTGGACATGGGCGGAACCTTCGACTGGTTCGGAGAGGAAAGCCATCCTGATTTCTGCGGAAATCCTGAGACAGGAGTATACACCGGCGGCGTTTCCGCCGCAGGCCGTTCAATTACGGCAGAGCAGTTTGCAAACCGAATGATCCTTCGCAAAGCCATGCTTGACCATGGTTTCAAGCCGCTGGATTCCGAATGGTGGCACTTCACGCTCAAGGATGAGCCGTTCCCGGACACTTACTTCAATCATCCAGTAGAACAACTTAATAAATAGCAATGCGTTATACCCGCTTCAGCGTCCTCATCTGCATGATGCTTGGACTCATTTCCTGTAATCGCACTCAGGAACCGCCCACCCAGGGCAATCCCTACCTTCCCCTTTGGGAACACATTCCGGACGGCGAGCCCTATGTTTTTGACGATCCGGACCATCCGGGTCGCCAACGCGTGTACATCTACGGCTCCCATGACATCGAAAGAACCATGTACTGCGGCCGTGACCAGGTGGTATGGTCCGCACCTGTAGACAGCCTCTGGAACTGGCGTTACGACGGCGTAATCCTTTGTGTCACCAAGGACCGCGACGGTAATCTGCTTGACGATCAAGGCCGCGGAGATGTTCTGTATGCCCCTGACGTTTGCTGTGTAAGCAACCCTGACGGCACAAAGACCTATTATCTCTATCCCAATAACATGGGCTGGAAACGCAATTCCATGGTTGCAAAGAGTTCCCGCCCGGACGGTCCCTTCGAGGTAATTAACTGGAGCAAGGATCTCCCGTATGCAACGGAAGGCATAATGGGCTTCGACCCCGCCGTTTTCGTGGACGATGACGGCCGCGTATACGGTTACTGGGGCTTCTGCGAGTCCAACGGCGCAGAACTTGATCCCACTACCATGGCCACAGTAAAACAGGGCACGGAGATAGTCAGGGACATGATTTCCAACCTGAATCAGGATGGAGAGTTTCGCTTCTTCGAGGCATCCAGTATGCGAAAGATAAAGGACAAATATGTCTTTATCTACAGCCGCTGGACGGCAGAAGGGGAGTTCGGCCTTCCCGGCACCAACTACACTCTGGCCTATGCGTATGGTGATAAGCCGCTTGGCCCATGGACATACGGCGGCACCATCATAGACGGCCGCGCCCGTGAGATTAATGAAAATGGAGAAACCATTCCAAGCGCCAATCCCACCGGAAACACCCATGGCAGCATCTGCGAGATAAACGGGCAGTGGTATGTGTTCTATCACCGCCAGACCGGCCGTGACGAGTATTCCCGCCAGGCAATGGTCGCACCTATCACTGTATGCGTAGAGGAAGGCCCGGAAGGAAAAGTGATAATCACGGAAGGGGAGTACACGTCACTGGGCTTTGCGCTTGAGGGACTAAATCCTCTGGAACGCCATTCTGCAGGCATTGCGTGCTGGTACACGGGCGGACCATACATTGAGCCAGGATACGGTACGGAAGACCGTTTTGAGGCGCCTTATGAGCTAAAGAACAACACAAACCGTATCGTGAACGTCACCAGCGGATCCATAGTTGGCTACAAGTACTTCAATTTCAACGGTATAAAGAAGAAACCGAATCTGATTCTGGGCCTGGTTCCGGAAGGGATAGACGGCACTATCACCGTATGGGCAGACCGTCCCTGGGCCTCCCAGGGCGGCAAGGTGCTTGGCACCGCAGTCATCAAGGCCGATATGCCTCAGGAATACACAGAATTAACCATTTCGGTGCCGGAAGCGGGGAAACTCAAAGGAAAGCATGCTATCTTCCTTGAGTTTGAGTCTGAGACCAAGGATAAATCCCTCTGCGTACTGGAATCGCTGGTTTTCAATTGACCTTGAAGCCAAAGGAATCGAAGAAATCGGCATACTTTTCATTGTGGAGGTCCGTTCCCTGCATGTCGTACATGTTTTGGGCAATCAGGGCCTCCGCACGTATACTCACGGCTTCTCCGTACAATCCCTCCAGCGAACCGATATTCCTCTGGAAAAGAGCTCCTGCATCCTTGAGGCTGCGATATCTGTCATCGTCCAGATATAGATATCGTTCCGGATGGGCCAGAACGGGCTGGTAACCCATATCCAGCAGCTTATTAATCTCTTCTTCCGGGACGATGTTGCCAATCCGGCTGGCCTTGTGGATGGGAAGCTCAATAAGTATATGATTGCCTTCCCAGGGCAGCAGCCAGCCTTTCTCAAGGGTCTCCGGCCAAGTCTCCGGGATTAGCCTGTATTCCATGGAAGGAACCAGTTCCAGCGGTATTTCATGCCTGTCCAGCTCCTTCTGAAGCATATTACAGGCGTCGATTACCGCCGCCGGCTCATTGGGATATTTTCCAACCCTGTGCGATGTACACACAACCTTACGGAATCCCCATCCAGCCTGCCTTCCGGCAAGCCGCACAGATTCCGCCAGCGACGCGGAACCGTCGTCCAGCATGGGAAGAATATGGCAGTGGCAGTCTACTAGAGGATTCATTTCCGTAAGCTCTAACTATGCGAAGTTATGATAATAATGCTGCTTTTGCAATAATAATCGTCACAAAATGAGCTTTTCCCATGCTAGTTATTGGAATAGTGTTTACAATTAACTATTTTTGAATATTGAAGTGTATTCGTTATGGAAGATTCTCGCAAAAAAACGTATGAGTTTCCTGTGACGGAAGTCATTGGAATCAAGCTGGAGGGTATCGTCTGTACCAGCGGTGAAATCCCTGATTTTGATAGCGGTTGGGATTTTGATTTTATCTTTTAACCCATAAAAATGTCTGCAGAATGAAACGCATCATATATATTATCATAATGATGGCCAGCGTAGCCCTGAGCAGCTGCCAGATATCTTCACCCGAGGTAAAGGAAGGCATCCCCATGACCATTCAGGCTTCCGTAGTCGCTCCTACTAGCACGAAAACGATCTATGATTATGACGGGGGCAACAAAACAATCGAAGGTTTCTGGGACGATGAAGAAGCCATTACGGTTGTCTCTTTCGACCAGGGCGGCATAACGGCCGTAGATACGTTCACTTCTTCTGGGGAACCAGGTCGCAAGAAAGCGGAATTCTCAGGTACCTGGACCGGAAACGAAGGGGACAAGATCATCTGCCTGTATCCGTCGGTGGACACGTACGCTGGCAATTCGATCTTCGACGCTGTGCGGGTGGGATCTCCGACCATTTATATGAGAAACCTTTCGACCGCTTCGGGTGCCCTGCAGCACGATGATACGGGATCTATCTCCGACGTCGATCTGATGCTGGGCGAGGTGACGCTCTCAGGCGATGTCGCCAGCGTGAATCTGGAGCACCAGTTCGCCGTGTTCCGCATTGAAGTGACCCTCCGGAATTT
>JAEEGL013998123.1_pt1 | contig 26556 bp, 30 predicted proteins | sample 9134231 | NCBI WGS metagenome assembly JAEEGL01 (sample SAMN16246548, study PRJNA631951) | gut metagenome | biome: gut microbiome; feature: rumen; material: fiber-attached | host: Bos | place: Iran: Karaj | collected 2018-10 | reverse complement strand
TGGTGTAATTATTATTGCTAATAGTAAATCACCAATTGATTCAGCATTAAAGTGTTTAGTGTTTTTCTTAATTAGTCAACCACTAGTTTATTTAGTACAAGACCTAGTTAATCATAGTAATTTATTCATTATTTATTATAGAAATTGGGTTATGTGGACTGTTGCTTGTATCCCAATGGGATTCCTAGGATATTATATTAAGGAGTTTAATACACTTGGTATTGCGATATTAATGCCAATTATTATCTTCTTAGGATATCACGTAACAGGTTTTGTAAGTGAAGTAATGTTCATGTTTCCAAATCATTTATTAAGTGCATTATTCTGTGTAGCAACTATGATTATTTATCCATTATATTTATTTGATGATAAATTAATTAAAAGAATCGGAGTAGTATCAAGTATTGTGATTGCTTCATTAGCAATTGGTAACGCATTAATGAATCCACCGGTATATGAAACAATACTATTCTCAAACAGTGAAGAGCATCCTTTAAAAGAAGGATATAAAGCATATTTTAAAGATAAAAAGTATGGAACTATAGAAGTTAAGTATGATACCAAACATGGAATTGATGATTATGTTTTAGAAGCCAAATTTATACATGGTGGTAAAACTGAATTTACAATCGAAGATAATGAAGGAAATAAAAAAGAATATACAATAACAATTAAAAGAAATACTTATAATTTCGAAGAGAAATAAGAAAAATTATGAATTATATATGCAAAATGGATTCACAAATCATATAAGAGACTCAATTGAAACCTATCCAGATGGATCAAGAACAAAAGTTGAGTATTATAGTAAAGACTTATAATAATTTTATTAAGTGTAAATTAAGGTAGGAAATAGTTCCTACTTTTTTATATTTATTTTAATACTACTTGTAATATGGTATAATTTTAGAGAAAAGAGTTGATAAGTATGTATCGTAAAACATATGTAGAAATCGATTGTGAAGCTTTAGAAAATAATATTAAAAATATAATTGAGAACTATAATGGATATAAATATTATTTTGGAGTAGTTAAAGCAAATGCTTATTCTCATGGATTTGAATCTATTAAATATATTCTTAAGGGTGGAGTTAATTACTTAGCTACTTCATCTCTTGAAGAAGCATTAAAAGTAAGAGAGATGTATAAAGATACTCCAATACTTGTTTTAGAACCAATTCATTATGATGATATCTTAGTAGCTGCTAAAAATAACATTACTGTAACCATTGATAATAAAGATATATTTAGTGCTTTACTTGAAAATAAAGTTAAAGTTAAATTCCATTTAAAAATTGATTCTGGAATGAATAGATTTGGAATTAAAGATAAGAATGAAGTTAAATATATTAAAGATAATTCTAATAAAGATATTTATATGGAAGGTATATTTACTCATTTATCTACAGGTATCGGAGAAGAATTTCAAAAAGAAAAGAATAGGTTTGAAGAGTTAACTAGTTTAATTGATTTAAGTGAAATTGATATAGTTCATTTAGAAAGATCACTTACTATGCAACAACATGATAAGTTACCATATGATAATGGATGTAGATTAGGTATTTCAATGTATGGATTTGCAATGACTAATCCACCATTAGATTTTAAAAAGAAACTATATTATGCTTTAACTGGCAAGAAACCAAATACAAGGGTAACTAAATTAAATACTAGATTCACATTTAAATTCTTTACTGAAGTAATTGAAGTTAAAGAAGTTAAAAAAGATGAGATAGTAGGTTATGCAGGAATGTATGATGCAACTGAAGATATGAAAGTAGCAATACTTCCTTATGGATTTGCAGATTACTTATATATAAATCCAAGTTATGTAGTTATTAATAATAAAAAGTATAAGATACTTACTAACTATATGGATATAACTACAATACTTATTGATGATGAGGTAAGTGTTGGAGATAAAGTTGAAATATTTGGAGATAAGATAAGTATCAGAGAAGCTGCAAAATTAGCTCATCAAAACCCTTATAAAACTATGTGTAGTGTAACTAATAGAGTTCCTAGGGTATACGTTTATAAAGATGAGAAAGTAACAAAAGAATACTAGGTGATTATATGAAAGATTTTAGATGTTTAATTATAGGTAGTGATATTAATGCTTATTATTTAGCTAGATGCTATCATGAATATACAGGAAGAAAAGCAGATTTACTTGCTACATTTGCTTTTTCTTATACTAAATATACAAAGATATTAAATATTAAATATATTAAAGATTTATGGGATGAAAAAGTATTTTTAGATGAGATTAATAAATATTATGAAGAACATAAAGATGAAAAAATACTTTTAGTAAGTAGTAATGAAACTTATGGAGAATTTATTGCTAAGAATCAAAATGATTTAAAGAAGAAATTCTATTTTAGTTATCCATCAGTTAAGTTACAACATACTTTAGTAAATAAAGAAGACTTCTATAAAACATATGAAGATTCAGTATTAGATTTACCTGATACTTATTATTATAATTGTTCTAAAGATACTAAAATTAAAAGAGAATTAACTTATCCAGTTATTCTTAAACCTGCGAATGTAATTATGTTTAAACATATGGAATTTGCTGGTAAAAAGAAAATCTATAGACTTAACTCTTTAGAAGAAGTAGAACATGTTATTGATCTATTTAAAAAAGGTGGATATACTGATACATTAATTATCCAAGAATATATTCCTGGTGATGATTCACATCTATTTGATGCAGTTGTATATGTAGATAAAAATCATAAGACTAAACTTGTATCATTTGCTCAAATTGGATTACAAGAACATAATTCAAGAATGATTGGTAATGCAGCAGTTATTATTAACGGATATTCTGAATTCCCTGGAGTTGAAGAACAAATAAAGAAGATTACTAAATTCATGGATACAATTGGATATCAAGGATTTGCAGAATTCGATATGAAGTATGATGCAAGAGTTAAGAAATATAAAGTAATGGAAATTAATGCAAGACAAGGAAGATGTTCTTATTACATTACTCCTTGTGGATATAACTTAATTGAAGTACTTGCAAGAGATTTAATTGAAAATGAAGAATTAGAATATAAGATTATCGATAAAGTTCAATTAGAAACTTTTGTAAATAAAAGAATAGTTAAGAAATATATAACTAATGAAAAATTTAAAAAGAAAGCATTAAGCTTATGGAATAAAAGAGTAATGCCTTTATACTATAAAAAAGATAATAGCACTTTAAGAAAACTATTATTAAAGAAGATACAAATGAATTACAACAGAGATTACAAAAATAGTAAATGGGACTGGAAGTGATAATATGTGTGGTATTTGTGGATTTGTTGGAGAAGACAAAAATAAAAAAGAAATACTAAGAGAAATGGCTAATAGAATCATCCATAGAGGACCTGACTCAGAAGGTATATATGTTGATGGAAATTATGCTTTAGGATTTAGAAGACTTGCAATTATTGATTTAAAAGGTGGAGATCAACCACTATTTTATGAAGATAAAACAGTTGTTGTTAACTTCAACGGAGAGATATATAACTTCCAAGAATTAAGAGAAGAACTAATTAAAAAAGGACATACATTTGTTACTAAAGCAGATACTGAAGTATTAGTTCATGGATATGAAGAATATGGTATTGATGATCTATTAAGTAAATTAAGAGGTATGTATACATTTATCATTTATGATAAGAAAAAAGATGTATTATATGGAGCAAGAGATATATTTGGTATAAAACCATTCTATTATTATCATCATGATGGTTTATTTATGTATGGTTCTGAAATTAAATCATTTTTATCTCATCCAAGATTCGTTAAAGAATTAAATAAAGAAGTTCTAGGTTTATATATGTGTTATGGTACTAACCATTTAGAAGATACTTTCTTTAAATATACAAAGAAGTTAATGCCTGGTCATTACTTCACTTATAAAGATGGTAAATTAACTACTAAGGAATACTATAAGTTAACTTATGATAAACAAGATGATACATATGAAAAGTATGAAAAGTTAGTTCAAGAAACACTTGAAGATTCAATTAAATATCATCAAATAAGTGATGTTGAAGTTGGTTCTTATTTATCAGGTGGAGTTGATTCATCATATGTAGTAAGTGTAGCTAAACCAAATAAAACATTTACAGTTGGTTTTGCAGATAAAAAATTCTCTGAAATAGATAATGCTAAAGCTTTATCTGATCATTTTGGAGTTAAACACTTTAGTAAAACTATCTCTGGAGATGAGTTCTTTGATATTTTACCTACAGTTCAATATCATTGTGATGAACCTAGCGCAAACGTATCAACTGTACCTTTATACTTCTTAAGTAAACTTGCTCGTGAACAAGTTAAAGTAGTATTATCAGGTGAAGGCGCTGATGAAATGTTTGGTGGTTATAATGAATATAACTTAACTAAAGAGGAAAAAGCATATCTAAAGCTTCCTTTATTCTTAAGAAAGTTTAATGCAATGATAGTTAAACCATTACCACATTTCCCAGGCAAGAATACTTTAGTTAAATATGGTAATGATATTAAAGATAGATATTATAATAAAACAGAAATGTTTTTATATAACGAAGTTAAAGATTATGTAAAACCAGATTACTTATCAAAGATAAGTCCATATGACTTATGTAGACCATATCATGAAGAAATGAAAAATAATAAAGATGAAGTAATTAGAAGAATGAATATTGATGTTCATTTCTGGTTACCTAATGATATTCTTCTTAAAGCAGATAAAATGTCTATGGCTAATAGTGTTGAATTAAGAGTTCCATTACTTGATAAAAAAGTATGGGAATTATCTAGTAAGATACCTACTAAATATATGGTACATGATAATCAAACTAAATATGTATTTAGAAAAGTAGCAGAAAAGTTTATTCCACTTGAATGGGCTAAACGTAAAAAATTAGGTTTCCCAGTACCATTTGGCAATTACTTATTTGAAGATAAGTATTATAACTATGTTAAAGAATACTTTAATAAAGATTATGTAGATGAATTCTTCAAAAAAGATGTAATCAATAAAATGTTAGATGATCATCATTCTAAAAAACAAAGAAATGGTAAAAAGATATATACTATTCTTACATTCTTAGTTTGGTATGATAGATTCTTTGTACAAGAAGGTTAATTATGTCGATTATAATATATATAATTTATGAACTTATATTTATTGCACTTATTGTAAATCAATTTAATAAAGTTGATAAACTTAAGAGTGATAAATCTTTATGGGAAACAATCAAAAATAATTTTATTTTAATGTTAGGAGTAGCTCTTTTGGGTTATTTCTTAACATTATTTATTAATATTATAGGAATATTAGATAGACTTATATATGCTTTAATCTTTGATGGTGTATTAATATTCTTAACTATTATAAATATAATAATATTTATTGTTGCAGTTAATATAAAGAACAAGAAGAAATAAGAACAAATTTAACAATTTGTTCTTTTTATGTTATAATACACAGCAATCAAGAAGGGGAAGATTAATTATGTTAGATTTTTCAAAACTAGATTTATCTACTGTGTTATTTATTAATTCTGCTCAACCAATATTTACTAAAAGATATGAGTATACTAAAAGAGTAGAAACAATTAATCCAAGTATTATGTATATGTTTAAGGATTATGATTCGTTTAAAGCATATTTTAATAAATATGGAGTTTATGATGAAAAAACTATTAATGAAGTAGATAGAATTAATGATTCAAGCGGAGTAATACTTACTTATAAATTATTCTGTGATACTACTATTTTATATTATAAGAAGATGCAAGAATTTCAAAATGGTAAAACAAAAAGAAAAATGTTAAAACAAGCATTAAAAAATTATTCTGAAAATAACTAAGCAAGATTAATATCTTGCTTTTTATGTGCTATACTTATTATAGAAGTAGTGAGTTTTAGAAAGGAGAGTTGTATGGGAAGTATTTGGTATATTAATGACCCTTGGGATTGGGAAGCATTAAAACCAATCGGAGTATCTAAAGTAGATGAAAATGATACTATTCTTTGCGTTAAAGTTGGAGAAGGTAATGATGAAATAGGTACTTATGATATTACTGTATTTATGTCAAAAGAAATCTATAATTTAGCTAAAGCTGGTAAATATACCGTTAAAAGAAGACCTTTCTGTGATCCAGAGGTAATACTTTATGATGACGGTGAAGTTATACCACTAGTAAAGAATACAGATTATGGTTTAATAGACATGAATAAAAGATATGAAGAACCTAAAATCAAAACTTTAAAACCAAATAATAATCCAAATACTAAAAGATAAAAAATCCAATTACTTGGATTTTTTTATTATGTCTAAAAATCTTCTTTTTGTTTTTGGTTTATCAATAAAAGTATTATCATTTGTTTTCTTTTCTTTTATCATTTTATTTAAAACATCAATTTTTATATATACAACTTCTTCATCTACACAAAACAATTTAGCTAATTCTTTAACTGCTATACTTTTTTGATAAGTATTTAATTCATTAAATTTTTCTAATTTTTCACCATATAATCGAGTTAAAATATCAGTAGGAACAAGTAAATGCATTGCAAATTCTGATGCTTGTAATTCTTTTATTTCAGTATCTGTGTAATGTTTTTTAGGACATTTATGATAATCTAACCAAAGTTGATAACTACCTTTCATCATATTAATCACCTGTACTTATGATTATAGCACAAAAAAAGAATCTAATAGATTCTTTTATTTTAATTTAACTTTTACTTTTTCTGTTTCTTGATTAAAGTCTTCACCAAGTATCTCAGTACATAAATTATTTATGTAATCCATATTGAAGTTTGAACATCCTGATTGTCTTCTGATTCTGTTTTGTTCTGCAAGGTTATCATTATAATCTTCTAATTTGTATACAGTATATTCTCCTTGTTGAGTGACAATTGGATCTAGTTCATATTCAGTTATAAATGTTTCATTTGTTTCATAATCTTTTTCAATAGATACTTTAGCCATACCACCAACAACTCTATCTTTTTCAGTTTGACCAGATACATAGTTACCTAATGAATAGTAGACTAGCATTTCATGTCCTTCATCATTAGTAACGGTTTCTATGTTTTCAAGTACATGTGGGTGAGTACCTATAACTAAGTCTACACCTAAATCTGAAAATAGTTTTGTATATTTTTCTTGTAGAGAATCAGGTGTATATCTATATTCTGTTCCCCAGTGAGGAAGTACTACTACAAAATCAGCGATTTCTTTTGCTTTAAGAATATCTTTTGTTACTTTTTCTTCATCAAGTAAATTAACTAAATAAGGTTTATCTGATGGAAGAGGTATTCCATTAGTTCCATAAGTATAATTTAGGAGAGCAATAGTTAATCCATTTTGAGTATATGTATGAATTACTTCTTGATCTTCTTCGCTTGAATTAAGTCCTAACATAGTTATATTTGGATAATTATTCCAAAAGTTAATTGTATTATTAATTGCTTTAAAATTTTTATCCATCGCATGATTAGTTGCTTGTAATATATAGTTAAATCCTGCATTAGCTTCAGCAACACCAATTTCTTGTGGTGAATTGAAACATGGATAACTACTGAATCCAAGTTCATTTCCTCCTAAGATAGTTTCTTGATTAACTATTTTTATTTCAGCTTCATCTAAATCTTCTTGTATATTTGTAAAGAAATGATCATAGTTATATGTACCATCTTCTTTAATACCGGATGTATAAACTGGTTTATGTACAAGCACATCACCAATCATAACTAAATCTACATGTTCATTTTCTGGAATAACTGGTTCAATAACTATTTCTTCTGGTTCTTCTTTAATTGAATTATTATCAAATGTAGGTGCTTCAATTACTTTTTCAAATACTGGTGCTTGTATTTCAGCATTAATAGTATTTTCATTACCACAACTAGTTAAAATAATAGAACTTAATAATAAAGCTTCTTTAAGAAGTTTATTTTTTTTCTTACTCATGTTTAACCCCTCCGAGTGGAATATATATTAGCACAAATTAATATATCTATCAAATTTATATGATATAATAATTAATAGAAAATATGGTGGATGATATGAAAAGCTTAATGAGTATTAATTATAAATTTATGAGTATAAATCCTAAAGATTTAGTAAGTATGATAATAGAATCTAAATATACTAAAGGAGTAGAAGTATTCATTGATGTATCAAAAGAAGAAGAACTTAAATATTTAGATAATTTAGTATTTGAACTTAAAAGAAATAATTTAATATTACAAGTACATGGTAATATTGAATTAGATTATGAATCTCAAGTTATGTTTATAAGAACTCTTGAAGAATACTCTGATTATTTAGGGTATCTAATAGTGCTAACATTACATACTATTAGTGATGATTCTAAAGAAGTATCTGTTTCTAAAACAGTAGATTATTTATCTAATTTAATTAATGATATAGATACTAATAAAATAATTATTTCATTAGAAAATTTAAATGATATAAGAGGTTTCATTAGACCAGGTAAAGAAGAAATAAGAACTACTATACTTAATGATGAAAAGATATATTTTACTTATGATATTGGTCATGAAATCGCAGACTTTGGCGAAATAACTAATTTAGATGGTTATATGTTTGAAGATATTAGAAATGTTCATATACATTCTAATAAACAAGGTAAAGATCACTATCCAATTTATAAAAATGATGAATTAAGTGAAAAAATCACAAAAGCTTTATTATTTTTAAAACTAAATAAATATGAATATAATATAGTATTTGAATATGGATTAGAATACTGTTATGGAGATACTGTTGAAAATAAGATTAAAGATTATTTATCTTCAATAGATTATGTATCTGAAAAGATTAATTAGAAACTAGGTGTAATTATGGCAATATTTTATAAAGTTGATGTTAGAAGTGAATATCATGATTTAAGTAATAAAAAAACAAAAGTTATTATTCAAAAAGGATTAATTTATGCTAAAGAAATAGCAACTAATGCAAGAATTATGATGTGTGATAATAAATTTCAAGGAACATTTCATGACTATTATGTATTAAGTACTGATTTTATTGATGAGAATATAGCTACTCTTAAAGATGTTCAAGAATATTTAGATACATTTACTTATGATGTATCTCCTGTTTATTCAAAAAAAGAAGAAAGAGAAACTAAAAAGTTAATTAAAAGTAATAGAAAAAGAGGTTAATATGAACGATATTGAATCAAAACATAAAGATTTAATTGATATTGCTATTAACTATATGAAAAGTATAAAAGACTACGAACATAATGAAAATCATATGATAGATGTAGTTAATTATACAAAAGAATTACTAAATGTTATAGATAAAGATATAGATAAAGAAGTATGTATTATTAGTGCTTATTGGCATGATGTTGGAAGAACTAAAATATCTACTGGTCACGAAAAGTTATCAGCTGATATGTTAAAGAGTGAAATGATCAAACTTAATTATAACGAAGAATTTATTAATAAATGTTATAAAGCAATTGAGAATCATAAATGGAATATGACTCCAGAAACTATCGAAGGGCTTATAATTAAAGATGCTGATAAACTTGCATGGTTAGGATTAAATAGATGGAAAGCTTGTATAGATAATCATCAAAGTTTAGATGAAATTATTAATTTATTATCTAAATTAAGAAATGAAATATTATATTTTGATGAATCAAAAGAAATATATGATAAAGATATAATTAAATTAATAAAATTTCTTTATGAAGAGTTATATAATAATTTAAAATATAGATAGGATATTTTCCTATCTTTTATGTTATAATTATAAAAATTATGAAAGGGTATGGTTTTATGATTTTTAATGATAATAATATTAAAATAAATTATATTGATGCTTCTTATATAATTAGAAAACATTCAAGAGATACTTCAATTGATATTCATGCTGATAATTGTTTTATAACTTTTGATTTAAATGATGATTTTAACCCTAAAGATATGAATATTAATGAAAAGATTGATTTAATAAAACATATTAATTGGGATGTTTCATTAACTAATAATGATATCACTTATGTATTTGATATTTCTAAAGATAGTGCTAGTTTAACTAAATTAGATGATAATACATTTAGATTAGAAGTAAAAATAACTAAACCAGATATGATCTGTTCTTATCCAGAAGGAAATGTATTTGATAGTCTAGTTATTAACGAAAAATTTTCATTTGTATATGAAAATATTAAATGTATGTTAACTAGTACTATGGATTTATCTGAATATGATGAAGAAGGAAACAAATATGCTAAAAAGTTCGATAATAAAAATAAGAAACTAGATACTATAAAGAAATATATAAAAAAGTATGATAATTTCTTATTTGTAGCAAGTGTTGAAGATAACCCAGAAATAACTGACCTTTATGCTAACATAGCAATCAAATCATTTGAAATGACACTACCTTTTAAAAATTATAATATTCTTGATGGAAGAACATCAGATAAAGCAGAAGAACTAATTAAGAATGCAGATTTAATATATTTATGTGGTGGACATGTACCCACACAAAATAAGTTCTTTAATAATATAAATTTAAGAAAATTAATAAGAAATACAGATGCATTTATAATCGGAGCTTCAGCTGGTTCAATGAATATGGCTGATAATGTTTATGCACCACCTGAATATGAAGAAGAAGTTAATGATAAGTATCAAAGACTATATAAAGGTTTAGGTTTAACTAATATAAATATATTTCCTCATTATGATGAAATTAAAGATGAAATATTAGCTAATAAACATATTATAAAAGATTTAGTACTTCCTGATTCATATGATAGAGATATTTATGTTTTAAATAATGGATCTTATATATTAATAGATGATAATGAATATATATTCGGAGAAACATATTTATTTAGAGATGGTATAATTAAAAAAATATGTGATGATAATAAAAGTACAGTAAATAAATTATGGAGGATTAAATGAGTAGATTATATGGTATTAAAGTAGATGAAAATAGATGGGACGTAAAAGAATTAGATAATAGTAATTATCATACTTATAAGTTATTTGATAAATTAACTAATAATGTTTATTTCTTTGATCATATTATTGGTGCTGAAGAAGTTAAACCAGGTGAGTTTTTAGTATTTGATAGATATTGTTATGATGATTTTAGAATAAGAAGAGTACTTGCTGAAAATTCTAAATTAAAAGTATTATTTCAAAAAGAATTTAGTAGATTTGAATTTATTACAAAAGATAGAATTCTATTTACTTATTATGATAAAAAGGGTAATTATCGTTTTTCAGGTGTATACTCAATTGAGAATAATGATCTTTTAGATGATGGTATTTGGTTAGATGGTTTATCTGTTGAAGTTTTTAAATGTAAAAAGAAACCAGATGATAAGGAATTATTTATAGAAGACGAAATAATATCTTTACCTTTTAATAATCCAAAACTAATTTATACAGTTGATCCTTATACATTACAACCTAATTCAGATCTTTATAGTGAAATAAAGAATACTATGATTCCAGTAAATACAAAAGAAGATATTATTAATTATAAAATGGAATTAAAGAAGAGTATTTATGAATTAGAAAAACAAGCTTTAGATGAAAGAAATAATAAATTAAATGATATTAAAAAACTAATTAAAGCAAAAAAAGAATCATAATGATTCTTTTTATTTTTATATAAAATATATATTCTCACTTTACATTTATTATTCATATTAAGTAATAGTTTATTTATTTTATTATATAATTATAATAGGTGATAGAATGATAAATACTATTGAAATAATAATTCAAAGTGGAACTATTAATAATTATCATTTTGTAATTAAGTATAATGAATTAAAAGCTTATGCAGATGGTAAATCATTTGATTTGACTAAAGAATTTTTAGATGAATTAGTAAGAACAATTAGATTATGGAAAAATGAATATGGAAATGATACAAAACTTGATAATGAAGAGTTTACTATTATAATTACAACAAATAATAATATAGAAAAAATTCACGGTAAAGGATATTATCCTGAAAACTATAGTCGCTTAATAGAAATGCTAGGTGAAATAAAATGATGGAAGAATTTGATAGATATTTAAATTGTAATAATCATTTAAGAGAGAACTTAGGATTATTCATTGATGCTTTTGTTGAATTTTATGGAGAAGAAAGACGTGAAGAAGTTGTAACTAAATTAAGTAAAGTTATTCCAATTGCTTATATGAGTCCAGAAACTATGGTTAGGACTATCGAAGAAATTAGAAAAACTATTAATGAAGAACTTTTCAATAAATTAAAGGAAAGTATTCCATCAATTTTTGATAAAGAAGATTTATTAGATTTTTATAAATTTGATGACATGAAGTTTTCTCCAATCATGCAATTTAAAGAGTTTTATGATTCTTATAATTTAGGTGAAGAAGGTAGAATAGAAAGATATAAAGAAAACTCATTAGCTACTATTCAAAGTTCTATACCAACCTTTACAAAAGAAGAATATGAAGAAATAATTAGAACTAAAACTATCCCAGAAAAATATGATAAGTTACCAAACTTTTACAAAAATAATATACTTTTTTATGCAGAACTTAATAATGTTGATAAAGCTTATAATAGGCAATTTAGTAATGTAAAAAAAATACTTCAAAAAATAGACCCTAATGTCTCTTTAGATAATGTTGGTACTATACTTGAAAATGAAGAAATCAAAAAGATATTACAATATATTGAAATTCTTCCTGATTATACTAATGAATATAATTCTTTAATGTCTAAGTATGATCCTTTTGTAAAAGAAATTAAAGAAAATGAAGATTTGAAAACTAAACTTAGAGATGAGTATTTTATTAAATATCTTGAAGAAAATAAAGATTTATTAAATGAAGAAGATTTAAAATCTATAGAAAAAAAGAAGACAGAAAAGTTTGCTAGTTTATCATCAAGAATTAATACTTATTTTGGATATGGTTTATCTTCACCTGGTAAGATTGAAGCTTTTTCTAGCGAAGCAGAAAGAATTATCAATAGTGAAGAAGATAACTGGAGAAAAAATTCAATTATTGATGATAGAATTTCTTTCTTTAAAGCTAATGGAATTGATTTAGGAAATAATTATGAAGACTATATAAATAACGAAAATGTAAAACAAATTATTCCTTCAATGGAAAGAGTAGATAAAATAGTAGAATCTAAAACAAGATTATTAAATGAGTTTAATAATTTATTTTATACAAATACAACTTCTCATAAACAAGTTAGAAGTGAAATCAATCAATTTAATTTAATGGATAAAGAAGATGGATTTGATGCAGATATATATGATGGATGTGGTAAAACATTTATATGTCCTAATGTAATTCATACTGAAAACGGTTATGATACATTATCGTTAATGGTTATTTCATGTAATAGTAGAGAAGGTACTGTAGATCATAATATTTGTCATGAATTAAATCATTTATTTGAATTATGTTTATTAAGTGCTGATGAAAACTCAAATTCAGTTATATCTGGTTGGGATTCATCAAGTACTATTTATGATGAAAATTATAATGGCATCGTAAATTTAAATGAAAAAAGAGAAAAAAGATCATATGAATTATTCAGTGAAATAATTAACGAAAAGATTGCTCAAGAAATATATACTAAAATGTTAGAAAAAGATATACATGTATTTGATACTAAAGAAAATGCTCAAGTAAAAAATACTACTAGTTATGAAAATACTGCATTCTTAGTTAATGAATTCTTTAATGAATTTAAAGAAGAAATAATTCAAAGTAGAAGTAATGGCAATATTGAAATTATATGGAATAAAGTTGGTAAAGAAAACTTTGATGCATTAAATGAATTATTTAAAATATTTAATGAAAACTTCCAAGGATTTAACTATTATGGTGCTATTAAAGATATTCAAGAAAACATTCAAAGCGACAGAGCTATGCTTTTAGCTAATTTACATAAACAAAAAGATCAAATCATGGAAAATATGAGAAACTATGCTTTAATTAATAGTGTAGATAATCAAGTAATGATTCTATAGTATTAAATTTGATAAGACGAAATCATTAATTTACACAACAAATATAAGGATATAGGTTTTTGGATTACAGAAAAATATAAATTTACAATAAGTGATAAAGTTGATGATAATCCAAAAGTATTAGCAACAGTTCTATATGATAAAAATAATAATATAGAACAATCAGAACCAGGTAAACAACTTACTAAATCAAAGAATTAAATTAATAATAAGTAGGATAAAAATCCTACTTTTTTCTTTCAAAAGATATTTGTTGACAATGAATAATCATAGTAATAGAATACTAATCAATTAAGGAAGAGGGCACAATATATGGATTTATCAAAAGAATATAAGAAAGATTTAAAAATATATAAGAAAAATCTTAAAACAGCTCAAGCAATAATTGATCTAGTAGGTATATATAATAATAAAAATAAAAGTACTAGTGATTGTTTAGATAACTATATGAGCATTATAGTAGCAGGACTAGAAGATAGTAATGTTAGAATTAAATATAAAGGATCTATTGAAGAAATTATTGATACTCTTAGAGATATTAGAAAAGAAATGGGATTCAAATATAGATATTTAGAAAAGAAAAAAAGATCATTATTTGATGAAAATATTAATTCTAAAAATTTGGCTTCAGGTAATTATAATTTAATGGAAATTATTAATGAACATTGTTTAGTATCTCCATGGAATACTAAACTTATAGTATCTCATATGCCAGTAGAAGAAAGAGCAGAAATGTTCTATGATTATGCTATTAATAATAGATTTAATCATCCTGAACAACCAATCTTTTATACACAAGTAGAACATGCTTTCCCAGATGAAGAATGTCCAATGGAAAGAGTTGGAGAATTAAGACAATATCTAAAAAATAATAGTGATGTCTTTGATAGATTATTTAGTAATTTAAGTTCTGTTGAACTACGTAATATGTCATTTGAATTAGGTGTATATTTTACTAATCCAGAAAGAGTAAGATATTTAATAGATAATAAAGAATTAGATTTCTATTATTCTTATGTCATAAGAAGTATGATGAGATATCCAGAATACTCAAATAATATTAGTAAAGAAGAAAAGAATAAAAATTTAAATGATTATATTGATAAAATTGAAGATCGTGATATACCTGGAATCTATGATTTAATGTCTGATGATATTACAAGTGAAACTTTAAAGCACTATGCAGAATCTTTAGGTCGTGTTTGTGCAACAGACAATTCTGAAAAAGAATGGGTTGTTGAAAAAGTAACTAATCAAATATTATCAAGACCATGCAATACACAAAAAGAGTTTATTGAAAATGTAAGAACTGCTAAAGATTTTATTGATACAGTTATTGAATATAAAGAAGAAAAAGGTAAAACACTTAATTATAATAAATAAAAGTAAGATTTAATTCTTACTTTTTATGTTATATTATATATATTGGAAGGATAAAACAACTATGAAAAAACTCAACTCAAATCATTTAAAATTAATTGCAATAATTGCAATGACTATAGATCATTTTAGTGATCTTATATATCCAGGATTTCCTGTTAATGCTGGATCTATTATACTTCACTCAATTGGAAGACTTACTGCACCAATAATGTGGTTCTTTATAAGCGAAGGATATCATTATACTCATGATGTAAAAAAATATATGTTAAGACTTGGTATATTTGCTATTATTTCTCATTTTGCATATTGTTTTGCATTTGGAATGAGTTTTATACCTAATGGTATATTTAATCAAACAAGTGTTATGTATCCATTATTTATAGCAGTATTAGTTCTTTATATTAGCGAATCTAAAAATATAAATAATATTCTTAAACATATGCTTGTATTTATACTAGTATGGACTGCTTTCCCAGCTGATTGGAGTTGTATTGCAGTTCTTTCAGTTATAAATATGTATGTACATAGAGGTAATATAGAAAAACAAATGTTATCTATTATTCCTTGGGTATTTATATATGGACTTGTATCATTCTTATTTATAAATAAACTATATGGAATTATTCAAGTATTTGTACTTTTAGTATACCCATTATTAAAACAATATAATGGTAAAAGAGGTAATGCTAAATGGATGAAATGGTTCTTTTATATCTATTATCCATTACATTTAGTTATCTTAGGAGTATTAAGAATAATAATATATGGTAATGTATCACTTTTATTTAATTAAAGTATTATTTAACACATTTTTTACGAGAAGAAAAAAAGATTGACTGTAATATATCATAATGCTAAGATAAATATTTATAAAAGGAGATGACAAAATAATGTGGTTTACAACAAATAAATTAGGAGAAAGAGACGAACAACAAATTTCAAGCAAGTCTCTTTTATACTTAACTCGTGCTGAAGGTTTAATTAAAGAAGAAAAAACTCAAAACTGGGAAAAATTAATCAGTGCTATTTTTGCTCAACAATTAAATAGAGATTTTGTTCTTGATACAGTTTTAAATGGACTTCAATTAATAGAACTTGGTTTAGAACCATTAGCAGTAGGTGATATCATTATGCATGATATTGAAAGAATGCAAAAAGTAGGTATGATTTCCCTTATTGAAGGTTGTATGATAAGAGATTCAATAACTGAATTTAATAAGTTAGGTATTGATTTCTCAACATGTTTACCAGTTGATTCATATTTAAATCCAAAACATGAAATATATCATGCACAAACTACTATACAAAGAGTTAGATAATAATATAAATGGAATTAATTGTAATTCCATTTTTTATGTTATAATTGAATAGTAAAAAATGAAAAAACAAAGTGATAGATAAGGATTAAAGATGATAAATTTTAATGACATTAAGTATGAAAGATTAGATTATGAAAAAGTAAAAGAACAAGTTAATAAATTATTAGAAAGACTTACTAATTCTGATAATTTTGATGAATATCTTGAATTAGTTAAAGAGATTAATGGTATTCAAAATCATATTGAAGAAATGTATGATTATTCAGATATTAGAAATATGAGAGATACAAGTGATGAATTTTATCTTGATGAGATTAATTATTGGAATTCTATTAAAATGAATTTTGATGCATTGTTCTTACCATTTTATAAAGAATTAATAAATTCTAAATTTAAAGATAAATTAGAAAAGTATTTACCATCTAATTTCTTTAAAATAATTGAATATCAAGCAAGAATAACATCAGATGATATCGCACCTTTAATTCAAAAAGAAAATGAATTAAAGATGAATTATAGAAATTTAAATAAAACTAAAATTAAATTTGACAATGAAGAGAGAACTATTAGTTCAATCTCAGGTTTATATTCTGATAAAGACAGAAGTGTAAGAAAAAAAGCTCATAATGCTGTTAATGATTTTTATTACGAACATCAAAGTGAATATGATAATATTCTATTTAATTTAATTACTATAAGAAATGAAATAGCTAAAAGCTTAGGATTTAATAATTATGTCGAATTTAGTTTATATAAATTAAAAAGATTTGGCTATGATTATAGTGATATTCATAAATTTAGAGATAACATTATTGAATTTATAATTCCTATTTGTAAGATAATGAGTGATTGGCAAAAACAAGAATTAGGCTTAGATAAATTAATGTATTATGACACTATATTCTTTAGCGAAATGCCTGAAACTAAAGTTAAAGGATTTGATCTATTAAATGAACTTAAAAATTCATTTAAAGAAGTAGATAGTGAACTATCTGAAGTATTTAATAATATGGTAGATAATGACTATATTGATTTTGTACAAAGAGATAATAAAGTTAATTTTTCAATTACTAATTATTTAACTGAATCAGGTTTACCAGTTATAACTGGAAATTATAAAAATAATTATTTAGATGTACAAACAACTACACATGAAATGGGACATTCATTTCAAAAATATTGTGCATCTATTAAAGATAAAGAATATATAGTATCTCCATTATTAAAGTATCCAACTATGGAAATAGCAGAGATGTTTTCTTACAGTATGGAACTTATTATGATGAATCATGTAAGTAATATATTCAGTAAAGATGATTATAAGAAATATTGTTTTATGAAAATATATAATTTACTTAGTAATTTACCTTATATATGTTTAGTTGACGAGTTCCAAGAAAAGATATATTCTAATTCAAATTTAAAATTAGAAGATATTAGAAGTACTTGGCTTGAACTAGTTAAAAAGTATAATTTAGAAAGAAGTAATAGTGGTCATATTAACTTAGATGAAGGTGGATACTTCTATAGACAATCACATATATATTTAGATCCTTTCTATTATATAGATTATGCTTTATCTAATTTTGGTGCATTTTCTATTTGGAACGAATCTGAAAATAATCTAGATGTATTTAAAGAGTTAGGTTCAGTAGCATCTTATTATTCATTTAAAGAACTTATTGATAAGTATAATATGCCTAATCCATTTGATAAAAATGTAGTTAAAGAAGTATCAAAAAAATTAGAAAATAAGTTATATGAACGAAGATAATAAAAGAACTTTTTCTAAAATATATGGTTTATCAAATGAAAGAATTGAAAGATGTGGAGTTAGTCTTTATCATGGGATAAGATTTGATGCTCTAAATAGATTAGAATCAATATTTCAATCAGGATACATATTACCTAGTAGTAAAGTAAATAATAAGTTTACTTCATATGATGGTATTACTAAATATTTATATATAAGTAATGATTTAGATGAAAACTGTAATATGGGTAAATATGTAAGTGTTATGCCTTATGAAGATGATTTAGAATTCAGAGTATTTGTTAAAGAAAATATATTCTTTGCAATAAAAGCATCTATTAAAGCTTATGAAACTAAACATGTATCATTTAATGAATTTACTAATATTAAAGATAAAGATAAAAAAGAAGTATTTTATAGTTATGCATTTAATGAATACTTTGTTGAAGATGGTATATCATTAAATGATGTTAATTATATTGGAATAGATTCTAGTTATTTTAATGGAAATTTAAAAGAAACAATAGATGAAGTTATTAATTTAATTAAACATTATAAAATTAATATACCATTCATAGATGAATATACTAATAAAGAAATTTATAGATTAGATACTAAAAGGCTATCGAAAATAAATTTTAATTTAAAATAAATATTATTGATTATAAAGAGGTATATATGGATTATAAACTAGTAAAATCTTCTATAAAAGATGTAGATAAATTATTCAAATATAAAATGATTAATATACTTGAATATGCACATAACTTATCTGAAGATGAAATAAAAAAAATTAATAAATATGCTTATAAAGAAGTAAACGATTTAATAGATTATTACAATAATATTATTGTTGATAATAAGTCCATTGGATGTTTATCTGTTACAAATGAACGTGATGGAAAACTATTAGATGAAATATATTTAGAAGAAGAATATAGAAATAATGGTATAGGTACATCTATTATTAAAAAGATATTAAATGATAATAATAAAGTATATTTATGGGTATATAAAGAAAATACTAAAGCTATTAAATTATATAAAAGACTAGGATTCAAAGTACTTGAAGAAACAGATTTAAGATACTTTATGAGTTATAGTAAATAATATATAAACATGGTAGGAGCAATATAATGGGTTATATAATGAATTTAAGAAAATATGTTGGTCATGAACCACTAATAGGTTTAGGAGCTACAACATTAGTATTTAATGATAAAAATGAAAGATAATAATGATTTAGTAAATGTGCTCGATATAGATGATAGTTTAATTGTTGATTTATGTCTTTATAATGGTAGTACTATTTTTGGTAAAGAATATAACACTAACATAGCTTATGTAAAAAAACATATTGCATTAAAATTAAAAAGAGCAAATGATATAGCTAAAACTTATAATTTAAAAGTAAAAGTATGTGATGCTTATAGACCATATAGTATTACAAAGAAACATGCTTTATTAAGACCTGATTTAGTAGCTAAAGATTTACTTGCTCCAGAAAGTGGATCATGGCATAATGCAGGACTTGCTATTGATGTTACTTTAGTGGATGAAAATAATGAAGAATTATTAATGCCATCTAAAGTACAAGATTATAGTGCTGTAGATAATTATGAAGAAAATGATAATTCTTTATTATTAAAGAAAATAATGAATGAAGCTGGCTTTGGTAAATTAAAGAGCGAATGGTGGCACTTCCAAGACATATTTGATGAAAATAAAAGTAAATTAACTCTTGGTAGTGAAGAAGCACCAATATATACATTTGAAATATAAAATTGTTAATATATTAAGTAGGAGTAAAATCCTGCTTTTACAGTTAAAAATAGCATAGTATTTGATACTTGGTATTGACGGTTAACCATTTAATAATCAGATAGAAATATCTGATTATAATTTGCAGAGTTATTTACTAAAAAAAATTTTTATGATAGTATATAATACAATTTATTTGAGGTGAAAACTATATGGAAAGAATCAATCCTATCGACATAATTTTAGAATTTATCGATAAAATGGGATACTTGAAAAATGAACATGTATTAGGTTGTTTTTTCTATGGTAGTTTTCTAACTGGATTTAATAATAATACTTCTGATATAGATTTACATATAATATTTGATAATGATGATCCTAAACATTTAATTCGTGGTAACAATTATATAGATGGAATCAGAATTGAATATTTTGAAAAACCTATTAATGATTTATATCTTTCTGTAGATAATGACTTCAATAATCAAAATAATGCACTACTATCAATTGTTGGTACTTCAAAAATAATATTTGATAAAAATGGTGAATTAAGTAAATTACAACAATATACTTTAAATAAGTTTTCTAAACCTTTACCACCACTTGATGATGAAGATGCTAGAGAATATGTTTCAATTTTGAATAATCGTATTGAAAAATTAGAAAATGCCGCAAATGATAATAGTCCTTATTTTTATCATTTATATCACTTAACAATTGAAAAAATAAGAAAGTTTTATCATAGATTAAATGGCATGCCTGAAGTTCAAACATCGAAAGTATTTAGAGTTTATACTGATGAAGAATACAGAAAATCATTTTATAAGAATAATATTCCAGAAGATGAATTTATTTCAATGTATTTAGATGCTACATGCGATACTAGTATTGATATTCAAAGTAAACTTACTAAAGTTAAAAATTTATATAACTATTCAAAAAGAAATGTTTCGTTAGATGAAAATAATTATCAAATTCTAATAAAATCTCGAAATAATAATATTAAAAGAAGTTGATACAAATGAATGAAAATAAAACTAATATAAAATGGCTGATAGGAAATTATGCAACACTTATGAGAAACTCCTATAAAATAGGTATTGAGTAATTACATTTTTTAATAAAAATTATATAAAATAGTAAAAAATATACGAAAGCACCCCAAAAATAGTCAAATATTTAAAGGGTGATAATCGGAAACAGCACTTCGCAAAAGAGGAGAAATATATGGAAAGATTAACGGACTTGTCTAGTACTTATCGTAATATTATGAATAGTGCTTGGAATTTAAAGGTACTATTCTTAAATTCATTAGAAGATGATAAACTAATTGAAAAATATAAATTTTTATTGGATTGTTTTTATAATTTTAATCTAGTGAAAATTGATTCTTTAAAATTAAGTATGGTAAATGATGGTATACCGATAAGTAAAATTGAGAAAGTAATTGGTTATTTAAATGTATTAAAAGAGGCTCAATATAAATATAATATTAATAATATTGATGAAATATCATTGTTAATTTTACATGAATGGCAAAATAATAGAAACTATAGTGATCAATTAGTACGTGATATTTTAGTGATTGAGTTTGAAAATCAAAGAAATAGAAATTTACCACATTCTAATATACATTTATTTGATATATATAAGGAAATGGTTGATTATGATATGTTAAATCCTAATCTTCATATTTGGAATGGCTATAATTTATATACAATGCTTCCTAATGATATTTCCTGTTATCAACATAATTTAAAAGTTATAGCTAATCCTACTGTTGATTGGAGCATATATAGAAATGGTACTAATCCATTAGAATGTTTTTGCTTTGATTATAATAATAGTAAAAGTGAAAAAGAAAGAAGATATTATCATGATTTAATAATAGCAGCTATTAATAGTTCATGCAGTTTATTTAATAATAAATTTGCATGGCATATTCCAACTCATAAAACAGAAGAAATGATTAATTACTATTTGTTGGTAGAAAAAAATGCAATAAATTGTGGAAGACATTCTATAAATGATATTGGTTTTAGCAAAGAAATAAATAGTCTTTTATTAACTGATAAATTATTTAATCATCAACTAGGTTTATATAACGAAAATAATAAAGAAGCTGATGAGATAATCAAACAATTTAAATTAAAAAGGGAAAACAAATAATAAGATGAAACTATATCAGGTTTTGTCTTTTTTTATGTTATAATTATTTATAGATTTAGAAAGTAATCTTTATGAATGAAAATAAAATTAATATAAAAAGAAAAATCAAATATTTAGTAATTACATTTTTTATTAAATAATTCCTGAAAAGTATTAAAAATATATAAAAAATGTTCAAAAATAGCATAATATTTTATACTTGGTATTGATGGTTAACCAATTAATAAAAGAGAGGTGAAAGGATGAATATTGAATTTGCGGAGCAATGGTTAAATCAATTAAAAGAATATTGGTTTAATAAAGATATAGACGCTGCTGTTTTATTATTTAATAAAACAGTATATTATCAAGAAACACCATTTATAGAGCCATATACTACAATAGAAGAAATAAGGGAAGAATGGCAACATGTAAAAGATGAAAATATTCAATACATAGATTTCAAAATCTTAGCAATTGACAAAAACGTAATTGTTGTTAATTGGATATTAAAACAAAATGATGATGATTATGACGGAATATATGAAATTAGATTTGATGATGATTTGAATTGTATATATTTTAAAAGTTGGGAAATGACAAAATAAAGGAGTTGATCCAAATGAATGAAAATAAAACTAATATAAACTGGTTGATATTAGTTTAGTCTAAGATTTACATATTAGCCTATAAAATAAAAAAAATAATATATAGTAATTATATTTTTAATAAATATTTATAAAAAAGGATGTGTTTAAAATGGATAAATTGGTGAGAAGATCTTTTTTAATTAATGATACCCCACTTTATTTAGAAAGATTTAAAAACGAAAGAATAATGTTATTAGAAATGGATGATAATACACTAGTAGAATATATGAAAGGACATTATTATAGTTTGAAATATGCTGATAATTGTATATTAATAGACAAAATTAATTTGGGTGGTTTTCCTAATAAGCTAAAAGGCAATCCTAAAAAAATAATAGATAAAATTCGTTATTACGTTGAGATAAATCCAAATTCATATGCAATGATAGACTATTGTAATGATAATGATATTGAATCAACTGTTAGTGTTGATTTTAATAATAAAGAAGAAGCACAAGGCTTTGAAGTGCCAAGTTGGTTTGGAAAGGAAATATTGTTAGCTACCAAAACAAAAACGAAGAAATTAAAAAAAGATAATATTTATAATTGGACGAAATAGTAATAAATTTCGTCTTTTTTTATGTTATAATTAAATAAAAAAATGGAGTGATTCCTATGGATAATAAAACTAACATCAACTGGTTGATATTGATTTAGTCTAGCCATTCATAAAATCCCTATAAAATAAGAAAAAACTGAGCGTTTAGTAATATTTGATGCTTGGTATTGACAGTTAACCAAATAATAAAAGAGGTGATAATATGGATAAATTTGAACTACAAGACTTTAATAAAAGAATAGAATTAAATACTGATTTAAAAAATATTTCAGTACAAATTTGTAATTATTATGATTTAGGTGTTTTTATTTCTAATGAATTAATAGAAATTGGATATGAAGATTATAACTATTATTTAACAACATCTAAGGGAAAATATTGTGTTAAAATTTTTAGCAAAATAAGAACTAGTGATGATATAAAAAATTATTTAACTAGAATAAGAGCTGTAGCGAATAGTGACGTCAGTTCACCTAAACCTCTCTTAATAAATAATGATATTCATTTATCATTAGATTACGAAAATAATCATTATGATATTTGTGTGTTTGAATATATAAATGGTAAAAACTATTTTGAAATAGGGAAGAATCCTAGTAGCGATGTTATAAGAGAATTAGCTAGACAAACAGCACTTATTAATAATTTAGATATTAAGCCTGAATTCATATACGATACATGGGCAATAATTAACTTTGAAAATGAATACTCACAGAAAAGAGAATATCTTTCTAATAAATATAAAGAAGCATTCGATAGATTATTAATTGAATTAAAGAATATTGATTTTAATAAATTACCTAAAGGATTTGTACATGGTGATATAATTAGTACGAATGTTATGATAGATAATAATTCAAAAGTATGGATTCTAGATTTTGCAGTATCTAATTATTTACCAAGAATAATTGATTTAGCTGTTACTTCTTGTAATATATGTTTAGTTGAAAATTCTAAAGATAAAACATATGAAAATATAGCATTACTTTTGAGTGAGTATAACAAATATAACAAACTAATCGATTATGAATTAGAAGTATTTGGTACTTTCTATAAACTAGCAAATGCGATGCATATTTTACAACCTACGTATATTATTAAAACTGATGGAGATTCAGAAGAAAATCAATATTGGCTAAACGAGGGCATTGTTGGTTATTCATATTCTGATGATGATAGATTAAACAAAATTTTATAGGTTTAAAGGAGTTGATCCAAATGAATGAAAATAAGATAGCTCTAGTAACTGGTGGAACTAGTGGAATAGGGAAAGAAATAGTCAAAGAATTATTAGATAAAGAATGTACAGTTATAACTTGTTATCATAGTAATGAAGGGGCTGCAAATAAAACTAAAGAAGAATTAAATAGTGATAAATTATTAATAATTAAATGTGATGTTAGTAATGAAAATGAAGTTATTCAAATGTTTAATATGATAAAAGAAAAATACGGTCATATTGATTATTTAGTAAATAATGCAGGTACATTTATTGATAACTATATTAAAGATTTTAATATTGATGAATTTAAAAGAATAATAGATATTAATTTAATCGGAAAAGTAATGTGCACTAAGTATGCTTATCCAATTATGAATGATTGTGGTTCTATAGTTAATATTTCATCACATTTAGGAGTTATACCATGTACTGAATCACCAGCATATTGTGCAGCAGCTGCAGCTATTATTAATTTTACTAAAGCAACAGCATTAGAATATGCTGATAGAAAAATTAGGGCCAATAGTATCTGCCCTGCCTTCACTCCAACCCCTTTATCATTAAAAGGATGGAAACAAGACGAAATTGAACAAAAATTAAAAGATACACCATTAGGTAGATTTGCTACACCTGAGGATACTGCGAAACTATGCTTGTTTTTACTTTCTGATGAAGCAAGTTTTATAACTGGAGAAAATATTTGGATAAATGGTGGAAGATTATAAAAAAGGAGTTGATCCAAATGAATGAAAATAAAACTAATATAAACTGGTTGATTACGATTTATAGTAACTTTTGGACAAATCCTTTATTTATAAGGCTCAGCGAAGATTAATATCTTGTATGGTTAGTATTGAAAATATGTTAAAATTATGAAAAACAACCAAAATTAGCTAAAAATAACATAAATTTGCATAGAAATTAAGTTATTGATTACGGTACAGTAACTCAAACTGGTAGTTAATAATGACATTGCATAAGATTTGTGATATAATTTAATGAAGGAGATGATTAGAAATGTCAAATGAAAATTTCGATTTTCAAGACACTATATCAAGTTTAAAAAATGTTTTGATTGAAGAATATGATAATTATGAAAATGGTAATAGAAATGGCACTTTAATTGAATCAGAAAAATTTAATGGATTTATTAGAATTGGAAAAGCTCTTCATCCTGATCAAGGTGAAATAACATATATGAAAAGCGATGGAAAATCAATTGTTATTAGAAACTTAAATTGTTTTGTAAATATTGATGGCAAAAATGAAGTTTCAATAAAAAGTATTAAACCTGATTCTAAAGAATTTGAATTTATAAATCAAACAATAGGAATTTGCAACACAAAAACAAAATAGATTAAAAGGGATGATATTTAATACAATTTCATCTCTTTTATGTTATAATTATTTATAGATTTAAAGGAGTTGATCCAAATGAATGAAAATAAAACTAATATAAACTGGTTGATATTGATTTAGTCTAGCCATTCATGAAACTCCTGTAAAATAAAGGGAAACTAAGCGTTTAGTAATTACATTTTTTGATATATAATTGTTAAAAAGAATTCAAAATAGATGAAAAACAGTCAAAACAGTATAGTATTTGACACTCGATATTGACGGTTAAGCCATTAATAAAAGAGGTGAATGATATGATTAAAAATATAATATTTGATATTGGTGGAGTTATGTTTGATGATAGCACACAAAATATAAGTAATATAT
>JAEEGL015820194.1_pt1 | contig 26558 bp, 12 predicted proteins | sample 9134231 | NCBI WGS metagenome assembly JAEEGL01 (sample SAMN16246548, study PRJNA631951) | gut metagenome | biome: gut microbiome; feature: rumen; material: fiber-attached | host: Bos | place: Iran: Karaj | collected 2018-10 | reverse complement strand
TATATAGGCCCTTGAGATTAAATCAATAAACTCTATAAAATCTATATTCTTCAATTCTGAAAATGGTGTATTTTCTTTTGCCATTCCCCTATCATCAGTATATTCAGTTATAACTTTTAACAAATCATCTATACTTGTTTCTCTCATAAAGTCAGCAAATGCATTAAGCTGTTGTTTCATATTAAATTTTGAAGCATCAATCTTAGAATATTTTTTTATATTTGCAAGTTCATTTAATGTATATATTTCTTTTTCTCGGCTACCAAGTATTTTACCGCTGCTTGTAAGTGTTACAGTATTCACTACATTATCAAACATACAAGAACTTATTTTATTTTCTTTGTTGGTTGTAATTAAACAATAATTTGACACGAAGTGAACTTTGCCATTTTCTTCATCAGTAGAATTAGTTATATCTCTTTTTTTAAGTATTTTATTTACTGACAATCCTACTGGATCTTCTTGATTAGCACCAATAAACCTTGCATTATCTATAGCATTCTCAAGAGCATTTACAAGTGGTGCATAACCTTTTTTATTTATAAATTTACTTTTAATTTCTTCAAAATGTTTATAAGTCAATACTTGTTTTTCAAAATCAAATATGTCTACATAATTACCATCATTTACTAATCCATTAAATCCAGATTTAGATTTATCAGATGTAAACACATAAGCTTTAGCACTTCCAGTTGGAACTTTTCCAAATCTATCAAAACTTATATTGCTTACTATATGATCAAATTTTACTTGTTCTATTCTATTATATCTATTTAAAACAACTGCACATATGTATTCATTTGTAACTAAATTTCCATTTCTATTATAATCAGCATCTTGAAAAGTGTTAAATATGTATCCACCAAGTCCTGACTTATATCCGCCTTCCTCTTCTCCTATTTGCCTTCTCTCAATAAGCTCTTGATACTCAGGATCAGTTAGTGACACTTTTTTAGTATTATCTTCATCTTCATAATATGTTGTATCAGATAAAAGTCTACTTATGATTGATTTATAAGTATTTGATGTGTCAGTTGCTCCACTAACTACATCAATTTCTTCTGCGCTTTCCTTATCAAGTGAGTTGTCAATTAATTTTTGAAGAGCCTGAATAGCTATTTCACTATCAGTATGTTCTGTAACTACGACTTCTTTAATTGCTCCTGAACCATCAACTCTTAATCTTAAGCCTACCTTTCCTTTTTCACCTGTTGCACTGCCATATAAATATTCATTTGCATTTATCATATAGTTACTTTCATCTCTCATAAAATCATACAAATTACGACCAAAAACTATATATAAGGTCGAAACTATGATAAATGTCAATAATACAATTATACTTTTCTTTTTCATATAACCCCTAATCTTAAATATTAAAAAATCTCTACAAATATAGTATTTATAAAAAAATCATTTGACAATTATTATTATTTATGATATGATATATAGGCTCTCGGGGTGTAGCTCAGTTTGGCTAGAGCACCTGGTTTGGGACCAGGGGGTCGCAAGTTCGAGTCCTGTCACCCCGACATACACTTGCTTTATGAGATTACTCGTAAGGTTAGTGTATTTTTTTTATGGCATTTACTATAAAAGGCAATACTATTGCATAAATAATACCAACTAAAATAGATGACATAAGTCTTATTATAAATGATCCAAATACATATACAAAAGAATAATATCCAAAAATCATTGAATCTATAAATATAACCAAGGTATTTAAAAATGTCAAAAGTATTTGTAATGATATGATAAATACCCAATATTTTATCCCACCATTTATCTTTATAATTTTATTTTCAAATGCCACTCCACAAATCGCACCAACAATAGTATATGGCATAACCCAAAATAGTGTAGTTGCTGTAAAGCCATACTGACCTGTGATTTGCAACAGCAACTCCCCAATTAAGCCAGTTATTGCACCCTCAAAAGGTCCAAGTGCTATGGCACCTACATATATAGGTAAGCTTTTAGCAGTAAGTTTTATCGTTCCTAAATCTATAGTTAAAAATTTTCCAATTACAACAAATATTGCTATCAATAAGGATATATATGCAATTTTCTTAATTTTAGTGTTCATATCTTGACAATTCCCTCCATTTTTTGTATTATTTATATGTATGAAATAATCCGTGTCGTATTTCATTATAAAATTTGTTATATAGGAGATGTAAAATGGCTAACATTAAGAGTGCTAAAAAGCGTATCAAAGTTACCAAAACTAAAACTGAAAGAAACAAAACTCAAAAATCTAATATCAAAATGTATGTTAAAAAAATTGATTCACTTGTAAAGAGTGGCAATAAAGATGAAGCTAAAAAGGTTTTAGTTGATGCTACCAAGGCAATTGATATGGCAGCAAATAAGGGTGTATTCCACAAGAACAATGCTGCAAGAAAGGTTGGTAGACTTACAAAAGCAATTAATAAAATCTAATAAATTTTTATTACTTTTTATAATAGGGGTAATGTTTAACCCCTATTTTTTTATTCTATAAATAAAATGCTAATCTACTACTATATAAGTTTTGCCAGTATTTGTATCAGTATATACCGTTCCTGATTTTACATATTTATTTTCTATATCTTCATATGACAATGAATTATTTCTTGTCACATCATTTGAATCGAACTCTTGAAGTTTATCTTCTTCAACCACTTCTTTTTGTTCCTGTCCATTATATACTTCTTTAATATCAATCTTCCAATTTATAACTAATGCAAGCATAATACCAACTGCAAGCACAAGCATAGCATCTGACATATTAGAAACTCCATCCATAGGAGTTCCACTCTCTTCATTATTATCTATTAAATTTCTTCTTAATCTATTTTTCATGATTTCCTCTTTATTTTGTCTCTCTTTCTAATACTGCTTCCATAATAAGTGTAAGCATAATCTTATCTTTTGCATACCATCTTCTTCTTATCATAGATATAACTGTGCAGATTGAAGCAGCTATAAGACCAATAACTGTAGTATCAAATGCTGCAAGAAGTGAATAAGATAAAGTTGCAGTATCACCTTGCGAAAGTGCTATAATTCCTGGACCAAGTGGTATAAGAGTTCCAAGAAGTCCAAATGTTGGTCCAAGTTTTACTATCAAATCTGATTTTTTAACAACCCAATCAAGATTTTGACTATAATTATCAAGAAGTGAAGATGCAAAATTTTCTTTCATCTCGTCTGTAAGTAAATCATGTATAGTAAGCTCTAGCAATAATCTTTTTTGTTTTGCAAGGAGTGAACTATTTTTTATAATAGTTACTGTATCATTTTCTCCTTTTTTTATTGCATCAACAACACTTGCAGCTTTTACTGTAAGATATCTTCTTTGCAATAACTCTGCTATAAGTCCACCAACCATAATAAGTGAAATAACAAGCATCACAATCAATACTACCTTAACTGGCACGTCAAGCATAGTAACTATTTGTCTCATTAAACTATTTACTGATATTCCTGAATTCATATTTACTCCTTAAAAATAACTTCCCTTACTCTTTTTATCTCCTGTGCCTACTATAAATAACAATGCACCAATAAGTAGAAGCAATGTGAAAGTGCTTGTCATAAAACTTTTAACACCGACTACTGATAAATGCTCTGGTTCAAATCCAAAATTTCCATTTTGTTTTAATTCAAATACTTTTTTTCCTGCAAATTCGCCTTGTGTTTCAAGTTGATATTTACCTTTTTCTTCCGCACTTCCCTGACTCTCATTTTCTCCGTCTTTACCTTGCAGATCTTCATCAGCCTCTGCATCCTTACCACCTTTTGAGCCTTTACCTTCAGTCTCGTCGCTTAAGTTTTCCGTTTCTTTTATAGTGGTCATCTCAACAGTTTGTGCTTCCGTTACTATTTCTTCTTCTATAATTGCACTCGTTTCTTCATATACAAGTGGAGTATCAAATGTTTCTAAACTTACCATTGTAGATATTTCCTCATATTGACTTTCAACTTCCCTTACTGTTGTAGGTATGTTTAGATCATTATTTTCATAAAATGTCGCAACTGTTTCTGGCATAGGAATAGAAATATAATTATCAAATACTTCTGTATTAACTTCACTTGGAACAATATTATTGCCATCATATAAAGTAACATTATTGTTTACTGGAGAAATTGTTTCCTCATTTATTATTACATTCGCTCTTGGTTCCGACACTTGCACTGTCTCTCTTGCAACTGTGTAATTCCTTGATGGTGGAACTTTATTATCATATGCACCAAAGTTATCTGTTCGTCTAGCTGCAAGCCTTGCCCTGACACTTTCTTGTTGCATCCTTCTTTGTATAGATTCTTGTTCCCTTTCTCTCTCTGCTATACTTGCTGCTACCGATTCAGCATTTGCTGCTGACTCTAAAACTTGTGCAATTGACTCTGCTCTTGATTCTTCTATATTAATCCTAAGCCTTCTTAATGCGTCTGCTGTGACTGAGCCCGTGCTTCCGCCACTACTACCTGCACCTTCACCAGATATATTTTTTGTATCACTTGATCCAAGTCCTATACCTGCTGCACCACCAAAAGTACCACCAGCCTCATCATATTCTCCTGCATTTCCAGCATTTTTTGCATCACTGTCTCCTGCTCCACCACCTTCTCCACTTCCTCCACCATTATCTGCGGCTATAACACTAAACTTATCCCACAGTTCTTCATGATATTCTGCACCTTCCACTTTATGTCCATGTGATTTTTTCTTTGTAGTTTCATTGATATTAGAATTTACTACACTTGTCTGTACTGCGGCGGCATAATTCTCATCTTCATTTATTTTAGGCAAAACTATCGATAAAAGAATTATTACCAATATGAAAAATGATATGAAAGTTTTTAATTTTTTTTGGCTATATATCATCGTTATATATTATATCTATAAATTGTGTCTAAAATATGTTAATTAATTACAGCCTCTATAGGCTTTATTTCTATTCCCTCATATTTTTCAAGAATTTTACTATCAATACTTTCTATATTCACCTTAGGCAAAAATATTGTTTTATATCCAAGTTTTATTGCTTCCTGTACCCTTATATTTATATTACTTATACTCCTAACTTCTCCAGATAAGCCTACCTCACCACAATATATACAATCATTTTTTAGTGCTTTTTCTTTAAATGATGAAAGTATCGCCATAATGATGGCTAAGTCAATTGAAGTATCTTTAATTTTCAATCCACCAGTAATATTTATGTATATATCATATTGGAAGAGTGGAATATTTTTTCTTTTTTCTATAATAGCTATAAGTAAGTTGAGTCTATTTATATCAGCACCGTTTATTGTCCTTCTTGGTATACCAAATGAAGTCTTAGTTACAAGTGCCTGCACTTCAAGCAGTATAGGTCTTCCTGACTCTACTATACAAGTAACTACGCAACCTGTAGCATTGCTTGGTCTTCCATCTAAAAATATCTCTGAAGGATTCTTTACTTCACGAAGTCCAAGACTTGTCATCTCAAATACAGCAAGTGTATCAAGAGACCCAAATCTATTTTTATTGCATCTTAGAATTCTTAAATTTTTTAATTGGTCATCTTCAAAATATAAAACCACATCTACTATATGTTCAAGTAACTTTGGTCCAGCAACTGTTCCCTCTTTTGTGATATGGCCTACTATAAAACTGCTTATGTTATAATCTTTGCAAACTCTAAATATTCCTTGTGTGCAAGCCCTAACCTGTGTGATAGAACCAGGTATTTTATCTTCAAGATTAAGTGCCATTGTTTGTATTGAATCTATAATGAGTACCGAAGGCTTTGTTTTTATAACTGTAGCAAGGATAGAGTCCATATTATTGCTTGATAAGAATCTGACATTATCTTTAAATTTTCCTACCCTATTTGCTCTTAATTTAATTTGTGATAAACTCTCTTCCCCTGACACATATAACACGTCTATACCTTTATCACCGAGATTCTTAACGATTTGAAGAAGTAAAGTTGATTTGCCTATTCCAGGTGCTCCACCAATTAAAGAAAGTGAACCCTTAACTATACCACCACCTAGAAGATTATCAAACTCTCCAATGCCTGTTATTATTCTTTCTTCTTTAACTTCTTCTATATCATTTAATGCTTTAGGTTCCAGCGTTTCAACATTTGTACTTATACCAAGAGAACTAGTTAGTGTAGTATCTACCTTCTCTGCTTCCACAAATGAATTCCATGCATTACAACTTGGACACTGCCCCATCCATTTTGCAGATTCAAAACCACATTCTTTGCAGTAAAACAAATTTTTATTACTTTTCTTAGCCATCTTCCTTTTTAATCACAAGTTTTTTATTTTTAGCCACTACCACAAGACTGTCACCTGAGTGAATATTGCCTTTTAATTTTTCTTCTGCAATCAAATCTGTAAGCATAGATGTAAGAGTTCTCTTAAGTTCTCTTGCTCCAAATTCATCCTTATATCCATTTTCAAGTATAAGTTCTTTTGCAGATTTATCAATCTTAAAATCAATTTGTATATTCTCTTTTGTAATTTTTTTAATCTCTTTTATATTTAAGTCTAAAATCTTTGAAATTTCATCACGAGTCAATTTATGGAAGACAATAATATCATCTATACGGTTAATAAACTCTGGCTTAAAAATCTTTTTAACTTCTGCTATGACATTGTCCTTCATCTCGTTGTAGTCTCTTTCTTTATCTTCATCCATAGTGCTAAAACCAGGTTTTGTATTATCTACTATTCTATTAGCACCTACATTTGAAGTCATGATAATGATAGAATTCTTAAAACTAACTTTTCTTCCCATTGAATCAGTCATATGACCTTCATCAAGTACTTGCAATAAAACATTAAATATGTCTTCATCAGCTTTTTCTATCTCATCAAAAAGAACTACTGAATATGGATTCCTTCTTATCTTTTCAGTAAGTTGTCCACCTTCATCATGTCCAACATATCCAGGAGGCGAACCTATAAGTTTAGACACAGTATATTTCTCCATATATTCAGACATATCAAGTCGTATTAAATTTTGGTCACTCCCAAATAAAGTATCACTTATCGCCTTACAAAGTTCTGTCTTACCGACACCAGTAGGTCCAAGAAATAAAAATGTACCTATAGGACGATTTGGATCTTTGATACCAACCCTGTTTCTTCTTATAGCCTTTGATATGATATTTATTGCATCATCTTGTCCTATGACTTTTTTGTGAAGTGTATCTTCAAGGTGCATTAATTTCTCATTTTCATCTTCTGTAAGTTTCTTTACTGGGATTTTAGTCCACCCTGATACTATATCTGCGATATCCTCTTCTCCAATTACAAGTTCACTCTTTTTTCTTTTTTCTTCTATTTGTTTTATAAGCTCATCATACTTGTATTTTTTTTGTAATTGTTTTTTCTTGACCTCTGATGCCTCTTCAATTAAGTCTTTAGATATAAGTTTCTCTTTTTCTACTTCAAGTGCTTTTATTTCTTCATCAAGATCTTTAACTTCTTTTGGTACATCATATGATTTAATTTTAAGTTTACTACAAGCCTCATCAATTAAATCAATTGCTTTATCAGGCAAATTTCTATCTGGAATATATCTCACACTTAATTTAGTAGCAGCAACTATAGCTTCATCTGATATAGCTATCTTATGGAAGGTCTCATATCTTTTTCTAAGACCTTTTAAGATTTCTATGCTTTCTTCTTCAGTTGGTTCCTTAACTTCTACCGTCTGAAATCTTCTTTCAAGAGCAGCATCTTTTTCTATATGTTTTCTGTATTCATCAATAGTAGTCGCACCAATAACTTGTATGTCTCCTCTTGCAAGAGCTGGTTTTAAAATATTTGCAGCATCAAGAGCACCTTCAGCACCACCCGCTCCTATGATTGTATGAATTTCATCTATAAATAAAATAATATTTTTATTTGATGACAATTCTTCTATAATTCTTTTAATTCTTTCTTCAAACTCACCACGATATTTAGTTCCTGCTACCATACCGCTCATATCAAGAGACACAACCCTCATATCCTTTATTGTATCTGGTATCAAACCTTTATTTATAAGTATTGCAAGTCCTTCAGCTATAGAAGTTTTTCCTACACCAGGTTCTCCTATGAGGCAAGGATTATTTTTTGTCCTTCTTGATAAAATTTGAACAACTCTATTAATTTCTTTTTCTCTACCTATGACTGGGTCAATCAAATCATGCTTGGCATATTCAGTTAAGTCTTTTGAAAACTGGTCAAGTATTGGTGTATTAGACATTGGATTAAATGCTTTGACATTTGCTGATTTATCATTTATGCCTATAGTATTAAGAAGATCTACATACATCTTTTTAGTATTAGCACCTTTTATAGTATTCAAAATCTTAATAGCCAAGCAATCATTATCTTTAAGAATAGCCATAAGTATATGTTCAGTTCCTATCTTATCAGCTCTCATGGCTTCTGCTTCATCTTCTGCCCTTTTTAAAATTCTTCTAGCTGATGGTGAATACCCGCTTGCATCCATAACTGATATATCATTGCCAGAATCTATATTTTGTTCTATCATTTTACGGACAGTAAATTCATCTACACCATTTACTACAAGCATAGTGTTTGCCACATTATTTTTTTCAATCAAAAGCCCAAGCAAGATATGTTCTGTTCCAATATATGCATGCCCAAACTTCTGCGACTCAATTAAAGCAGTATTTAAAACTTTTTTTGATACTTTTGTATACTCCATTTATTAACCTAAATCCTCTATCTCAGCTTCTACATCATCATTTACATCATCATTAAACTTATCATCATATTTATCGTCAAATGTCTCTTTTTTTGTATTAAGATCATAATCATCATCTAAATCTTCATTTGTATTTCTTTCATTACTAGAAGATAATCTTCTTGGCTTAGATGAGAAATAATCATCATCGTCATCATCTTCAAGTTCATCTACGCTTTGCTTTTTACTTGAACCACCACGAACAATTAAGATTATCATAATGATTATAAGTAAAAGCACTAGTGCTGCAAGAATAATAGTGACAGGGAAAATGATTCCAAATCTCTTACTTGTTTCATCACTCTTTTCTTTCAAAGCATTGTATTGATTAAGTAATCCTTCATAGTCTCCAGCATTTGGTTCTGGTACATATCTTTGGATGGTATTATCGCCGCCTCTTGAGTCATAGCGGTAAAAATCAGTTACTCCTTCTTGATTCATACCATATACCAAAAATACTTCAGGTGTTTCTCCATCTGGTGTATTATTTGGTCCATAAGCCTCTATAGACTCACTTCCATTTTCATAAGTCAACTTTTTATAACCACTTGGTATATCTACATAGTCTGGTTTCATCATAATAGTTATAGTATATGCTTTTGATGAAAATCTTTGACCATTTGCTATGGTTGTAGTTCCATTAGTTACACCATTTTCAAATTTTGTTACATTTATAACATATTGCTTTTTAGTTTTTCCATCTGGTGCAGTTACATCAATAGTTACTTTGTTCATACCAGTTTGGAAATTCTCATTGCCAGTTGTCACTACTCTTGCATCCTTATCTTCTGCTATTGCAGAAAGTACAAGCGAATCAACATCGGCATTAACTTCTGTATTATAACTTAATACACTTGCATCAAATTCTCTATCAAGTTCTCCAGGAGAAAATTCAAGTTTTGATAAATTCGCATTTTTTGATTGAGTATTTGATGGATTGATAGTAACTTTTGACGAACCTATCTTTGTTATATTTACAAGATTATCTGTTGTATCATTTACTTCTTGATCAAGAACATTTATATTGGTTGTTCCTGCATAGAGTGCTCTAAACTTTAATTGGAATTCAAGTGTTCTTGTACCAGATGTTTTTCCAAAACCTGTCCCACTCATTCTTACTGTTCCAGCGCCACCCTCTGCATTTGTTCCTTCCATAAATTCAAGCATATTTGGGTCATATTGCACTGTAATATCTGCAGATTTAATTCTTACATCTGTTGATTTAATTTTACAAGAAACACTAAAAACCTTGTCCCTTGTAACCTTTGGGTCCCCAAATTGAATGACAGCAGTTCCTGCAAATGCTGAAAATGCAAATGCAAAAACTAGCAGTAAAGTTGTTAAAATAAATTTTAAAGATTTGAAGTTTTTCATACTTCCTCCTACTGTCCAGGTCCAACACCAATAACTACATTGTGTGAACCTGTATTATTTATTTGCCCCCCAGAACCAAATGGTCCATTATTAATACCTTGATACCCAATCTGTATGCCACTATTTGTTGGAATTAAAATTTGTGGTGTACTATATGGGTTATAATTATTTCCTTCAACCCCCGGTCTATATATACTAATATTGTATTGTCTTATACTTCCATTTTCTGCAACACAATATATAATTGCCTTCGTATAAGATGTCATTGTTAAAATATTTCCTATACCACCAACCGCAGCCTTTTTATCAAATGCCTCTGCTCCTATAAATATTGAATCAGCATTTGAATCAATGACCACTGAATAATCATTTACATCGGGATTAAAGGTTGGAGTCAATATATAGTTAGCTACAGCTAAGTTTTTTAATTTATTATTTGGACTGCCATCACCTGTAGGTATAGGTACATTAGTCTCTGGCATATTGTTATAAACTGGTATTTTAAATTCGTGTGGCATCTGAAGCATAATTTCATCATATGCATTTCCCAAAATCTGTCCTTCGGCTGCTGCACCTGCAACATTTGTCATGTACTGATGCTTAAAAAGATTGTCACCTTGCACATTCCATTTTTTCAAGTAAAATGTATCTTGACCAGTTCTTATATAACTATTTGCATAAAAGTCACAAAGTCCATATATTCCTTTTTCTTTTGAATTCCATGGACGATTGTAAGAACCTTCGGCACTTGCATATTTTAGTCCATTTTCAATAGCAGTCAAATCGTTGCTTTTAAATGCATTTATATTTCCATAATTATAGTAACCTTTAAACTTTGCATTATTTCCCGAAACGGAATCTGATCCATTTTTACCTTGTTCTTGTAAAATCATCGATACAATAACATAAGGGTTGCAATTAACTTGCCTACAAGCATCAAAGATAAGTTCAGCATAACTATAAGTTCCCTTTGGCATATAGGTAAATGGGAATGATTCCATAGTTTCAGTATAATTTCCATCTGGTGTATTTGCTATAGCACCGTTATTACTTATGATGCCTTGATTGTTTTGAATTGGCACACCTGCTGCTGGACCAAGTTGTTCTAAATTGCCATAGGGACCATTTACACTTGTAAATCCATAAACCAAATCATCATTTTTTTTATTCATAAGTATAGGTATGACTACTGTATTTGGATCCCATGGAACTATCTCTATTCCTGGATAAACTATTCCATTATTTATATTTTGATTAACATTTGTTAAACCATCTGTATTTACTGTTGAATCAAGAAATGTCCCTTTTACCATTTCTTTTACACCATCAAGTGAATGAATATTTGCATTGAAGGTATGGTGCTCAAATTGAAATATGTAAGGGTCATATAAAAAATTTCTTGGATCAAGATAAGCAGCTGTCACCTCCCTACTTGCAGCAACCCAAGCACTTCCATCAAAGGTAGGCCAAGTAGAAGTTGACCAATCATATTTACCAGTATCTGTAGATTTATACGAAGATATAGATGTCGCATTTACAAGTGTCCTTGTTCCTATAAGTTCATTTTCCAAAACATAATCAAAATCAAGTCCGGTATTATGTAAAGTAAAAATCCAATTTGGATACATCGCATGAAGTTCTCTAAGCCCTGCCTTATATGATTCAGGAAATCTTTTTACTGTAAGATCATTTTCAAAATTTGCATCATACACATATGGAGTTGCTTCCTTACAGAAATCAGATCTTATATATCCATTTTGACCATTATAATTAAACTTATACCAAGTCTTACCATTAGTCTGCGAATCATTTAAAACTTCCATGGGCATAATCCTATATCCAAGTTGGACAGTACCAATTAGTCTATAATTAGTTCCTGGTCCAGACCGGACATTAACACTAGTTCCTTTAACAGTGACAGAACTTGGTATTGCATAAGTATTAATCACACTAAAAGAACCAAAATGCGGATTTACTATGATAAAAGACACACACATCAAAAATACAAATGTGCTCTTTACACATTTTTTAAGCATTTTATTCAATATAAATATTATATACTATTTTGAACAATTTAGCAAGAAAAATGAGTGGTAAATGTGCGGTAATATAATGTGAAACTAAATCTTGCTTTTTTCACCAGCATCACTTTCTGGCTCTTCATTTTCTGCAATTGATTCTGCTAACTCACTTGTTTCTGTTGTTGGTTCTTCGCTCTCAGTACTTGATTCAATTGTCTCACTCTATTAAAATAAATTCCTTAAAATGGTAAATAAAAACAGACTTTTGCCCTGTTATATGTCATTTTAATGATATCTTAAAATATATTTCCTATTTGATATATCTACCATCCGCTCCAACTATAAATCCATCAGGAGTAACAGCATTTATTAACATAGAACCATCTATATCAAAATAATACCATTCATTTTGAATCTGTTTCCAACCAAGTACCATCTTCCCTTCATCAATTGTTTTTTCATTTTCAAAGAAATACCATTTATTATCAGCAGTTTTTATCCAACCAGTAACCATATTCCCATTTGAATCAAAGAAATAAGTGCTTTTTGACTCTTTTAATATTTGAATTCCTTCTCCTTTTTGAATTTCGGTCTCATTTATAGTAACAAATATGTTTTGAGCTGGTACCATTTGACCATTAAGACTAACTCTAAGTTTAAACTTATTAGCAAGAGGATCGAACTCCCAAGCTACATTGCTTGTGTCAACAGGTGGTGTTTGCAGTTTCACGACCGGAACTTCTGTGACTGATGGTGCTGAATTTGGATTAGTGCTTGGCAATACTCCTCCTCCGCCACCGCCTCCGCCTCCACCGCCTCCGCCACTAGGTCCAGGACCTGGCGTTGGCTTTGGTTTTGGTCCAGGTGGTGGTGTAGGAGCTTCAGTAACTTCTATATCTACATATTTGCTTCCACCAAATTCTTTTGTAGTCAATCTAAGTTTTGTAGTTCCTTCTGCGACACCAACAATACTATTATCTGTCACTTTAGCTAAATTAGCATCATCAACAGTGTAAAGAATTGTTGCATTTTTATATCTTTCACTTGGCTCATAAGTTGTATTTAATTGTATCGTTTCACCTACTTTTACTTGTATCTTATCAACTCCACCATTTACTTTAAAATTATATGGAACTTTTGCATTAAGTGTTGCAAGCTCATAATCAGAAATTATCTTGCCTTCATCATTCATTACGCATACAACCAAATCATCTATACCTTTATTATTACCATATAGTACAGATTCATGTATAGGTAATGTAAAATGCATTTGTCTATGTATAGGTAAATCAATATAACTACTTGATGCTATAGGATGATCCCAATCGTCTTGTTTTATAACATATATTTTTTCATTGCCTGAAGAGTGTGTGTTTCCATTATTTTTCAATATACCATCAATAACGAAAGAATCTCCAATTTGTTTAACATCAATACTGCCTTTATCAGCATTAACTGAACCATCAATATTAGATGGTATAAAATCAAACTTTTTATTAATATTAAATACATTTAATGTTGTTCTCTTGCCATCATCTACAATTTCAGTCTCTTTAACAGTCAAAGTAATTTTAACATCTTCAATATGCTTTTGCTGTTCTCTTGAAAGAGTAAAATATATTTCTGGTGTTGTAATACCCGAAGGTGATTTTCCTCCTATTATAGCTGTAGCACCAGGTAAAATAGTTTCATCAACATATTGAATTGGTATTTGTGCAAGATTCATTCCGTCATATGTAAAGTTTCCAATATAACTATATCCCTTTGCTGCATAAAGCCCTGTATTTTGTAGTTTCACTTCAGCTCTGTATGTTATAGAACCATCTTCATTTGCTGATACAACCATAGGATTTACAGCAACCATTTCCATAGAACTTGCGCCTTTGAAAGTTATTTCTTGAAGTTTACTATCACTTATTTCATAACTGTCATTACCTGCTTCACTCTTCATCTTGTATTGATTATTAACAAATAATAATTTTTTATTGCCACCAGATTTCATATCAACTATACTTGGCAAATCATTTACCTTTTTATTATCTGTAAGTCTAACAGGGTTTGACCAAGATCGAGTTATTTCACTGCCGCCATTATCTGTCTCAATAAGACCTGCAATGTATAAATCTTGCTTAAACTCAATTGTTCCAGTTTGATTATTGTTATTTAAAGAATTAGAATCTTGTTGCCAAACAACATAAATATTATTGTCACTATCAACAAACGGATAAATATTATTTATTTTTCCATTCATTATAAGTTTATCAGTTGTTACTATATTTACCTCTCCTGCCTTTAAATCTTTATTCTTATCTTGTATACTAAATTCAGCATACTCATCCACAGACTTAGCAATAAGATTATTGATATCAAGCATCTTTATCATTGTATTATTTTGTATCCAGAACAAATATGTAGTGTCATTGTTCTTTATCATTTTTGGTGACAAATCAGGCACATTATTATTAGTTACTCTTATTGTCTTAGACTCTGACTCAGTGGCAGCATGAATTTTTAAATAAATATCTGTGCTATCCTTTGTATTATCACCACCAGCTTTTTCAACTACATATCCAACAACATTATAGTTTTTTATCTTATCACTATGATTATTTTTAAATTCAAGCATTTGGGTTTTTATTTCAGGTATACTACTTGCAGATGGAACACCGCTACTTTCTACTGCAACTTTTACACTTTCAACATCAGCTGAATCTACTTCAGTAATGTCAAACATATTAACAGTACTTGTGACAAATTCATTGATATTTGGATTACTTGATCCTGGAGCAGGTTCACTTGTTGTTCCAACGATATTTGCAATTGATAAATTTTTAAATCTTTGTCCTTTAAATTCTTCTATATAAGCTTCTCTTGCGGCCCCTGTTGATGCAATTTCATAATCATAATAAAATTGTTTAAGCCATTCTTTGTTGCCAGTTGTAGGATTCGTGTCATAAAGCATATACATAAGATATGCACCATTTGCTTCTGTTAAAATCTGATTTATCATATCGGCACGAGTGTTAATATCTGTTACGTGCATCTTTTTTAAATAGTATAAATAAATCATACCAGTTTTCTCATCATATGATGCCATAGGAGAATAATCATAATGATTGTCATTTGTCAATCTTTCAAAATTTTCAAATTGTTCACTAGTTTTATCAAAAAATGCAGTATAGATTTCCATGTCTGATAATAAAATCTTATCAATACTATTATTACTTACTTCATCTGGTCTTGAAGACCATGATATAAGCACCTTGTCACCACAATCACATAAATGTGGATTAAAATCAGCAGTATTCTTTTCTATTGGTGCTCCACTATCAATACTCCAAACTTTTTTTGGAGTTGACCAAGGAGCAACAGTATTTGTACTATCATATATCATATATTTAAGTACTGTTCTATCTAAATCACTTCTAGTTTGATCATCATCAAGATATATAAGAAGTGCTTTATCATTACTTATTTTCATAAGTTTTGGTTCTGCAGCATCATATACATTGTCAATTAAGGTTCTTGTTCCATCCTCAACAAAAGTTCCACCAAAAAGCCCTGTAGGAGCATTTTCATTGGCAACAAATTGAGAATCTCCAGTCTGTCGCGGTTTAGGTTCAAGAGGCATATCATCTCCATCCACATTATCTACCTCATTATTTGAACTCATTGAATTATTGCTTGGCAATACATTTTTTATATCCTCAAAATATCCAAGATTATAAGGTCGTGGCCACTCATATACTGGTATAGGAATTTTTATTAATATAGCATCAACCCATATTTTTATGCAACCAGTTACAGCGAAACCAAGTTCCCTAACATTCGGATAGGTTTTTTTGATAAATGGATTATAAATAAATTTAAGTGTCAACTCAAAGCCACCTCTAACCGATGCTACACCACATATTCCAACTCCTGCATATGCTGATGCAATGAGTGTAGCTCTAAACAAAAATTCAAAATGACTATTATCAAGTAATCCATTCATAAATGATTGGCTCATATCATCAAAATACTGTGTTGGCTTTTCAGGATTAACTGCAACACCAAATTCACCAACAAGTTTTAAATTTAAATCTCCTCCTACAAAGCAAGGTACGCCATATACAAGGAAATAGAATGTATATTTTAAATCAAGTATTCCTCCAAGATAACCACCACCACCAGAAAATGCAAATTTATTTTCTATTACTGCACTTGGGTCATAACTCATCATAAACTCAAGATATACACCAGCAATTGGTTTTATATCCCATCCAGGAACACCAAGCGTCATGGTCCCAAGACGCTGTTTACCTGAGTTATTAATCATATCAGTCATATCTTGCATGCCTTCATCAAAATTATCAAGATTAATTGCATATCCGGTATCACTTACTGGATTTCCATTGCCATCATAATGATTGCCTTTACCATTAAGTTTTTTACCTATAAAGAAACGGATTCTATCACCATTAACTTCCATTCTAAATGACATTCCCTGTGCATTTATCAAAGTAGATAATTGACCAATTATAGGCAATGAGAATTTCAATCCATTTGAATTGTTTGCTGTTGCATCTTCATCAAGGAAATTAACATTAACTAACACTGGCTCTTGCTCAGCTTGTTCAATAAATGGGAATGAAGTTGATATTGCTTGATAAGTAGTTTCATTAAATATATCTACAGGTGACCCTCCACCAGTTCCATTTCCTATCTTTCTATCAGTAACTATTCTCACATATAGTTTATCATCACTCTGATATTCAGAATAATGTCCTCTTTCAAAATTATAACTTACTGTCCATTCTGTCTTATCGGCATTTGATCTAGTAGCTTCAATTACACTCTTTATTTTATGACTCTTCATGTCAACAACTACAAACTCTATTCTCTTCACATGTTCATCTTCAGTACGCTCAACACCATTTTCATCAATATAAGAGTACTTATAGTAAGACCCATCGCTTGAAGTTGCAATGACATAAGCTGTTAATTTTGTTGGTTTATCATTAATGTATACTTCACCATATGATTTTCCATTAAAATCAGTTACCTTTACACCTGTCACATGAGGGTGAAGATTAGTTGTATTACTTATAAGGATATCATCAGCAGCAACACTATACCATTTATCCTTTCCTTCAGTAATTACTTTATCTTGATTAAGTTTCGTAGTCATATATATATCACTGCCATTACTTACTACTTTATATTTATAGTAATAACCAAGCTTACCTTTTCCAGGCATAGTAGCAAATACACCATTAGCATTAGACAAACAGAAATGCAAATCATCAACAATAACTCCAATATATTGAGCAGCTTGCCAATATGCATCAATTGTTTTTCCTCCAATTGGTGTCTCTTCATAATATGCATTGCCAGTGATTTGATAATTCATATCATCTGCTTTCTCAACAGTTAAATATATAATATTGTTTTCTGCATTTTCATTTCCCAAGAAGTAGTATTCATTTTGTGCATATCTAACTTGATCCTTATTTACTTCAGTCCACACCGGAATATAATTATCAAAATAAGATTCACTACAATGTGCTTTTATATCAAAGTACTTTCCGCAAACTCTTTCACCATTATTAGTAATAATATAATTATAATAATTACCCTCAGACTCTTTAGTAGCTGTATTAAAAATACCATGGCTTGTATCAAAATAACCTCCATCTACTAAATCTTTTTTAACTTTAACTGTAACAACATTATCATTTCTTGAAATAAGTGGCTCAACTCTTATCTCAGAAATTTCTGCATCATAAGGGAAATAGTTACCGCCATCAATTGGACAATGTATAGTTATATAATTAGGAGAATATGGATTAACTTTGTAAATATTTAAGCCATCACATCTATATGCCTTGGATTTCATTTGTGCATTAAATCGTATAGCATCACCGATATTATATATCCATGTATTTGCTTCCTCTGTACTACTTTTTGGATTTGTTCCCCATATGTCTATATTTACTCTATTATCTTTTACAACTTTTATTGTAGAAGGTTTAGTGCCAAGCTCTGCACGAAGATAAAACTGACCATTCTTACCTGGAGCTCCGTTTGGCCTATCAATAGACTTAATCATATCATTATAATTAAAAACGAAATCTCTATTAAGTTCAAAAGTAATAGTAGTTGCAGATGTATCATCATTTTTTGCAATTTCTTTAGATACAGTTCCAGATTCATTTACAATATGGAGTGATTTTATATAAAATGGATTATTGATTGCATTATTAAGCCTAACTGTTACTTTTTTACCTGCCCAACCTACACCTGTGTGATCTGTCTTTTCACCATCAATAGACGTGATTGCATAATTATCATACCTGTGACTTCCTGGATGACCTTCTTCATCTATAAGTGAAGGAACATCTGAAGCAAGAAGTTTTATCTCATACATTCTAAGTATAGGTTTTATAGATTCAATTTGAAGAGTAGGACTCTTTCGCCACATACCATCATATCTATTTAATTTAAAACTTAAATAATTAAATAGAGGTTCAACAAAGAAGAAATTGTCCATTCGAGTACCCCAGTCTTCTCTATTTTTGTCATATAAAGTATGCCAATCACCATTACTCTTAAATTCTTTTATAGTTATATCTGCATTTTCTCTATTGCATGACCAAGTAATTCCAAATCCGCTACAATCATATCTATCCAAACCATCTTCCCTTGCATCCACTTCCCATTTATATGTTGCAGTTTCACCACTAAAACTATGATTTTCAAGATATAAATGCATTCCTTCTCCATTGTTTATAAAATAATGCTCAGAACTTTTATTTGCGTTTTTAGATTCAAAATTATATACATACTTCTCAAGATTAATAGGATCACTATAAATAATTGAATCTAAATCATAGTCTATGCCATTAGCACTTGTATCTAAAGAAACTGTAGGTGGGTTTGCTCCAAACAGTTTATTTGAATCGCCTTCAATGGATTTTAATTTCTCTTCTATAAACTTAAAACTAATATCGGTCTTTTTTATATTACAGATAGCAGTTGCATTATCACCTATAAGGGCTCCTTTTGCTTCTTGTAACTTTAATTTAAATGCAACTGTGTCATTAATGAATGATGACACTGCTGGTATTTTTACTGTTCTTTTATTTATGCCAAATCCAAACATAAGTTCAGCATGAACTTTTGAATAATCTCTACCACCTACTGCAGTCATATCTTCAGAATCTAACATACAAGTCGCAATACTTGACATAGCTCCACTTCTTTCTATCTCAATAGTAAAATATCCATCTTTTGGCTCATAATGTGTTTTTGAAAAATTGATATATGTTGGCGCTTCTTCTTCATCGTCATGAATGATAAATGTCATATTGGCATACATACCTGCCACCTGACTTCCATCAACGCTTGACAAACTAAATCCAACTTGTCTATCACCACAATATTTTTTATCATTTAAGATGCTAATTTCAATAGTCTTTTCACTTTGCTGCTCTTTAAACTCTAATATTACATATGCAGATTTTAATTCTTCTTCGATAATTTCAATACTATCTCGCATATATGCTTTATCCTCAAGCGAGTTAGGATTCAAGCCCATAATATTCATACTCATATCAGGTTTTACTGGCACTTTATCATCTTTAAGTCCTGTGGCAATTTCAAATGCTTCTGCTGCCGACATTGAAGCTCTTTTTGCATCAAATTGAACTTCTTCACTACCATAAACTATTTCCGAATCAGAAGCAACATTAGGTTCTGATTCATTTATTTCTATTGTTGTATTTGATTTTGTAGCTTTTTTATCATCATCTATTTGAATGGTAATAGAAGTTGACTCTTCATTTGTTTGTTCATCTGTTATTGATTCTTTTGTAATTGACTCTATTTTTGTTGATTCTTCAACTGTTGACTCTTCTATAGTCAATTCTTTTATTGTTGATTCTTCTGAATTTGATTTTTCTGTTGACTCTTCTTTAGTAGTTGATTCTTCTGTTATTGACTCTTCTTTTGATTCTTCTGTTGATTTTTCAGCTGGCTCTTCTATAGTTGATTCTTCTGTTGCCTCTTCTGTAGTTGATTCTTCTGTTGATTTTTCTGTTGGCTCTTCTGCACTTAACTCTTTTATTGTAGTATCTACTTCGTTATTTTCTTCTAAAACTGATTCTACATTCAGTGATTCTTCTTCACGAGAACCTACAATTATTGTTTCTTTTTCTGCTGATTCTTCTTCATCGTTATTTGTTAAATTTGTCATTGGATTTTCTGAATCAGAATTTGTGAAGCCACTAACTGTTTCTTTTATATTATCTATTAATACTGTTGTTTCATCTTCGCTTATCGATTCATCTTCATTTTTATTGTCAATTGTTTTTGTATCATTGTCTATTTTTGTCTCATTATTACTTTCAATCTTATCGTCTGTTTCAATTTCATTATCAGCATTTTTATCATCTTCTGCTTCTATCTCATATTCAACTTTAACTTTAGAATTATCAATAGGGCTAAGGTCTGCACTCATATCAAATTGGTCTAATAAATTATTTGCATCATTTATAAGTTTCTCTTTATCTTCATCTGATACTTTTGCAGTATTCTTTTCTTCTTCACTTAAAACATTATCGCTATTTATAGTTCCATCAATAATTGCATCGGAAAAATTATATTCATCATATTCACCTTGCATTATTTCATTCACATTTTTTGACACATTTACATTCTTAACATTCTCTGAAAAAAATGCCTTGTCAATAACTTTTATGCTATAATCTCTATTATACTTTGCAGAAACATCTATCATAGATAATTTAACTTTTTCTGCTTTTTCTGCATTACCTTTTCTTTTTATCTTAATAAGATATTTATACTTAGAATCATTTTCATCTACTTCCAATGTACTATAGGGCATATAAAACATATCATCATCAATGTATGTTTCATCAATTTCTAACTCATTAACAAATTTATACATTGACTCCTTAGCATATACACTAATATTGCTAAAATTAGGAACAATCATGCAAATAATAAGAAGTATACTTATCTTTCTTTTCACATTTTTCCATATTGAGAAATTTTTATTTTTTTTCATAATAACCTCCATGGTTTAACAATCTATAAGTAAACTCTTTTCTAATGTGCATTGTGCTCAAAGTTTAATGTAGTATAATTCATATTCAATATATATTGATAATCATACGATTTTGCAAGTTTTTTTATCACATCATAATTATTTAATTCAAGTTCATGATTATTGTTATTTTCATTTAGTTTGATAGATTGTCCATCATCAAGCATTACAAATTTTGCCTTGTCATTAGAAACATTAACTATTATTTGTATGTTAACTTTAAAACGGTTTTGAGACTTAATAGTATAGTAAACCATTTCTTCCATGCACATACCCATGTCATTTGCAAGATCACGTGGATAACCTTCACTTATAATAAAATCTTCTATATCTTTTGATGCTTCTATAGCTTTTTCAGACGGAACAGTAAGATATAAAATTTCTTCGTTTTGATTAGAAGTGTTCTTATCTTTTTTTGTAAAGCCAATATATCTCACAATATTCGCAATTAAAATTAAAGCTGCAGTAAATGCATTACATAGCCAAATATAAGGTGGCGAACAAAATTTATACAATGCATATGCAAATAAAGGCATGGCAAGATTGCCTATAAGTGTAAGTTTAGTTGAAAAATTTGCATCATTCCTACATACAAAATATGATCTAAAAATTGTATTAAGACCATTGTATATAAAAAATGTAGTATATAATCTAAGCGACAATATTCCGTGCTCTGGTATGTCTTTAACACCATGCAAATGATAAAAAATTTCAGGTTTTATTTGCATTATAATTGTTATAATTCCAACGGCAACTAAAATATTTCTAATAGCAATTCTCATTGAATTATAAAGGCCATTTTTATCATTTGAACCTGCCATGATACTAAAAATAGGTCTGATACTGCCTTGTAAACTTGATATAGCAACCATTACGAGACTAGAACAAAATGCACATACACTCTTAATAGTTCCCCCACTACTACCAGTAAAAGCTACCAATAATATTTTCATTATGACATAGCTTTGAAAAGCATTTACAAGAATACTTGATGCTTCAGGTAAGCCACTTTTAATAATAGATTTTACATCTTCCTTCCTTACTTTTACATCAGTATTTTTGTGTATATCAGTTTTCTTATATAAATAATATAATGTAAGCATTGATCTTACTATACAAGCTATACCAGAGCCAAGTCCTGCGCCAACAACACCAAGTCCCAGTTTACCAACAAATAATAAGTCTAAAACCAAATTTAAAGTTCCTTCAATAATTGCAAAACACATTAAAGTTTTTACTCTTCCTACCATTTGTAATTGGCAAACACTCACAGCTGATATTATTGAAAATGGCATTGCAATCATTATACCGATTGCATAATCTTTTGTCATTTCGTATAGCGAAGGATCCAAATGATATGACTTAAGTATAATAAGCACTATAGGTATTTGTATTATTGCTACAACAAAAAATGCGATAATTACAACTTTTCTAATGGCTGCTTTAATATATTTCAAGTTTTCAAAATCATGTTTTACTAATCCTTCAGATAAACTTTGTGCAGTTCCATTTGATATAATAGCCGAAAACACACCAAGCAAAACATTAGCAGGATAAAAAATCTGTATAGCGGCAAGTGCTTCAGCTCCGACATAATTTCCAACAACTATACTATCTACTGACAAAATTAATAAGGTAGACAAATTAGATATTACAAGAATCGGTATATACTCAAGCAGCTTAAATCTAATTAAACTATTTTTTCTCTTATACTTATTTTCAATTTCATTTCTCTTATTATTCATAATCAAAACTCTTAAAACTCAAATGTTATATGATTCATATTTAATACATATTGGTAACTATATGATTTAGCTATTTTTTTTATCTTTTCATAATCTTCATTGATAACTTTGTCTTCATCATCGTTTCTATTTAAATTCAACCTCTCGCCATCATCAAGCATCACGAATTTTGCACCATAGCTAAAAAAATTAATAATTATTTGTATATGAATTCTTATCATGTCCTTGGATTTGACAGCATATTTTACCATTTCTTCTAGGCACATCGCTAATTTATTAGTCAAATCACTCTGATATTTTTTTTCACTTGCATACTTAATAAGTTCTTTAGAAGCTTCAGTTGCTTCATTTGGTTCTACTTCTAGATACAATATATCACCTTTCTCTTTTTCCTCTTTTGCTTCTCTGTATGCGATTATAAAATACTTAATAAGATAAATCATTGTGACTGTAAATGATACTACAAAACTTGCATACCAAAAATATTTTTTATCAATATACATATAAAATAGAAAAGCTACTAAAGGAGTAAGTATATCACCAAAGAAAGTCAATCGAGACATTATTTTTATTTCTTTTTTGTCAACATAATACCCTTGAAACAGAGTATTTAATCCAACAAACACAAAACAAAGTGAGTATGCTTTTAATGCTTCTATCCCATACTCCGGAATTTCACTTACACCATTTATATTAAAAAACCAATCTGGTCTTAGTATTATAATCAAGGAAAACACCCCAACTGCTATAATTATTTGTCTTGCTGCAATTCTAAGTGCATGTGCAACAGCTACTCTATCTTCATAACTTAAAAATATTCCATTAAGTGGACCATTTGCATCTGCACTACTAGCAATAAATACAGTAGCTATACTTAAGCAAAAATTAAATACACCATTTACAACACCGCCACTTTCACCAAATAAGTGAATCATAAATCTAAGCATAAGATAGCCACCTATTGCACTTGAAATTATACTTATAGAATATGGCCATCCAGTAACAATTATTTTTTTTACATCTCCCATTCTTAGCTTTACACGATATTTTTTATATATTTTTGTCTTTGTTAAAAAGTATATCACTGTAAGTAAAGCACGAACAATACATGCAATAGTAGTTGCAAGACCCGCTCCAAATATTCCCATTTTAAAAGTACCTACAAATAGTGTGACAAGCACTAAATTTGTCACACCTTCTATGATTGATACATGCATCAGTACTTTCATTGCTCCTATTTCTTCAAGTTGACAAGCACCTATTGAAGTTATTAATTGAAATGGCATAGATACTAGCATTACTAATGCATATGTTATAGCCATATCTTTAGAAGCAGTTCTTAGATTATATGAATGAATCATAAAATGAGTTATAGGGACTTGTATGATTATTAGAAAAATAACAGATATAATAATAACAAATTTTGTGGCTTTTCCATTGTATAGCCTTTCAATTGGATTGTCTCCTACCATAGCATCTGCAAAACAATCTGCAATTCCATGTGCAATAATTGCTATATAAGCACTGAATAATACTTCTATTGGAACAAACAAATTGACAGCTTCAAGTGCCATATCTCCAATAAAATTACCAACGACAATACCATCTACCGATACAAGCAAAAGTGTTGATAAATTAGTTATAAATAAAACTGGTACATACTCTAAGTACTTCATTCGTATTAACGAATCTGTACGCTTAAATCTACTTTTTATCTCATTATTATGAAACACTAATATATCTCCATCTTATATTTTGTCTTATATTTTGTCTTATATTTTGTCTTATATTTTGTCTTACATCTTATCTGGTATATCAATTGCAAGTATAGAAAGGGCATCTCTAATTAACTTATCAGTTATACTACATACAATTATATAGAGATTTTTTTTATTTATATCTTGCTCATTAATTATATTATGTTCATGATAAAATGAATTGAAATCATTTGATAATTCATATATATATTTACATATAACACTTGCATCATAGTTTTTATATGCACTAAGCAAAATTTCCTCATATTTTATAGCTTTAAGGAAAATGCTATGTATAATACTGTCACAAGTCGTATTTAATTTTGACTCAACAACAATATTGCCAAGTTTTTCAAATATAGATTTAATTCTAACAAGTGTATATAAAATATATGGTCCAGTATTTCCTTGGAATGATAAAAAACTCTCAAGGTCAAAGACATAATCTCTTGTTGGACTATTTGAAAGGTCACCATATTTAAGTGCAGCAATTCCAATTTTTCTTGCAATATCTCTTTCATCAAGACCTTTTAAATCTCTATTATTATCTTTTAATTGTTTTAATGCTTTATCCTCTGCTTCATTTATAAGATTTTCTAGTTTCAAAACTCCACCATCTCTTGATTTAAATGGTTTACCATCAGATCCATTCATAGTTCCAACTGCAACATGATAAAATATCTTATCTCTCTTTAATAAGTCCGCTTTCTTTGAAGCTCTAAAACACTGTTCAAGATGAAGACTTTGTCTTTTATCAACCACATATACATATTCATCAGCTTCAAAATTTTCTTCTCTAAACTTAATTGTGGCAAGGTCTGATGTAGCATATAAAACTGCTCCATCACTTTTCCTAATTATACAAGGAGGCATTTCTTTTTTATCAGTATCAACTTTTACATCTATTACATAGGCTCCATTTGATTCATAAGCAATACCGTTTTTGATTAAATCATCTACCATCGGACCCATTATGTCTTTAACTGTAGATTCACCATAGTAATAATCAAAAAACACATTTAACTCAGCATATCTTTTTTTCAAATCTGCTATGCTAAGTTCTAATATTTTTTTCCAAATTGAGGTTTCAGGTTCAAGATTATCTTGTAGTCTTTTAGTAGCCATATGAGCCCTGTCATTAAATTCAGTATCAGGCAAGATATTATTTTTCTCATCACCCTTTGCTCTAAGAGATGCCTTTGGATATATTATTTCCAAATCGGAAACAGTAAAATTTTCTGTCTTATTTTCATCTTTCAGTTCTTCAATTACAAGTCCCATCTGAAGTCCAAAATCTCCAAGATGAACATCTGCAATTGTCTTTATGCCAAGTCGATTGTAAAGTCTTTTTAATGCTTCACCAATAACTGCAACTCTTAAATGCCCTACATGAAGTGGCTTTGCAACATTTGCTCCACCATAGTCAAGTAAGATGCACTTTGGGGCATCGCTTGGTAAAATATTTTTACCACTTATGCCAAGTTTTTCGTCTTCAATAATATCCTTTATACTTAAAAATAATACTTCATTACTGAGTTTAAGATTAACAAAACCCGGCTTGCAAGATTCACATGATGTAAATGCTTTAATGCCATCAATTTCTAAATCTTTAATTAAACTTGCTATATCATCAGCAACTTCCATTGGATTTTTCTTTTGGCTTTTAGCAATATTAAAACATGAGTGCATCTGATAATCTGCCAATTTTTCTCTACTAGAAATAGAAATATAGGCTATGGTATCATCATAGTCATTTACTGAAAAAATCTTTTTCAATTCATTATTAATTTTTGAAACTAAAGT
>JAEEGL010938122.1_pt1 | contig 26558 bp, 17 predicted proteins | sample 9134231 | NCBI WGS metagenome assembly JAEEGL01 (sample SAMN16246548, study PRJNA631951) | gut metagenome | biome: gut microbiome; feature: rumen; material: fiber-attached | host: Bos | place: Iran: Karaj | collected 2018-10 | reverse complement strand
GGAGAAGGTACGAGGATACGGTCCTCATTCTCGAACGGAGCCTCACGACCACCATTGAAGAAGAATGTTACGTGCGCATATTTCTCCGTCTCTGCGGTATGCAACTGTTTTTTACCCATCTTGCTGAGATACTCACCGAGGGTGTCATCCACATTCTCTTTCGGGAAGAGGATGTGCACGCCCTTGAAGTTGGCATCATACGGCGTCATGCAATAATACTGCAGATCCTTGATGGTATGCATGCCTTCCTCGGGCATATCCTGCTGGGTGAGCACGATGGTGAGCTCCTTCGCACGGTCGTTACGGAAATTGATGAAGATGATCACATCACCCTCTTTGATCGTTCCATCAACCGTTTGATTGTTAATCGGTTTGATAAACTCGTCTGTAACGCCCTCAGCATAACTCTCTTCCATGGCCTTCACCATGTCGTCAGCCTGCTTACCCTTCCCTTCTACGAGCAGATCGTAAGCTTCCTTGACACGATTCCAACGCTTGTCACGGTCCATGGCATAGAAACGACCGACGATAGAGGCGATGGCGGCATCATTCTCAGAACAACAGTTACCCACTTGCTCGATAAAGCCTTTTCCGCTGCGAGGGTCGGTATCACGGCCGTCCATGAAACAATGTACAAACACCTGATTCTTCAGACCGTAAGACTTACCGATCTCAATCAGTTTGAAGAGATGCTCCAAAGAAGAGTGTACACCACCGTCGGAGGTCAGTCCCATCAGGTGAACCTTCTTACCGGTCTCCTTGGCATAACCGAAAGCACTTTTGATTTCAGGATTCTCCATGATGCTGCCATCCTTACAGGCACGGTTGATCTTTACCAGATCCTGATAAACCACACGACCGGCACCGATGTTCAGGTGACCCACCTCAGAGTTACCCATCTGTCCGTCGGGCAGTCCCACATCCTCACCGGATGCCTGCAACTGTGAATGCGCACTCACTGCGTTCAGATAATCCAAATAAGGTGTCGGTGTATTATAAATCACATCACCCTGTCCATGTTTTCCGATTCCCCATCCGTCGAGAATCATCAATAATGCTTTCTTTGCCATAATCTTTATTCTAAAAACTTCTTTTTACTATTCTGTTATTTGAAATGCAAAAATACGAATAAAAGTACACAATACAAAATATGAAAGTGAAAACATGATAAAAGAAGCGCTTTTTTGTAACATAAATCAAGTTATAAGGAGAAAAATCACTATCTTTGCCACATGAAAAATTGGAGATTCTTTTTTTACATATCCGGTTTGCTGCTGACGATTGCCTGCAGCAACGAGGACCATCCTCTGTCGCTTTCCACCAACGCGCTGAACCTGAAGCAGGATATCTGGGAACAGGCCGTTAACATTCAGGCTCCCGGCAAATGGACGGCCAGGTCGGATGTGGACTGGTGCGGCCCCTATCAAATGAGTGGTGAAGGGGATAAGACGTTGACACTGTGGGTAAAACCGAACTTGTCTGACCAACAGCGTAGCGGCACCCTTACCATCAAATCGGGTGGAGACACCGAGACCATCGCTTTGTCACAACCCGCTTTCCAAGGTAGTCTGGATGACTTCACCTACCATCTGCCGGTGATCTTCCACATCCTTTACAAGGACAAGAATGACCCCTTGCAGTATCCCGCAGAAGGCAGGATGGCAGAGATCCTGAAAGGAGTGAACCGGTTGTATGCCAACAATAAGATGAACGTTCAGTTTGAGTTGGCGAAGTTTGATCAGACCGGTAAAGAACTGGAAGAACCGGGTGTCATGCGCGAAGCCATTAAGGTAGATTCGATCTCAAGCATGAAGTTCCTGGCGCAGAACAATACCGACTATGGTTATCTCAACCAGGACTTTCAGCGGTATATCAACATTTTCGTGTTTGCTTACAGCGAAAAGAAAAATTTAGGTGTTTCCGACCTTCCTGTGATGCCTACTGAGCATACGATGGACGGATTGGCGAATCAGGCAGGTAAAGAACTGCAAACATTCAAGACACTGGGCTTTCCGTGGGGTGTGACCATCAATAACCAGATTATCGATCAGGATCAGGAACCGCGCACCATCAATCCACGTTATGTCACCCTTACCCTTGCCCATGAACTCGGGCATTACATCGGACTCCTTCACACCTTCTCGCAGAACGAGTGTTATGAGGATGACTACTGTGATGATACGAAGAACTGCGACTATAATGCCTACGAGCAGGAGTTGTCGCGTTATATGGATGAGGTTGCTGCCAGTGGCGGGAAGATCGATGCCGACATCGTGCTCCGCCGAATCAGTTGTGCCGACGGCAGTGAATACCGTGCTGACAATATCCTCGACTATATGTACACCATAGGTAACATATTCACGGAGCAGCAGAAGGCAAGGGTTCAAAAGGTGTTGAACTACTGTCCGATGGTGCCTGGTCCGAAGTTGGAGATATACACCACGGCCAAGACACGTGCAACAGATTATTTTATCATGCCACGGTTGTCTGACTGTCCGGAGGTGAACGGAAACGTCAACGGGAACGCTAACGTTAACGGGAACCAACGGTCATGGCTCGCTCGCTGAAACATCGCCGTCTATACGGTGGCAGCAATAACTACCGTGGATTCATTTACTTTCAGAACAAACTGCAATCTTTTATGAATAAACTAATTTTATTTTTCGCTATGCTAACCGGTTGTGTGATAACTGCAGACGCAGGAGAGATACACGTGAATAAGAACACCTCTCTTGAGGAGGCACTCTTCCAAGCCAGAGAATGGCGTCGACTGAACGCGCCGGAGGCAACAGGAGGTATTCATATCTATCTGGATGACAATACCTACCGGTTGAACAAACCGCTCCTTATCCGTCCGGAAGACAGTGGTACCGCTGCCTCTCCCACGATCATCCACGGAGGAACGATCTCAGGAGCTGTCAGTGTGAAGAACTGGAAGAAGGAAGGTAAGCTGTGGGTGGCTGATGCTCCTATGGATGGGAATAAGATCATCTATTCCCGGCAGTTGTGGGTGAACGGCAGGAAAGCCTTACGTGCCCAGCAGTTTGCTGCCGGTAAGATGGAGCGGATGATTGACTTCAACGCCAAGGAACAGACGATCACCATCCCCACGCCCAAAGAGAATCTGACAGATGCCAACCAACTCGAGATGCTTGTTCATCAGCGTTGGGCCATCGCCATCCTCCGGGTAAAAGAGATGAAGAAGATAGGCAACAACACCGTTGTCCGTTTCCATGAGCCGGAGAGTCAGTTGGAGTTCGCACATCCCTGGCCCCAACCTGTCATCGGTGGTGAGAAGGGTAATTCCTCTTTCTGTCTGGTGAATGCCAAAGCCTTCCTGAACGAGCCTGGTGAGTGGTATCAGGATTATCCCTCGGGAAAGATCTACTACTATCCCTTGAATGGTGAGGATATGAAGAAGGCTACCGTGGAGATTCCTCATCTTGAACAACTTATCCATATGGCCGGCAGTGAGGAGCGCCCCGTCACTGATATTCACTTCGTGGGCACCACCTTCTGTTATGCCGGTTGGCAGCGCCCCTCTTACGAAGGTCATGTCACCCTGCAGGGTGGTTTCCGCATGCTCGATGCCTATAAGCTACAGACACCGGGACTCTTCCATAAGGCAGCCTTGGAGAACCAGGCATGGATAGCCCGTCCGGAAGCTGCTGTCGCCGGTGCTTATGCCGAGCGTCTGACATTCCAAGACTGTTCCTTCACCCATCTTGCTGCCACCGCACTCGACCTGGAGGGCTTTGTCAACAACTCCTTAATCCTCAACAACCGTTTTCAGGATATCGGAGGAACAGCTATCATGGCCGGTTATTTCGGTGAACAGGGTTTTGAGACGCATATCCCCTACCTCGGAAAGAATATCTGTGATAACATCACCATCAAACAGAATCGTATCCAAGATGCCACCAACGAAGACTGGGGCGCCGTGGGTATTGCCGCAGGCTATGTCAGCAATATCAATATAGTACAAAACGAGGTGTGTGACGTCAACTACTCAGGTATCTGCGTGGGATGGGGCTGGACAGCCTTACAAAGTGGCATGCATGACAACCGTATCGAAGGCAACTACGTGCATCGCTTCGCCAAGCAGTTGTATGATGCCGGTGGTATCTACACCTTGAGTAATCAGCCAGGGTCGTTTATCATCAACAACAGGATAGAAGCGCCCACCGAGGCACCCTACGCTACCAACGACCGTGGTTTCTGCATCTATTTCGATGAAGCCACCGACGGTTATACGGTGGAGAACAACTGGATGCCCTCTGAGAGTTTCGGTTATAACCAACCGGGGCCTGCCATGATCATCCGCAATAACGGTCCGCAGGTGAAGTAGAGTGTAGAGTGTAAAGTGTAGAGTGTAGAGTGTAGAGTGTAGAGTGTAGAGTGTAAAGTGTAGAGTTATGATTACCCTTGGGATATTGATCTGAGAAGGTATTATTACGGCAACTCCCTGAGCTTGTTATAGAGTGGAAAAGCAAATCCATTATCAATTATAAATTATAAATTTTCAATTATAAATGAGACCGACGAATTATCATTTATTTGATTTCCTTGACTTTGATGTCAATCTGTCTAAAGACGAATCGCTATGGAAAGCCTATCGGCCGACCGCTATATTTGAGAAAGACGGGGATATCTGTCTGGATGTTCCTTTCCAGAAACAGGTGCTTGACAATGACATGGCTGCCGATCTGCAGGTGCCACAGGAGACACACCGACTGTTTATCCGTTATTACGAACCGAAGATCATCCGACTATATATCGACATTGTTTCCGAAGAACCGATGACAGAACAGTCGGAGATGCTGCAGTTCTCTGAGCGGATACAGCGAAAGCCCCTCTCCCTACAGAAAGAAGGAGCCAACTGGAGAGTATGCTCTGCAGATGGGGTGATGCGCGCTTTCATCAATCTGGAGGAAGCTCCTGTGGATCGCTGGAGCAGTCTGCAGCCCGACCCGCAAGAGACCATTGATATCCGACTGTATCCCGACGGAAACAAAGAAATCCGTCTGGCTGCCTACGATCATTTCTCTCCCCCTCGCTACGATGCACTTCCTTTAGCCTATTGCAAGACTGAAGGGAATGACGACCGTGCCACCCTCTCGTTCGAGTGTAAGCACGACGAGTGTTTCGCGGGTACCGGTGAGCGGTTTATGAAGATGGATCTCAGCGGACAGACATTCTTCCTAAAAAACCAAGACGGACAAGGTGTGAACAACCGTCGTACGTATAAGAATATTCCTTTCTATCTGTCGAGTCGTATGTATGGCACGTTCTACCATACCTGTGCTTATGCCAAACTCTCGCTGGCAGGACATTCCTCCCGCAGTGTGCAGTATCTGAATGATCAGGCACGTATTGATGCCTTCGTCATCGGTGGTGACAGCATTGAGGAAATCATCCGCGGCTACCGCGACTTGACCGGTTATCCGTCGATGCCTCCATTGTGGAGCTTTGGCGTGTGGATGAGTAGGATGACCTATTTCTCTGCCGATGAGGTGAACGGCATCTGCCATCGTCTGCGTGAGGAGCATTATCCCTGTGATGTGATCCACCTGGATACCGGCTGGTTCAAGACCGACTGGCTCTGCGAATGGAAATTCAATGAAGAGCGTTTCCCAAATCCTCCTGCATTCATCAAGGGGTTGAAAGACAACGGTTTCCGCGTCTCCCTCTGGCAGTTGCCCTACGTGGCAGAGAATGCCGAACAGATCGATGAAGCACGTGAGAATGACTATATCGGTCCGCTCACCAAACAACAGGCATCGGAAGGATCCAACTTCTCCACGCTCGACTATGCCGGCACCATCGACTTTACGTATGATAAAGCCACCGAGTGGTACAAAGGACTGCTCAAACGTCTGTTGGATATGGGTGTTACCTGTATCAAGACCGACTTCGGAGAGAATATCCACATGGATGCCGTGTATAAGAACATGAAACCCGAGTTGCTCAACAACCTCTATGCCCTGCTCTATCAGAAAGCAGCTTATGAGATAACGAAAGAGGTGACCGGCGACGGCATCGTATGGGCAAGGGCTGCATGGGCAGGTTGTCAGCGTTATCCCCTCCACTGGGGTGGCGACAGTTGTTCGTCATGGGATGGCTTAGCAGGATCCCTGAAGGGCGGATTACACTTCGGACTCTCCGGTTTCGCCTTCTGGAGTCATGACGTGCCGGGCTTCCATACCCTGCCGAACTTCATGAACGGCATCGTTGATGATAAGGTTTATGTGAGATGGACACAGTTCGGTGTCTTCTCCTCACATATCCGTTATCACGGCACCAACAAACGGGAGCCCTGGCATTATCCCGACATCCCTCCCATCGTAAAGAAATGGTGGAACCTCAGATATGCCCTCATCCCGTATATCTTACAGGAGAGCATCATCGCCACACAGTCGGGCCACAGCATCATCGAGGCACTCATCTTCCAATATCCGCAGGATCCTACTGTCTGGCATATCGATGATGAGTATTTCTTCGGACATGATTTCTTAGTGGCTCCGGTCATGAACAGCGAAGACTGTCGCGAGGTGTATCTGCCAGAAGGCCATTGGGTACAATTCTTTACAGGTGAACGTCTTACAGGTAATCAGTGGATACATCTCGACCATATTCCATTGGAGCAGATGCCGGTCTATGTGAGGGAAGGCGCACAGATACCTATGTATCCTGACCATGTGGAGTGTACCGACGAGATGGATCTGTCGAAGACCATGCTGATCACCATCGATGAACAATTTAAAGGAATCAACTTATAATTTATCATATGAATACTTGGAAGGTTAATTTAGAAGAGACAAAGAAAAGATATGTCAACTGGTGGAACCACAAGGGTATCGTCCTGAATATGTGGGAACATTTTCAGGAAGGAGTAACCCCGCATGCGGATATCCCGGCTCCACAACCGCCGAAAGACCTGAATCAGAAATGGTTCGATCCCCAGTGGCGTGCAGAGTATCTGGACTGGTATGTGGCACACAGTTGTCTGAAAGCCGACATACTGCCCGTTGCCAACACCCAGTTAGGACCGGGTTCTCTGGCAGCCATCCTCGGTGGTGTCTTTGAAGGTGGGGAGGATACGATATGGATTCACCCGGATCCCAACTATTCCGACAAGCTTACCTTCAATAGAGAGCATCCAAACTGGCTCTTACACAAGGAATTACTGAAGGCGTGCAAGGCGAAGGCACAGGGGCATTACTATGTGGGTATGCCCGACCTGATGGAAGGTCTTGACGTGCTGGCAGCCATGAAGGGCACCGACAAGGTGTTGCTCGACACGGTGATGCAGCCGGAGGTACTCGAAGAACAGATGCAGTTTATCAACGATGTCTATTTCCAGGTATTCGACGAGCTCTACGATATTATCCGTGAGGGCGATGAGATGGCTTTCTGCTATTTCTCTTCCTGGGCACCGGGTAAGATGGCAAAGCTGCAGAGTGATATCTCTACGATGATCAGCGTGGAGGATTACCGTCGGTTCGTACAGCCGTTCATCCGTGAGCAATGTCAGAAGATCGACTATACCCTCTACCACCTTGATGGTGTGGGAGCCATCCATCATCTGCCAGCACTGCTGGAAGTGGAAGAACTGAATGCCATTCAGTGGACTCCCGGTGTGGGACAACCGCAGGGTGGCAGTGCGAAGTGGTATGATCTGTATAAGCAGATCCTTGCCGGCGGCAAGAGTATCATGGCGTGCTGGGTAACGTTGGATGAACTGAAACCGCTGTTGGATAATATCGGCGGTGACGGTGTACATCTGGAGATGGACTTCCACAATGAGGATGAGGTGGAGCAGGCTATGCGTATCGTGGAGGAATTCCAGACGAAGGAAGAACCTGAGCGTAAGGTGGCAGAGATTATCCGTCTGACGGAAGCACAGTTTAAGGACATTGACAGCAAGATAGATATCCAACAGCAGCCACAGGCTCCTCAATACAAGAGCCTGGTTGATATGCAGAAGAAACCCGTCAGGAAGATCACACTGGGTAAGGGCACCGCTACCGAACCCCTTATCCCCGTTGAGCGTCCTTCGTTGGAGAGTCAACTGAAAGAACGCATCCTCATCTTTGACGGTGGTATGGGCACCACCATCCAGAGTTTCCATCTGGAGAATGTAAGAAGCAACGAATACCTCACCATCGAACGACCGGAGATTATCCTGGAGATCTACCGTCGTTTCCTGGCAGCAGGCTCGGATATTATCACGACCAATACCTTCAACGGTCAGCGTATCTCCCTGCCGGTGGAGTTTAAGGACAAGGTGAGGGAGGTGAACCTCCAGGCAGCACTGATGGCCCGGCAACTGGCAGACAGTTTTACACTGACGAATCCCGCCAAGCCCCGATATGTCTTCGGTGGTATGGGACCCACCCGTGAGACGGTCTCCATGGAGGGTGCAAAGGTTAGCTACAACGAGATGGCTGACATCTATCAGGAACAGGCAGAGGCATTGATCGACGGTGGTGTGGATGCGCTGATCCTCGAGACGATCTTCGATGTGATGAATGCCAAGGCCGGTGTTGAAGGCGCTATGAGAGCCATGAAAGAGAAGGGTTGTGAACTGCCGATCATCCTCAGTCTGACGGTACGTACCGCAGAGGGTTTCAACATGATCGGACAGAATATCATCGAATTTGTCAAGACGCTGAAGGATTATCCTATCTTTGCCGTGGGTATTAACTGCAATCCGGATATCCCGATGGTCATCAACCTGATCCGTCGTCTGGCTAACGAGACACCTTATTATATTATAACCTTCCCTAATGCAGGACTGCCGGATGAGAACGGACAATACACGACCACTCCCGATATCTTCCAGAAAGAGATGTGGCCGCTGTTCGACCAGCACCTTATCAATATGGTGGGCGGTTGCTGCGGTACGAACGATCAGCACATGGCGAAGCTCGCAGAACTGGCTGAGCCGGCACCGGGCTGTTGGGTGACACCGCATAATCCGAACAGCACACATGCCATTCCGGTAGTACCTACCCCGGAGCGTGAACCGGAGGAGAAAGAAGAGGTGAAGGAGTCTGTCGCAGTTGCCGGTCCTTCTGTCTTCGACAGTATTGTCAACGGTAAGTCGGACGACTGTGCAGCAGCCACCCAACAGGCCATCGACAAGGGTGAGAAACCGCAGGAGATTATCAATAATGAGATGATCCGTGCCATGGCAGAGGTAGGCCAGCGTTTCCAGGATGGTAAAGCCTTCGTGCCCCAGTTGTTGATGGCCGGTAGAGCGATGAAAGCCGGTTTGGAGATCCTTAAACCGTTGATGGCTGGTGAGAGCACCAGCTCCTTAGGAAAGATCGTCATCGGAACGGTGAAGGGTGACCTTCATGACATCGGCAAGAACCTGGTGGCATCCATGCTCGAAGGTTGTGGTTTCGAGGTGGTGAACATCGGTATTGATGTGTCTGCCGACAAGTTCATCGAGGAGGTGAAGAAGAACCAGCCCGATATCCTGTGTATGTCGGCCCTGCTGACCACCACCATGGGCTATATGAAGGTGGTGATCGATGCACTCGAGGAAGCCGGCATCCGCGATCAGGTAAAGGTGATGGTGGGTGGTGCCCCCGTCTCTCAGGGTTATGCCGATGAGATCGGTGCCGACGGTTACAGTGACAATGCCAACTCCGCCGTTACCGTGGCCAAACAACTGTTAGGAAAACTTTAACAACAAACTACGGTGGGTTGGTAAAAGAACTTATCAGCCCACCATAATATCTATTAAACCCTATGCAAGCAAAATTTTTAGGAACATTAGATTGGACCATCCTCATTGCCTACTTCGTCATTCTGTTGGCAATAGGAATATGGGCAAGTACGAAACGGAAGAAGGGAAGTAGTCTGTTCTTGGCAGAACACTCCCTGCGCTGGTATCATATCGGATTCTCGATGTGGGGCACCAATGTGGGTCCTTCGATGTTGATAGCCTCCGCCTCAGCGGGATTCACCACGGGTATTGTATCCGGTAACTATGCCTGGTATGCCTTTGTGTTTATCTTCCTGTTGGCTTTCGTCTTCGCACCCCGTTACCTGGGTACCAATGTAAGTACATTGCCGGAGTTCATGGGACTGCGTTTCGGGCAGGGCACCCGTAATATTCTCGCGTGGTACACCATCGTCACCATCCTGATATCCTGGTTGGCACTGACCCTCTTCGCCGGTGGTATCCTCATCCGTCAGGTCTTCTCCATTCCTATGTGGGCCTCGGCACTCATCCTGTTGGGTATCTCCGCCTTCTTCACGATGTTAGGTGGACTGAAAGCCGTGGCATATACGAATGTCTATCAGATGATCCTGCTGATCGTCGTCTCTGCCACGCTCACCATTGCCGGACTCATCAAGGTGGGTGGCATCGGCGGTTTGTCTGCTGCCGTGCCGGCCAACTACTGGAACCTGTTCCTGCCTAACGATAATCCCGACTTCCCCTGGTTGCCGATACTCCTGGGTTATCCGATCATGGGTGTCTGGTTCTGGTGTACCGACCAGTCGATGGTACAACCTGTCTTAGCCGCCAAGAGTCTGAATGAAGGACAGCGCGGCGCGAACTTCACCGGATGGCTGAAGATCCTTGATGTGCCCCTGTATATCCTCCCCGGTGTACTCTGTCTGGCTCTCTTTCCTGCCCTGAAGAATCCCGACGAGGCATACATGACGATGGTCACCAACCTCTTCCCTGTAGGTATGGTCGGATTGGTGCTCGCCGTGCTCACCGCTGCATTGGTAAGTACGATCGGTTCGGCACTGAATGCCCTGAGTACGGTCTTCACCATGGATATCTTTGTCAAGAAGAACCCGGAGGCGACACAACAGCAGATTATCCACATGGGTAGGGTTGTCACCGTTATCGGTGCCATACTGTCCGTCATCATCTGTGTGGCGATAGACAGTATCAAGGGACTGAACCTGTTCAATGTATTCCAATCGGTATTGGGATTCATCGCACCACCGATGTCTGCCGTCTTCCTCTTCGGTGTGTTCTGGAAGCGCACCACCTCAAGGGCAGCTAACATGGCCCTCACCTGGGGTACTGTGTTCAGCATCGGCACGGGTATCCTCTATCTGTTCGTGCTTAACGGAGCCGATTTCTGGCCGCACTTCATGATGCTTTCCTTTTGGATCTTCGTCATCATCGGTGTAGCTATGATCATCGTCAGTCTGTTGGATAAGACAGAACAGAAGGCAGCGATGATCAAGAAGATTGCAGACAAACCATCTTGGGATGTGAGAGTGGGATGGGCATTGCTCATCATTGCGATGATCGCACTGTACATCTTCTTCAACGGACATTAATATCCTGATACATAAACAATAAGGTGGGGCTCAAAGAAAATGAGCCCCACCTTCATTATTTGGTAATGATATTATTACCAGAGTTTATGAGTTCATGAGTTGTAGGGGTAGGGTTTATCCCTACCCGGTAGATCCGGGCAGACATTAAGTCTGCCCCTACAATGATACATGAATTCATGGGGTTGTGAGTTGTAGGCGAGTCATCACAAGCAGAACATATGTTCCTTTAACTCCCCTTCTAATCACCCTCATCGTGACGCGATAGCGAAGGCAACTTCCATCATATTGATGAAGTTGTTCTGTCGCTCCTCGGCTGTCGTCTCCTCACCGGTGATCAGTGAGTCACTGATGGTACATATGCACAGGGCACGGGCACCGACACGCGCAGCGTTCATATACAGAGCAGGCGCCTCCATCTCTATGGCCAGCACACCCATCTCCATCCATTTCTTTGCCATGGGATTAGCATCATAGAAAGTATCTGAGGAATAGACATTACCAACCATATAATGGAAGCCTCTCTTCTCAGCCTCTTCCACACCGGCACGCAACAAGTCGAAGTCGGCTATCGGTGCATAGGTACCTCTGAGTTCAAACTGATCGGCAAAGCTGCTGTTCGTGCAGGCGCCCATAGCAAACACAAGGTCGCCGACATGCAGATCCTTATGCATCGATCCAGCAGAACCGACACGGATAATCGTCTTAACATCATAGAAGTTAAACAACTCGTACGTATAGATAGCGATGGAAGGGATTCCCATGCCATGGCCCTGCACGGAGATTCTCTTTCCGTGGTAGGTGCCGGTATATCCCAACATTCCTCTGACGTTATTGTACAAGACAGGGTTCTCTAAGAAACGCTCTGCCATCATCTTTGCGCGCAACGGATCGCCTGCCATGATCACGGTATCGGCTATCTCGCCATACTTGGCCCCGATATGCGCAGTCGGTGTATTCTCTTTTGACATGATATTGAATATTTTAAAAGTTAATAAATGATCTTTTCACAACCTCCCCAACCCCTCCTTGCCTAAGGAGGGGACTCGACCTCTCCCATGCCCTCTCCTCTCCAGGAGAGGGATGTAACCGCTCCTCCTGTCGCTCTTTCATTAAGGTACTGCTCCCTTAAAACGGTCGCAGTTCTTATTTTATGCAGGCTTCGCCTGCTTCTCTACACCCTACTCCCTACACTCTAAACTCTAAACTAAAATGGTTGCGATAGCGAGAGATGCTGGTACAAGACGAGGTGACTGAGCATGGCATAGAAGCGTGCAACGAGTTCTCTCTTGCTTACTTCTCTCTGGCGGAACAGAAAGAAGTAAAGAACTAACGACGACGCCTCTTATAACACTTGTCGAAATCGCAGAGGCCGCAGGTGTAATCGAGGTGCCGCACATCCGATCCCACACCGATCACCCCACTGACCGACTTGATGGGTGTCATCAGACTACTGTCGGAGAGATGGACGCCACAGGGCTCCGGGGTACCGAAGAGAGGGAATAGCAGTTGCTGTTGTGACACATGCCAACTGCAGTAGCCCGGACTGAAGCGATTGGTATGTTTCCATCCCAACTTATCGATGCTCGTCTGCAGCGACTCCTCCATCCGGTCGGCAGCCTTCTCCGCAATCACGCTACCCAAAGCATCCGCGATGAACACCCTCACCATATCACCCTCCTCCATCAGTCGGCGCTGATATGCCTCGAAATCCACCCCTGCCGTACAGACAAAGAAAGCGTATGCCTCAGCGCCACGCAACTGTCGTGCGATGATCTTTCCGACCGACAAGGTGGTATCGTCGATGGTCAGCGTATTCTCTTGCAGATCCAATGAGCCATACTTCACGAAAAAGCAGAAAGACGGTTGGAGGAATGACTGAACCTCCTCCACCACAGCATCCACTTCCTGAAGAATACGCTCGTCGGGCACAGATGCGCCGTACCCCATCTGCTCATACAACTCCGCTGAGGTGATACCTAACTGCTCGTATGTCAGTGTTACCTTGTTCAACGGTTATGCGTTCTTCCGGTTAAACTCATCCAATGCCTCGAAGAAAGCGTCGATATTCTCCTTCGGGGTGTGTGGCGGCGTGTCACAACCGCTGGAGAGTACGAAGTTAGGATAGTCGCGCATGCGCTCCAGCAACCCACTCGTCACTTCCTTCATCTGTTCGGGTGTAGCGTCTTTGAAGACAGATACCGGGTCGATATTTCCCATAGCGATCGCTGTCTTGGGAACATCCTGTATCACCTCGCACATCGAACACTTATTACCGAAATGATACATCGCCGACTCCGTGGCTACCATCGCCTTCGTACAGTGACCCGTATTGCCGCAGTTATGCAGTACCACAGAGAAATGATCATCCTGCACCTGTTGCACGATATACTTCACATACAATGAAGAGAAATTCATACAGTCGGCATCCGACATCAGTCCTGCGGCCGGCTCAGCCATTACCACACCGTTCACACCGGTCTCCTTGATGGCCATGCAGTATTTCAGGATAAACTGCGTACACTTGCTCAACAGTTCATGGGCAGCGTCGGGATCCTCATAGATCAGTACCATGATATCCGACATGTCATATAGTCGTCCGGCCAAAGAGAACGGACCGATACAACCGGCAAGTACCGGACGGTCATCGATAGCACGCGCCAACATCAGGTTCGCCTTCAGATATTCCGGTATGCGCCCTGCATTCAGAGAGGGAACCTCCAGACGGTGGATATCATCGGCATTAGACAACAAACGACCTACTACTGCCGGCACGGCGATATCTGAAAAGACGATATTTGCTCCGAAAGCCTCTGCCTCTGTCGTCAGATCCATGATCGTAGCTGCCGCAGCACTGTGATACTGCTCGCATAGCTTCATTACCGCTTCATAGTGGACGATACCCTGACTGACAGCCTCCTTTACGGTACGACCGTTCATCTCTATTCCCGGGTGCGTCATGATAGGAATAGCACTTACCTCTTTGTTCTGGATTATCTGCCGAATCCAGTCGGTCATATTCATCTTCATATTATTGTTATTATATAACTTTCCAGCAACTGATAAATTGTTATTTTCGCAAAGATACAATTAAAAAAGAAAAATGCCAAATATTATTTAAGCATTTCCGAATGTGGGTGCTCACTCCCTCATCGTCACCTTCAGCACCGGTATAGGATGATTTGAACAGGTGAACATGGGGACGGTTCCTCTGTTCAAATATTCACTATCTCATCATCACCTTCAGCACCGGTATGGGATGAGGACCAGCAGGGAGGGTGAGGTGTAGTCCCTGCGTATCACAACGGTAGGAAAGTTTTCCTTTACCCAGCACCTCCACCTTTTTGATCTGCTTCTGCATGCCGGCCATAGAGACGATATCCACCTTGTTATCCTCCGGACGTTGCAAAAGAATCACATACACGACATTTCCCTTCTTGGTGAAGCGCTTGTCACGAGGTGTATAGATGCCCTTACCCTCATTGAACCCACCATTGGTCATAGGTTTCGCAAGATCCACATCAGGTCCTTCCCCATATACTTTCCATGGTCGGGTATCATAGATACACTCTTTATTCACCGCCATCCAGTCGGCTACACTGTCGAGGATCGCCTCCTCACGCTCATCGATCGTTCCATCCGCACGTACAGGAACACTCAGCAACAGGTTACCGTTCTTGCTGACGATATCCGACAACATACGGATCACGCGCAGGGCTGTCTTATACGTATTCTTTGTAAAACGCGTACGGTCGTAGTGCCAGGAACCCAGACAGGTACACGTCTGCCAGTAGTTGTCGTGCAGATGATCCAGGGCTCCACGTTCCACATCCCATACGAGACAGTCCTGTTCCTCGGGCGTGAGTTGTTTGGCGGTGATGACACCCTCCTGCCTGCCGTTATGCCACAGCGCGTTACTGTTGTAATAATGAGCGGCGATCTTCAGTCCGGCATCCGACACCGGATACAACGGCAGATGGGAATCATCGAAATACACGAGGTCGGGATGATACTTGTTGATCACATCCAAGGTACGGTCATAATAGTTCTCGATATAGGCAGCATCCGGAATGGCCGACTCATGTCCCTCACGGTTCGAATATCCCGTGCCTTTCACGGCATGATCGCGAGCATAGAGGATTCGGGGATCCTTTCCCTCCCACCATTTGCCTTTACCATCGGCCTTGGTCAGCACGCCGTCATAAGGCACTCCTTTCATATCACCGGTCGCATCGGCATTCTCTGTAAAGTCAAACCAGTTCCATGCCCGTGAACTGTGGATACTCACACCGAAACGGAGTCCTTCTTTCTCCGCGGCAGCCTTCCATCCGGCCACGATATTCTTATGCGGACCCTCCACGGTGGCATTCCATGGGTGGTACTGACTGTCCCACAAGTCGAAATTGTCGTGGTGATTGGCCAAGGTGACGAAATACTGTGCACCAGCCCGCTTATACAACTTCATCAGTCGCTCAGGGTTCCAGTTGGCTGCTTTCCACTGATGTACCAGATCCTTGAAGCCCACCTTCGAGGGATGGTCATAATGCTGCAGGTGGTATTTGTTCTCACGCGAGCCCTGTTTGTACATGTAATACGCATACCAGTCGCCATACTCAGGAACACTCTGCGGTCCCCAGTGTGCCCAGATACCGAACTTCGCATTCTTATACCACTCAGGCACCTCGAATTTCTTCAGGGAACTCCACGTGGGTTTGTATTTCCCTTGCAGCATCGGTTCCACGGAACTGTTCACCGTATAGTACACATCCGTATTGATCTTGATGATGGCAGCACTATAGGCAGGAACCTTCATCGACACCGCATGATCCTTCACACCAAGATGATTCCAGTGATCCAGTTGCCAGGTTCCATTAGGTTGGATGGCACTACCGCCTAAGGTAATATCCTTCTGCTGCAGGATATCACCGGCAGACTGCTCCAGCAGGATATAGTCGGCAGAGAAAATCGTCTTGATATTTTCTGCGATCGACAGATTGATGGTCCGTTCCTCATCCTTCTTGTTGACGATCGTCACATAGACAAAACCATGGTCATCGCGCTTGGCATAGGCAGAGAGTTGTTTTGTGTCCAGGGGCATGCGCACCGGCATCAACTGTCCGCTGCCACCGATTCCAAAAGCTTTCATCGCATAACTCAGGGGGCGCACATCAAACTGCTCACCATCGGTCACGAAGGTGGCGTAATAAGCAGGCATGCTGACACCACCTACGGCATCACCCGTATGGAAGTTCATACCGACGATTCCCCTCGAAGCCCACCAGTAGAGATAGTCCAACCCCCACAACGCCGAGGCAAACGAGTTGCTGGCACCTTTCAGTCCACTGTACCAATAACTGTTGGTCTCCGACATACGGATGGGAGAGCGACGGAGGATCGGTTCCATCTGGTCATAGACCTTGGCATACTCCGTGACCATCTCATCAGAGAGCAGGAAATGACTGCGCTCCACATAGTCGAAAGGTATCAGGTCGGCATGGGTCTTCGCATCATTGGGATTTTTATACGAACAACCGCCGGGATAACTGTGTAACGTCATCAAAGAAAGGGGGTTATTCTGATAGTCACGCAACAGTTTATCGCAGAGAATCGGGTTGGGATTATCATCGGGCGCACAGAAACGGGCCTTGGGTGCCACCTTGCGCATCGCCTTCATAATAGAGTCCCAACGGGGTTTCAGCGCTCCCTCATAGTCTTTGTAATACCCCGGTTCATTACCGATGGAGAAATAATCCAACTGCTCCGGATAATTCTCGCAGATATACTTCGCTATGGCAGCGGCCCGGGTGGCGGAACCGTCCTTCAGTCGTACCGAATAGATCACCTTCGCACCGGCAGCCTTGGCAAAACGAAAGAGGTGATCGACATCCTTCTCCGTAGGCGTGGGCGCACCTTTCTGATCCACCGAACTACCGCCGATACGCAGACTCTTGATTCCTAAGGTCTGGAAGATACGCACCAGTTTGGTATTCTCCGGCGTAAAGTAATAATTACCGTTGGTATCCGGACAGACCATACGGGTCTCATAACTCAAGCCCAGATAGTCTTGAGGTACCACGGCACCCTTATACTGGTAGTCAACGACCAGGTTTACGGTGTTATCTGCAGCAAAGGAAAGCAGACTGTTGATGGCAAAGATACATAAAAGAAATAATCTGTTCATAAACGATATTTTTTATAATGAAGACGTAGTCACTCCACAAAAGTAATAATTCTTTGGGAAAGAATATTCTTCGGATTAATAATTTAATATTTGCGTTGGTTTCTTTCAAAAGGGTCCTCCTACAGAAGTAGAACGGCTGCCTTATCAATAACCTATGCAAAGATAATAAAAGAATCAGCGAAATCCAAATAAATTTTTATAAAGTTATTCAAATTTAAATAAATTAACAGTATATCAATCGAATGGTCTCACGGTCTCGCGGTCTCACGGTATAATGGTATAACGGTATAATGCACCTATAGTCTTTTGGTCTTTCGGTCTCTCAGTCTTTCTGTCTTTTCGTTTTCGTTTTTCAAGCCTCATAATCATAATTGTTCGCTGAGATAAAATAATAAGGAATATAATATATAATATTATAATATACATTATTAATTATTATTAATAATAAGGTACGCGTTGGGAGATAATACCATGATGACAATCATGAAAGACAAGAAGACCGAGAGACCGAGAGACCGGAAGACCACGTATCTCATTATGGCATTTGACTATTGCGAAAGGGAGAAAAGTGTATCTTTTCCGATGGTTTTGATAACCAAAACACCTTGAAAAGAGTATTAAAGGGAGGGGAAAAGCCTATCTTTTCGCAACCCTTAATTGTTGATGAGTTGTTCGAGTTGTTCGAGGTATCGTGATTACGAGATCTCGTAACTATGAACTATGAACTATGAAACTTCTCCCTAAATTTATCTTCGATGTTTTTGGCTTTTCGCTCATTTATCCGTATCTTTGTCCCCATGGATGAGGATTTTGATATCAGACAAGAAACGCTTTCTAACAGTGAGAAAGAATACGAGAATGCACTGCGCCCGCTGAAATTCAAGGATTTCAGTGGACAGAAACAGGTGGTGCAGAACCTCGAGGTGTTCGTGGAGGCTGCGAAATACCGCGGGGAGCCCCTGGACCACACCTTGTTGCACGGTCCTCCGGGATTAGGAAAGACCACCCTCAGCAATATCATTGCCAACGAACTGGGTGTGGGCTTCAAGATCACCAGCGGTCCGGTGCTCGACAAGCCCGGTGACTTAGCCGGTATCCTTACTTCCCTGGAGCCCAATGATGTGTTGTTTATCGATGAGATACACCGTCTGTCGCCCGTTGTGGAGGAATACCTGTATTCCGCCATGGAGGACTATCGTATTGATATCATGATCGATAAGGGTCCTTCCGCCCGCAGCATTCAGATCGGTCTGAATCCGTTTACCTTAGTGGGAGCCACCACGAGAAGTGGTCTGCTGACAGCTCCTTTGCGTGCCCGTTTCGGTATCAACCTCCATCTGGAGTATTATGAACCGGAGACGCTGACGAAGATTATCAAACGAAGTGCGAAGATCCTCGAAGTGCCCATCGATGAGGATGCTGCCGTGGAGATAGCACGCCGCTCACGCGGTACGCCCCGTATCGCCAATGCCCTGTTGCGCCGTGTGCGTGACTTTGCACAGGTAAAAGGCAGCGGACGTATCGACAGTTATATCACGAAGATCGCTTTGGCAGCCTTGAATATCGACCAGTACGGCTTGGATGAGATCGACAACAAGATCCTGCTGACGATCATCGACAAGTTCAAAGGCGGTCCTGTGGGTATCTCTACCATCTCCACCGCTATCGGCGAGGACAGCGGTACCGTGGAGGAAGTATATGAGCCATTCCTCATCATGGAGGGCTTCATCAAGCGCACCCCGCGCGGACGAATGGTTACCGAGCTGGCATACCGTCATTTCGGGCGTAATCCCTATACCGGCAATATCATGGAACCCAACCTTTTTGAATAATGACAATGATGAAGACAGGTGTTTTTACAGGCAGTTTCGACCCTTTTACCATCGGGCATGACAATATCGTCAGACGGATGCTTCCACTCTTCGACCGCATCGTCATCGGTGTGGTGGAGACGAATGTGCACAAAGCCGGTCAGACGCCGGCCGATGACCGGCAGAAAAATATCGCACGTATCTATGCGGAAGAACCGAAGATCGAGGTGAAGGTATATAAAGACTTAGCCGTCGATCTGGCCCATCGTGAGAACGCGCAGTATATCATCAAGGGTATCCGGTCGGTGAAAGACTTCGAATATGAGCGGGAGATGGCAGAGATCAACAAGCATATCAGAGGCGTGGAAACCCTCCTTATCTGTGCCGATCCCCAACTGGCACATATCAGTTCTTCGATGGTTCGCGAACTGCAGCACTACGGAAGGGATGTTTCCGAGTTTCTTCCCTGAAAAGATAAGCATACAATCTAAAACATGACCAGATGATTACATTCCAGGCAGAAGGCGTCAAGATGCCGAAAATCAAGAAACGTGAGACTACCGCATGGATCAAGGCGGTGGCAGCAACCTATGGAAAGCGTGTCGGTGAGATCGGTTATCTCTTCGTGGACGATGAGAAGATCCTTGAGGTGAACAACGAATATCTTGGGCACGACTACTACACAGACATCATCACCTTCGACTACGACGAAGGGGATCTCATCAACGGTGACCTGGTCATCTCGCTGGACACGGTCAGGAGTAATGCCGAACTGTTTAAGAAACCCTACGAGGAAGAACTCTTCCGAGTGATCATCCATGGGGTTCTCCATCTCTGCGGACTGAACGACAAAGGACCCGGTGAGCGCGAACTCATGGAGGCAGCGGAAGACAAAGCGCTGGCACTCCGAAAGAAATAAAAAAGGGAGATGTTATATCTCCCCACTTATTACTTCCAAACCTTTCTGAACGATATCACTCACCTCATTCATAATCTGGTGATACTCACTCATATCCCATATATCACGGGCGATCAGTGCTTTTAACTGACGTTTCAGATAAGGCAGCGTCCTGGCCAGTTCTTCATCATCCTTAGCCTTTATCTTTTGCTTCTCAGCCTCCGTGAGGATACCGTCGATCATACTCTGCGGTACCTCGAATTCCGCATGATACTTTTCAAACGTAGGATATTTCGTCTTGAGCTGCTGACGATGATCATCGACATACCGCAAGGTAGCGGTGATAATGATATTCTTAGTGGCTAACTGCCGATGGAATCGGGTATATTGGAGGGTATCCAACGGTACGAACACATCGGGCATCACGCCACCACCGCCATATACCGTACGGTGCTCACGCAGCGTCTGGTATTTCAGTGAGTCGTCGAAATGAATACTGTCACGGTTGGTCAGCTCACCATGCTTCAGACGATTCTCGAAATCCATCTCATACTCTTTCAAATCACCTTTCTTGTAAGGCTTCTGGATACATCTGCCTGTCGGGGTGAAGTAATGTGCGATGGTCAGACGGATCATACTGCCGTCAGGCAAGTCGATCGGTCGCTGAACGAGCCCTTTTCCGAAGCTACGGCGCCCAACGATCATACCACGGTCGTGATCCTGGATGGCACCGGAGAGAATCTCTGCTGCCGACGCGGTCAGTTCATTGACCAGCACGACGAGCTTCCCGGTACTCATCATACCGTTACCGCGTGCACGGAACTCCTGACGTCTCACGCTCCTACCCTCTGTATAGACGATGAGATCACCATCAGACAGGAACTCATTGGCGATAGCCACGGCAGCCTGCAGATACCCGCCGCCATTGTCCTGCACGTCGAGGATCAGCCGTTCCATCCCCTGATCCTTCAGTTTTTTCATGGCCTCCACCACCTCATTGTGTGTGGTACTGCCGAAACTGCTGAAATGGATATATCCGATACCCGGGCGAATCATATAAGCGGCATCGAGGGTCTTCACAGGGATCTTATCACGTGTAACGATAAAGTTCATCATCTCAGGAACCGTACGGCGCTTCACACCTAACTTCACCTTGGTACCACGCGGACCGCGCAGACGACGCATGATCTCCTCACGCGACATTTTCACACCGGCGATGGAGGTGTCGTTAACCATCACGATACGGTCACCAGGCAGGATTCCCACCTTTTCCGACGGACCTTTCACCACAGGTTGGATGACGATCAGGGTATCCTCCACCATATTAAACTGCACTCCGATACCATCGAAGTTACCCTGCAACGGCTCGGTGAGCGCCTTCACCTCCTTCGGGGTGGCATAGGTAGAGTGAGGATCCAGTTTTTCGAGCATGCCACGGATGGCATCCTCCACCAGTTTTGCCTCATTCACCGTGTCAACATACTGTGCGTTGATATACATCTCTGCCAACTGCAGTTTGCGCAGTGGACTGTCAGCACCGAGGTTCAGGCGTAACTGTGCATGTACGGGGTACGAGAAAGACACACTTACAGCTATCCCTATAAGAAATAAAACGATCTTTTTACTCATTGAAAAGACAATAAAAATTAAACATAGAGCCACAAGGCACAGCACCTTGAGTATCTCTGTATCTCCGTTTCCCTATGTTGTAAACAAACTACTTAATCATATATCTCGGGCTCCTCCGGACGGTCTTCCTCCACCACCAGATTCTCGATGATGAAGTTCTGCCGTTCCATCGTATTCTTACCCATATAATACTCCAATAATTTCTGCACCTGATCATTCTTATGCAGGGTGACCTGCTCCAGACGGATATCAGGACCGATAAAACCGGCGAATTCATCGGGAGAAATCTCACCTAATCCCTTAAAACGGGTAATCTCCGGATCAGGACCCAAATCCTTGATGGCATTAACGCGCTCTTCCTCACTGTAGCAATAGCGGGTGATATAGTCGCTCTTCTTGCCGTTCTGCTCCGCGATCTTCTTATCCTCTGCGGCAATCACCTTCTTGTTCTTGATCTTCGTACGTTTAGCACGGACACGGAACAACGGTGTCTGCAAGACATACACATGTCCTTTCTTGATCAGATCGGGGAAGAACTGCAGGAAGAACGTGATGATCAAGAGGCGGATATGCATACCGTCAACATCCGCATCGGTAGCCACAATCACCTTGTTGTAACGCAGTCCGTCCAAACCGTCTTCAATATCCAAGGCAGCCTGCAGGAGGTTGAACTCCTCGTTCTCATACACCACCTTCTTCGTCAGGCCGAAGGAGTTGAGCGGTTTGCCACGCAACGAGAAGACAGCCTGTGTGTTCACATCGCGGCTCTTGGTGATACTGCCGCTGGCGGAATCACCCTCAGTGATAAAGATGCTACTCTCTTCCTTACGGTCGTTCTTCACATCCGAATAGTGGATACGACAGTCACGTAACTTACGGTTGTGCAGGTTAGCCTTCTTAGCTCGCTCACGCGCCAGTTTGGTGATACCCGCCATGGCCTTACGCTCCTTCTCACTCTCCTGGATCTTACCGAGCATCACGTCCGCAATATCCGTATGTTTATGCAGGTAGTTGTCCACCTCTGTCTTGATGAAATCACCCACATACTTATTCACACTGATACCTCCGGGGCTCATCGTCTGAGAACCCAGTTTGATCTTCGTCTGACTCTCGAACATCGGTTCTTCCACATTCACGGCAATGGCTGCTACCAGTCCGTTACGGATATCACCGTATTCCAAATTCTTATTGAAATACTCTTTGATAGTACGGGCGATATGCTCTTTGAAAGCCGACTGGTGTGTTCCACCCTGTGTGGTATGCTGACCGTTCACAAAAGAGTGGTACTCCTCGCCATACTGATTGGTGTGCGTGAAGGCTATCTCTATATCCTCCCCTTTCATATGGATGATCGGATAGATGCCATCCACGGTCATATTATCATTCAGCAGATCCTCCAATCCGTTGCGGCTGAGGATTCTCCTACCGTTGTACATGATAATCAAGCCCGTATTCAGATAGGTGTAGTTACGGAGCATGATCTCCACGAAATCATCATGGAAGGAATAGTTCTTGAACAGGGTGTTGTCGGGCTCGAAATAAACAAATGTGCCGGTTTCATCGGTCGTTGCGGCAGTGGTATCGCTCTTCAGTTCGCCCCTCTCGAAAGAAGCACTGCGCACCTGTCCGTCACGGAAGCTCTTCACCACGAAATGCGTGCTCAAAGCATTGACAGCCTTCAGTCCGACACCATTCAGTCCGACACTCTTCTTAAAAGCCTTCGAGTCGTACTTACCACCGGTGTTCAGCATACTGACAGCCTCAATCAGTTTGCCTTGCGGAATGCCACGACCATAGTCGCGCACGGTAACGCGGAGATTATCTTCGATGTCTATCTCTATCCGCTTACCGGCATTCATCTTAAACTCATCGATGGAGTTGTCAATGACTTCCTTCAACAGCACATAGATACCGTCCTCGGGCATCGTGCCGTCACCCAGACGACCGATATACATACCGGGTCGTGTACGCACATGCTCCATGTCAGACAGATGCTTGATGTCATCGTCTACATACGCTACCGTTTCCTGTATTTCCGGATCTTGATTCTTTATCTCGCTCATTAATAGTAATTGATAGTGCCTATAGTAACTATAGTGACTATAGTATCTTTAAATTTAAATAAACTCTTTCTTATAGCAGCGGCGACGCTTGTGGTTGATGGTGTTGAAGTACGACCACTGACTCTGTACATTCTCATTGGACTCCATCTCCACCTGACTCTCACCCCATTCGATGCCGTAGCGGTTGTACCAAGGGATGAGATGGTAGAACATCAGAGCGTTGACACCTTTTGAACGATATTCGGGCAGCACGCCGATCATCTCCAGGTCGACAATGTTTGTCTTGTGCATCTTCAAGGAACGCAACACATGCCACCAGCCGAAAGGCAGCAGTCTGCCTCTGCGACATTTCTGCAGGGCCCGTGAGAGTGACGGGATGGTGATACCCACTCCCACCAACTTATGCTCGTCGGTGGTCCAGTCTTCCACGATAGGGATGAGGTTCAAGTCAGCTAAAGGAAGGTACATGTTCACATACTGATCGATCTGTTTCTCAGACAACTCCGAGAAGCCGTAAAGGTCCTTGAAGGTATCATTGATGAGTCCGAAGATCTTCTTACCCATACCGCCCTCGAAGATTTCCTTCTTCGTCAGCGTACGGATATGGAGGTTGTATCGTTTCATGATCATCTCGGAGATCTTCCGCATCTTCTCAGGCACTTCCTCCGGCACATAGATCTTGAACTCCACATAGTCATTATCCTTCACGAAACCCTCATGTTTCTCCATGTGCTCAGGATAATAGGGATAGTTATAGATCGTCGCCATGGTACCCAGTTCGTCGAAGCCCCATATCAGCATACCCTCGGGGTCGAAATCCGTAAAACCAAGGGGACCGATCATCTGTGTCATGCCATGCGCCTTACCGTAATCTTCCACTGCTTTGAAGAGGGCACCACTGACTTCGAGATCGTCGATGAAATCGATCCATCCGAAGCGTACACTCTTCGACTGCCACTTCTCATTAGCACGGTGGTTGATGATTGCTGCCACACGTCCTGCCAGCTTACCGTCTTTGTACGCCAGATAATATTCTGCCTCACAGAAGTCGAAAGCCGCATTCTTGTCCTTACTCAGGGTGCTCATATCATCACTGAACAGATTGGGCACGTCGTATTCGTTACCTTTATACAGATCGTAATGAAATTCAATGAATGTTTTGAGATCTTTCTTCGTTTCAACCTTTTTAATTTCTACAGCCATGGTGTAAATGGATATGTTTTATCGTGCAAAACTAACAAAAAAAAACAACATACCCAAATCTGTCATTTGTTTTTCACATGTTTTGTCATTTAGAAAGCATTTACTAAGACAGAACCTTGTGCGTCTTTATTAAGATATGCTGCCTGTCTTGTGCGGTTGTAGCAAAAAGATAAGTGTCGCCACCCTCTTTCAGACGCAGTCGTTTGCGCAATTCCGCAACCGTCATGGGGAAGTTTCTCACGGTGATATTAGCCTGTGAACAGTCTTTCAGGAATCCTTTCAGTTCCTTCTTGTTCATCGTGGTCATACCGGTTATCTCAAAGCGTCGGCCCGGGAAGTCTTCTATAAGATGATCAGAGACAAACAGATGACTGTTTGCCGCCAGCTGTACCACTGCGAAAGATTTTGACAGTTCATCAAAGCACCCTGCCTTCATCACAGAAGCATTGGGCTCATACAAGTATTTCCACCCTACGAAATCACCCGATGGAATGGACTCTTTTTGAAGACTATTATCCTCTGTTTGTGTCGGACAGAATACATTTTCGTCATCAACACAAAAAAATTGCATCTCTTTTTTTAACTTTTTTGACAGCAGCACCAGTAATTCCTTACACTCATTACCCACAGAAACGATATGTACCTCAAGCACATCACCCAAGAGTTGTACCGTATGATGCCAGTCGAGCATCGGAGAGAGTTTTAAAAGCACATAATCAGACTTCTCCAACAACAGGTTTTTCAGTGTCAGCACATCCGGCGTACAGTCGGTAATGGCATAGGTACGTCCACCGTGGTCATTCCTACGGGCGGGATCAAGGAAAAGCATCGTGACAGGAGGACAATCCCTGAGATACGCTGCCGCATCGGCACATACCACTTTCACCTTCTCAAGTTGTAGCAGGGGGAAGTTGTTCTCCGCCAGTTCACAGAGCGTTTCCTGTCGCTCCACATAACAAGCGTGCTCAAACTCCTTTGCCATATACGAACAGTCAACACCCATTCCACCGGTTAGATCCACCAGGGTCGTGTCATGCTGTGCCAAGGGATACTTCAACAACCGTTTACAGAGTTGTTGCTTATACATCGCTGTCTGTTCACTTGAGCATTGCTCCATGGAGAGATGTACGGGGAAAAGGATACCATCGGTAGCCGCCCAGGAAGGGATCTTCTTCCTTGCTATCTGCCATCCCTTGATCTGATTGAGGGCAAACGACAGGTCAACATCCACATCGGACACCTTCCGTAAAGCCAATCGGCGCACATCCTCCGTGCGATGTTGTTGAATAAAAGCTCTTGTTGCCTCGTTCATTATACCTTATTATATTATAAACGCCGTCTGCAAAGATATAAAAAATCTGTCATTCTTGCAAAGATAATAAGTAGTTGTATATATGTATCGATAGCTATGATAAAAGTAAATACACATCTTCATTATTTGTCTTTTTTTTGTT
>JAEEGL014223522.1_pt1 | contig 26560 bp, 21 predicted proteins | sample 9134231 | NCBI WGS metagenome assembly JAEEGL01 (sample SAMN16246548, study PRJNA631951) | gut metagenome | biome: gut microbiome; feature: rumen; material: fiber-attached | host: Bos | place: Iran: Karaj | collected 2018-10 | reverse complement strand
TTTTAGTTATTGGTAAGAGAAAGTTTTCAACTGGATAACAGGAGGCAATTGTGAAATTCCCTTTTAAACTTTCAAATTTTTAGCCGGAAGGCTGAAAATTTCTTTTAGAGAAAAGGATTTTTAGTTAAACATAGGCTTTTTGATGCCACTGCTCGCGAGAGTTGTGGCATCTTTTTTTGTGTGAAATGAAAAAGTTCGCTTTTTATTTTGTTTTTCGTTCTATTTGCACTACCTTTGCAGAAATATTCTTTCGTATGGAACATATAAATCTGTTTTTGAATGATGCCGTAGAATTGCTGAAGGCTCTTATAGAGACGCCTTCAGTAAGTAGAAACGAAGATGATGCCGCCAATCTGCTGGCAGGTTACCTGGAAAAATGGCAACTGCCCTATGGTAGAGAGGGTAACAATCTGTGGGTAGGCTGTCCCGACTGGCAGAACGATCGTCCTACGGTAATGCTCAATGCCCATATCGACACGGTAAAACCCGTCAGCACCTGGACCCGTGCCCCATTCAAGGCGACTCAGGAAGGCGATGTCATCTACGGCTTAGGTTCCAACGACTGCGGCGGCGGCTTAGTGTCATTATTGCAGACCTATCGTATCATGCTTAAGAAACCCCGCAACTACAATATCCTCTGGGTAGCCTCTGCCGAGGAAGAGGTATCTGGAAAAGACGGTTTCAGCCGGGTGCTGTCAAAACTGCCAAATATCGCAGTCGCTATCGTGGGAGAACCAACTGGAATGCAGCCCGCAATAGCAGAGAAAGGTCTGATGGTGGTTGACGGCTATGCGGATGGCGTCTCTGGTCATGCTGCAAGAAACGAAGGCGTAAATGCCATCTACGAAGCACTCGACGACCTCGTATGGCTGAGGGACTACAAGTTCTCTAAGGTCAGTCCGCTCCTTGGAGAGACAAAGATGACGGTTACCGTCGTAGAGGCAGGTACCCAGCATAATGTAATCCCCGACTCACTGCATTTCGTGATCGACATACGCACCAACGAATACTATCAGAACGAATTCCTCTTTGAATTCCTGCGCAAGAAGATGAAGAGATGCCGCCTTGAGGCCCGTTCCTTCCGTCTTCACTCATCATCGATCGCCGAGTCACATCCTCTGGTACAGAGATGTAAGACGATGGGCATGAAACCCTTCGGAAGTCCTACCCTCAGTGACCAGGCACTGATGCCTTTCCCCTCGTTCAAACTGGGGCCAGGCGATTCAGCACGCAGTCACTCTGCCGATGAGTTCATCCGCATCTCAGAGATAGAACACGCAATAGAGACTTACGTGAACCTGCTTTCAGATATCAGCCTATAGCTTATCTTGCCAGCCAGGCAAGGGGATTGACGGGAGCACCAGAGACACGACGCAATTCGAACTTCATCGTACCCTCACGGTTTACGGCGCCTAAAGTCTGCCGTGCTGTTACCTTCTGTCCGCGAGTGACGCTGGCAGACGAAAGGTCACTATATACGGAGAAGAACATACCATGACGCACGATGACAATCACGGCATCGCCATAACGTGCGACACCACTCACCTCACCATCAAAGATACAACGCACCTGTGCGCCAGGCTGTCCCTTCAGTTCTATGCCTCGCAGTTCCCTAATGGTAGTACCCTTCAAGCCCTCAACACGATTCTGGCCCTGCGTATTCACTATCTTATAAGGTCCAGTGATCGGCATCGGAAATTTACCCTTATTACTCTCAAAGTTACCACTCAAGCGACGGTCCTCGGAAGAAACAGACCATTCCTCCTCATGTTTCTTCTTAGCAGCAGCCATCTCTTTCTCATGCGCCTTTTTCTCTGCCTCTGCCCTACGCTCTGCAGCCCTACGGGCATTCTCTGCATCACGGGCCGCCTTCTCAGCAGCAGCCTTCTCACGCTCGGACTTCCTGGCAGCAGCACGAACCTCTGCCTTGGCCTTCTCTTCCTTGGCCTTGGCCTCAGCAATACGACGGGCATTCTCCCTAGCGGCAGCCTCTGCCTCAGCCTTCTTACGGGCAAGTTCTGCCTCACGTTTCTTGCGGGCCTCTTCGGCAGCAGCTCTCTTACGTTCTGCCTCTGCACGAGCCTTGGCACGGGCTATCTCCTCGGCGATCATCTTGTCGATCTGAGCATTCAACGCAGCATCTTTCTTACGCTGTTGCTCAAGAATGCTCTGGATGGTCTTCTGCTGTTTCTGAAGCGACGTTACCACATTCTGCTGTTCGGCCTGTTTTCCTTCAAGCGCCTTCTTCTCCTGTTCATCCCTGACAAGGAGGGCGTTCTTCTGTTTCTTGGAGGTAGAAAGTTCGTTCATCGCCTCTTCCACCTGAGCCTGCATCGACTTAACAGCCTCTCCCTGAGCACGCTGATATACAGCATACTCACGCATGAAACGCATACGACGATACATCTGAGAGAAGTTCTTCGCACTGAAAACAAACATCAGCTGATTGTGTATACCACGGTTGCGATGCATATAACGAACAGACTTCTTGAACCTGTCCTGACGATCAGCCAATTCCCTTTCCAGATTACTCAGCTGAAGACTCATCGTCTGGATATTGCCATCGAGGGTGACAATGTCACGACGGATCGTATCGATGGTCTTGCGCTTATCATTGATCTCCGTGTTGATAATCATCAGATTCTGCAGACGGGCCTTGACATCCTTTTCGTTCTGCCGAAGCTTACGCTCCTGCTCCTTCATCTGCTTCTGCAATTGCTGACGCTCATTCTGGAGACCCTTCACCGTCACGGCAGGCTGTTTGGGCTGAGACTTTTTGGCTTGCTGTTTCTTTGCAGGCTGTTTCTTAGTCGTCGTCTTGACGGTCTGCTTTTTAGTTGCCTGCTTCTTAACAGGCTGGCTCTTGGAGACGGTTTTCGCCGTGGCATTCTTTTTCTGAGCCACGGCAGTTGTGGTGAACAATGAACAACAGAAGGTGAATAGTGCTGCAAGCACTATCACCATATATTTCCTCCAAAACAATCTTATTACCCTATTACTCACTATTCACCTGTTGCATTAGAGGGACATGAAGCGACGCAAAATTTCGTCGACCGTCACCTCGCGATATTTGTTAGACACCTCAGTACGTGTCTCCCACTCCGTATCATTCCCTATATAATTAAGGGTCATTCCCAGCTTAACCTCCTTTTTCGCAGTAGTCAGTGAGATGGCATGCTTCATTGGGAACTTCTTGCCAGAGAACGACTCAAACTTATCGTAATCCCAATTCAGCTGGGCATTATTATCAAAATTGAAACGGTCCTTATACTGGATATTTGCCATCTTTATCAATGCGTCATTACGACCAACGAGCCAGCTATAGTCCATCTTACCCTCGTTGAGCTGGATGATCATGTCGTCGCCACTCTCAATGGTAGTGAACGTAGCAGTAGTATCTACCACAGCCTTCTTTCCGACCATCACCGGATTTGGCTTGAACAGCTCGTTCCAGAAGAGGGCCTGCAGGGAGTTGAAGTTCAGACCGCTGTTACGAAGGAAGTCAATCTGCATCCAAGGTGCCTTGAGATACTGTTTGTTGATACGGTCCATGATAAGCACATAGTCCTTTGTCATCTCAATACGTCCTGCCTCAACAAATCCAAAGGCCATCAGCTGAAGACGGATCACGTCATCGCGCTTCATCTTGAGATTTCCTGTGAGGGTAAGCTTCTGCGCTCCAACCTCAACAGAGAACTTCACCTTAGAGGTGACAAAACGGGCTGTCTGCACGTTGTCCTGCACTCTCTCGACAAAATTTTTGTGCTGCTGTTCCTCGGCTGTCAATGGTTTAGCAGCATCTTCCTTCACCGACTTCTTGTGGAAGATACAAGAAGAAAACACTAACGGCATTGCCAGTGCGGCAATCTTTAAAATACTTGATGGTTTCATTCTTTGAGATATTTTTTAAGTTTGATTTTTCTTATGAGTACCTTATTCTCCGTATCACCTTTCAGGGCATCCTCCCAGAAGGAAAGAGCCTTGTCACGATGGTCACAGTGCCAGTAGATATCGCCGGCATGCTCATAGATGGCAGAATGGCCGATTGTGTCGCCATCGACCACCAATGTGTCAAGGTTCTGCAGTGCCTGATCGATATAGATCTTTGATTCCGTGTATCTTTTTTGCATAAAGAGAATCCACGCATAGGTATCGAGATATGTGGCATTCTTCGGTTCTGCCTTTATCGTCTTATGACTCATCAGCTCGGCACGCTCAAGCTGTTCATTCTGAAGACTGAGATAATAGGCATAGTTGTTAAGACAGGGTATATTGTCCGGTTTCCACTGCAGGCATGAGTCATAGGCGGCAAAGGACTCTGTAACACGGTCTTTCTTATGGAGGATATCCCCCATTACTGCATAGAAGTCGGATACGATATCAGGATTGCTGCCTTCGTTGATTACACTCACACCGTTCTGGAAAGTGGATAAAGCCTGATCAAGACTATCTCGCTGAAAATAGGCAATACCCTGATAGTAATAGAAAGCCATGTCGTCAGGATTATACTGACGGGCCGTCTGGCAGAGCTCTATCACCCTGTCCTTATCACCGTCAGCCCAGGCATACCCAACAAGATGAAGTCGCGCAGCAGAGTTGTCCGGGGCTATATCGAGGATATGGTTCAAGACAGGCTTGATACTGTCGGCTGGCATCTTTTTGAGATCCATGTATGTAGCGCACAGCAAAGGGATATCGACATCAGCAGTATCAACATCCATCACCTTACGGAACAGACGGATTACCTCTGTACTGTCACCGCCAGCCCTCTCATTGGCACCAATAACCTGACGGATGAGATACACCTTTTCTTCCTGACTGGTGTTCTTACCCAACAGCACACGGAGTGTTAGAGAGTCAGCAACCTCAGGATTCTCCATCGCCTGATAATATGTGCGCAAGGACATCAGCACCCTATTGTTGTCGGGTTCTTCCTTCAGGATCCTGTCATAAATCTCCAGGGCTTTCTTTGGCTGTCCATTCACCATCAGGCTCTCACCATACATGGCGAGACAGTTAAGGTCGTTAGGGTATTGTCGTGCCAACTCCGCCATCTCAGCAACAGCCGCCTTGCTATTGTTCATACGCGTATAGACCTCACTCTTCGCCACAGATATACGTCCGCTCTTACCGTCGATATTCTCAATGCGCTCAAGGACACCTATGGCATGCGGATAATCCTCTACCTGCTGATAAAGCTGGAACAGCATCTCGAGTAGGTCCTCACGCTCCTTATTCTTGTCATAAAGACGCTCTATGGCACTTATTGCCCCCTGATAATTCTGCTGACGCACATACACCTGAGCCAACGTTTCGAGATATGTCTCGTTAAACGGCGCCAGAGCGGATGCTTTTTGGAAATAGCTGATAGAAGTATCGTTATCTTTCAGTGCACTATAGTACTGGGCAAGATAATAATACACCTCTGGGGCGTTGGGGTTTATATCAAGACAATGGCGTAAGAGGTCGAAGGCAGCATCACTGTTTCCCTTCTGCCGCTCAACCATTGCGTCAAGGAAATAGTGGTCATAGAGACGCTGCTGTTCTGGAGAAAGTGTGGGGATTTCCACCTCACTGCCTTGCGCAAGGTCAATTGCAGCCTTATTTGAAGAGCCACACGAGGAGATACCAATGGTCATTACCATTAGCATCATACCCGTTACGAGTATACTCTTTATATTAGGTTCCGTCCTCACTTTACACCTGTATGACCGTAGCCCCCCTCACCACGTTCCGTCTCATCGAGTACCTCGACCTCTTCGAATTCCCCCTGCTCATGACGGGCGATCACCATCTGCGCAATACGTTCACCATCCTCTACGACAAATTCGTCTTGCGAAAGGTTGATCAGCACGACACCTATCTCACCACGATAGTCTGCATCGATCGTTCCCGGAGTATTAAGTACGGTGACACCTTTTTTAAGAGCAAGACCGCTTCGAGGACGGACTTGTGCCTCAAAACCAACTGGCAATGCGATATGCAGTCCGGTAGGAATCAGTCTGCGCTCAAGTGGCTTAAGTGTCACGGGCGCATCGAGATTAGCCCTTAAGTCCATGCCGGCACTCTGCTTTGTGGCATATTGTGGAAGGGGTTGGTGACCCTTGTTTACGACTTTTATCTTCAGCATATTTTTAAAATTTCATTTTAACAATGTGCAAAAGTAATCATTTTTGTGCACAGAACAGACGGATTAACACAGATTAATACATTTTTTTAGCAAAAAACGCTGAAATCTGTACTCAATTTAGTACTTTTGCAGTCAATTATGATGAATTGGCAGCAATTGATTTCAAACAAACGCCTTGGGCAGGAAAACAGACATCCCAAGCGTCATGACGACAGAACAGAGTTCAAACGCGACTATGACCGTCTGATTTTCTCTGCCCCTTTCCGCCGTCTGCAGAACAAGACTCAGGTATTTCCTCTTCCAGGAAGTGTCTTTGTACATAACCGGCTTACACACTCTCTTGAAGTATCGAGTGTAGGAATGTCGTTAGGCAATGACGTATCACGCAATCTTATCAAAGTGCACCCAGAGCTCAAGGATACACTCTTCAGTGAAATCGGGCAGATAGTAGCAACTGCATGTCTCGCTCACGACATGGGAAATCCTCCTTTCGGACACAGTGGAGAGAAAGCCATACAGACGTTCTTCACCGAAGGTCCTGGAAGCGACCTTCAACGGGAGGTGAGCCATCACTTTTGGGATGACATCACCCACTTCGAGGGCAACGCCAATGCCTTCCGTCTGCTAACCCACCAGTTCAAAGGGCGCAGAGTCGGTGGATTTGTAATGACTTATTCTATGCTCGCCAGCATCGTGAAATACCCCTATTCATCATCTGCACCAAGCAAAAAGGGGAAGTTTGGATTCTTCCACGAAGAGAAAGATACATTCCGGAAAGTCGCCGATGAATTGGGCATAATTTGTATTTCAGAGCCGGGAGAGCCTTTGCGTTATGCACGTCATCCATTAGTCTATCTTGTAGAAGCAGCTGATGACATCTGCTATGAGATAATGGATTTGGAAGACGCTCACAAATTAAAGATTCTTTCATTTGAAGAAACGGCCAACATCATGCTAAGTTTCTTTAACGACGAAATACGCCAAAGCATCCTGAACAGAATAATAGAGGAAGGGCTTACAGACAACAACGAAAAGATCGTCTATATGCGTGCCTGCGTCATCGGCATCCTTGAAAGCGAATGTGTAAAGGTCTTCTGCGATAATGAACAGGCAATCCTCAGCGGAACTTTTGAAGGGGCGCTGATTGACCACATCTCACCTCTGCCTTGCGAGGCCTACAAAGCATGTGCCTTAATGTCTGTCAAACGGATATACAAGAGTCGTCCCGTACTCGATGTCGAGCTCTCCGGCTACAAGATCATGGAGACGTTAATGGCCCATTTCATCGAGGCTGCGCGCCATCCAGAGCGTTTTTACTCGAAACAGCTGATAAGCAGGGTTAGCAGCCAATACGACATTGACTCGCCCAATCTGGAGACACGTTTGATGGCAGTTATCGACTATATCAGCGGTATGACAGACGTCTATGCTCTCGACGTCTATCAGAAGATTTGCGGCATTTCACTGCCGATAGTATAGGAAAATCACTCCTTATGTTCCTTGTAGATAACCTTGTTTGCCCCACTGGTTATCTTCATGGCTTCAGGATGTTCCTTGATATACGAGTCGATATGCCGCACTCGCTTATCCTCAAGTATCTCATCAACGGCAATGAGGATGCCGGTCTCCTCGACATCACCAAAGCCATAGTTGATGGCCGTGCCAAAGAGCTTCATCGTTGGCGACAGACTCATATAAGCATTTACAAGAGGGGGGATGTTGTAACCCAACTTACGGATTTCACGATTCAGGATCCTATAGTCGCCCCTGAAATCATTCTCACAGAAAAGAGCATCCAATTCCTTGGGATCAGACTCCAATTCCAACGGTTTCATCGGTATAATCAGGTTTTCCTTATCATCAAAATGCTTCTTAAGGAAGTACAAGATCATGTCACGTCCCTTACGAATATACGATGGGTACATCGTCATCTTACCAAAGAAATATCTGACATTTGGCTTGATGACTGTCAATGCCCCTAGTCCGTCCCACAGATTGTCCAGTGCAAAGAGACTTTTAGCCCCCATTCGCGATGACTGATATGGCAATGACACGAATGAGCGTCCAAGTTCTATGGTATATGGCGCATATTCCCTTATGAACTTCTCAGAGAAATGGAACATGTGACTCGTAGCCAAAATCGGCTGTCCCTTTTCATCGTATTCCCAATCCGTACCCAAGATATACCGATATCCGCCTATTATCTCTTCAGCCTCAGGATTCCATACTATCAGCTGCTTATAACAATTATCAGAAACATCGAATTCATCGATATCCATATCCTTTCCCGTACCGCCGCCAGCCTCACGAAATGCTATTTCGCGCAGTCTGCCGATCTCCTTCATGACATTAGGAGCATTGTGAGCGGTAATGACATAGATCTCATTATTGCTCTTGTTTGTCATCCGAAGCTGGAGTTCCGGTGTCAACTCACTCTTTAAAATGTCTTTCTCGATTGGTTGGATAATCTCTTGTTCCATATTTGCAAAGGGATATTAGGAATTACGATTTTATAGGGTGTACACTTTTTCTCTTACAAACTGAGCCCACTCACTTGCATTCCTGCTCTTGTCGAACGTCTGCCATGGAATCGGCTTACCGATTGCCACACGGAACGTTTTATGTACGTTTTTGTACATTTCATCGACAAGAAACATCATCGCAAGATTAAAAGGAAGACATTTGTCGCTGAAATTTGCCAGTCTGTAAAAGAAGTTGGAGTTTTGACCTCCAAAATGAATGGGAACCACATCGCGATGATATTCTACACTCTTGGAGATAAAAGTCTTAGTCCATGGAATATCCCTGATCTCACCATTATGCTTACGTGAACAAAGGCCAGCGGGGAACATCAGCATGTGATTGTCGCTCTCAAAACCAGCCTTTACCATAGCAGGGAAATTACGGCTTTGGGCTCCTGTCTTATTGATGGGAATACAAACGGGCGCAAGACCAGGAAGGTTCATCAGCAGGTCATTTACCAGATAACGGAATTTTCCGTCATAATGACGTCCGATAATTGCCCCCAAGGCCACGCCGTCCTCACCACCCAGAGGATGATTGCTGACAAATGTGTATAGCCTGCCATCCTGAGGATCGGGAAGGTTCTCCTTCCCTTCGATTTCAAGGGTCATATCCAAATACTTGACGCATTCCTCAAGCCATTCAACCCCAACCTTGTCACGGCTCTCCCAAAGGAAGGCATTCACCTGATCCTGATGGATGATGCGCTTCAGCCAACCGACAAGCACTCCGGGCACGAACTTAGCCTTAGAGCCCATCTTCTCCTTTAGGATAACATCGATGTCAATCGTCTTTTCTGTAACTGTTCCCATTTGATATATATGCTAACAAGTTGCAAAAATAGCACAAATCTTTCAATTATGAGCAAAAAAAAGAGAAAATCTTCCAAAAAGATTCTTTTTTTTAAACATTTGCTGTTTTTAGGCCCACTTATTTAAAAATATGCTATCAGAAAGGCAATCCTCGGGATGTAAAACCACAGATAGCAAAAGAGGCTTCGAAAAGTTAAAAATACTAAACGGTGGGGATTTAATTCATAAAAGTGGGAGAAAATGGGGAGAATTTGCATAACTTTGTTGCCGAATTCTTTTTAGAATATGTACGTATGCGATTTTTAGGTAACATAGAGGCAAAAACAGATGCTAAAGGAAGGGCTTTCCTGCCAGCAGTCTTCCGCAAGGTGCTCCAAGCATCAGGCGAGGAAAATCTGGTGCTGCGCAAGGACATCTTCCAGCAATGCCTGGTATTGTTCCCTGAAAGCGTATGGAACCAGCGGGTTGACTTATTGAAATCACAATTGAAACAATGGAAGCCTGCCCATCAGCAGATACTCAGACAGTTCGTTTCCGAAGCTGAAGTGGTATCACTTGACGGCAATGGACGATTCCTGATATCGAAACGACTGCAACGGGCTGCAGCTCTAGAACAAGACCTGCAGTTTATCGGAGTTGACGACACGATAGAAATATGGTCTCCACAACACCTGAAAGAGTCACTTAAGACAGACGAAGAGTTTGGAGCCGAGCTAGAAAACATCATGAATACCAACGACGCAATATGATAAAAACGGCTGAGACATATCACGTTCCAGTACTCCTGAAGGAGAGCGTCGACGGGCTTGACATCAAGCCCGACGGTGTTTATATAGATGTAACCTTCGGAGGAGGCGGACACAGCAAGGAAATCTTGAACAGGCTGGAGGAGAAAGGGCATCTTTACAGCTTTGACCAGGATGGCGATGCGGAAAAGGTGGCTATGGGATGGCAACATACAGGACGATTCACATTTGTGAGAAGTAACTTCAGATATATCAAGAACTGGATGCGGTACTATGGCGTAGACCATATCGACGGCCTTTTGGCAGACCTTGGTGTTTCGAGTCATCATCTGGATGACGAGACGAGAGGTTTTTCTTTTCGCTATGAGGCACCTCTGGATATGCGAATGAACAAAAGAGCTGGGAAAACTGCAGCAGACATCCTCAACGATTACGACGAGGAACAGATTGCAGACATACTATATATATACGGTGAGTTGAAAAACGCCAGGAGGATTGCCTCAGCAATCGTAAAGGGGCGACAATTGAAAAAGATTGAGACCACTGGTGACCTGCTTAATATAGCGGCAGGCCTCTTCCCCAAAGAACGGGAGAAAAAAGAGATGGCGAAACTGTTCCAGGCACTCCGCATCGAGGTTAATCACGAGATGGACGCCCTAAAGGAAATGTTAAACGGAGCCTGTGACCTTCTACAAGAAGGCGGACGTCTTTCCGTGATTACATATCACTCACTGGAAGACCGTATCGTGAAGAACTTCATCAAGGCAGGCAACGCCGAAGGCAAAGTCACTCAGGATTTCTTCGGAAGGACAGAGGCACCTTTCAAGGCCATCAACAATAAGATTGTAGTGCCTGATGAGGAGGAACAGGAAAGCAATCCCAGAAGCAGGAGTGCCAAACTTAGAATCGCAGAGAGAGTATGAATGAGAACGAGATAAAAGAAGAGCAGGAAAAGGTGGAAGAGCCTGTCAGCATCAGAGAAGAAGCTGCTGAGATAAAGACACAGGCCAAGAAAACCATCCAGAAGATCAAAGACACAGCTAAGGAGGAGGATCCGAAGCTGTCGTCGGCGATGACGCTTCGTTCCATCCTTGGCGGCGATTTTCTCACTGCAGAGATGGTTCGTCACCAGATTTGGCTTATCGTACTCATTGTCTTGCTGACCATCGCATATGTCGCTTTCAGATATCAGTGTCAGCAGGATATGATTGCTATCGACAAGATGGAAAAGGAGCTGCTTGATGCCAAGTACAAAGCCCTATCCAGTTCGAGCACTCTGACAGAGAAATGTCGTGAGAGTCACGTCCTCGACGCGTTAAAGAACAACAAGGACAGCTTGCTGCACATTGCAGACCAGCCACCTTATATTATTAATGTACCAGAATGAGCAGGTTTAACGCTGATAAGGTCATGCCAAGGTACTTCGCCATTGCGGTTGTACTGACGCTCGTAGGTTTTGCCATCATCGGCAAGGCCATGTACATCATGACCGCAAAGAAAGACTACTGGTCACAGGTGGCATCACGCCTTAAAAGGGATAGTGTAAGCGTTAAGCCTAACCGTGGTAACATCCTGAGCTGTGACGGTCAGCTTATGGCCAGCAGTATCCCTGAATACAAGCTGTTTATCGACTTCCAAGCAGGGGGCGGTGATTCAGTCGCCGCGAACAAGAAAGATTCGATTTGGAAGGAGAAAATCGACACTATATGCCATGAGCTAAACCAGATATTCCCTTCAAGGTCAGCAGCAGAGTTCAAGACTCATCTGCTCGAGGGCAAGAAGAAAGTGATGAAGAACGGCACTATCGGTGCCCGCCACTGGGCAATCTGGCCACGTCGCGTAGACTATAACACATTCTGCGAGGTGAGGAAGTTACCCATCTTCTGTGAGCGTCCCGGTGTAGGAGGATTCCATTGGGAGGAATTTAATGCCAGACGCAAGCCTTTTACAACACTGGCTAGGCGAACAATCGGTGACCTTTTTGGTGAGATTGACAGTGCCAAAAATGGTCTTGAGCTCGCATTTGATAAGGAACTGCGTGGTATTAACGGATTGATGCATCGTCGTAAGGTACTACAAAAATATCTCGACATCCCCGTTCTTAGCCCTGTCGACGGATGTGACATTGTAACAACCATTGACGTCGGCATGCAGGATCTGGCAGAGAGAGCTGTCATAGAAGAACTCAAGGAGATAAACGGTGAAATGGGTGTAGCCATCCTGATGGAAGTAAAGACTGGCGACGTGAAGGCCATTGTAAACATGCAACGGGCCGAAGACGGTGAATACTACGAAATGGTGAACAATGCCATCAGTTATCGCTGTGAGCCAGGATCTGTGTTTAAGGTCGCATCGTTCCTTGTCGCCCTCGACGACGGAGTTGTCGATACAAGTTTTGTCATTCATACAGGCAGTGGTGTGATGGAGATGCACGGCCGTCCGATGAAAGATCACAACTGGCGTCGTGGAGGCTATCAGGACATCAATGTGGCACGTGCTTTGGAGGTCAGTTCCAACATCGGCGTCAGCTATGTCATCGACAAGTTCTATGGAAGTAATCCCAAGAGATATGTAGAGGGGCTCTATCGTGTCGGTATTCACGAAGATTTGAAATTGCCGCTTATGGGATATCATACGCCTTCGATACGTATGCCAGACACGAAGACCACAGACCGTTCCAAGTATTGGAGTAAGACGACCCTGCCCTGGATGAGCATCGGCTACGAGACACAGATTGCGCCGATTAATACCGTCGCCTTCTATAATGCAATTGCCAATGACGGAAAGATGATGCAGCCCCGCTTCGTGAAGCAGTTGGTTAAAGACGGACAGGTCGTAAAGGAATATGAACCAGTAGTTCTTAAGGAGCAGATAGCCAAGCCTCAAGCCATTAAGACCATGCAGACGATCCTGGAACATGTAGTAAGCCAAGGACTAGGAAGGAAGGCTGGTTCAAAGATGTTTAAGGTAGCAGGTAAGACAGGGACAGCACAGGTAGCTGACCAATTTGGAGGATATCACTCCGGCACAACCCGTTACTGGCTGTCGTTTGCAGGTTACTTCCCAGCTGACAATCCCAGATACACATGTATCGTATGTCTTAAAAAGTCAGGTCTTCCAGCTTCCGGTGGTGGTATGAGCGGAGTTGTATTCCATCATATCTCTGAAGGTGTTATGGCCCACAACCTGAAACTCAGCGTAGAAGACGCACGTGATACGACCTCCAGATTTGTGCCTGATGTCAAGAACGGCAACATAATGGCCGCAGACTATGTATTAGGCCACTTAGGAGTGAAGGGCAACGTAAGCCATGACGGGTCTGGCACCAAGCGCAACATCATACCTGACCTGACAGGTATGGGCGCGCGTGATGCCGTCTATCTGTTGGAGAGCCGCGGTGTAAAAGCTATTTTAAGAGGTCGCGGCAAGGTAAAGTCACAAAGCATCTACAGCGGTACTGCCGTTAAACAAGGCATGGCCTGTGAATTACATTTGGAATAATAAAAGACAAAGATATGAAGTTAAGTGAGTTACTCAAGAATGTAGAGGTTTTAAACATCCTCGGTGACATTGACAAGGAGATTACAGGCGTCAACATCGACTCTCGTCGTATTGAGGCAGGACATCTCTTTGTAGCCATACCTGGTACACAGACAGATGGGCATAAGTTTATCCCCAAAGCCATCGAGCAAGGGGCAACGGCTGTCCTGTGCGAATATTTCCCAAATACGCGCGAGCCAGGAGTGACTTATTTAGCCGTAGAATCAACAGAAGACTGGGTCGGAGAGGTTGCCACTCAGTTTTATGGAGATCCCTCTACAAAGCTGAATCTGGTTGGCGTAACAGGCACCAATGGTAAGACAACCATCGCCACCTTATTATATAATATGTTCCGTAAGTTCGGTCACAAGTGCGGTCTGCTCTCTACCGTCTGCAGCTATATCGAAGGCGAGCCTATTGCCGCAGACCATACCACACCTGACCCCATAGAACTGAATCGTCTTTTGGCAAAGATGGTTGATGCGGGATGCGAATATGCCTTTATGGAGTGCAGCAGTCACGCCATTGCACAGAAGCGAATTGGAGGTCTGAAGTTCAAGGGAGGTCTCTTCACGAACCTCACCCGTGACCACCTTGATTACCACAAGACATTTGAGAACTACCGGGATGCGAAGAAGGCTTTCTTCGACGACTTGGGCAAGGATGCATTCGCCATCACCAATGCCGATGACAAAAACGGCATGTTTATGGTACAGAATACAAAAGCGACAGTAAAGACCTACTCCACCCGGGCTATGGCTGATTTCAAGGCTAAGATTATCGAGTGTCATTTCGAAGGGATGTATCTGGAGATTGACGGACATGAGGTAGGAGTTCAGTTTATCGGAAAGTTCAATGTCAGCAACCTCCTGGCTGTATACGGGGCCGCCGTGATGTTAGGAAAGAAACCAGAAGACATACTCGTCATTATGAGTACGCTCAAGAGCGTCAACGGACGTCTGGAGCCGATTCGTTCCCCAGAGGGATATACGGCAATCGTTGACTACGCTCACACACCAGACGCTTTGGAGAATGTGCTTAATGCCATTCACGAGGTACTCGACGGTCAGGGCAGCGTAATCACTGTTTGTGGCGCAGGAGGCAATCGCGACAAGGGCAAGCGTCCGTTGATGGCACAAGAAGCTGTCAAACAGAGTGACAGGGTCATCATCACATCCGACAACCCTCGTTTCGAGGAGCCACAGGACATCATCAACGATATGCTTGAGGGTCTGGATGCAAAACAGATGAAGAAAGTGATAAGTATCGTTGACAGGAAAGAGGCTATCCGTACCGCGTGTATGATGGCTAAGAAAGGCGATGTGATTCTCATTGCCGGCAAAGGCCATGAGGACTATCAGGAGATAAAAGGTGTGAAGCATCACTTCGATGACAAAGAAGTTGTCCGTGAGATATTTGCACAGTAATCAGTAAATCAAAAGTAATATGTTATATTATCTGTTCAGATTCTTAGACCAATATGATATTCCAGGATCCCACATGTGGTCCTACATATCATTTCGTTCTCTGCTGACGCTTATCCTCTCACTGCTTTTGTCTGCATGGTTTGGTGAAATCTTCATCAAATGGATGAAGCGTAAGAAGATTTTCGAGACAGAGCGCGACCCAAGCATCGATCCTTTTGGAGTAGAGAAAAAAGGTGTTCCCACGATGGGAGGAATCATCATCATCGTCAGTATTCTCATCCCTGTCCTGTTGTTTGGGCGAATCAGGAACATTTATCTTATTCTGATGATCGTTACAACGCTTTGGTTGGGATTCCTTGGCTTCCTCGATGATTACATCAAGATCTTCAGGCGTAACAAAGATGGTTTGAAAGGAAAGTATAAGATTGTTGGTCAGGTAAGTATCGGTTTCATCGTAGGTCTTGTCTTATGGCTCAGTCCTGATGCCGTGGTTCGTGAGACGACAAATGCGCCGCAACAGCAGAATCAGGAAATCGTTGTGAAGCATAAGAAGGAGGCGGTGAAATCACTGCAGACGACAATTCCGTTTGTCAAGAACCACAACCTGAACTACTCTGATGTTATGGCTTTCTGCGGGAAGTACAAGGTTGCCGCCGGCTGGATACTCTTTGTATTTGTAACAATCATAGTGGTTACTGGCGTATCTAACGGGGCCAATCTCAACGATGGAATGGACGGAATGTGCGCTGGCAACTCTGCAATAATTGGAGTGGCACTGGGAATTCTGGCTTATGTCTCCTCTCATATAGGATATGCCTCGTACTTCGACATCATGTATATTCCCCACTCTGAGGAGTTAGTGGTGTTCCTCTGTGCGTTCGTAGGAGCGATGATCGGATTTCTCTGGTATAATGCATTCCCTGCACAAGTATTTATGGGTGATACGGGTTCATTGACCATCGGAGGTATCATAGGTGTATGCGCAGTTATCATCCATAAGGAAATCCTGCTGGCGATACTTTGCGGCATCTTCTTCGTCGAAAGTCTCAGCGTGATTATCCAGACACAATGGTTCAAGATTCAGAAACGTAAAGGCAAGAGGGTACGAGTATTCCGCGCTGCACCTATCCACGACACATTCCGTAAGCTCGACTCACAACTCGATGCCACGAGTACATATATTTTGAAGGGTTGGCCTCACCGTCCGTTCCACGAGTCGAAAATCACTATTAGATTCTGGATTGTAAGTATCATTCTTGCAGCCCTCACAATCATAACACTAAAGATGCGATAAAGAATATGAAGAGAATTGTAATATTAGGAGCAGGAGAGAGCGGGGCAGGTGCCGCCGTACTCGCCAAGAAGGAAGGTTTCGACGTGTTTGTTTCCGACATGTCAAAGATAGCCACAAAGTATCAGAAGATGCTAGACGACCATGATATAGAGTGGGAAGAAGGACAGCATACGGAAGAGAAGATCCTCAATGCCGACGAGATTATCAAGAGTCCTGGCATTCCAGATACAGCTCCGATGGTGAAGAAGGCCATCGCGAAGGGTATACATATCATCAGTGAAATTGAGTTTGCCGGGCGATACACCAACTCTAAGATGATCTGTATCACAGGATCCAATGGCAAGACGACCACCACGTCACTTATCTACCACATCTTTAAGGATGCGGGCTATGATGTGGGACTTGCCGGTAACATCGGGAACTCTCTTGCCTTGCAGGTGGCGGAAGACCCGCACGATTATTATGTCATCGAGCTTAGTTCATTCCAGCTCGATAACATGTACGACTTCCGTGCCAACATCGCCATCTTGCTTAACATCACTCCTGACCATCTCGACCGATACAACTTTGAGATGCAGAACTATGTAGATGCCAAGATGCGCATCATCCAGAACCAGACACCTCAGGATGCTTTCATATACTGGGCCGACGATCCAATCATCAAGAAAGAGTTGGAGAAATATGATATCAAGGCCATCCAGTACCCCTTTGCCGAGCTGAAAGAAAAAGGCGTGATTGGTTATATTGAAGAAGGACAGTACAAGATAGAACAGCCTGAGCCGTTTAATATGGAACAGGAGAGTCTTAGTCTTACAGGAAAGCATAATATCTACAATTCTCTTGCTGCCGGTATCGCAGCAGACATCGCCGGCATCAAGAAAGAAGAAATCCGAAAATGTCTTGGCGACTTTCCTGGTGTGGAGCATCGTCTGGAGAAGGTATGTACCGTTCGAGGCGTGCAGTATATCAATGACTCGAAGGCCACCAATGTGGATGCCTGCTGGTATGCATTGGAGGCAATGAAGACAAAGGTGATTCTTATTGTCGGAGGCAAGGACAAGGGCAACGATTACGATCCTATCAAACCTCTCGTTAAGGAAAAATGTTCTGGCATCGTATATCTTGGTGCCGACAATCAGAAGCTGCACGATAATTTCGACAGCCTAGGAATTCCTGTACGCGATACTCACTCTATGAAAGAGTGTATCGAAGCCTGTTACGAAATGGCCCAGCCTGGTGAGACGGTGCTGCTGAGTCCTTGCTGCGCCAGCTTCGACCTCTTTAAGAACATGGAGGACAGAGGAGAGCAGTTTAAGGAATTGGCTAGGAATCTATAGGAAAGCCTGGGAATGCCTAGGATAACCTAGAAGAAAGAATAAAAATGAATTTGAAGATAGGAAACCTATTTAAGGGAGACAAAGTCATTTGGATGGTGCTTATGTTTCTGTGCATCATCAGCATCGTGGAGGTCTTTTCGGCTTCCAGCACACTGACGTATAAGAGCCAGAACTATCTGGGTCCCATCTTCGGACACTCCTGGAAGATTGCTGTAGGCGTTGGTGCAGCTATCCTCATCCTTAATGTACCATGCAGATTCTTCAAGTTGGCTACTCCTGGTCTTCTGCTTATTTCTGCCATCATGCTTCTATGGGTGCTCTTCTTTGGCGAGAAGACGAATGATGCAGGCCGATGGATAAGTCTTTTCGGACTGAAATTCCAACCATCGGAGATAGCGAAAGGCACGCTGGTACTCGTAACGGCTCAGATACTCAGTGCCACCCAACGGGATGACGGTGCCGACAAGAGAGCTTTCAAATATATACTGATAGTTGTCATTCCGTTCTGTCTTCTCATCGGGGTAGAAAATCTATCGACTGCTGCACTTATCTTCGCCGTAATCTATCTTATGATGTTCATCGGAAGGGTTCCGATGATACAGATAGGCAAACTGACTGCAGGTGTTGCCGTTGTCATCGTATTATTCATCGGATCGGTGTATATGCTTGGCAGTCTGGATCAGGGGGGAAGCAGCGAGACGCAGACAGAAACGATTGTCAATGGCGAAGTGAAGAAAGACAACAAGAAAAGTCCCTCTTTCCTGCATCGCTTCGGTACCTGGAAGAACCGTATCGACAAGAAACTGAACTCTAAGCACGTAGCCCCCGAAGACTATGACCTTGACAAGGATGCCCAGGTAGCCCATGCGAATATCGCGATTGTTGGCAGCAACATCATAGGCAAGGGTCCAGGCAAATCTGTTGAACGCGACTTCCTGCCTCAGGCATTTAGTGACTTCATCTACGTGATAATCATCGAAGAACTGGGTATTATCGGAGCTACTTTTGTAGTGTTCCTGTATGTAGTACTTCTGTATCGTGCCGCACGTATTGCGAGCCGCTGCGAGAACAACTTCCCTGCCTTCCTGGTAATGGGACTTGCCCTGATGTTAGTGATACAGGCCACGTTTAATATGCTCGTAGCAGTAGGCATCGCCCCAGTAACAGGACAGCCCCTGCCACTGATTTCCAGAGGCGGTACTTCTACCATTATCAACTGCGCCTATATTGGAGCTATGTTAAGTGTTAGCCGCTCTGCGAAAAACAGAGGTCAGAAAATGGCGGTAAACGAAATATAATTTGTAAATTTGCACCCCAAAATAAATTTAGTTATGGATAAGGAGCTAAGAGTCATCATCAGCGGAGGCGGCACAGGAGGTCATATCTTCCCAGCCGTAAGTATCGCCAACGCCATCAAGTCGTTGAGACCTGATGCAAAGATTCTGTTTGTAGGAGCTTTGGGACGTATGGAGATGCAACGTGTACCTGCAGCCGGCTACGAGATCAAGGGCCTGCCCATAAGAGGGTTCCTGCGTCCGTTATGGAAACCAGGCAACATTGGTGTTGCTCTCGACTATCTCAAGAGCAAGTGGCTTGCAAAGAAAATCCTTAAAGAATTCCATCCTCAGGTGGCAGTAGGTGTAGGAGGATATGCCAGCAGTGCTGCCCTTGGTGCAGCAAGCAGTCTGGGTATACCAACACTTATTCAGGAGCAAAACAGTTATGCAGGTCTTGCGAATAAGACGCTTGCCAAGCGTGCATCAAAGATATGCGTGGCTTATGAGGGAATGGAACGCTTCTTCCCCTCAGAGAAAATAATGCTTACAGGCAACCCTGTCCGTCAGGCATTGCTTGAGACGACCATCACCCATGAGGATGCCGTCCGTAGCCTTGGACTTGATCCCGCAAAGAAAACCATCCTGCTCGTTGGCGGAAGCCTAGGTGCCAGAACCATCAATGAGAGCGTCTTGCAGCATCTTGACCTTATAAAGGGAAGTGACATACAATTCGTCTGGCAAACAGGCAAATACTATAGCGCCAGCATCAACAAACAACTGGAGGGGCAGACAATCCCCAATCTGAAGGTTACGGACTTCATCACCGACATGGGTGCTGCATACAAGGCTGCCGACCTCGTCATCAGCCGTGCAGGAGCCAGCAGCATCTCAGAGTTCTGCCTCATCGGCAAGCCGGTAATCCTGGTTCCAAGCCCCAACGTAGCAGAAGACCATCAGACGAAGAATGCCCTTGCCCTTGCCAATAAGGATGCGGCATTATATGTCAAGGACACAGAGGCACCGGCAACACTGCTGAAGCTCGCCATAGAGACAGTACAGGATGATGCGAAGTTGAAATCGCTGAGCGAAAACGTGCTTAAGCTGGCTCTTCCTGACTCTGCCGACATCATCGCAAAAGAAGTAATCAAATTAGCACAATGAATACAAAAGACATAAAAGCTGTTTATTTCGTAGGAGCCGGAGGCATCGGTATGAGTGCCATCGCCCGCTACTTCATTAAGAAAGGTCTTGTCGTTGCCGGATATGACAAAACGCCCTCTGATCTCACCAAACGTCTGGAGAAAGAGGGTATGCTCATTCACTATGAGGAGAATGTGAACGAGATTCCCCATGCATGCAAGAGAAAAGAATCCTGTCTTGTGATATATACCCCAGCCATTCCTGAGGAGCACAAGGAGTTGAAGTATTTCCGTGAAAACGGGTTTGAGATCCAGAAACGTGCTCAGGTGCTTGGTACACTAACGCAGGCCCATAAAGGTCTCTGTGTGGCTGGCACTCACGGTAAGACCACAACCTCTACGATGTGTGCCCATATTATGCACCAGAGTCATCTCGACTGTAACGCCTTCCTTGGAGGCATCTCGAAGAACTATGGTACAAACTATATCCTCTCTGACTCTGACTTCGTCGTCATCGAAGCCGATGAGTTTGACCGCAGTTTCCACTGGCTCCGTCCTTGGATGACGGTTATTACATCAACTGACCCTGATCACCTTGATATCTACGGCACCAAAGAGGCCTATCTCGAGAGTTTCCGTCATTATACGGAGTTGATACAGCCAGGAGGGGCACTTATCATCCATCGTGACCTTGAGATGAAGGAGAATATTCAGAATGGCGTCCGCCGTTTCGACTATAGTCTCAACGAGGGCGACTTCCATGCAGAGAACATACAGATCAAGAACGGTGAGATCACATTCGATTTCATTTCTCCCATTGAGAGCATTAAGAATGTACAGCTCGGACAACCTATCCCCATCAATATCGAAAACGGAATCGCTGCAATGGCTATGGCCCAGCTCAATGGTTGTAATGCGGAGGAACTGAAATACGGTTTGAAGACCTATGGAGGTGTGGACCGTCGCTTTGACTTTAAGATAAAGACTGACAGAATCGTCTTCCTCAGCGACTATGCCCACCATCCAAAGGAGATCTACCAAAGTGCGAAGAGCATCCGTGAGCTTTATAAGGACAAGCACATCACGGCTATCTTCCAGCCGCACCTCTATACCCGTACCCGCGATTTCTACAAGGATTTCGCTGATGCCCTGAGTCAACTCGACGAGGTGATCCTCACGGAGATCTATCCCGCAAGGGAGGAGCCTATCGAGGGAGTTAGCTCTAAGCTCATCTACGATAACCTCAGAGAGGGCATCAAGAAAGAGATGATTCAGAAAGACCAGGTACTCGACTACGTCAAGACTCACGACTTTGAGGTACTCATTGTCCTCGGAGCTGGCGACCTCGATGCACAGGTTCCACAAATCACAAAGATATTAAACCGCAAATAACGTTATGGCATTCAACTGGAAACGTTCACTGGTCATCGTATTTGATATCGTCATTGCAGCATATCTCATACTGGCAGTCACAGCATTCAACAGACCTGCTGAGAAGGCTACGGTATGCTCTGAGGTGAAGATTGATATCGATAACAATGCCGTTAACGGTTTCCTTAATGCTAACGAAATCAAGCATCTGCTGGAGACCAGTAAGATGTATCCTCTGGGAAAGGCCATGAACGATATCGATGCACGGACCATCGAGGAGACACTGCGGAAGAACCCGTTTGTAGAGGAGGCAGAATGCTATAAGACCCAGAGCGGACATGTGTGCATCTGTCTGAAGCAGCGTACGCCTGTTGCCCACGTCATGCTCGACAATAGGGAAAACTACTATGTCGACACGAACGGCAGCATCCTTCCCGGCTCGAGATTCGCCACAGACATCGTCATTGCCACAGGAACCATCACAAAGAAATATGCCCAGAAGTCGCTGGTCAAAGTGGCTAATGAGATCATTCAGGACCCCTTCTGGCAGAATCAGGTAGAGCAGATTAACATTCTCCCTGACGGCAGTGTGGAATTAGTTCCCCGTGTGGGCGACCACATCATCTATCTCGGCGCTCCTGTAAACATAAGCAAGAAGCTGGAGCGCATGCGCAAATTCTATCTATACGGTCTCAACAAGGCTGGATGGAACAAATACTCCTATATAAGTGTGGAGTTCGACAATCAGATTATCTGTAAGAAGAAAAGAAAATAATATGGCAGCAAAGGAATTTATCGTAGCAATTGAACTCGGCTCATCAAAGATGACGGGTATCGCAGGCCAGAAGAACCTCGATGGCAGCATCAATGTGCTGGCAGTCGTCAAGGAGGAGTCTTCTTCCTTCATCCGCAAAGGTGTCGTTTACAACATCGACAAGACAGCTCAATGCCTCACCAACATCGTAAAGAAGCTGGAGAACCAGCTGAAGACGGAGATCACCCAGGTGTATGTAGGTGTAGGCGGACAATCTATTCGCAGTGTCAGGAATGTCATTACAAAAGACCTGCCCGCAGAGACTATCGTCACCCAAGACATGGTCATCGAACTCATGGATTCAAACCGTAACATGAAGTATCCTGATCAGGAAATCCTCGATGCCGCCGTACAGGAATACAAGGTGGACAGCCAGTATCAGCTGGACCCTGTAGGCATTCAGGCCACTCGACTGGAGGGTAACTTCCTTAATATCCTTGAGCGTAAGGCTTTCTACAAGAATCTTAACAAGTGTTTTGAGACGGCAGGCATCAATGTGGCTGAGATGTATCTCGCTCCGCTGGCACTTGCCGACAGCGTTCTCACGGAGGCAGAGAAACGCTCTGGATGTGCGCTTGTTGACCTCGGTGCAGATACAACCACCGTTAGCGTCTATAGTAAGAACATCCTTCGCCACCTCGCTGTCATTCCTCTTGGCGGCAACAACATCACAAAGGACCTCGCAACACTCCAGATAGAGGAGAGCGATGCAGAAAAGATGAAACTGAAGTACGCTTCAGCATATACTGACAACAATGACATCGACAACAACCTGAAATACTCCATTGATGCAGAGCGTCAGGTTGAAAGTCGTAAGTTCATCGAGATTGTTGAGGGGCGTCTGGAGGAGATCATTGAGAATGTGTGGTATCAGATTCCATCCGAATACTACGACAAGCTCCTCGGTGGCATCATCATCACAGGTGGAGGTTCAAACATGAAGGACATCGAGAAGGCCTTCATGAACCACACCCACGTGGACAAGATACGTATCGCAAAGTTCGTCACACATGCCATCAACTCGAACAATGAGGACATCAAGGCCCGCGATGGTAAGATGAACACGCTGCTTGGACTACTTGCCAAAGGCGACATCAACTGCGCAGGCAGCGAGGTCAACCCCAATGGCGATCTCTTTGGCAATCAGAAGAAGGAGATACCCCACCCCACCAACGACCAGCGCCAGGCTCGTCAGGCAAGTGAGATTCCTGCTGGCGTCATTCGTACTGAGGCAGAGAAGCAGAAGGCAGAAGAGGAGCGTCGTCGTCAGGAGGAAGAGGCTGAGCGTCAGCGTCGAGAAGAAGAAGAGGCAGAGCGTGAGCGCATCAAGAAGGAGAAGCGCGAGAACAGCATGTGGAACAAGTTCCTCAAGAAAGCCAAGGAATTCGGCAAAGATATCGTCTCCGAAGAATAATTATTAAAAGTTCAAAGAATTATGGAAGAAAATATGAATATCGATATCCTCGACTTCGGAGCTCCGGAGAAGGATCAAAGCATCATAAAGGTTATTGGCGTCGGCGGTGGTGGCGGCAACGCTGTAAACCACATGTATCGTGAAGGCATCCACGATGTATCGTTCGTGCTGTGTAACACAGACAACCAGGCTCTCAACGATTCTCCCGTCCCTGTTCATCTGCAACTGGGAAAGGAAGGTCTTGGTGCAGGCAACAAGCCGGAGAAGGCTCGTCAGGCAGCTGAGGAGAGCCTTGAAGACATCACCAAGATGCTCAGCGACGGCACGCGTATGGCATTCATTACAGCCGGTATGGGTGGTGGTACAGGAACTGGTGCGGCTCCCGTCATCGCACGTGTTTCAAAGGAACTGGGCATACTTACCGTTGGTATCGTCACCATTCCTTTCCGTTTTGAGGGCGACCGCAAGATTGACCAGGCGCTCGATGGTGTCGAAGAGATGCAGAAGCATGTCGACGCCTTACTTGTTATAAATAATGAACGCCTGCGCGAGATTTATCCTGAGCTCTCTGTGCTCGATGCCTTCGGCAAGGCCGATGACACCCTCTCTGTGGCAGCAAAGTCCATCGCAGAGATCATTACCGTTCACGGACTCATCAACCTCGACTTCAACGATGTAAAGACCGTACTGAAGGATGGTGGTGTAGCCATCATGTCTACAGGCTACGGTGAAGGTGAGGGCCGTGTTAAGAAAGCCATCGAGGATGCACTCCACTCTCCACTGCTTAACGACAACGATATCTTCAATTCGAAGAAGATCCTGCTTTCTATCTCGTTTGCAGGTTCGAAGGATGGTCAGCAGTCGCTGATGATGGAGGAGATGAACGATGTCAACGACTTCATGGCTAAGTTCGGCAACGACTTCGAGATTAAGTGGGGACTTGCTACTGATCCTGAGCTCGGCAAGAAAGTGAAGGTCACGATCCTTGCCACTGGCTTCGGTCTTGAGAGTGTAGACGGTATGAATGCTCGTCTGAAGAAACAGACTCAGGACGAAATCAACCGCATCGCTGAGGAGCAGGCAAAGGCTGTAGAGCGTCAGGATCGTCGCAACCGCTACTACGGAGGCGACAGCACAGCCAAGCGCTACAAGCGTCGTCCGAACATCTATCTCTTCCGTTTGGAAGACCTTGATAATGACGACGTTATCTCTGCAGTGGAGTCAACGCCTACATATAAGCGCACGCGCGAGATTCTTGACAGCATCAACTCTCAGGCCACTGGCGATATCATGCCTGAGGAGCAGCCAATAGAGCAGAGCGAGCCTGTACAGGGTACGATTAAGTTCTTTTAAACATCAAATACTTTAGATTTTTAGATTAGACTGTGAGAGGGTGACTGCGTGAGTAGTTGCCCTTTTTAGGCTATATTTAGGCCCGAATTTGGTCAATTCGCAAACGATTTTTCGTACTTTAACTTTTATTAACCGACAAAACGTTGCTTTTTACTGATAAAAGTTGTAATTTTGCCCACGATTCTGAAAGTGTCAGAAGTAAGAATGAGAATAATTCAATAAAATAAACCATATTAATAATTAAAAAGCTTTTAAAGTATGAAAAAGTATTTGATGACAGGAATCGCAGCGCTCGCAATGTGCGCAGGTTTCACAGGCTGTTCTTCACACGACATGGAAGAGGCCACACCCGAGAATCTTGCTAAACTTGAAGAGATGAAAGTTCAGCAGAAGTATGAGCAGGCCTTTATTAAGGCATTCGGTCAGCCAGCAGCAAACCACACTTGGGGTTTTGGTTCTACCAAGGCTAGCACCCGTGCTTGGAATGTAAATGGAAACCAATGGCATGATGGCGTCAATTACAACTATGAATGGGATGCTAAGGTTACTACAGACGAAATGAACAAGGTGTTCAATTATGTTAATAACAAAAACAATGTAGAAACTGTTAATCAGATATCAGTCACGGAATATTGGGTATCTCAAATTTGGAATGGTGAAGACGATGCTAATGCCTCTGGAGCAAAGGCACCTACAAGCATATCTTATCCCAACCAGAACGGAGTTACAACCACAATTGTTGGTGGTGCCCAAATGGATAAGCTTGAGATTAAGGAAACAACATCTGATGACTCATGGATTCACTGTAACAATTTTAACAGCGCAGATAACAATGACTGGAAAGAAGGTGGCGAAGGCGGCAGAACACTAATGACGAGTAGTGGTACCTACAGCTTCCGTTATACCAATAGCCAGAGCAGCTATTTGAGCGAGAAATATATCATTGTCCCCGGTGAAAAAATTGATGCTTCATTGGCAGGCTTCTATTATGTATGCTTCGACTTTGAAAGAGGATACGATGCAAAAGAACTGGCTGAAGAGGAGTCATATGGCACATGCGAAATATGGAAAAGCCAAGCAACAGATCAGAATCCTGATGCAGGCTATTGGCAAACAAATGAGAACTGGACTCTTAAGGGCTTCTATAATGCCACTTCTGCAGATTTACAGGATAAATTGGAAGAACTGAAGGGTACCAAGGTACAAAATATCACCTTTAAAGGTTACAAGAATGGTGATAAGCATTGTGACGGTGATGGCAACTATACTGACTGGATTGTTCGCATCAGTCCTGCAAAAGTAAAGGAACAATATGATGGTCGTATAATGGCTGAGGACTTGAGTATTGATGATGATTCAGACTTCGACTTCAATGATGTTGTT